>ERZ890510.607-NODE-607-length-27661-cov-7.600268_pt1 | contig 27661 bp, 25 predicted proteins | sample MGYA00521265_ERZ890510 | MGnify/ENA primary metagenome ERZ890510 (study PRJEB32303, sample SAMEA104408624) | aquatic metagenome | biome: Brackish water; feature: Chemocline; material: water | place: Baltic Sea | collected 2014-10-26T21:54:00 | depth 110 m ... | reverse complement strand
ATGACCTCACTCATCGATGACCTCGAGGAGCGTCGGAGAGAGATCGACTCTCGCGCGACCTCAGGAGCGAGCGCTCCCGCGACGCTGTCTTCCGGGGATGCGGGTACGCTGGAATGGCCCATCGACGGACAGGTGATTTACCGATTCGGTACGGAGCGGCGCCCGAACGGCATGGTCCTCCGCTGGAACGGCATCGGTATCGCTGCCTCACCCGGTAGTCCTGTGAGGGCAGTGAAGTCAGGCGAGGTCGTTCTTGCCGGCCCGTTTGAGGGGTATGGACCCACTGTAGTCCTCAGTCATGGCAACGGTTTCTACACGCTCTATCTCTATTTGGAGGAGATCGGGGTCGTGCAGGGTCGAACGGTCAACGTCGGGCAGGTCGTCGGGACCGTCGGAGGCCGTGACACCCCGGAAGGGCCGCACCTAGAGTTCCAAATTCGAGCTCCTCGGGACGGAGGTTCTCCCCAGGCCCAGGACCCACTCGAATGGCTCCGAGGTCGCTAGCCCGTGAGTCTCCATCAACTCGTCGGCCACGGGGACATCCGGGCCGCACTCGCCCGGGCCAATATGCGGTCCTCGCTTCCCTCGGCCCTTCTGATTCATGGTCCGCGCGGGGTCGGCAAGCAACGTCTCGCTTTGTGGATCGCACAGCTGGTCATGTGCGAGCACCCAACCGACGAGGGCCCCTGCTCTGCCTGCACCGCGTGCCGCATGACTTTAGCGGTAGAGCACCCCGACCTTCATTGGTATTTTCCAGTCCCGCGCCCGAAAGGGGCAGGCCAACGCTTGGTCGATGCGCTTGAAGAAGCTCGTGGACAAGGCCTATTAGAACGTCGCAACACACCCCTACGACCCAGCTACACGGAGGAGCTTCGGGGCCTCTACCTAGGGACGGTACAAAACATTCGCCGACGCGCGCACCTCCGCCCAACGATGGCAGAGGGGCAAGTATTCGTCATTGGCGATGCTGAGTTGCTGATCCCTCAGGAGTCGAGTCCAGAGGCCGCTAACGCGCTACTAAAGCTCCTGGAGGAACCGCCTGGGGCGGCACGCTTCATCCTGACATCGAGTGAATCAGGGAGACTGCTACCGACGATTCGATCCCGAACGATCCCGCTTCATCTGTCGAGTCTGCCCACCGGGCAAGTCGCGACGTTCCTACAGGAGCATCGCGGCGCCGCTGCAGACGTGGCCACGTGGGCCGCCAAACTTTCCCAAGGCTCCATCGGGCGGGCCCTGGCATTCCTTCCGGATGGCGACGAGATGGGCCAACTTGAGGCGCTGCGGAGAAAAGCCTTCTCCCTCGTGTCAGCTGCCCTCGCAGAGGGACCGACTGGAGGATACACGGCCGCGCTTGCCTTTCCTGCCAGCGGCGCGAGAGGCTTGGTCGATCTATTTGCGTTCATGGAAGAGTGGCTCCGCGACCTGGGTGCGGTCGCCGCAGGTGCTGGCCAGTCGGTCTTCAACGAGGACGCACGTCCGAAACTGGACGAGATCGTGAGCCGGACCGGACTGCGCGCGCCGGACATCGCTCTTGCCATGTCGCAGGTTGAGGAGGCTCGGCAGCTCGCGCTCGGCAACGTGAATCCACAGTTGATCGTCAGTGGGCTGGTTCGCCGACTACGAAAGACGCTTGTGCCCAAACGCATGGGAGGGGTCCGCACATGACCAACGACAGTCAGGGCCTTACACATCTAGACGCAGCGGGACGGGCCCGCATGGTGGATGTATCGGCCAAGGCCGTGACGTCTCGTCGGGCCGTGGCCACCGGGCGAATTGTCATGGACGCCGACACAGTCGCGCGGATCGTAGCGGGTGACACGCCGAAAGGAAGCGTCCTGCAAGTCGCTGAACTCGCAGGAGTCATGGGCGGGAAGAAGACCGCGGATCTAATTCCGCTCTGCCACCAACTGCCCGGCGCGAGTGTGACGGTGCGCCTCACGGTTGATGCAGATCTTCCAGGAGTTGTCGCTGAAGCTGAGGCCACCATCGCGGGCCAGACGGGTGTCGAGATGGAAGCGCTGACCGCCGTGAGCGTGGCGCTCCTCACGGTCTACGACATGGTGAAAGCCGTCGACCGTGGCATGCGCATCGAAGGTGTTCAGCTCCTGCATAAAGAGGGGGGTCGTTCAGGAAGCTGGGACGCCCCGTCGGGCTGACGTCGCCCGCACCTTAGTCAATGCACCCAGGTTAGCGTTGCCCCAGCAGGTTCAGGCCGGCAAGCGCGTCCGCACGGGGGTGGCTCTTCTTCGCGCGCTCGAAGACACAGGCACGGTAAGGAGGCTCCCGATGCGGAGTGTTCTCGCCCGTACCAGTGGGTTCGCAGCCTGCAGGTCGGCAACCGGGATGCCATATGTCTGAGCGATGTGACCCAATGTCTCGCCGTCCACAACCTTGTGTTCCAAGAAGCTGACTCGCTCGCTCCTCGGAATCCGAGCGTAGTTAAGCTGGAAGACGCGGCTGCTCCCCCGTGGGATCCGGATGCGCGTATGGCGCCTCGGGGGAGTCATACCCCGCACGAACTGCGGGTTCAGGCGTACGATCTCGGCTTCCGTGGTCTCCGCAGCGTGCGCGACGACGTCAAGCGTCGTAGCATCGGGGACCAAAACTTCGTCGAAGTCGAAGCCGATCGCCTCGGGCACTTCGTACCCGTACAAGGTGGGATTTCCAGCGACTACGATGGCGCCCAGGAACTTGGGCACAAAGTCCCGGGTCTCCCGCGGGAGATGGGGTCGAATCGCCCAATACAGGCTATCGGAATGGGGCGTGAGTGGCTCATATCGATCGAGGATTCGTTGCACTCTCCCTGGTCCCGAATTGTATGCCGCGAGTGCCAAGAACCACGATCCGAAGTCCTGCCGGAGTTTGCCAAGGAACTTGACTGCCGCTGCCGTCGACACGAACGGGTCTCGTCGCTGGTCCACCAGAGGCGTGATCTCCATTGAGTAGCCGCGCGCGGTGGGCGCCATGAACTGCCAGAGGCCGACCGCGCTCGCTGCGCTCACAGCCCTCGGCGAGTACCCGCTCTCGATGACAGGCAGGTACTTGAGCGAAGGCGGAAGACCGTTCGCGACCAGCGAAGAGTCGACTTGGGCTTCGAACCAAGTCATCCGCTCAAGGTAGTCTGGGAACCATCGGGACGACGACGTTTGCCAAAACCGAACCCACCGGTCCACCTCCGCCCGAAGTTCCGGATCCCGCATCATCGGTGAACTCAGAATCTCGTCGTTGAGGCCCGCGAGATCTGGGGGGACCAAGAAGGAGCCTTCGACAGAGGCGGAGAAGACCGGAGCGGGCGTCTCAAGGAACGGCGCGGCGGTGGCAGCGGGTGCGCTCAATGGCAGCGTCCCACCTCCCACGCAACTCCCTGCGATGCCTCCAATGAAGCACCCAATGAGTCCCACCTGGACCCTGCGAGCTCGTTCCATCACGTGAACCTACCCGCTAAGGGCGTGGTCAGGCTAGGAGCACGTCGACCGCCGACAACAGCTGATCCACGCTGTCCTGGGTCGCCCCAGCCCCCATGAGCCCCACCCGCCAGACCTTGCCGGCGGCGGGCCCAAGGCCTCCGCCGACTTCGATCGCGTAATCACGTAGCAGGGCGGCACGGACGGGCGCCTCCGGTTGGCCCCCGGGCAGGGCCGCAGACGTCAGTTGAGACAGCCGATGACCTTCCTGAGCGAAGAGCGTCCAGCCTCGCTCAACCAGCCCTGTTTGAAGAGAGTCGCCCACGGACTTGTGCCTCGCGAATCGAGCGGCAAGCCCTTCCTCTTCAGCGATCACGAGTCCCTCATGCAACGCGTACATCATGTTGATGGGCGCCGTATGATGGTACTTCCTCGTGGCACCCTCCCCCACGTAGTCCGCCAACAGCGCGGCATCCAGATACCAGCTTTGACAAGGTTGGGTGCGCGTACGAATTCGCTCGACCGCCCGGGGAGAGAACGTCAACGGCGCCAAGCCAGGAGGTACCCCGAGGCACTTTTGGGTGCCCGAGTAACACACGTCGATATGGTTCGCGTCCACGTCTACAGGCATTCCCCCGAGCGAGGTCACTGCATCCACCAAGAAGAGCGTCTCTGTCCCGGCCAGGTGAGCGCCGACCTCGGTCAAGGGTTGCGATACACCCGTTGACGTTTCTGCGTGGACGAGCGCGACCACGCGGGCACCTGGGTTGGTCTTGTGTGCGGCGATCACCCTTTCGGGCTCCACAATACGGCCCCACTCCGCCTCAACAGGTACTACTGTGGCCCCGATGCGACGCCCCATCTCGGCTAGGCGAGAACCAAACGCGCCATTGACACCCACGATGACCGTGTCGCCAGGCTCCAACATGTTGGCCATCGCCGCCTCCTGCGCGGCGGAGCCAGTGCCGGAAACCGGAAAGGTTAGCGCGTTGTTGGTCCCGTACATCCGGCGGAGACGCGCGTTGACGTCGTCCATGATGGCAAGAAACTGCGAATCCAGATGCCCTACGGTCGGGCGCGATAGCGCCTCGAGAATACGCGCTGAAACGGGCGAAGGTCCTGGCCCGAGCAAGAGTCGCGGCTCGATCGGAAACAAGCTCATTCGGTTCCTCGTGGGATAGACGGATCAGGCGGGCGAGACCACTTCTGCGGTCGCGCTCCCTAAAGGTGGTAGTTCGGCGCCTCACGCGTGATCGTCACATCGTGGGGGTGTGACTCCCTCAGCCCACCGGTCGTGATTCGGCTGAAGCGCGCAGTCTCTCTCAAGTCCTGGAGGGTGGCCGCACCGCAGTAGCCCATGCCACTACGCAGGCCCCCGACGAGCTGATAGATCGTGTCCGACACGGGCCCCTTGTAGGGCACACGGGCTTCGATGCCCTCCGGTACCAGCTTTCGGACGTTGCTCTCGCCGTCTTGGAAATACCGATCTGCGGAGCCCTCTTCCATTGCCGACAATGAGCCCATCCCGCGGACAGTTTTGAAACGTCGTCCCTCAAGGAGGAAACTCTCTCCGGGCGACTCATCCGTCCCGGCGAACATCGACCCCATCATGACGGAGTGTGCGCCTGCTGCGAGCGCCTTCACGATATCTCCCGAGTACCGAATGCCTCCGTCCGCGATTACCGGCACGGAGCCGTCCACCCCATCCACAGCATCCATGATCGCCGTGAGCTGCGGCAGACCTACGCCAGTGACGACGCGCGTCGTACAAATCGAGCCGGGCCCCACGCCAACTTTCACCGCGTCCACTCCGCGTTCCACAAGTGCCTTCGCGCCCTCTACAGTGCCTACGTTCCCACCAATGAGCTGGGCGTCGGGGAACCGGGCGCGCACGCGAGCAATGGCCGCTAGGACCGCCTCGGAGTGTCCGTGGGCCGTGTCGATGACCAGCACGTCGACGCCAGCCTCTACAAGCCGCTCAGCCCTCTCCAGGTCGACATTGGAGGCCCCGATGGCGGCACCCACACGCAGGCGCCCGTGCTCGTCCTTACAGGCGTCGGGATAACGACGACGCTTGAAGATATCCTTGACGGTGATCAGACCCTGCAGATGCCCCTCGTCATCCACCACAGGCAGCTTCTCAATTCGATGCTTGTGGAGAATGAGCTGGGCTTCATCGAGCGTCGTGCCGACGGGAACCGTCACGAGGTCGTTAGACGTCATGACCAACTCAATCGACTGAGTAAGGTCGGTCTCGAATTGGAGATCCCTATTGGTCACGATCCCGACTAGGCGCCCACCATTTTCGACGATAGGGACCCCGCTGATCGAAAAGCGGGCCATCAGGTCGAGCGCATCCTGAAGGGTCGCGTCCCGCATCAGCGTGATCGGCTTCAGGATCATTCCACTCTCTGATCGCTTCACGCGATCAACCTCGGCCGCCTGCATCTCCGGCGTCAGGTTCTTATGGATGATCCCGATCCCGCCCTCGCGAGCCATCTGAATGGCCATGCGCGACTCGGTCACCGTGTCCATGGCGGCCGACATGAGCGGCATGTTCATGGTAATACCACGTGTCACCTTCGAAGAAACGTCGGTTTCCTTCGGGTGCACGAGCGAGTGGGCGGGCACCAGAAGGACGTCATCGAAAGTGAGGGCCTCCTTGATGATCTGCCCTCTGAGTGAAGAACCGTCAGCCATCGGTATGCAACCTCTCTAAATGACGCGCGCCCGCCCCACCGTGCCCCAAAACAGGGCCTCAGAAGGCGAGCGCTGACCCGCTCCGAAGAGCGTTAATCTTTCCATAGGAGAGGATATCCGGAGCGTCCCGGAGCGTCAACAGGGGCCTGCGAGGCTTTCGGGGATGTCGCGTGCTACGCTCCCTGGTCGCGAGGGGTATCGCGGTCCACCGGCTTGGCCTCCTGCCCCGTACGCTTGCTAGGATCCGCCTCAATGCGCTCTGCCGTTCCCTCGACCACCTCGACTCCGGACGGGGGGTCGAGCGACTGACCCAGCTCTGCGAGGATCTGCTTCCCCGCCGCCGACACGCCAGACAAGGCCCGGTCGGCCGCAGAAATCAACTGGAACGCCTCTCGAATCGTATTCGGGCTGACCGCCTTCTTGCGGAGCTTGTCCTCAAGGCCTTCGGCAAACTTCTGCAGGCCAGACGCCTCGACGGGCAGCGCCTTGGCATATTTCGTCTCAAGGAACTCGATATAGTCGAGCACCTGATAGACCTGCTCATCAGGGAGACTCTCGATGGTGCGCAGAAGACGCTGGCGCAGGACATCATGCATGGGGTCGTCACAAGGTGAGAGTGAGTGTCAGGCTAGTCTTATGGTGCAGCCGCGCTCCGAGGCGCCTCTATACAAGTATGGCACCCGGAGTTGGGAGCGCCACTCCCGCAGTAACGTGCCCAAGAGACTTGCCTCGGCTCCGAATCCGCCTAAAGTCCCTTCCATGTCATTTCTTCCGCTTAGACCCGTCCCTGTCTCGGACTCCGCTGCGAGCCTGTATCAGGCGTGGCTCGCCGAACTCCGTGAGTCCCTCGCGGACAGCGACTGCGATCGAAACCAACTGTGCCGCAGGTATCTCACGGACATCTATTATCCGCAATACAGCGGCGCTGATCTGAGTACCCTCCCACCGACGGTGCGCGTGGCATTGGCGCAGATGGACCCCCGTAATGTGACGCTGGAGCCCGAGTACTACGGCGAGATTGACCTAGAGCGTTACGCACCCCGGAAGCCACTGCTGTGGCTCTGGGAGATGTTCGATAGAAGCCCGCTGGGAGAAAACGTCGAACTCGGCATCCATTTTCGTAGAGTCCTGGCTCCCTACGTTTTCGGGAGTTGCGGGAAGAACTTCAAAGCGTTCACCCACGTCCGTCTCTCGCTCGGCTACAACCTCCACGTGGGCGACAACGTGGTCATCCATCGCCATGTACTCCTCGATGACCGCGGAGGAATCGAGATCGGCGACGGTTCCTCCGTCTCCGACTTTGCCAACGTGTATTCCCACTCCCACAACATCGTCGATGGACGCATCGTCTACCTCCCGAAAACGGTGATCGGTAGCGGCGTGCGAATCACGTACCACGCGACGATTTTGGCTGGCGTCCATATCGCGGACGACTCAATGGTCGGCGCGGGCTCGATGCTCACCCGGGACACGGAACCGCACTGGGTGTACGTCGGAGTCCCAGCGCGAAAAGCAAAGAAAAAGCCGGCGGACGAGCGGGCGGCTAAACAGCCACGCACACCCGACCCGATGCGTGATTCGGACTAGCTTTCATCCTCCGCATGCATCGCCTGCAGCTTAGCCACCACCGTGGGATCGGCCAGTGTGGTCGTGTCACCCACGGCACGCCCTTCTGCAATATCGCGCAATAAGCGCCGCATGATCTTGCCAGATCGAGTCTTGGGCAGATCGGCGGTGAACACGATCATTTCTGGCTTGGCGATCGCACCGATCTTGATGCCGACATGATCCCGGATCTCTGTGAGCAACGCGTCCGAACTCGGGAAAGCGTCTCGAAGCGTAACAAAAGCGGCAATGGACTGGCCTTTGATGTCATGGGTTTTCCCCACGACCGCGGCCTCTGCGACGGCAGGATGGTCGACCAAGGCGCTCTCGACCTCCATCGTCCCAATCCGATGCCCCGCCACGTTGAGTACGTCGTCAACACGCCCCAGAATCCATAGGTATCCGTCTGAGTCGATCTTCGCGCCATCTCCTGGGAAGTAGACATTGTCCCACCTCGACCAGTAGGTGTCTCGGTAGCGCTGGTCGTCGCCCCAAACCGTGCGCAGCATGCTCGGCCAAGGAGACGTGATCGCGAGGTAGCCCGCATTGGTGGCGTCGCCTGCATCATTCATGATGGACACGTCGATGCCGGGAAACGCCCGCGTTGCGGTGCCCGGCTTCGTCGCGGTAATTCCAGGAAGAGGCGTGATCATGATTGCGCCGGTCTCGGTTTGCCACCACGTGTCAACGATCGGACACCGTCCGCCTCCAATCGCCTTCTGATACCACATCCACGCCTCTGGATTGATGGGCTCCCCTACCGTCCCGAGCAGGCGTAGCCGCGACAGATCGAACTTTGCGGGCCAGTCGTCACCCCACTGCATAAAGGCTCGGATCGCCGTGGGTGCGGTGTAGAAGACCGTCACGCCGTACTTTTCACAGAGTTCCCAAAAACGACCGCGATCGGGCGTGTCCGGGGCCCCCTCGTACATGAGCACACGCGTGCCGTTCGCCAAAGGTCCATACACGATGTAGCTGTGCCCAGTGATCCAACCCACGTCTGCGGTGCACCAATACACATCGTCTTCTTGAAGATCGAACACGAGCTTCGTCGTGGCGGCGACCTGGGTCAGATAGCCACCGGTGGTATGAACCACACCTTTCGGCTTTCCCGTGGTACCCGAAGTGTAGAGAATGAACAGCGTGTCCTCGGCGTCCATCGACTCAGGCTCGCAATCGCTCGGTGCCGCGGCGACCAACTCGTGATACCAGTGATCGCGGCCCGCCAACATGGTCGCATCGACCTGATCGCTCAATGCCCCACCCCGGCGAACCACCACCACATGCTCGATGGTCGGGGATGACGCCAACGCGGCATCCGCGTTGGCCTTAAGCGGTACGATGCCACCTCGACGCCAACCACCGTCTGCGGTGATCAGGACCTTAGCCGCAGCATCATTGTTCCGATCTGACAACGACTCGGGACTGAAGCCTCCGAACACGACGGAGTGGATCGCCCCAATACGCGCGCAAGCGAGCATGGCGATGGCCGCTTCCGGCACCATCGGCAGGTAGATCGTGACACGGTCGCCCTTGGTGACGCCCAAACCCTTAAGAGCGTTTCCGAACGCACAAACCTCGACATACAACTCTTCGTAGGTGAACGTGCGCGTATCCCCCGGCTCCCCCTCCCAAATCAACGCCTGCTGTTTTGCCTTCGGTCCGTCGAGGTGCCGATCCAGGCAGTTGTACGACACGTTAAGCTTGCCGCCGACGAACCACTTGGCGTAGGGCGGCTCCCATTCCAACACGGTAGTCCAGGGCTCGAACCAATGAAGCTCCGCTGCCCACTCGGACCAAAACGCCTCACGGTCTGCTGCTGCCCGGGTGTAGATCTCCGCATCCGTCACCAGCGAGCGCCCGGCGAAGTCCGGCGGCGGCGGAAACATGCGATCTTCGGTCAACAATGCATCCAGCGATCCAGCGTCGGTACTCATGCGTGCTTCCTGGGCTGCGGTGCGCGACATTTACGAATATGGGAGGGGTTCCCTCCTCTGAAATGAGCAGCCTCGGGCGAGCGCTGCAACCCGTGACCCGGCAAGCTTCCGGAGCACCGGGGCACACGCTAAGTTATTAAGAATCATTCTGCATAAGAGTACCATGAGCGCCTGTTGCGACCCGAATCCCAAAGATCCCGAGTCGTCCTGGAGGATTGGGGCGGCTTCAACGCTCGTGTGCGGAGCAAGTATCCTCGCTGGTTGGGCGCTCGAGGCGAGTGGGTTCCCCCTCCTTGGCCTGGCTGGCTTCATCGCGGCCTACGGTGCCGGCGGATGGTCAGCCAGCGTCCGGACCTTCGCGGCGATCCGAAAGGCAGAGGTTGATGTCGACCTCCTCATGCTCATTGCCGCGGCAGGCGCAGCCACGGTGGGACATTGGATCGAGGGGGCAGCGTTGCTCTTCCTGTTTTCCCTCGGCACGAGCCTGGAGACGTACGCGTTTGGTCGTACGCGGCGCTCAATACAGGCGCTCATGGAACTCCGCCCAGAAACAGCCACCCTCGTTCGAACGGGTGACGCGATCTCGGTAGCGCTCGACTCTTTAGTCCCGGATGACCTCGTACGGGTTCGGCCGGGCGAGCGTATTCCGGTCGATGGCAACGTGGAGGACGGATCTTCACGGATCGATGAATCGACGCTGACTGGGGAGCCGATGCCCGTCTCGAAAGGCCCCGGTTCGGCGGTCTTTGCCGGGACACTCAATGGGACGGGATCTCTGGACATCCGCGTGACACGGACCGCGGACGACTCGGCGCTCTCGCGAGTCATCCAAATGGTGGAGGACGCGCGCGAAACTAAAGCCCCCACCCAGAGTTGGATTGAAGCCGTGGAGGGCCGCTACGCTGTGGGCGTCATCCTCGCTGCGGTTGTGGCGGTCCTGGTGCCGTGGCTGCTACTCGGGTGGTCCTTCGACGCCGCCTTCTATAGAGCGATGACCCTCCTAGTGGTCGCCTCGCCCTGTGCGCTCGTCATCTCGATTCCTGCTACGATTGTCTCCGCGGTGAGTAACGGCGCGCGCCACGGCGTGCTGTTCAAGGGCGGCGCCCACCTCGATGCCCTCGCAGAGGTGCGCGCCATGGCGTTCGACAAGACCGGGACGCTCACTGTCGGGCGCCCCGTGCTTTCCAGAATTGCCCTACGCTCCCCGGTAGGAGGGTGCGTGAGCACAACCGTCGGAGCCGACGAGAACGCCGCCCTGCGTCTGATCGCATCCGCGGAGTCCCGATCCGAACATCCGCTCGCGGCCGCGTTAGTGAAAGCGGCGGAGGAGAGGGGGCTCACCTTGTCCCAGCCTACCGCGTTCCAATCGGTCCCAGGACGAGGTGTGTCTGCCACGGTAGACGACGTCTCGGTGGACATAGGACGACGCTCTTGGATTGTAGAGAGAGCTGGGGCACCCATTCCAGACGACCTCCTATCTGCATTCGACGAGATGCATGTCGCGGGTGCGACCCCGGTATTCGTGGCGTTCGACGGGGAAGTGGTCGCCGCACTGTCGGTGGCCGATCGCCCCAGGGAGCGGGTGGCTGAAGCACTCCGCGAGATCCGGGCAGCGGGTGTCTCCCACTTGGCAATGCTGACGGGCGACGACGAGAGCACCGCTCAGGTAATCGCGGCTGAGCTTGGAATCGACCATGTGTATGCCGAACTTCTCCCCGAGGCGAAGACGCAGGTGATCGAACGCATCAGACGCGAGCACGGCAGTACCGCAATGGTGGGCGACGGCGTGAACGACGCGCCTGCGCTTGCGACCGCGGACGTCGGCATCGCGTTGGGCGCCGCGGGAAGCGACGTGGCGCTCGAAACCGCCGATCTGGTCGTGATGGGAGAGGAACTGGGCGGGATCGCGCACGCGCTACGCCTCAGTCGACGGGCCCGGGTCATCGTGCGACAGAACCTCGTCTTCTCCGTCAGCGTGATGGTGGTGCTCGTGGCGCTCGCGCTTACCGGAACCATCGGGCTCACGGCCGGCGTCATCGGACACGAGGGAAGCACGGTGATCGTCGTCTTTAACGGCCTTCGGCTACTTTCCGACGGCAGGACTCGGTGACCGGGGCCTCCTGGGTCCGCAGAGGTGAACGGAGTTCCCCCATTGGACGCCAGGTTGATGACCAGAGCTACGGTCCCGCCCTCGCCAGCAAACATGAACCACTGAATTCTTCTCTCAATTTCATTCGCTTGACACTTGTTGACGGGGGCCGATAACGTATGCCCATGCACGGACAATCCAACGAACAGCGTCTCCGTAGTGCCCTTGAGGTCAGTGGACAGCGCTTCACGGAGCAGCGAGCTGCGGTCTATCGGTATCTCGCCGGGACAGACGTTCACCCGACTGCCGACGAGGTCTTCCTCTGCGTCCGACAGCGGATGTCCGGCATCTCCCTCGCCACTGTGTACAAGAGCCTCGAGACCCTGGTGGGCTGCGGGCTCGCGGTTAAGCTCACCTACAGCGACGGCTCCGCGCGGTACGATGGCCGTACGGACCCCCATCACCACGCACGGTGTCTCGTTTGTGGTCGCGTCTCAGACCTGCTAGGGGAAGTCAGCGCCGCGGAAATCGACCAGCTCCGACAGAACGCGGAGGGGTTCAGCGTGACGGGGTACCGCTTAGAGCTCTCCGGTTATTGTGCGTCCTGCCTGCCTGAAGGCGGACCTGCCCCGATTCGGGCCTGAGCCGAATACTTGATCAAGCGCGATCCTTGATGAAGTCGGGCATCGCGCGGAGCCTCTGCGGAGTCGTGATCGCGTCCACCCTAGCGGGCCCCGGAGCGGCTTCCTCGCAGGAGGTAGGCCAGCTGCGCACGGACCTCGGGAGCTTGGTGGACACCTATCGGTGGCGCAACGCGCATTACGGCGTGATGGTGGTATCCCTGGACCAAGGCGACACCCTGTTCTCCGTGTCACCCGATTCGGCGATCGCGCCAGCGTCCAACATGAAGCTGCTCACGACCGCGGCGGCCTTAGAGGACCTGGGACCTGACTTTCGGTTTCAAACCTTTCTACTCACCGACGGTGCCATCGAGAATGGGGTTCTTCGTGGAGATCTCGTGCTCTATGGCACGGGTGACCCTGGCATCTCGGATCGTTTCTTCCGCCGAAAAGACGACGTATTCCGCCTTCTTGTGGATCAACTTGAGTCAGCGGGGGTCCGTAGTATCACAGGAAACTTGGTCGCTGACGCGTCCCACCTACCAGGGCCACTGCGTCCCGCCGGGTGGGACCCGGCAGACCTGAACGACCACTTCGCGGCGGCGGTGTCGGCCCTCTCGTACAACGAAAACGTAGTGTCCTTCCGAGTCGTCGCAGGGAGCTTTGCCGGGGTCCGGCCTGAAATCCATACGGTTCCGAATAACGCGGGGCTCGAGGTCGTGAACCGAGCCGAGACCGTGGTGGGGACCGCCCGGCCTCGCCTGGCGATTCTGCGAGAAGACCCTAAAGAGCCCTTCAGGATTGAGGGAAAGATCAGCCGCGGCTCGCGGGATGTGTGGCGCCAGATGACGGTTCCCAACCCTCCCAGATTCGCGGCAACGGCCTTGAAGGCGATCCTGGACGAACGCGGAATTCGACTAGACGGCAGCATTACAGTCGTAGACAGTCCATTTCAATCGATCGTGGGCCGCATCACCGCGCCGCGCGTGGAAGGTCGCCGCCGCACGCGCGTCCTCGCACGCCACATCTCCGCGCCGCTGAGTGACTACCTGACAGTGATCAACAAGCGCAGCAACAACCTTTTTGCCGAACTCGTGTTTCGCACCTTGGGCCGGGTCCGAAGTGGAGTCGGTACGGCTGAGGCGAGCGCCAACGCGGTGAAGGGGGCATTGGCCCGTCTCGGTGTTCCCGTCGAGCACTTGGTTCAACTCGACGGATCTGGACTCTCGGCGGCGAACCGGGTGACGCCTTCGACGTTCGTCATGCTCCTGGACGGCATGTCCCGTTCGGAACGTTGGCCAGATTATTGGGAGTCCTTGCCTGAAGCCGGGCAGCGCAATGGCCTGGGACGCATGTACCGGACCGCAGCGGCAGGTAACCTCCGAGCCAAAACGGGTACGATCGAAGGTGTTTCTGCGTTGAGCGGCGTGGTCCGCTCCCGTGACAACGAGCGGCTGGCGTTCTCGATCGTCGTGAATGGCACGCCTTCCACCACCGGGGCAAAACGGGTCGAGAACCTTATCGGGGCCCGGCTCGCCAACTTCGCGCGGGGTCCGGAAGGGCGTCCTGCGCAGACCGTGGCCGAGCTTCCCTCGCTCGCATCGGACAGCGCAGATGAGACGGGGCGTTACCAAGTTCGCAATGGCGAGAACCTCACCGCCATCGCGCAGCGCCATGGCGTTACGCTTGATGAAATCCTGCGCGCGAACCCGCGGCTCGAACCCAATCGGATCTACTCTGGACAGTGGCTGGCGATCCCGCAACGGAATGGGGGCGGTTAGTTCTCGACCCGATCGAGGACGTCCACAACCGCGCTCATTTCTTCCACCTGATTGAAGAAATGAGGCGCGAATCGAATCGCCCCTTCCCGCACCGAGAACACGACTCCCTCCGCCCTCAGTGCGGCCGAGGACCTGTCTACATCAGGCGGAATGAACGACACGATGCCGGCCCGCCTGTGCTCCTCCTGGGGCGTCCACAGGCGCACCGAACGGGCGTTCGAAGCCCAAGCAATAAGTGGCTCCTGCACGTCGCGCACGTGAGCACGGATGGCGTCGATACCCACTTCCATCAGGACCTCCACGGCCCGAGCTAAACCCAGGTAGTCCTGGATGCCGAGGGTGGCCGGCTCGAACTTTCGGGCGTTGGTGCGCCAGTCCAGCTCATAGTCCAACATGTTCACAAACGTCGAGGAACCTTCGATTCCGACCCACGAAACGATCGGTGAATCGAAGTGACCGTGCAGTTCCTTCCGAACCCAAGCAAAGCCCGACCCCCAGGGCGCGCAGAGCCATTTTTGACCACCACACGCCACAATGTCTGCCTGGACATCGTTTGGACGAAAGGGGCAAACGCCGAGTCCCTGGATCGCGTCGACACAAAAAAGGATCCCCCTCTTGCGACAGGCGGCGCCCAAAGGCGCCAAATCAGCCACAACCCCCGAAGAGAATTGCACGGACGAGACCGAGAGTGCCCTGACGTCAGATCTGCTGAGCGCATCGAGTAGCGCCGCCTCGTCCGGAAGGCCATCTGGAGCGAGCGGCACGACGCAGAGATGAAAGCCTATCCGCTCCAACGACTTCCACGGAAGAACGTTGGCTGGGAATTCACCAGCGCTGACCACGATGGTACCCGGCTTTCCACGCGCCACCAGAGCGGCGGCAAGACTGACACCGAAGGACGTATTTGGGACCAGCGCAATCTCGTCCACAGCTACGTCGAGTAGTCCGGCCAAGGCACCCCGACACCTATGCTGAATCCTCCCGAGTTCCCTCTCCTCGAAGCCGCGAGTCCTGTTTCGCCGAAGCGTCAGGTCCGCAACTTCTTGGGCAGCCGAAGCGGGCAGAAGTCCCCAACTCGCGGCGTTGAAGAAGATCCCGTCACGAGGAGCCGGGTATTCGCGCGCGCGCACCGCGGAAAGTGTATCCGTCGCCATCTCAGAGAGCCTGGTTAGGTTCCGTTTGGACTGGGCAGTCTACGTCTGCAAGTCCTGCGCAGGCCCGCGCCCGACGGCCGAGCGGAGTCGGCGTCGAAGTTCTGTCTCTCCGATCGTCTCCAGCGTACGACGGGCGGTACGCTCCGCGTTCCACCTCACGTCGATCAACTCGGCCTCTTCACCGTTCGCACCGGTGAGTACCAAGAAGTAGCGGCCCTTGTAGTCGGGGCCTGCCAACTCACGCACCGACGCCGTCCACTCGGTTCCATCGCTGTCAGGAAACGTTCGCATAGTCCCCTCAAAATTGTCTACTACGCCGCCGATCGATCGCCGGTCGTGGTGGGCTCGATGCCGCACGCCGTCCCGAAGGACGACAGAATAGGCGCGAGTCCCCCCTGTGCTCGAATCTGGCCGGGAGTCGCTCCCACATAGTTACGAAGTGCCCGGCGAAACGCCGCGCCGCTCGAATAATCTAACTGTCGCGAGACACTCTCACCCGAACGGCCGGGGTCAGAGAGCCAGCGTCCTGCATGAAGCAGCTTCGCCCACACCAACAGATGCCCGGCTGTGGGGAGTCCCACAGCTCGGAGCCTCACGCTCATGTGCGCCCGCGTGAGCCCGGAACGGACGGCCAGTTCGTCCGCGCCCCAACCCAACTGGGCACCCCTGAGGGCCAAACGAACCGCACGGTTTTCCCTGGCCGGGAGGTAGGCGCTGAAGGCGCTCGTTACGAGAGATTCGGTACTGGTCGAAACCGCTCCACGAATGGCATCAACCACGCCCAAATGAACGACCTCAAGGCGGGCTAGAACCAGGCTCCGGATACCCCTTCGCCCCAGCCGAAAGAGCGTCAGCGGATCGATCGAAGGTCTCGCCACCAAGACCACCCAGAGGCTTGGGAACCGCGTCGCGAGTTCGACCAACGCGGATTCGCACCGATCAGCCCCACCCTCTCCCTCAAGAAGCTCTGAATCCAGCACGACCCCTGTCGCAGGACGTTCGGCGACCAGCGTGAGAAGTCGAGGCCAGGACCCCACACGAGCGACCGCACAATCGGCTCCTAGCGCCTCACCACTCGCTAGCTCCACCGCCGAATCGGGGCTCAGGACCGAAAGGAAGGCCATAATCTTCGAAAAAGACATACCAGAGAACTGAAGAGATGTAATGTCCTCGGAGCCGCTCCGCAAATGTTCCCTACCGAGTGATGGTCAAATCCGCCTCACCGGGCCAATTGAATCTGAGGAAGACGTCATGAAAATCCTACGCCGTTCGCTGCTCGTCCTGCTTCTCACGGTAGGCGCCGGGGCATGCACCTCGTCCTCGATTGTCGGCCCCGACTAAACGCCGGACAGCGGGAACCATAATCCGGATGGCGGAAGCCATAATCCAGACGGTGGCAGCTACACCGGGAACGGTGGAAGCTAAGACCTGAGGGTTTGGCGGCCTCAGACTCCGGTGCCGACCATCTCCACGCGCATCTCGCGCAGTCCGAGTATGAGCTCGGGCGGAGTGTTAACCACGCGGACTGGGGCCGCCACATCCTCGTGGAGTGATTTGAGAGCATCTTCAGCTAGGAAGAGCGTGCGACCGAAGCCGTGTTCTTCACAAAATGCAACCGCCCGCTCAAGCCAACGTCGGGCGTCGTCAAACCTGCCAAGTTCCCGGCAGGAAAGTCCCCGGTAGTAGAGAATCTGTGATTTCGCCGAGGGCTGGCCCGACTCCCACCCGAGCGCATCGCACCGAGCGGCCCTGATGTCGAAGGCATCGCCGTCTTTGCGTAGCGAAGCCAAATAGGCGAGTGCGTCCCAACCAAAGACTCTGTAGTAGTTCTGTTTGGCGTGATGGGCCACAACCGTCCACGCATCTTCAGCCGGTTGGTATTCGCCGGCCTCAACTAGGGCACCCGCGAGACTCGCCAATCCGCGCACCCTCGCGTCGGCGCTCACGAACGAAGTGACGGCGAGCCATCCATATTCAAGGGCGCTTGGGAGATCGCCCGCGTCCCGCTCCACCGCGAGAAGATCGTGGTAGATGGCACCAAGTGTATTCCCGTCCCCAGAACTCGCAGCTATCGGTAGCGCCTCCAGCAGCCCGTTTCGCGCGGCGGGGAGATTCCCGCGCTCTCGATCGATGCTGGCGAGACCGGCCATGGTACGAGCTAGCCGGTCCTCTAGGCCGACCTCCAAGGCAATCAGCCGCGCCGCACCGTACCAATCTCGGGCTTTGTCCCACTCCGCCCGCCGCCTAGACACACGACCGGAGAGCCTCGCGGCGTCAATCGCGGCCGCAGGAAAACCAACCGCCGCGGCGATCGCATACGCGCATCGGTACAGCTCTAGCGCTCCATTGTGATGACCCTCCGCCTCAGCTTCCTCTCCAAGGCTCACCAAGATGCCCGCGATCTCGTCCATTTGCATCGACTCGAAGGCGTCGAGCATGGCGAACCAGAGGTGAGTCTCACGATCCGCCTGAGGGTCTGCCGAACTGATCTCGTCTCTGGCTCGTCGGACCTGATCCGCAATTCGGTCGGCCGGCAAGGTCAGGTCGTCATCGACGAGCATCCGGGCCAACCGTGCGACAACGAACCGTTTGCTAATGCGGGCGCTGACGGCTTCATCGGCGTCGCGTCCCTCCATATCGCGCAGAACCGGCCAGCCCGCGAACCGCACCTGATGGGTCTCAGTGTCGTCTGCCCCCTTCGTGACCATGGCGTCCAGGTCACGATGAAGAACAAGCGCCGAACATTCACCGGACAGAAACATGATCCGGTCGCGGGATCCCGCGTCGAGCGGAGGTCGCGGGGCCAGAGATTCGGCCACGAGAAACCACGCCCGAGTACCGTCGCTCCCCAGGGATACAGACACGGAACTGGGCATGTCGGCCCCAGGAGACGACGGTTCATCGAGAGCCGCCGGCACTCCAAGTTCCCAGGCCCGCTTAAGAGTCTCCGCAGAAAAAGCACGACGCGGGCGGTCAGACAGAAGGTCGAGAATAACATGAGGATGAACCAAACCTGCGCCGTACTCATCGACCCACACGACTGCAGCGCGATCCGCCCCGGAAATGGACGCGGCCGACACTAGATGCCCTAACAGAGCCGATCGGCTCGTCGAGGTACTGCACAGAGACTCCGCAATACGCAGACGCTGTGAACGCCTGTCGCGGTAATCTTCGATTCTAAGAACGCTAGTCGTGGACATCGAATGCCCTTTAAAATGCCCTAAGGGTACCTTAGCGGGGGGCACTTCCCCAACTTAGCGAGTCTCTCGCTCGGCGTACAACAACATTGTGATCGGACATCCGATGCAACAACCCCGCCGCGATTTCTCCACCGATCTCGGTTTGTTGTTCCTTGCCGCCATCTGGGGCGTGAATTTCTCGGTGGTGAAGCTCGCTTTGCGCGAGCTCGACCCGCTCGCTTTCAACGCGCTGAGGTTCCCTCTCGCGGCGGCTGTGATGTGGATTTTAGTCCGTCACCTTCCTGGTCCGTCGGCCCCAGCCTCAGAGGACCTTCGCCGGATCGTCGCGCTGGGCGTTCTCGGAAACGTTCTCTATCAACTCTGCTTCATCTTCGCTTTGGACTGGACGCTGGCCGGGAACGCCAGCCTTCTGTTGTCGACCACGCCGATCTGGACAGTGCTGTTGTCCAGCGCGGTAGGCCACGAACGTCTCAACAAGTGGGTGTTTGGCGGCGTAGTCGGCACCTTCGTAGGGATGGTCCTCGTCATCGCTGGGCGCGGGGAGACGGTCGGATTAGGGGGCAGCACGATGAAAGGAGATCTCGTGATGGTCCTCGCCTCCATCCTGTGGTCTATCTACACGGTGGGTGGGCGGACGCCCGTCGGGCGTTACGGGGCACTGCGGATGACCGCGTGGACTATTTGGGTCGGCACACCGTTCATCGTCGTGATGGGCGCGCCGGCCCTGAGTCGCACAGACCTATTGTCTCTCTCCGCAGGTGCCTGGGCCGGCGTCTTCTATGCCGGGGTTATGTCGGTAGGGGTGGCGTACCTACTTTGGTATCGAGGAGTGGAGCGGCTGGGGAATTCACGCACAGCGGTCTACTCCAACCTCGTCCCCGTGGCAGCGCTCACGACGGCCTGGGTCTGGCTCCACGAAGTGCCGACGGCCTTGCAACTAGCTGGAGCCGTCGTGATCCTCGGCGGCGTGTCGATCGCGCGGCTGGCTCAGTCCCCGGAGCCCAACTGATTCCTGTGGAGCAGTTCCGGGAACTCGTAGTAGATCACGCCTTCCTTCGAAATCTCTGAGCGCACACGGAAGCCGTCGTCCATGGCCGTAAGGATGTTCTCCGCTGCCGGGAGAGACACGTTCATGTCCGCGGCCACCTCGGTCACGGTCAACGTCCCGCCCCTCAGGTCCGCGAGCTTGAGCACCTTACGCTGTAGAGCCTGCATCAGAGCAGTGCGACGGTCCTGGAGGCCCTTCCAGCCCCAGTAGAACGACGCAGAGCCCCCAGCGCCCATTACGGCGCCGACGACGACCATGGCAGGCTCCCATTCCACAAAACCCATCAAGGCCATGAAGCTGGCCATGAGGATTGCCGCCACGCCCGCGACCCTACGTTTGATCCCTGTGCTGGGCAGCTTCTCGTCGGGCTCAGACTCGAGCGCCATCCGATCCGACCCGGTCACGGCAAGCGCGCGCGAAGCGTGCTCCCACCCCAATCCACAACGGGGGCAGATCAGGTGTTTGCGGCGGGCCATCCAATAAATGAGGCCGCCAAACCCCCACGTGAAGAATGAGGCTCCTATGAGCAGCCCAACGTGGCCACCGCGACGAAAATAGGAGATTCCTTCTCCCTGGTAGCTACACCTCGGGCATCGTCGCACACCTGCAGGACTCGTCAGCGCCATACCCACGGGCGTGTTGGTGCCACACGTAGGGCACCGAACCGTACCAGGTTGGAGATTTTCGCCGCAGGTAGAACAGCGCATAGGCCGCCGAAACAGATGGTTCCTCTTGATGACTCTGCCCCTTACGAAGAGCCTGGCGAGAAGATTCAGCCCCGAGCGCCGCAGATATTTGGCCTAGGGAAGCCGAATAATGCGCCACCGCAACGCTGCTCCAGGGGTACTCACGCCCCCAGCTTCGCCACCGAGTCGTAACGATACCGAGCCCTGTAAGGCCGGCCCCAGAATGTAGTACTGCGCTGATGAGGACCAAAGCGACCCCGATCGTACGAAGTCGCCTCCCCCGACTGCCTCTGGGGTCAACGAGTAGTTCACGCCGCTGAGGAGCGAGCGTAAATCGATCCCCGGGTACTCCTGCACTGTACCCAGCCCCTTACCGTCTAAGTAGGTCGCGCTCCACCAGTCCGCCAATACCCCAGGCCAGTCCTTCCCGGTGCGCGACGTGATGTTGTCGATGCCGATCCGTGTACTCCGGGTGAGTTGACCCAAGACCCCATCTCCACCCTGTGCAGACAGATAGAGCACGTGGAGCCAGCCCGCGCCACGCTCCTCGAGGGTCCCCTGCCCACTTCCGACAATCAGACTGGTCTCCGACGGATCCTGCAGATATCGGCGAGCTCGGCCCCGGTTACCAGACCGGAACACGTCCGCCTCTTTCGCATCACCCGACGCAAGGTACTCCTTTGCGACCAGCTCCTCGGCCATTTGCGCCAAAGCCTCTGACAACCACAGAGCCTCGTTCGCCTCAGCCTTGACCACCAGGATCCGCTCGTTGAAGTGGACCATGTGTTGGAATTCGTGCGCGAGGATCGCCGGCACAATCTCGAGCAGTTTCGCCTTCGGCCTCGCGTCAGCGAACTGGCCGGTGGGATCAGGGATGAGCGTGTAGAAGACCTCACCACCGTTGCTCCCGTCGCGTTCGGGAAGGAGGTCAATCCCGTAGAAGAAGCCGCCGACGAAGCCCTGCGTACCTCTGGGTGTGAGCTTGTTGACGGTGGACGTGAACAGGATCACGACGCGGTCGTTCCCATCGAGGTCTGAAGGGTCTCCGAACGCGCCCGTCACCGTGGGGTGGATGACATCGTCGAATCGGTCCGCAAACGCAGCCAGGTCGCCCGCAGTGAAGCCGGACTCGCCGCCCTCCTCAACGAAGAGCGCCACCTCGTCACCGACGTACTCTGCGACCGCCTTGACGTCGTCGAACTTGCCGTCCGAATTGAAGACCTTGAAGGTGCGACGGTCCCCCTGACTCGGCACTGCGGCGGGCGCGGAGGACGCGCCCCCTTCCCCCGAACTCGCCCCGTGTGACGGAGTCCGGGCCTGGAGAGCTAACGCCTCGGCTTCCCGTAGGCGTTCTTCAAACTGGTCGTGGACGCTGGAATAGGCCTCTGTATCAGTCCGCGGGCCTACCGGAGCCATGCGGCCCACGACTCGTTCGGTCGGGATCTCCGAGGCCAATGGCACCGACTGGTCCACCAGTCCGGTCAGACGGAAGCCATGCTGCGCCGACGCCAGTGTGCTCGCCGAATAGACCAAGGCCAGGTAGGAGACCCCCGGACCCCCGCCGAGCCGGAGGCACGTAAGACCGCCGTCATCCGCCACATCCACGATTTCGCCCGGGCTCAGTTGTAGGATCTCATCGCCACCCGACACGGCAAGAGGAAGGGCGTTGGAAGCGACTGACCCTAGTTGTACGGTGACGTTTACCTGGCGCGACGACAGGCAGGGCGGCACCTCCACAGTCAGTTCAGTCGTGCTGGCCACCGAGACCTGGCCGCGGATCCCCGAGAAAAGAACCACGGATTGGTCGGCGACGGGACTGAAATTGAGTCCGCTCAGCACCAGCGACTGCCCCGCCGTTGCCGCCGTCGTGGAGAGCCCCTGCAGTTGCGGTCGATCCACGGCAAAGAGCCGAAACGTGGCGGTAGCCGTCTCCTGGGATGTGACCGTCGCGCGAACCACGACTTCCCCCAAAGCGGCCCCCAGCCTTACCGTCGCGTACGCGGAGCCACCCTCGTCCGTCAAGGTTGCTTCCGAGGTCGTGAAGGTCGCATCGCCCTCCTCGACCTTCCAGAGCACCGGCACGCCTTCTTGGGGCAAATTACCGGTCGCACCACGCACCAGGACTTGCAGTCGCTGGCCAAGGACCTGCCCTGCGGTTCCGAACTGACCGTCTCCGCCTGAAGCGACCATCTCGACCGTTGGGAAGTCAGGCGGGGTGGGTCCGTCCCCACAGCCGAGCGCGAATGCGGCGGGCACGAGCATCCAGACATGGCGTCGACCCATCATCGCTCCCTTCGCCCGCGCTCAACTCCAAGCAAATCAACTATGGGAGTCCCGGTCAAGCCGGACGCTCCCGTACGAACTCGAGCGGTCACAGTGATCGACTCCAAGGGAACAAGCCCCTCCACCCCGGCCATACGGTCGGGCGGCACGGCGACATACACGAAGAGTCCGGAGTCACCTCCAAAGCGGCAGAGAAGAAAAGGCTCTCCTTCAAAGAAGTCAGTGCGGACGGCTTCGGCACGTTCCAGGGAAATGAACTGGAGTCTCCAAGACACAACCCTCCCGACATACGAGCCAGGATTCTCAGCAAGGTCTGAGGGGTCAAGCACCGAGAGTTCCTCTCCGTCTTCGGGCGGCTCTCCCTGGTCGGGCATCCAGGCCCACCCCTCAATTCGTACGCGTATCCAGTTGCCCTCACGGGCCGTGACCTCCAATTCAGACCGCGGCACCGCAAGCGCGAGCGTATCTCCGTCAGGGGCCGTGAGGATCGCAGCTCCTCCGGCCCCTACCCCAGCGAATCCACTCGGGCGGCTCGCGGGCGGCCCCGGCTGCCGCCCTGCGGCGGTAGCCGGCGCCGGCGAAGCGACATCGCGAGCCTGTGCAGAACCACCGCTTCCGCTCGCGGATTCCAACTCGGCAGACGGGCCCCACACGTATCCGCTGCGGCGCACCTCTATCCATCCGGGCACTCGCTGGACCTCCCCCAGCAGCGTCCCACGCTCCAGCAGTCCCATCACCGAGCCTTGCGGTTCCGAGCGCAGATTTTCGCCGTCCGAGGCGGCAACGAGAAGATCGAAGCCCGAGTTGGATGTCACTTGGAGAGACCGAGCCCACACCCAACCCACAAGATCAATCTCAAGCCACTGACCGTCCCGCCCGATAACCTCGAAACTCGCGCCCGGCTCAAGTCGCGAGAGAATTTCACCATTCGGGGTGCGGCGGAAGTTCTCTGCCGTGCGAAGTGTCGCATGTCCCTGACCCTCCAGGGCCGCGGTGGTAAACGCTAGGGCTAGCACCCCTGATGCCACCCAATCCGTGAGCCTTCGTGTAAGCCTTGTCATCGAAGCTGAAACGATCCCAGTCGGATGGTGTTAAGATGGGCGTTCATGCGGCGTGGAATTTGCCCGGGCCGCCGAACCTCGTCAATCAATCCGACCCAACAAGAGGAGCGCTAGTCCTCTATGCGCGCTTCGTTTCGTTCTTTGAAGTGGACTTTGGCCCTGGCGTCGCTCGCGACACCAGCAGTCTGCCACGCCCAAACAATCCCGTCATCCTACGAGTACCTTGAACAAAAGCAGGAGATCGGACCGTTCGTAGGCCACATCAGCACGAATGCCGGACGCTTTGGATTCGGCCCCAAGGGTGGGACGGCCCTTGGTGTCCGATGGGGTATCGAGATGTCCGGCCCGCTCTCGTTCGAGGGAGTCGTGGGGTTGCTCGATAGCGAACGAGACATCGTCCACCCCGGGCGCGAAGTGGGAGACCAAGTGGTCGGAGTTGCGGACGCGCTCATGACCACCATCGACGTCAGGCTGAAGTTCAGCCTGATGGGCGCGCGCGCGTGGAAAGGGATCAGCCCGTTCATCGTGTTCGGCGGTGGTATGGCGTTCGATGCGGCTGCGACAGACACGCTCGAGTCGGACCTGCTTGCCGCAGACCGTTTCGACTTCGGATCTAGCTTTTACGGCACCATGGGTGGCGGGTCCAGGTGGTTTATTTCCGACCACTTTGGGTTGCGTGCGGACGGCGTGTTCTCGTTCTGGAAGCTGGACACGCCTCCGGGGTTCAGCGACCCGGATCGCAGTTTTGAGGCGGTCGAAGAGTCTGAATGGTCCAGAGGTCTCTCGTTCACGATCTCCGCGCTCTACCGCTGGTGACGGCGCGAACATGAAAGGACCGGACTTCGAGGTCCGCACTCCTGACTGGCTGAGCCCGAGTGAGGCTCTCCAGCGTATTTTGTCGCAATCAGGCCGCTTGGAGCCTGAGGTGGTGTCCCTCCAAGATGCGGTCGGCCGCGCGCTATCCGAAAACCAGTTCGCCCGCGCTACGCTACCGCCGTGGGACAATTCGGCGATGGACGGTTATGCGGTGGTGGCCTCCGACCTAGCGGGTGCGACTCCCTCAACCCCTCGGGCGCTTCTGGTCACTCGGGCGATCTACGCCGGCGACCCCCCGGGCGACCCCATCGCTCCGGGCGAGGCCGTCAGGATCATGACCGGAGCTCCTATCCCGCCCGGGGCCGACAGCGTGGTCCGTGTGGAGGACACTGACGCCGAGACCAATACTGGGACGGTCCAAGTGCTCAGCGACCGTGACGCGACCAGGAACATCCGCCCTGCGGGTGAGGACATGCAGCTTGGTGACCTCGTCCTGCAGGCAGGCGAATCCGTCAGCGCAGGAACCGTCGCAGCGCTCGCTTCGCTCGGATTGGACGCTGTATCCGTCGTTCGCCGCCCGACCGTCTCGATCCTTGCGACGGGGGACGAACTGCGCACCGCGAATCGATACGACGAGGTGCGGGCGGGCGCCGGCGTGCCCGAGTCCAACGGCCCCATGCTCGCGGCCGCTGCCCGTGGGGCGTCTGCCGTGCCACTACGGACGGAGATCGTCCCAGATGACCCGGACCTCCTGCGCGCTCGCATCGAGGCGGCGGCAGACGCGGACGTTTTGGTGACGATCGGAGGCGCATCTATGGGTGAGGCCGATCTGGTCAAGCGCGTGCTCGACCAGGTTGGATTCCGTCAAGACTTCTGGAGAGTACGCATGCGACCGGGAAGCCCTTTCGGCTTTGGGTGGTTGCCGCGCGAGGGACGAGACCAGGCGGTGTTCAGCCTGCCTGGGAACCCGGTATCGGCTTTCGTGACCTTCGACCTGTTCGTGCGACCCTACCTTCTCACGTTGGGTGGACATAAGAGGGTCCTGAGGCGCACAATCCAGTGTCGGGCCGGTGAGCGCCTGAGCGGGCCGGCCGCGTTGACCTACTTCTCACGGGTCACGCTGGACGACTCCACGGTCCCGGCTACGGCCCGACTCGCGGGCCCTCAGGGCTCGGGGTTAGTGCGCTCCCTATCGTCGGCAGAGGGCTTCGCGATCATCCCCGAAGCTCAAAAAGAGGTCGTTGCTGGTGACCTTGTCGACGTCATGCTCATTGACGCCACCCCAGGTGCGGTGGCGTTCGGCGGATAGCGCTACGGCGCGCGCGGTCAGCGGTCCAGCCGAAGGCCTAGGCAGAATCACGCTTCCGTTGTTCCTGTGCGTACTGGTCCTGACGAGCGCCTGCTCCATCCCGCGATGGCCCGTGGACGCGCCACTCTCGTCGCCCTACGGACTTCGGCTCCGCGGAATCCGACCCACGATCCACAGGGGTGTCGACATCGATGTCCCGACTGGAACCGAGGTCCGCGCCATGAAGGACGGGCGCGTGCGCTTCGCCGGCGTGATGCGCGGCTTCGGAAACGTGGTATGGATCGAGCACGGCGCCCACACACTCACGGTATACGCACATCTCTCCGAGATACGGGCGGCCGCAAACACGTGGGTCTCCGGGGGTGATGTGCTCGGGCTGAGCGGCGCCACCGGCGAAGCTACAGGGCCCCACCTCCATTTTGAAATCTGGCGATGGGGCCGGGAAGTCGATCCCGTCCCTCTCCTCGGTGGTCTACCGAAGTCCGGCGGGGGCAACGACTCTCCTGCCCGCCCCTAGTGTCCCGTATCAGAAGTTCGTTGAGCACCGAGCGCGCCGATGGGCCGCGATGGCAAAGCGCGACGACAAGGAATAGCATCGCTGTTTTGCGGAGGAGCAACGCAGCCAGCTTGGATACAGCGGCACTCGAATGCAAACGAACTTCTGTTACAGGACACGGCTAGGTCGCGAAATTAAAGCCCGCGGAAGGCGGCCGTCAGAAGCGTCCTAGTCCGCGGCCTTCAGCGCCGCTATTTCCTGCGTCAACCGCGGCACGATTTCGAACAGATCGCCCACCACTCCATAGTCGGCCACGCCGAAGATGGGGGCATCTGGGTCCTTGTTGATCGCCACAATTGTTTGGGAGGTGCGCATTCCGGCCAAGTGCTGAATCGCACCCGAGATGCCGATGGCGAAGTAGAGCTTGGGGGCAACGGTCTTGCCCGTCTGCCCCACCTGTTCACCGTGCGGACGCCAACCCGCGTCGACGACGGCCCTGGATGCACCCAAGGCAACGCCTTCACCCAATGCGTCGCGCAGCCCCTCAAGCAACTGCCAGTGCTCCGGCTCTTTGAGACCACGTCCGCCTGAGACCACGACGGAGGCCTCTGCCACGTCCGTGGCGCTCCCGTCCGCGCCGAGTCGCTGTACGACCCTGAGCCCAGCTGACTGGATGTCTACAGTCGGCGTGATGGCCTCCACCGTTCCGGCTCCGGCCGGGGCCTCGGCGGAGAAGACGTTTGGGCGAATTGTAATGAGCGCTGGCGACGCATCAAGCGTCACGCGAGCGAAAGCTTTCCCTGAATAGACTGGGCGAATCACGCTGAACACCCCGTCGTGCGTCTCGATCGCGGTGGCGTCCGAAGCGAGCGGCACGTCGAGTCTGGCGGCAACCCGCGGGGCAAGGTCCTTGCCCAGCGTGGTCGCTGGCAGGATCACCGCCGCGTACGAGCCGCCACGAACGTGCTCCGCGATCACGATCGAGTAGGCGTCAGGGTGATACTCCGCCAAGGAAGCGTGCTCCGCCACCGTCACGGAATGCGCGCCGGACGCGCCAAGCGTCCCGACGCGCTCGGACGTCCCGGGAGCGCCAATGACGAGCGCGTGTGCCACCCCTCCCAGCTCGGCCGCCAGGCGGGCTGCCGTCGCGATTGCCTCTCGCCCGGCCGCGCCCACGTGGCCGTCTTTGTGTTCTGCGAAGGCCAGTACATTGGCCATATCCATAATCTCCGGATTCGGTTTTTAGGTCGCGCCGGCTTCGGCGTCTAAAGGGCGTTCGCTTCTTCGCGAAGAAGTCGAACCAGTTCAGGCACTGCGTCGGGGCCCTCGCCAATAATGCGGCCCGCCGAGCGCGCGGGCGGTTCGGTCAGGCGCTCGACCTTGAGTCTCGGCGCGACGCCCAGCGCGTCCTTCTCTTCGAGCGGCTTGCGCTTCGCAGCCATGATTCCCTTGAGTGACGCATATCGGGG
>ERZ890510.606-NODE-606-length-27697-cov-5.416323_pt1 | contig 27697 bp, 21 predicted proteins | sample MGYA00521265_ERZ890510 | MGnify/ENA primary metagenome ERZ890510 (study PRJEB32303, sample SAMEA104408624) | aquatic metagenome | biome: Brackish water; feature: Chemocline; material: water | place: Baltic Sea | collected 2014-10-26T21:54:00 | depth 110 m ... | reverse complement strand
CCATCTCTAAACTTGTAATATCAAACTAGAAAATAGGCCTTATGCTGAGGTCTCTGATTATGTTTAAAATACTTATATGATATATTTATATCATTAAAATAAGAGGCTAAACATGGCTAATATAGGTAATTACGTAATATATTTAATCATGATATGTGCTGTAATCGGGGCATTCGCCTCTATCCGAGATCCAGAAAAAGGACTAGGTGCTGAATTCATAAGCGGCCTGTACAGCATTGGGCCGATTTTTGTTCCTGTCGCAGGGATCATGGCGTCCATCCCCTATTTATCCCAAATAATCCCCGCTGTTTTTGGCCCATTATTCACAGCTATTGGAGCCGACCCCGCCATTGCTGCGACCACCTTCATTGCGGTTGACATGGGTGGTTATCAACTCGCTGACGCATTGGCACAAACTCGGGAAGGCTGGATTATTGCAATGGTTGTCGGCTATATGTCCGGTGCAACGATCGTCTTCTCTATCCCTGTAGGGTTGGCTATGTTGAAGAAATCTGACCACAAATATATGGCATTGGGTATTATGGCCGGCATTCTCAGTGTGCCTGTCGGTGTCTTTGTCGCTTGTGCCATTTTGGCCATCTCTAATCCTGGCGTACGCGATACGATCGCCACCAATACCGAATCGTCACTGATGCTCGCACTAGACGGGGGTTCTATTTTAATTAATATATTACCATTAATCGCCATTTGCTTAATCATTGCAGTCGGTTTAAAAGTTTTCCCAAGCCACATGATCCGAGGATTTTTATGGTTTGGCCGCGCCATGGACGCTGCCTTAAAACTGGTTTTGGTTTTCTCGATTGTTGAATATTTCACCGGTGTCTTTACCAACGTCTTTGGCGGGTGGGGTTTTGACCCTATCATTGCCGACCAAGCCGACATGTTCCGAGCATTAGAAATCGCTGGTTATATTGGCATCATGCTCTCTGGCGCATTCCCAATGGTCTATATGATTAAAAAATACCTTGCTGGCCCCATGGAAACCATTGGAGGGCGGTTGGGAATGCAAAGTGTAGGCGCTGCAGGCATCTTAGCCGCATCAGCAAATATTCTAGCAATGTTCCACTTGATTGAAGATATGAAAGCACGGGACAAAGTACTCTGTATCGCATTCGCTGTTTGCGGTGCCTTTATGTTTGGTGATCATCTAGCATTCACTGCCAACTTTCAGCCAAATTTGGTGTTACCAATTCTGCTCGGCAAATTAACGGGAGGTATATTCGGATTTATTCTAGCCTTATGGATTGCCGTACCCGCGGCTTTACGATTAGAGCAAGATAGAGCCTTGGATGATGAAGACAATAGTGAAAAAAAAAATCAAGAATTAGGCTCTGTTTAATTGATCAGCTTGAAATTTCAAATCAACGACTAGCACTCAACTCACACTTTTACTCGCGCTAAGGTCGGGTCATAAAGAGAGCCAAGCTCCATCACACATGCTACACGCTCGCTAGCAATTTCAAGTTCATATTCGCCTGAATTCAGATAGTCAATAGTGACGCCTTCTGTGTTGCGAACATAGCCATAACCTATATTGGTTTCAACCGTGTAACCCCAACCGCCACTGGTTAAATAACCAACAGGTTCACCGTTTCGGTAAATGGTCTCGCGCCCTAGTAAAATGACTTCAGGATTTTTAATGGTAAAACAAACCAAACGTTTTTTGAGCACTTGATGCTTGAGTAGTTCCAACGCTTCGCGACCCTTAAACGGCGTTTGCGTTTTTAATTTAACAGCCCAGCCTAATCCCGCTTCAAATGGTGTATGATCTGGCGTTATATCAGAACTCCAAATACGGTACCCCTTCTCTAGGCGCAGTGATTCAATAGCTCGGTAACCGGTATTTCGAATATTATATTCACTGCCCGCCGCCATAATAGCTTGATAGACATCAGCACCGGCAGAGCGCGGCATATGAAGCTCCCATCCCAATTCACCGACAAAAGTCACCCGCAGCGCACGTACGTCATGGCCACCAATATTAATCGATTGCAAGGTACCAAATGTGAACGAACCATTAGTTAAATCGGTTTGCGTAATCTGGCTCAAGACTTTGCGCGCGTCTGGCCCCATTAAAGATAATGTTGTCCAATCCTCGGTAATATCAGTTAAACTAGCATCAAGCCCTTGTGCAATATTACTTTCAATCCAAGCAAAGTCACGAGTTCTAAAACCCGTACCAGTAACAATATAATATTCATCCTCGCAGATACGACACACCGTTAAATCACATTCAATACCACCTTTATCATTAAGCAGTTGAGTGTAAATCAAGCTACCAATTGGCTTGGCAACATCGTTGGCACATATCCACGAAAGGGCTTTTTCAGCATCGGCGCCTTTTAGTACAAATTTAGCAAATGAACTTTGGTCAAAAACCACTACCGAATTACGAGCTGCTTGGTGCTCAACTCCCACCGCATGAAACCAATTTTGTCGGCTGTAAGAATATTCATCTTTTGCTTCCATACCTGATGGAGCAAACCAATTAGGCCGCTCCCAACCATTCTTTGAACCAAAACAAGCGCCTTGATCTTTCAAGCTTTGATAGAGAAGCGACGTTAACATTGGACGGCCACTTGTGTATTCTTCATGTGGCCAACTCATAGTGTAATGCTTGCTGTAAGCCTCAAGTGTTCGATTGCAAACAAAGTCATCGTTTTGATGAACTTGGCTAAAGCGCTTAATATCCACAGGCCACAAATCCATCGGCGGTTCTCCAGCCAACACCCATTCAGCCAGTGCCCTACCTGCCCCGCCGCCCGAAGCAATACCAAAGGCATTGAAGCCCGCACCGACAAAAAAGTTCTTCACTTCTGGAGCTTCACCAAGAATAAAATTACCGTCGGGGGTGAATGATTCCGGACCATTGGTTAGCGAACGAACACCGGCAGTTTCCAATGATGGAACGCGTATCAACGCCTGCTCCATTAACTGTTCAAAATGATCCCAATTGTCATTAAGTAGTGAGAAATAGAAATTTTTAGGAATGCCATTTCGAGCCCAAACAATTGGATTTGGCTCGTAGCCCCCCATCACAAGTCCGCCCACATCTTCTTTGAAATAAATAAGACGATCCGGATCCCTCAAGGTGGGCAGGTTACTCGGCACCCGATTTGGGGTCATAGGCTCTGTGATCATATATTGGTGTTCCACCGCTTGCAAAGGCACATTAACACCTGCCATCCGACCTACTTCTTTAGCCCATTGACCACAGCAGTTGACTAGTTTTTCACATTTGATAATACCTTGGGCAGTAGTGACACTAACCACTCGACCATTCTCGACAGTGATGTCAATAACAGGCGTTTTCTCATGAAATTTTACCCCTCGCATCCTTGCACCTTTCGCAAGGGACTGAGTGATATCCGATGGATTAGCCTGACCGTCAGTAGGTAAGAACGCCGCACCAACCACATCAGAAATATCCATTAACGGCCAAAGGTCTTGCGCTTCTTGAGGTGTTAAAAGCTCCATCGGCAGCCCAAAACTATGGGCAGTGGTCGCTTGCCTTTTCACTTCTGTCCAGCGGTCTTCATTACAAGCCAGACGCAGTCCGCCGTTCATTTTCCAACCCGTCGCCAAGCCAGTATCTTCCTCAAGTGTTTTATAAAGTTCAACTGAGTTTTTTAATAATTGCGTAATATTGGACGAATTTCTCAGCTGCCCCACTAATCCTGCAGCATGCCAAGTTGACCCATTGGTAAGCTGCCCGCCTTCCAAAACGATTACATCTTTCGCCCCCTCTTTTGCGAGATGATACGCCGTACTACAACCAATAATTCCGCCACCAATAATGATAATTGAGGCTTGTGTTGGAAATGTCATATTATTTATTTCTCCGAAATTTCTACAAATTCTTTATAAGCAAGATTAAAACGTGACAGGTTTTGTTGGGTATAATCTTTGTAATCAAAGTCCAATTTTGAATATTCTTCAGAGACCATACTCCACATAGATTCCCGCAACAACGAACCACATTTCATGGCGCAATAGCTATACCAAAGTTTGTCGCACAGATTAGTTTCAAAATAACTTTCCAACAACCATTTTTCTTGTACATTAGAGAGCCCATTATTGGTAGCCAAATTACTCAGATCAAATAAGGGGCTGTTAAATCCAGCGTAATCCCAATCAATCAACCACATTTTTTCGGGTGTTTCGATAAAGTTTCCAGCCAACATATCATTATGGCAGAAAGCCATATTGATCCTGCCCACAGCTTTTTCGAGCTGGATATTTATTTTCATGAGGCGGTTTAAATCATCTTTATAAACACTTGAGATGTCTTTTAAAATTGCCGCATAATTACGATTCACTTGAAATACCCAAAAGCACAACGTCCCTGCTTTTAAATGTTTTGGCACCTCGTAATGGCACTTTTTAAGGAGCGGAAGAATGCGTTCTAAAGTGCAATTTTGTTGAATATCTTCTGAGGTTAAAGTCTTGCCTAGCACAAAGCGCATAACTAATGCACCAGGGTTACTAAAAACAATCTCTGGAGAAAGACCCGCTTTAAATCCTGCCACACTGGCATTCAATTCATTAAACCGCATAACGCCATGTTCTGGGATGTCTTCACCAATTCTGACTACATAATCTTCGCCTTGATAGTGCACTTTGAAGTTTGTATTCGTTATACCGCCCGCCAAAGGCTCTGCGACGATAGGTTCCTTCCAATACGACAGTTGTTCTGCTTGTTTTTTTTCGGAAATAATCAATCATTCAACCTTGTTGTTATTTGGCCTTGTCAAAGGAACTTATCACTCCAACACTCATTCCTGCAAATATTCCTGCAAATATAAAGACATAAAAATATCATTTAAGTATTTTACGTAAACATCTCTTTCTATGGCAAGCATAATCCAGCGGCTCTTGGGTTGGCAACTCTTCTTTATATCAGATATTCAGTTTTACTAAGAAAGATCGAAGATATTCTCTTTGAAAGGGGTATTGATATCATACACAACCCGAAGATCCGCACCGGGTAGCAAAGATGCTGAAAATATGATTGGACAATATATCAATGGATTTTATAATCCTAAACAAATCCATAATTCGAGATACTCTTAAATGAATAGTAAGGATCACCATGAAGAAAATTACCAGACGTCAATTCCATGTAGGAACTGGGCTTTCCCTTATGGGTCTTGCTGGTGTTGCATCGACTGAGATCGCAACTTCTGCACCTAGGACACCGTATCAGGATAAAACACTGTCTCGTATTGTTTTTGGTTCCTGTTGCGATCAGGATAAGCCACAACCCATCTGGGATAAAATTCTGGAGCGCCACCCGGAGTTATTTATTTTTCTGGGGGATAATATTTACGGCGATACGCGCGACATGGCGGTTCTTAAAGCTAAATACGCCATACAGGCCAAAAATTATGCCCCGATCAAAGAAGTAAGTGAGGTAATTGCCATATGGGATGATCATGATTTCGGCGAGAATGATGCTGGTAAAGAGTATCCATTTAGAGATCAGTCCAAAGAATTATTCTTTGATTTTTGGGACGAACCAAAAAACAGCCCCCGCCGTCGGGAGGGGGACGGCATATACACCTCTTACCTTTACGGGCCAGAAGACAAATCCGTTCATATCATATTACCCGATTTACGCTATAACCGCGATAATTTGAAAACAGTTGATAGCCATGAAAAAGCTAAGGAAAGAAATTTTGCCGGCTTTGGGCCTTATCTTCCCATAGCCGATGAAAGCCTTTCCATGTTGGGCGAGGCTCAGTGGCAATGGCTGGAACAACAATTACAAGTGCCGTCCAAGATAAAAATCATTGGCTCTAGCCTACAATTCATTGCCACCCAACCGGGGTGGGAAGCCTGGTCGAACTTTCCGCACGAAAGACAAAGGTTAATTAATCTGATTAAAAAATATCAGGTTAACGGCGTGTTTTTTATTAGTGGAGATACCCACTGGTCGGAATTATCATGTCAAACAGATGACGTTCCATATCCAATGTGGGATATGACTTCCAGCGGATTGACGGAAACCTGGGACAATGTCAGTCCCAATATCTATCGCTGGAATGACCTAAGCTATAGCGGACAGAATTTCGGAGCGATTTATATTGACTGGGAATTGAACGATCCGTTGATCGTTTTTGAAGTCCGTGATGTCAAAGGCAACCGCGTTTTTCAGCATGCTATAAAATTGAGTTTCTTAAAAGGTAATTGGTCAGATTAGCCCTTTATTCCTTTTAAGGAGAATTAGATAAAATAGCATCAGACATTTTTTCCGCGACCATAATCGTTGGGGCATTAAGGTTTCCGTTTGTTATGCTTGGAAATACGGAGGAGTCAATCACACGCAGCCCCTCAAATCCACGAACACGGCACTGACTATCAAGTACTGCCATAGGATCTTCATCACTGCCGATTTTACAACTGCATGACGGATGATACGCGCTTTCCACATTCTGTCGTACCCATGCATCAATATCATGATCACTCTGGATAGTAGCCCCTGGCTGTATTTCTCGCCCTCTGTAGGGTTTTAACGCATTTTGCCCTAAAATATTACGGGTTAGTCGAATGGCTTGTCGCCAGTCGGCAATATCATCTTCATGGGCCAAATAGTTAAATTTTATTTCTGGCTTATCCATAGCATTTGATGATTTCACTCTGACATATCCACGGCTTTTAGGTTTATTCGGGCCAACATGAACCTGATAGCCGTGACCTTTTAATGCTGCTGTGCCATCATATCGCATAGCGGCCGGTAGGAAATGATACTGGATGTCAGGCCATTCTTTCTCAGGCCTTGAGCGAATGAAGCCACCCGATTCAAAATGATTTGTGGCCCCTAATCCTGTTTTAAACAGTAACCATTCAATCCCGATAAGAGCTTTACTGATCAACCCGAGCTTGCTATTGAGCGTTATGGGTTCTTTACACTCATGTTGAAAATAAACTTCCAAATGATCTTGTAAGTTTTCACCAACACCGGGCAGATCATGGCGAACAGCTATACCCGCATTTTTTAATACCTTGGCTGGGCCAATTCCAGAGAGCTGGAGCAATTGCGCAGATCCGATTGATCCTGCTGACAGGATAACTTCTCGGCTCGCTTGAGCTACTTTAAGAGCCTTGCCTTGCATAAATTTAACACCAGTTGCTCTTGTACCATCAAATAATATCTCCTGAACCATTGTTTTTTTCATGACCGTCAGGTTGGGTCTCTTGAGCGCAGGACGCAGGTAAGAGCGCGATGTAGACGCCCGAACTCCGCCGTCAACACTCATTTGAAATGGCCCAAAACCTTCTTGTTCAACGCCGTTATAGTCATCTGTTCGGCGGTAGCCAGCCTCAACGCCCGCATTTATAAATACCTCATACAGCGGGTTAAGGCGCATACCATTGCCATCACATACTCCAATCGGCCCCTGCCCTCCACGGTAATCATTGGCGCCACCTTGCCAAGTTTCCATCCGTTTAAAATAGGGCAAGCAATCCTGATAGCTCCAACCTTTGGCGCCCAACTCTTCCCATTGGTCAAAGTCGCGCGCGTGTCCACGTACAAAAACCATACCGTTGATGGATGATGACCCACCAAGGACTTTACCCCGGGGGCAATGCAGACTACGTCCATCAAGATGTGGTTCTTCAACAGTATCATACCACCAGTTAAAGCGCTTTGTATTCATGGGATAAGACAATGCTGTGGGCATGCTGATCATAAGGTTATGATCACTACCACCTGCTTCTAACAGGAGAACCTTGTACGTTCCGCAAGCTGTCAACCTGTTGGCCAGAACGCAGCCCGCCGAACCGGCACCCACAATTATATAATCGTAATCCATACACAGCCTATATTTTAAAGTTAACTAATTTATTTTACATTTCTTATATTGAGCGATCATCTAAACAAAACGGGGATCATGCCCCTAATAGGGTGCTTCAACGTCACCCAATTCAACGTAAACGGATTTAATCTGAGTATAATGCTCAACGGCGGCACGACCGTTTTCCCGACCAATTCCAGATTGTTTATAACCACCAAAAGGCATCTCACTAGGGGTGATATTATAATTATTGATCCAACAGGTTCCGGCTTTTAGCTCGGCAATCACCCGGTGAGCCCGTTGTACATCTTTGGTAAAGACCCCTGCCGACAGGCCCATTGTTGTATCATTAGCTCTTGCAATCACCTCATCTTCTGAGTTGAATTTCAGAACCGACATCACTGGGCCAAAAATTTCTTCTCTGACGATTGTCATATTGTCCTGACATTCCGAGAATATAGTAGGCTCCATGAAGCATCCCTTTTCAAAACCCTTTACGGTCACTTGCTTGCCGCCATAAGCAAGATGGGCACCTTCGCGTTTTCCTATCTCGATATACTTCAAAACTTGGGCCATATGTTTCTTGTGAATCAGAGCCCCCATCTGAGTTTCAGAATCTAGAGGATCGCCAATTTTCATTTTTGCCGTGCGCTTAATAAGTCTCTCAAGAAAGTCATCATAAATATTCTGCTGCACAAAAACCCTAGTGCCATTGGAGCATATCTCGCCCTGCGTATAAAAATTTGCCATGAGAGCCGCAGAGACGGCATTATCAAGATTACAATCATCAAAAATAATCAGCGGTGACTTCCCGCCCAGTTCCATAGTTACATGCTTGAGCGTAGATGCCGCTGATGCCATTATTTTCTTACCCGTACTGACCGAACCTGTAAGTGAAACTTTCGCAATGTCGTTATGTTCAACCAAAGCCTGACCGACACGAGCATCACCCTGCAGCACATTAAACACACCATCGGGCAGACCAGCCTCTGTGTATATTTCCGCCAACCGCAATGCCGTTAAGGGGGTAAATTCTGAGGGTTTAAAAATCATGGCATTACCACATGCCAATGCGGGCGCCGATTTCCAGCAGGCAATCTGGATAGGATAATTCCAAGCTCCTATCCCTGCGCAAATTCCAAGGGGTTCCCGCCGAGTATAGAAAAACGCTGATTGCAAATCCACATGTTCGCCGTGCAGACTAGGGGCTAATCCGGCAAAATATTCAATGGAATCCGCCCCTGAATATATATCAACGCTAACGGCCTCCTGAATGGGTTTTCCTGTATCAATGACTTCAAGCTCTGCAAGTTCCTGATTTCGATCCCGTAATATTTTCACGGCATTCATCAAAATTCTGGCGCGGGCCGCCCCTGTCATCCGCGACCAGACCGCATATCCTTGCTTGGCGGCTTCGACTGCTAATTCCACATCTTCTTGTGAGGCTTGCTCGATCTGTTTGATTACTTCTGCGTTTGCAGGGTTAATCGTTGGAAAAGTTTCATTTCCCAGACTGTCAACATATGTTCCATTAATATATAAACTTTTTTTCGGTATTTTTATCAAAGTAATATTCCTACTTGGTAGCCTCTCAACGTTGCTTTAATAAGTTGTGCCTTACGGATGGGTTCCATTCCCAATTTAGGCATCCTGCATTGCCGCAAGAATCTTTCTTCTTTTTACCATAATCGTGTAAACAATAGTATATAATCCAATCACAATAAGACCAATCCATTCAATTTTTAACGGCGTAAATTTATAAAGAAGAATAAGGCCAAATAACAACCCCCAATTCAGAATAATATAGCGCCCAAGGCCCAATTTATGAACCGTTAAATTCAAATTGTCCGTGTATAGACGTGTCAAGGAATCCAGAGAGTTCACCACAAAAACAACCCCGACAAAAATCATCGCAGCATTAAAGAAAGGGCTGATTTCCATGCCTTGATTATAGTAGAAATAAAGCACCGAAAACCACAGAGCAATTGGAATTGATGGGAAGATCAACAGGGATAAAAGTAATTGCCATGTTTTCAGGTTGCCAACAAAGCGTGCCACAAACTGACCAATCATAATGCTCCATGCAAACCACCAAAAAAGGTAAAATGCATGATAATCACTTACAGGCAAGACAAACTTTGGTAGGTTTGTAAAATATTCCCCTATCAAAGCTAGATTTTGGCCAAGCCCATTAAAGCCCATCCCGCTCATAAACCACATTCCTGCGATCAGAGTAAAAAACACCCAGGTCGACGTAACGCTTAAAATTTTCACGTAACGGACATGGGTGCTAGACAGAACCGCAGATAGGACAACTACTGCCACAAGTCCATACTGGAATAAAGCTGTTATGCCCTCAATATAGCCCGGCAGATATGTCAAAAACAGATATCCAGTAAAGGCACAAGTGCCGATAATGACGATATTGTTTATGAATTTCACTATCGGTATTTCAAAAATTTTAAGCTTTGGTTCAACAATACAAAAATAGAATGTCGTCAAAAAATAAAAGACCCAGATGAGAAATCCCCATGTGCCAAACATAAATGCCAATGGATTGACAAAACCATAGGAAGGTTCAGTCTCATAAATAGGAAATTCTGTCATCGGAAACATGATCAGGCCAACATCAAGGCCCGAGGTAAAGAGAATAGCGATAAAGGTGAATAAACTAACAGGCATGGGCCCTGAAACTTTTAAGTTTCCCCAACGCAAAACCACAATCATGGATGAAAGTAAAACAACAATAATTGCTACTGAAAGTATAAGCTGCATATTCTCCCCATTATTTTTATTGAACACTGATTGAGTAAACAATTAGGCCTGTTGTGTCAATATTTATAAAGCTTTTACAAATTGGTTGACATGGTTATTTTGCTAACGTAATTTACCTTACTGATTAGTTAATAACTAACATGGTGGACAAGTAATTAATGAAAAATAAGCGCGTCGCAAACGATACCTATCAAGAGATTATCAATTCCACCCTCTCCGCAATGGCAGAGGACGGCATTGCCAATTTAACGACAAAATCCATCAGCAAACGTGCGGATGTATCCACCGCCTCTATCCACTATTTTTTCGCGACAAAAGACAATTTGATTTATAATTCTTTTGTCTTTGTCATTAAATCCATACGTCTGGATATGTTAACTGCCCGCAAAGGACAGGCTGACCCCATCAAAAGGATCAAAGGGGCTATGGAAACTCACTTTTCAGCAATGCATCTGTCTGATGAGGCCGCTTATATTTGGCCTCAACTGTGGGTTCATGCTGGTTGCGATGAACGAACGGCAAAACTGGTCAGAGTGTTTGGGGCGCGTATGATATCCAATTTCACCTATGATCTTTGCGAAGCTGGTATGGGCCGTAGAGAAGCCCGTCTGACCGCCATAGAACTGCGAGCATTGGTGGTAGGACTTTGGCTGGAAAAGAAAGTAACAAAATATGCGGCTCCGCAGGAGTATAGAGAAGTTCTAGATAGTGTTTTTTCAAGGCTAGTGGAACAGACAAAAGGAAATAGAAAATGAGCAATATGAAGAATAAAGCCCGCGTTGTGGTTATTGGCGGAGGCGTCGTTGGCGTTTCCACTCTTTATCATCTGGTAAAAAAAGGCTGGAGTGATGTTGTGCTATTAGAACGACATGAACTAACTTCCGGCTCCACATGGCATGCCGCAGGTTTATTGCCCCTATTTAATATGAGCTATTCCGTTGGTCAGCTCCATAAATATTCCGTTAATCTTTATGGTAAGCTTGAAGCCGAAACGGGGCAGAATGTTGGCCTTAAAACGGTATCAAATATTCGTCTGGCCACAAATCAAGACCGCATGGATGAATATCTTCAATATGCTGGTGTAGCCCAAACCATAGGGGTAAAAGTCCAGTTTTTGACGCCTGAAGAAGTTATTGAACTTTGGCCTTTCGCCGTTAAGGATGGTTTGGTCGGGGCTATGGTCCACCCAGATGATGGCTATGTTCAACCCGCTGATTTAACCCAAGCTTTTGCCATTGGGGCAAGAGCAGGAGGGGCAAAGATTTACAGGGGAACTTCGGTTGAAGCGATCGAACAACTACCGAGCGGGGAATGGAAAGTTTCCACGGATAAAGGCGATATCATATGCGAACATGTGGTCTCAGCGACCGGTAATTTTGCCCGCCAAACCGGGGAAATGATTGGCCTTGATATTCCTGTTATCCCCGTAGAGCATCAATATATTATCACTGAACCCCATCCTGAAATTCAGGCACGTAGATCGAATGGTCTGCCGGAATTGGGTGTATTGCGTGAATCCGATGGTTCTTGGTATATGCGTGAAGAAGGCGGCGGCCTATTGCTTGGTCCTTATGAAAAGGGTGCGCCTGCCTGTTATGTTGACGGCCCCGAGAAGACGGTCGAATATGAATTATTTCAAGAAGATCTTGATCGTCTAATTCCACATATTGAAAGCGCCATCAATCGCGTTCCTATCTTTGAAGAATTGGGCATCAAGAAAATTTATAATGGCGCGATTGCTTATACGCCCGATGGTAATCCCATCGTAGGGCCCGCGTGGGATAAGAAAAATTTCTGGTTGAATGAAGGCCATAGTTTTGGCATTACGGCAGCGGGCGGTGCCGGATGGCAGCTAGCGGAATGGATAGTCGAAGGGGCACCAACAATTGATATGCTGGGGGTTGATCCGCGGCGTTTTGGTGAATATGCCTGCAAGTCATACCTGATTGAGAAAAATGAAGAAGCCTATGCCGATGTATTTTCCATACATTACCCTGATGAAGAACGCAGCGCAGCGCGACCTTTAAGAACAGCCCCTTGCTATGACCGCATGAAAGACCGGGGCGCGGTATTTGGACAATTATTTGGTTGGGAGCGTCCTAATTGGTTTGCGCCAAAAGGTGTGGCACAGGAAGATAACTGGTCATTCCGCCGATCTAGCTGGTTTGAACATGTGGGTAATGAATGTAAAAACGTTCAGGAAAATGTTGGGCTTCTTGATATGACAGCTTTTGCCAAATGCCGAATTACCGGCCCTGGAGCAGAGGTTTTTCTAAATCATATTCTCGCCAATAAAATGCCCGTGAAAATCGGACGGGTGGGCCTTGCCCATGGCCTTACCGAACGCGGCGGCGTCCATTCAGAATTTACTGTACAACGAGAAGGTGTGCAAAGTTATTATTGTGTGTCGGCGGGAGCTTATCAGCGGCTTGACCATGACTGGCTTAAAAAACTCATGCCAACTGATGGCTCGGTTCAATTTCAGGACTTAACCAACTCGATGGGTGTTTTTGTGATAGCTGGCCCGAAAGCGCGAGACTTATTACAACCCTTGTGTGGGGCCGATTTATCGAACAAAACTTTCCCATGGCTAACGGGGCAAAATACCACAATTGGTTTTGCACCGGTTAAATTGATACGGGTTAATTTTGTCGGCGAATTGGGCTGGGAAATTCATCACGGCATAGAATATCAAAACCATATCTTTGATGCGTTATTTAAAGACGGCGATAAACACGGGCTTAAACCGTTTGGCATTCGGGCTATGGATAGTCTGCGGATCGAAAAATCATATCGTTTGGTTGGCCCGGAGATGTCCATTGAATATTCGGCCTACGAATCTGGTCTTGACCGTTTTGTTTCCACCAAAAAAGAAGACGACTACATTGGCCGCAAAAACCTGATGGCTAGGAAAGAGCGCGGTGAAGAGAATGCTTTTGTGACTATGGAAGTTTTTGATGTGACGGATGCGGACGCTCTGGGTAATAATCCTATCAGCAAAGATGGAAAAGTCGTTGGCCGGGCCACTTCCGGAAATTACGGCTTCAGGCTAGACAAATCTTTGGCTTTAGCGATGGTACATCCGGATTTTTCTGAAATAGGGACTGATCTTAATATTGATATTCTAGGGAAAAGCTATAAGGCCAGAATAGTTGAAGATAGCCCTTATGATCCGACCAATGAATTTTTGCGTTCTTAAAGGAGAGAAGATGAAATATTCAGCACTATCCCTATTTGCAAATGCTTTAAGTGGACATAAAAAATGGCCCCAGCAATGGCCCGATGCCACCCCTAAAAAATCCTATGATGTTATTATCGTAGGGGCTGGTGGCCATGGTCTTGGTGCGGCTTATTATCTGGCACGGAAACACGGCATCACCAATGTGGCTGTGATTGAAAAGGGTTGGCTTGGCGGCGGTAATACTGGGCGCAATACCACGATTATCCGCTCCAACTATCTGTATGACGAAAGTGCGCGTATTTATGATCATGCTGTTGACTTGTGGGACGGGCTCTCACAAGAAATAAATTACAATGTTATGTTTTCAAAACGCGGCGTTTTGATGTTGGCTCATTCGGTTCATGATGTGCAAAGTTTTCAACGCCATATTCATGCAAACCGCCTGAATGGTGTCGATAATCGCTGGTTAACCGCTGAAGAAGCCAAGGCCTTCTGCCCGCCGTTAAATATTTCCAAAGATGCGCGTTATCCTATTTTGGGTGCGGCCCTGCAACAACGAGCGGGAACGGCAAGGCATGATTCTGTAGCATGGGGTTATGCCCGTGCTGCCGCAGCCCTTGGCGTTGATATCATTCAAAATTGTGCGGTCACAGGCATAAAGCGCGGTGCGGATGGTGCTGTTGAAGGCGTTGAAACCGAGCGGGGCTTCATTGGTGCTAAGAAAATTGGCGTCTCGGCGGCTGGCAATAGCTCTGTCATTATGGAGATGGCCGGGCTGCGTTTTCCTCTGGAAAGCTATCCTTTGCAGGCTTTGGTATCTGAACCGATCAAGCCAGTGATGCCCTGCGTGGTGATGTCAAATTCCGTTCATGCTTATATCAGTCAATCCGATAAAGGTGAATTGGTTATTGGAGCGGGGACGGATCAATATGTCTCTTATTCCCAGCGGGGTGCCCTTCATATCATCGAGGAAACACTGGCCTCAATTTGTGAAATTTTCCCTCTATTTAAACGGATGCGTATGCTGCGAACTTGGGGCGGAGTGGTGGATGTCACCCCTGACCGTTCCCCCATATTAGGCAAAACGCCTGTGCCGGGACTTTTTGTCAATTGCGGATGGGGAACAGGCGGCTTTAAAGCCACCCCCGGGGCTGCGGACTTGCTGGCCTATACCATTGCTAAGGATCAACCGCATCCTATTAATGCACCCTTTAATCTGGAGCGTTTTACCGGTGGACGCCTTATCGATGAAGCGGCAGCAGCCGCGGTCGCACATTAGGAAGATGCCATGTTATTGATCAGATGCCCCTATTGTCAGGAAGAAAGACCGGAGATCGAATTTTCATATGCCGGTGAAGCTCATATTGCTCGCCCCCTTAATCCCGATGATCTCAGCGACGAAAGCTGGGCAGAATACCTGTTCATCCGCAGCAATCGGCGAGGCCTGCATTATGAGCGATGGCTTCATGCACATGGTTGCGCACAGTTTTTCAACGCGCTACGTGATACCGTCAGCGATAAATTTGAAACGACCTATAAAATAGGTGAAGCCAGACCGCAGGTGAAGAAATGACCATTAATCGCAAAGAAACCCATGGACGGATTAATCGGGATAAGCCTATCAAATTCTCATTTGACGGTAAAATATATTCGGCTTTTGACGGCGATAGTCTGGCCTCCGCCCTTCTGGCAAATGGTATCCATCTTGTCGCGCGCTCGTTTAAATATCATCGGCCTCGGGGATTTCTGAGCGCAGGCTCGGAAGAACCTAATGCACTGGTTACCTTCGACCGGGGACAGGGTCGCGTTACGTCAAATGTTCGGGCGACGACCCTTGAGATTTTTGACGGGCTTGTCGCCTATTCTCAAAATAATTGGCCCAGTCTGAAGTTTGATATAGGCGCGATAAATGACTTTTTTTACATGCTGTTTCCCGCCGGCTTTTACAATAAGACTTTCATGTGGCCAAAGTCTTTTTGGGACAAGGTTTACGAGCCTGCAATTCGCAAAATGGCAGGGCTTGGCCCCGCACCTATTGATGAAGACGCGGATAAATACGCAAGCCTATATTCACATTGTGAAACATTGATTGTCGGATCAGGACCCGCGGGTATTGCTGCGGCTCTATCGGCTTGCGAGAAACCGGGACGGGTCATTCTTATCGATGAGCAAAATGAATTTGGCGGATCTTTACTGTCAACCCCGAATTTGACAATTAACGCCATACCCGCATGGCAATGGCTTAAAAATAGTTTGGCAATTTTAAAGGGCCGTCAAAATGTCACACTTTTGGCGCGTACGACCGTTATTGGCTATTATCATGATAATTTTCTAGGGGCTGTCGAACGCATCACCGACCATGAAAAGGATATTAATCAAAACAAAGCCCGAGAGTGCCTGCACCGGATACGCGCTGGCGAAGTCATCTTGGCAACTGGTGCTATTGAACGTCCTCTTGTTTTTCCAAATAATGATCGTCCCGGCGTGATGTTGGCCTCTGCGGCGCGTAGCTATTTAAATAGATACGGCGTGGTTGTGGGTGAAAAAATTGCGCTCTTTACCTGTCACGATAGTGGCTATGAGGTGATCTTTGATCTGGCTGATGCGGGAATTTCAATCGCTTGCATCATGGATGTGAGGGATCAAGTTTCCGATAATATTATTGCGGCCACCAAGACGCGAGGACTTGAAATTCGCACCTCTACTATTGTCACTAATACGTCAGGAAAATTTCGAATAAGCAGCCTTCACGCATCTCGAATTAACGATGAAAAAATTACCTCAACAGAGGAAATTATCTGTGATTGCCTGCTCATGTGCGGTGGCTGGACTCCGAGCGTTCATTTATTTTCCCATTCCAAAGGGAGTTTGAAATGGCAGGAAAACTTAGGGGCCTATATTCCAGATACACCCAACGAGAATACAATTTCTATCGGGGCTTGTAATGGCACATTTGGACTAACGGATATTATGACAGAAGCCGATTCTGGCCAAAGCAAATATACCGTCGATGATATGGATTTCGGTTCTGGCATTATAGCCGCGACATTTCCCACAAAAAGCGATCCAGCAAAGATAAAAGCCTTTGTTGACTATCAAAATGATGTAACGGAAAAAGATATTAATCTTGCCGTGCGCGAAGGCCTTAAATCTATTGAGCATGTAAAACGCTATACAACAACAGGCATGGCCACAGATCAAGGCAAAACATCCAACTTAAACGCCCTACAAATTACCGCCCATGCCGTGGCAAAGCCAGTACAGCAAGTGGGTCTTACAACGTTCCGCCCTCCCTTTACCCCAACAACCTTTGGCGCCCTGCTTGGGGGTAAGGATGGGGATACATTCCATGTGACCCGTAAAACGCCAATTGACGGCTGGGCCGACGATAATGGGGCGATCTTTGAGCCTGTTGCTCTTTGGCGGCGAGCACGATATTTTCCTAGAGAAGGCGAGGATATGCTGGCAGCGGTCAATCGTGAATGCAGGGCAACGCGTGAATCTCTCGGAATTTTTGACGCTTCCACCTTGGGGAAGATTGAAGTTGTCGGACCGGATGCTGCGGAATTTATGAACAGAATGTACACTAATCCTTGGATGATGCTAAAATCCGGTTCCTGTCGTTATGGCTTAATGCTGGGTGAGGATGGCTATATTATGGATGATGGTGTTATCGGACGAATGGCAGAAGACCGATTTCATGTAACCACAACAACAGGTGGCGCTCCACGAGTCTTTCGTATGATGGAAGACTACCGCCAAACCGAATGGCCCGAACTTGATGTTTGGCTGACCTCAACCACCGAACAATGGGCAGTCATTGCCCTAAATGGCCCCAATGCCCGCAAGCTGCTAGAACCTTTTGTGGAAGGAATTGACCTTAACCCAGAAAGCTTCCCTCATATGGCCGTTCGTGAAGGCAGGATTTGCGGTGTTGAAACCAGATTGTTCCGGGTGAGTTTCTCTGGGGAACTTGGTTTTGAAATCAATGTACCAGCCCATTATGGCCGCGCCTTGTGGGAAGTTTTATTTAAAGCCGGACAGCAATATGACATCACGCCTTACGGAACGGAAACCATGCATGTGCTGCGCGCTGAAAAAGGGTTCATCATCGTTGGCCAGGATACGGACGGCACGGTGAGCCCCATGGACGCGGGTATGTCTTGGGCCATCGGCAAAAAAAAGAAGGATTTTGTAGGTAAACGTTCACTGAACCGTTCTGATATAGTGGCTAAGGGTCGCAAGCAACTGGTTGGCCTGCTGACAGATGATCCGAATATTGTTCTAGAGGAAGGCGCGCAAATCGTCGCAGACCCAAATCAGCCAATCCCAATGGATATGATCGGCCATGTGACATCGTCCTATTGGAGCGCCACATTAAACCGTTCTATAGCTCTTGCCATGATCAAAGATGGCCGCGCTCTAACAGATAGTGATATCTATATCCCGATGGCGGATCAGACCCATAAAGTTCGAGTGAGCACACCTATTTTCTATGATCCAATGGGGGAGCGCCTCAATGTCCTATAAATTAAAGAGTGACCAAGGTGTGATATTAGCTGACCTTCTAGCGGGTCAAGTTACGCTGATGGCGGATCAGCTACGGTATAGTTTACGGATAAAATCACAAGACCGAACCGCATTTACTAAAGCTTGCGGCATTGATCTGCCAAATAAAATTGGCCAGACAATTATTCAGAATGATCGAATGGTTTTCTGTGTCGGGCCTGACGAATATATTTTAATTGACAACCCTAATCTACGAGAAACTCTAAAGCAGAAATTTGAACAATTGGCAGATAAATTCGTCTTTAGCACTACGGATATTTCGCACCGTAATATAGGCTTCAAACTCAGCGGGAAACAGGCTGCAAGAATGATAAATATCGGTTGCCCACTTGATTTATCACTAGAAACTTTCCCCGTAGGGAAATGTACCCGCAGTGTTTTTGAAAGCGCCGAAATTTTGATATTCCGCAACAAAGAAGATGAATTTCAACTTGAGACATGGCGGTCATTCGCGCCTTATATGGCCCGTTATTTTGAAAAATTCTGCCTAGAAAATGAGAGTCTATAAAGAACACTTTTCAAAAATACCTTACCCTTTATGTAACCATACCTGTGGGTAATCCGTCACTGGAAATAACGAGTTAACTGATATTAGAATCCTCAAAACTGGCTTTTCGTGTTTCCATGAAAGCGATGAGTTTGGCATCTATTTCAGGATCCAAGGCAGGCGGTACATAATCGGCAAGCATTTTTTTATAGATTTTCTCGGCCCGTTGTTCCGCATCAAGACTACCATCTTCAACCCATTGTTCGTAACTGTTATTATCAGAAATAACAGAGGTAAAGAAGGCGGTTTTAAAATTTTTCTGCGTATGGGAGCATCCTAGGAAATGCTTGCCAGGTCCAACTTCCCGGGTGGCATCTAATGCTTGAGCATTTTCATCCATACTCACACCCTTGGCATAAACCGCCATCATCCCAGCCTGATCCACATCCATAATAAATTTTTCATAGCCCATCGCCAAGCCCCCTTCAAGCCACCCTGCCGTATGAAGCATGAAATTAACACCCGCAAGTAACCCAGCCTGTAAGGAGTTTGCAGACTCATAAGCCGCTTGGGCATCCGCGGTTTTAGAAGCATTGAAACCCCCAGCACTGCGGAACGGAACCCCTAAGCGCCGCGCTAGAGACGCACCAATATTGATCAGTTGCGAGGCTTCCGGCGTGCCAAAAGTTGGGGCCCCAGACTGCATCGACATAGAGCTTACGAAATTACCATAAATGACCGGACATCCAGGTCGTATCAGTTGAGCTAGTGCCATCCCCACCATACCTTCAGCCAGACTTTGTGCGGCAACGGCGGCAACCGTCACTGGTGACATCGCCCCTGCGACAATGAACGGACTAACCATGGAACATTGGTTATGGCGGGAATAAACTTTGAGGGCGCCGAGCATTATTCTATCGAATGTCAACGGTGAATTGGCATTGATTAGATTGATCAACACACAGTTTTCCTCAACAAACTCATCACCGAATACTATTTTGGCCATAGCCACAGAATCTTCCGCCCGCTCAGGGGCGGTGACCGACCCCATAAAAGCTTTGTCGGAATATTTAATATGGCTGTATATCATATCAAAATGACGCTTATTAACTGGAAGATCCACAGGTTCGCATATGGTTCCCCCTGAATGATGCAGAGCTGGCGACATATAAGCAAGTTTGATAAAATTTATAAAGTCCTCGATTTTTGCATAGCGTCTCCCGCCTTCGCGTGAATAGACGAAGGGCGAGCCATAGGACGGGACAAGCACCGTATTCATGCCGCCAATTTCAACATTATTTTCTGGGTTACGGGCAAATTGTGTGAATATTGCAGGTGCCGATTTCTGAATGATTTTACGGCACATACCACGGGCAAAGCGAACCCGCTCTCCCTCTGCGGTTGCTCCGGCAGCAACAAAAATATCAATGGATTCCTGATCATCTTTTATATCGATCCCGATCTCTTCCAAAATTGTATCTGCATTATATTCTAGCTGCGATAAATCAGCATCACCCAGAATTTCATAGGGTGGGATTTTACGGATGATATAAGGATCGCGTTTCACTGGTTCTGCACTGACCTCGCGGCGTCCGCCTCTTCCCCCTCTTCTAACTTTTCTTTCCTCAGTCATATCATCTTCCTTTATTGTTTCGGCGCCGCCGTTTGTTCTTGCCCATATCAGATGTGGCTTGCGGCGCGGTTGGAAAGCGCATGGCGGCAACGAAATAATCCTGAAATTTCGGTTCCATGGCAGTTTCAATTTTTTCTATATGGCTGACGGCTTCAATGAGCCGCCTCTTGTCATCACTATTTAAGATGGTCATGGCCGCCCCCATACCGGCGGCATTGCCAATAGAATATATATTCCTAGCGATAGCGTCCGGAATGATTCCTATATCGGCGACATATTTTGCATCAAGATGGGTGCCAAATGCTCCCGCGAGCAGAATTTCATACGGCTCGTCACACCCTAAATATTCCGTGAGTAATTGAACTCCCGCATGGAGCGCAGCCTTGGCCAATTGAACCGCACGTATATCTGTTTGTTTAATGTAAATTGGGTTATCTGGCTGATCAATAAGGAGATACTTCCAGCTTTTTCCTTGCGGGAGAAATCGCTCTGGTGCGGCTGTCGGAATAAACAAACCTGTGTTATCCATAAGTCCGGAATTGGCTAATTCCACCATCACCTCAAAAATACCGGAACCACATATACCGATAATATTATGACCTTCTGGATTATCAGACAGCCACTTCTCATGGCCGATTATTTTAACCTTGGGGATTTTGCTTTCACTATCAATTCTTACCCGTTCTATGGCACCAATCGTTGCCCGCACACCGGAGCTTATTTCTGCCCCTTCAAAAGCCGGGCCTGTGGGTGATGACGCCGCCGCGATACGCCCCTTATGAGACAGAAGAATTTCAGCATTTGTACCAATATCAACCAACAAGACGGAACGATCCACCATCCGATCCATCTGGGTGAGATAAGCCCCCGTTGTGTCCGCGCCCACATGCCCTCCGATCAGCGGTAAACAAGCCACACGCGCCACATCAGCCATTCCTAAATCAAAGTGACTGGCCGGGGCTTCAAACCAGTCTTTGAGCGCAAGGGTAAACGGAGCCTGCCCCAACTCTACTGGGTTTATACCAAGGAAAAGATGGTGCATGATCGGATTTCCAACCGCAGCCAGTTCCAGAATTTGATCCACTTCGATATCAAGCGTCTCCCGTGCAAGCGTTAGCATTTGGGCGACTTGTTTTCTGATATCACCCGTCAATTTATGCTCACCGCCTTTGTTCATCATGATATATGAGACCCTGCTCATTACATCTTCGCCGTAGCGGATTTGCGGGTTCATCTCTGCCTGCTCGTAAACAAGATCGCCAGTGGAAAGATTATAAATATAAAGCGCCAGAGAGGTTGAGCCGATATCCAACGCCGCGCCATAAGCATCCTTGTCGGATGGCGGCCAAATATCGATGATTTCACAGCCATCCCGAACCACGGCAATCATCGCACGATTATGATCACTGAGTGTTTTTTGTAGCTTAATCAAGCTATGGTGGTTGGGTTTTGCCGTCACACCAAAGCTCTTTAAGGCCTTTACCAGTGCCTCCCCATCAACGGGATTGTCTTCCAGAGTTGGTACAGGGAGCTGGCACCAATAAAGTTTTATAGCAGGGGACAATCTGGTGTTAATTATAGCAGATTTTTTAGAAATACTACTTTTATGTTCACGGGAATCTGAAGGGATTTCAATCACCAAGTCACCACATATTGTAGATCGGCAGGCAAGACGCCGCCCCACAGAAAGGTCACCATCATGGATTGCTCTTTTTTCCGTCGGACTTAAATCACTCAGATGATTTTCTTTAACATCAAGTTTATATTTTGCATGCTTGCCCGTGCCGACTTCAATCTGGCAGCGCCGACATTGACCTTTGCCGCCGCAAATGGATTGCATGTCCACCCCAGCGCGCAGGGCCACATCATATATATTTTCCCCATCCTGCGCATCCGAACGAATACCGGATGGTGTAAATATTATAGTATATGCGCCCATGCTTTATCTGGTTCCTTTCATGACGTTAAATTTAACCTCTGCGCCTGCCGCCCGGACGTCCGCGTCGACCTTCCCCTTCGGCGACTGGCGCGCGGTATGCTCTAATCCAGTTTTCACAATGAGGGTCAACGCCATTCAAGACATCCGCCGCTTTAACTGCCGCCACTTGGCCTTCATGGGTCACATTCAAAATCGCTGAGGTCATGCCCGCCGCTGCCAACATTGGTAAAAAAGCATTATTTATAGCCTGACGGTTCGGCAAACCAAAACTAACATTGGATGCGCCACAGATGGTATTTACTTTCAATTCATCGCGCAGACGCCGAATAAGTTTAAACACATCTTTTCCAGCACTGGTCACGGCACCAATGGGCATAACAAGGGGATCAACCACCACATCTTCCGGCTTGATACCATAATCAGCCGCATGTTGAACGATCCGTTTTGCCACTTCAAACCGTTCATCTGGGTCTTCGGAAATACCAGTTTCATCGTTTGCAATCGCCACCACAGCAGCACCGTATTTTGCTATAAGTGGCAATACCTGTTCCAGAACTTCTTCTTCAGCCGTGGTTGAATTAACCAGTGCCTTACCTTTATAGACTTTCAACCCTGCCTCTAGCGCCGCAATGATTGAGCTGTCTATGCAGAGCGGAACATCGGTCAAAGACTGTACCAGTTCAATACATTCTGCCAGAATTCTCGGTTCATCCGCCAGCGGTACACCCGCATTGATATCAAGCATCTGTGCCCCTGCCGCTATTTGTGCCAGCGCATCTTCTTTAACCCGCCAGTAATCACCGGCTTTAAGTTCTGCAGAGAATTTTGGTCGCCCTGTGGGATTGATCCGTTCTCCGATCATAACAAAGGGTTGGTCAAAGCCCATTACAACTTCTTTTGTTGCTGAACTGATAATTGTTCTTGTCATATTTTTTCCTTTACTTCATTTTCAATTCTTTGAGGTGTCCAGGGTTTCCGCCCTTCCAAAACACCCGATTGTTTAACCACATCCGCTACATGTTTTTCCTGCTTGTAAGCCATGATATGAATTCCGCTTACGCCTTCAATTTCCTTAATTTTCTGCATGATTTCGGCACATATATTTCGAGCCTCGGCCTTCTGATCCTTCGCGCCCTCTAATCGATTAATGACGGCATCAGGAATATGCACACCGGGGACATTATCACGAAGCCACCGCGCCGACCTTGCTGAAGCCAGTATACCTACCCCAATCAACATAAAGCAGTTTTTGGTCAAGCCTTCGTCAACAGCGCGTTTCATAAAAGACTTCAGTAGGTCAAGATCAAAACAATATTGTGACTGAATATATTGCGCCCCGGCTTTGATTTTTTTGGCAAGTTGATCAACCCGGTTTTGAACGGGCGGCACAAATGGATTTATAGTTGAACCAAGAAATAAATTGGGGGAACAATCCAATGGTCTACCACTGAGAAACCGGCTCTCATCCCGCATAATTTTTATGGTGTTGAGTAATGATACGCTATCCAAATCAAATACAGGTTTAGCACTGGGGTGATCCCCCACACTCACATCATCGCCGGTCAGGCTTAATACATTACATACCCCTAATGCTGCCGCACCCAGAACATCCCCTTGAATAGCGATACGGTTGCGGTCACGGCAAGACATTTGAATGATAGGAGAATAACCAAAGCGTGTCAGTATAGCACATACCGCAAGGCTCGACATATGGCAATTCGCCCCCGATCCATCCGTGGCATTGATGGCATCCACATAACCATCAAACAATTGTGCGCGGATGAGGACTTCATTGGGATCACTTGAATCCGGGGGGGCTATTTCCGTGGTTACTGCAAAATGTCCCGCCCGCAATACCCGCTCAAACCGTCCTTGAGATACATGACCGGGTAAAACCGGTAACGGATCACCTAGATTTGCAATATTCTTATTTTTATTCATCACGCGCCACCTTCAGCCATGATGACTTGCCCTTATTTCGATGATCAAACATTAATAGCGTCTGTTTTATATTATCACCGGATTTCATCCTTTTAGCACCATCCCATGCCTCTACCCACACACAGCGCATTTGTGGTTCGACCTCACACATACCATCGGCCCTAACTCCCCCGCACGGACCATTACGTATGGTTTTCGGGCAATTCATCGGACAGCTCATTCCCGTCTTGGACAACACACAATCACCACACATTTGGCAGTCAAAGAAAAACTGCTTTACAGTCCTTTCAACCAACGTAATAGGCTTATCAAGGCGGCGTCCAAATATTTTAGTTGTAGCGCGCAAAAAAACCAACACAGCCGGATTTATTATATTATAGATCCGCTCCAATGCACACGAATGACGGGCCGACCAAAGTCTAACCTGATACATTATGTGCTCCTACGGTTTTCAATGGAAATGTTTTAAGGGCAATTTCCAGATCTCCATAACCGACTTTCTGGTAATGAAATTGCAAACCCAACTTATGGGCAGCGGCCTGTGCTTTTTTAAAAAGAATAGGGTTATCTTCCTGCGCCAGATATACCACTCTCTTATAATTGGCAAAATAAATTTCATAAAGATGGGGGTAGCGATCAAGGCCAAGCCCTTTTATGACTAGTCGATCAAAAAATTTTACCAGATAATCTGTTACAAAAAAACTGCCCAACTCTTCTTCAATTATGTCTCCAAACAATTGAGCGCCAGCAAAAAATTCATAACAATGGGCCCCGGGCAAACGGCTAGCATCATATTTTTCCAAAACAGCATCAAGTTTTCCACCCGTACCACAATCGCCGTACCCCACCAGAACAACATCAAATTGATCCCGTTGCGCCATAAGTATTTTTTCAATAGCTGGGGCAATTTTTTGCGGCGTATTATGATAGTCAGCGGGCAGGCATTTCAAGGTGAACGCCTCCTTAGAATAAGATAACTGGCGTTGCAATTGGACAATCTCACCAGCGATGGCACCGCAGGCAATGATCAGGCATTTGTGGCTGCTCTTGTCACCCATGGATTATCTGTTCTTTCCAAGAATGACTTTTGCTAGTTCTGCACTCATAGCCGCATCACGGCCATAAGTATGAGCATTGATAGCATCGGCAAACTCCTGATTGAGCGGCGCACCACCAACCATGACCGGTAAATCTTTCAAAATACCGCGCTTGTCCAATTCTTCAATCACCAAACCCATATATGGCATAGTTGTTGTCAGTAAAGCGGACATGCCAATAATGTCAGGCTCGTGTTTATCAATTGCCTCAAGATAATTTTCAACTGGGTTGTTAATACCGAGATCAATCACTTCAAAGCCAGCCCCTTCAAGCATCATACCAACCAGATTTTTGCCAATATCATGAATATCACCCTTAACGGTACCAATTACGAATTTACCCGTGCTTGCAGCAGTGCCACTGGCGGCCAAAATTGGGCGCAGCAAACCCATTCCACCTTTCATGGCATTCGCACATTGCAGCACTTCTGGCACAAATAAAATACCGTCCCTGAAATCTATACCAACAATGCGCATACCCTCAACCAAGGCATTCGCCAAAATATCATTGGCATCCCATTTACGCTCCAGAAGTATTTCAACACCTTCATAGACCTCATCACGCAAGCCATCATACAAATCGTCTTGCAACTGGGCGACCAGGTCTTCATCATTCAAATCCCGCAGGATAATTTCGTCTTCGTCATCACTCACTATATAATCTTTCTAGTTTTAGGCTATGACAGCCCGAAAATTCCATCACTCTCACTCAGAGCAATATTCAATTCAAAAAGTCTTTTTGGTAAACTAGGTATAGTCATAAGGTTGCCACACACGGCAACGACGAATCCTTCAGTGTGACTTAAGTATATAGTGTGTTGAAAGTTCTATATTGCTTAAATCCGTCTAGTATTTTAGTATAAACGACATAAAAGATCAATTTTAAGAGTAAAATAGATAATGTTTGAAAAGCAGGAAAAGATTAAACCCCAGCGGATTGGATTTTTGCTTCTGCCTTATTTTTCCATGATTGCTTTCACCTCTTGTATTGAACCATTGCGTGTTGCCAACAGAATGAGCAGGGAAGATCTATATAGCTGGAAGACATTAAGTAAAAACGGCGATGTGGTTGTGGCCAGTAACGGCTTGAAAATCACACCAGATAACTCACTTTCAGATCCCGTCGCCATTGATATTTTATTTGTCTGTGCCGGTGTCAAAACCCGTAAATACGCAGACACAGAAATTTCAAAACAGCTCAGATCCTACGCCCGTGCAGGCGTACCGCTCGGCAGTGTCTGCACGGGCTCAATCGCTTTGGCGAAAGCAGGCCTTCTTGATGACTACAGATTTACATTACACTGGGAAAATATCGAGGGTTTTATGGAAAACTATCCTCATCTTAATGTCACCGCAAGCCTGTTTGAGATTGATCGCAACCGTTATACCTGCTCCGGCGGGACAGCCCCTCTTGACATGATGATTTACGCTATTTCGCAAACTCATGGTAAGGATTTAGCCACAAAAGTTTCCGAACAAATGCTTTATAGCACCCAACGCAAACAACACGATCTACAACGCATGCCCATTCAGCATAGAACCGGTATTAAAAACCCCAAACTCCTTGCGGTCATTGCCTTTATGGAAACCAATACCGAAACATTACATAACCTTACCAATGTGGCTCAGGGCGTCAACTTGTCATTACGGCAACTTGAGAGACTTTTTCGTACACACTTAGACATAACACCTTCTAGATATTATTTGGAGCTGCGGTTGCAAAGAGCGCGGCGGCTTTTGAGACAAACCACGATGCCAGTTCTACATATCGCTGTTGCGAGCGGGTTTAAATCCGCCGCCCATTTCACACAAGCCTACCGGAAATATCTAGGTTACCCGCCAAGCGCAGAACGCATAAAAAACTAAACCTTCCCCTGTCAGTGTCACTGAACCGATGAGCCGCAAAAAGTAATTGCCACACTTAATCTAATCTCAATCTCCAACACAGAAACTTCAATTATCAAAACAGAGGTCACTTTTGATGTCTCCAGAGACGTTCAGTCAATTCTCTTGAAAGTTGCTTCGCAGAGGAAGGAATGGTGGTGTTCGCAGTCAATCGTGAACTAGTCTCTGGTGAATTTCCCTAATAATATGGCAATGTTAATTACAGAGATAATGGAGATAATGGAGACATAAAAGGGATACTATTGTCCATTATCGTGAGCAATTTCACACATGGTAACTCTTGATGTTACTTTCCAAGGTTTACGTCGTCGAATGATTTGAGACTTATTTAGTTTATTTCATCAGGAGGC
>ERZ890510.605-NODE-605-length-27742-cov-7.381623_pt1 | contig 27742 bp, 29 predicted proteins | sample MGYA00521265_ERZ890510 | MGnify/ENA primary metagenome ERZ890510 (study PRJEB32303, sample SAMEA104408624) | aquatic metagenome | biome: Brackish water; feature: Chemocline; material: water | place: Baltic Sea | collected 2014-10-26T21:54:00 | depth 110 m ... | reverse complement strand
AGGCCTCAACGCCCGCAGCAAGCCCGAGGCGCGCGACGGTGACAGGGTCGGGGAAGGCCTCCGCCGCCTCGGCGTCAATCCCGGCCGCGGCGAGTTGCGTTACCAGCGGCCCGACCTCGCGCCCCACGATCGTGCACGGCCTGTCGCGCAGACGGCCGGCCAACTCAGCCGCCGTGACAGCAAAGGGCGACCGTGTCCCCTCGCCGATGGCACAGAACCAATCGCCGAGCCGGCTGTCGACGGCTGCAACGACGAGCCGGTCGCGCGCTGGCGCCAGTGTCGTGGCCTGGGCGATCAACACCGAGGTCGTCGAAACACCGGCAAGCGGCACACCGAGGCCAAGCGCGAGGCCACGCGCGGCGGCAAGGCCCACCCGCACGCCCGTGAAGCTTCCAGGCCCTACCGTAACGGCAATCAGCGACAACTCGCCTCGTCCGACACCGGCGTTGCGGAGAACGGCTTCCACGGCCGGTAGCAGTCGGGCCGCCTGATCGCGGCCTTCCTCTCGCGAGGACGCCAGACAGCATCCATCCCGGACAACCGCAGCACCCAATCCGCTGACGGCACAGTCGAACGCAAGCACTGTACTCATGGCCACAGACACCGCCTGGTACTGGCGCTCGCTCGGGTGGCTGGGCATTCTTGGATCATGAAACTCGATCTGATTGCGATCGCCCCATCCGACTTCGATGTCGACGTGACACTCGCCTATGCGACGGAGGCCAATCTAACGGGACGACCGATCTACCGGAATGCCCAATGCTGGCTGCATCGCGAGGCCGCCGACAGGCTCGATGCCGCGATCAGGCTTGCCCGACCGCTCGGCCTGCGTCTGCGCATCTATGACGCGCTTCGTCCGGTCGAAGCGCAATGGGCCCTGTGGACCGCCAACCCGGACCCTGATTTCGTCGCCGACCCCCGCCGTGGCTCGCCTCATTCGCGCGGCGCGGCGGTGGACCTCACCTTGCTGGACAGTCAGGGCCGCGAACTCGACATGGGCACGTCGTTCGACGCTTTCACCCCGCTGTCACACCATGGCCGCGTCGATATATCCGCCGCAGCCCAGCGTAACCGGCTCCTGTTGATGGGGCTGATGACCGCCGCCGGTTGGGACTTCTATCGCAACGAGTGGTGGCACTATCAGCTCTTCGACGCCAGGCGCTACCCCCTGGTCAGCGACGCCGACCTGCCACATCCCATGATGTAGCTCAGAAACTCGCGAGGCGCGCCTTGTCGAAGTCAGCGAGTTCGTTCTCGCGCATGATCTGGCGGACGAACTTCACATAGCCTTGGCCGCGCTCGGAATAGCGCAGGAGCGTACCGATCAGGTGGTAGCCTTGGGGATGCTCGCCCTGCGCGCGCATCGCCGCGCGCTCCGCCCGAAAACCGGCATAGGCCGGATGGGTGTTGAGATTGGAGATATAGGCGTCGGTCGCTTCGCTGATGTCGGTGAACGGCTGCGGCATGCCGGTGCCGGGCTTCCACGAAACGGCGACGCTGTGGCGGCCCACCGACTGAATCTGGCCGAACAGGGAATTGCCGTTACGGGCGGCAAACGAGGTGCCCCATCCCGATTCGACGCCGCCCTGGGCGATCGCCATCGACGGCGGGACGATATCGACGCGGCGCACCAGTTCGTCGAGCTTGTCGACCGACGTGTCGTACCGGTCGGCGAGATTCTCGAGCCAGATGCGTTCAATCGGTGTCACGCGAACCGGCGTCGCGGCAATTTTGTCGCGCAGATACAGAAGCTGCTCGCGGTCGGCGAGTACGCGCTGATTGACCTCGAGCACTACCGGCAAAATAGCCGTGATGAACAGCGCCTTGCGTTCGTTGCCGTCCTTGGTTCCAAGGTCGTCCGGCACCCGATCGACCTTGATCGGCGGAACGGCCTCGCCGAGGCGAACGTCGGTCAGGGTGTAGGAGACGTCGCGGAAAAAGCCGGCGAGTTCGTCGGCGGTGCGCGGACTGACCAGTCGCAACTGGACCTGCCGGCGCACGGCGTTACCGGGTGCCGCAAAGCGGCCGTGCCCGAGGGACGTCTGGCGGCTCGGGGTGTGAGGCCGATCGTCGGGCCAGCTGATGTCCCCGCTGATGTCATGGCGCACGAAGGTCAAGGCGGCGGGCTGGGCATCGACGGCGAGAAATGCCGCCGGCTCTGGCGAGGTCGCACCGGCGGCACCGTTCGTCGCGCTCGCAAAAGACAGATACGACGCGACGTCGACGGCCGGCCGCGGTTCGTTCAGGCCCACGCCCGCCGCGAACACCGCGACCCACACCGCCGGAAACGCATACCGGCGCCCACGGTCGACCGCGGGCCAAATCGACGACTGCATGCCACACTCTTCGTTTCGTAAACTAGAACGAACAACTCTTCGCGCACGGCCGTTCGTGGGCCGCGACGCTGCCGTACCGACGCTGTACGCTTGAGCGGAGGCGGCCTACTGGGCCGCCTGGACTTCCACCACTTCCGGCACGTAGTGCTTCAGAAGATTCTCGATGCCCATCTTGAGCGTGGCCGTCGAACTGGGACAGCCCGAACATGCCCCCTGCATGTGGAGATAGACCACGCCATCACGGAAATCATGGAACACGATATCGCCACCATCCTGGGCCACCGCCGGACGGACGCGCGTGTCGAGCAATTCCTTGATCTGGGCAACGATCTCGTCGTCATCCGCCGCGGCGGCGCCGACATCGCCCGTGTCGGCGACAACCGGGTCACCCGACGTAAAATGTTCCATGATACCGCCCAGGATCGACGGCTTGAGGACTTGCCAATCCCCGCTCGCGACCTTCGTGACGGTCACGAAGTCGGAACCGAAGAACACGCGCTCGACGCCCTCAATCGCGAACAACCGCTTCGCCAGCGGCGACGGCAGCGCGGTATCGACGCTCGCAAAATCCATCGTACCCTTTTCCATCACCACGCGGCCGGGGAGGAATTTCAGGGTCGACGGATTGGGCGTCTGCTCGGTCTGGATAAACAAACCTAAACTCCTTCATCGAACGCATCGCGGCGGCGCCGCTTGGCATCGTTCAGGCTGGGAACGGGATATATCCGCTCTCAAACGGTCTCTGGACGTAGGAACCAGAGCCAAGGCGATCAAGTTGATTCTTGGTCATCAACGCGACATTATTATGGAATATATTGTTATTATTATTATATATCAATATGTTGAAATAAATCTAATCTTCGGACCTGGCGACAACAACTCCAACGCAAAATATCATTGTGCCTGAGAGACTGACAGAACGACGCGGAAACCGCGCGCACACGCTATGAAATCGCATCAATCTCGGCCTCGGAGAGCGCGCCCGGAACGATGGTCAGCGGGATCCGGAGTTGCCCGCCGAGCTTTCCGGCGAACGCAGTGACCAGAGGGCCCGGCCCCTCGCCACTCGATGAACTCCCCAACACCAGGACCGAGATCGACCGGTCCTCGACGACCAGCTTGACCAATTCGTCCCGGCTTGTGCCTTCCCTGATATGGATGGTCGGAGGCTGGCCCGTCAAAGTCACCGCCGTGTCGGCATGCCGGGCCACCACATCCTCGGCCTGCTGGCGGGCTTCCTCACGCATCAGGTCGACGACGGCCCCCCACTGCTGTCCCTCGGGTGGATCCATGACGTAGAGCAGGGCAACGCGACCACCCGTGCGCTTGGCCCGGCGACAAGCATACCGCAGGGCATTGCGCATTTCCGGACTCTGATCGACGACGACCAAAAAAGTACGCTCATCGGTACGGCCGGGCTGCTCGTTCATGCTCATCGTCGGCTCCCCTGCATAGATGTCCGGTACCGCACGCTACAGGCGCCGCACAATCGCGCCGCCCAGCCAGCCGGCAAACAGCGCCATGACGATCGCACCCAAGCCGTAAAGCGCGCCGTCACGGCTCGCCCAACCCGCCAACTGTGCGCTGAATCCGACTTTGCCAACCGGCAACGGCCGCGACACCGCGGCGACAATATTGCCATCGCGCAGCAGATAGGCCCTGACGTCGTAGACCCCCTCGGGCAAGCGCGACGGAAACGGAAGATCGACCCGGAACAGCCGACTGGCCTGGACCGTGACCTGGCCAACGGCGGCGGGATAGAGCCCTTCGAGACGCTTCACGTCAACCAGGCCAGCGCGGAACTTGGCCAATTCCGCCGGGTCCCGTGAACCGTCCGGCTTGACGGTCGACAAACGGTCCTCAAGCGACAGGATCTCGCCGCCGGCGCCACGGGCAAGCAGCCGCTGCAACGGCTGGCTAGCGGCGATCGCGTAGTAGGCGGGAACATCCAGGAAGGACTGCCGGCCGGTATTGAGCCACAGACCGAGAAAGCGCTCCTTGCGCATCACGGTCTCGCGGGCCGGCGGGCCGGCCACGACCACAACGATCTCGCCGGGCGGGTCGAACATGCCGAACATCAGGATGCTCGCGCCGTGGAACGCCGAGGTTATCGACACGCGCGCGCGCGACAGGTCGACGATCAGTTCCGGCGTCTCGGACTCAGCGGGCACCGATGGCGGCGAGCCGGGGACTGACGAGCCGCCCAAGCCCGTCCCCGGCAGGGGAGCAGGCGCGGGCGCCTCGATCCGCGGACCCTGGGCAAATGCCGTCGCCGTCAGGCCACAGCATGCCGCCAGAACCATGATCAGGCGGCTCATTTCAGCGCCTCACGGGGCCCGAGCGAGAACGGCAGGCTCGGCGTGCGCAAGAGTTCGACCAGCAGCTGGCCCGCTACAGCCAGAATCAGGACCGACATCAGACCGCGCAGAACAACGCCCGGCAGCTTGGCTGCGAGTCGCGAGCCGATCGGTGCGCCGACCACGCCACCCAGGATCAGAAGCAGTGCCAGCACGACGTCGACCGTCCCGTTGGTCGCGGCTTGGAGAAAGGTGACGTTGGCCGCCACGAAAAGAATCTGGAAATTCGATGTACCGATCACCACGGTCGTCGGCATGCCGAGCAGGTAGATCATGGCCGGTACCAGCACGAACCCGCCGCCCACGCCGAGGATCGCCGACAGAACGCCGATCACGAAGCCCACGCCAACCGGCAGCAACGCGCTGATGTAGAGTTTCGATTTGTAGAACCTCAGCTTCAGCGGCAATCGGTGCACGAGATAGTGGGTGTGAAGCTTGCCGCGCGGCGCTCCGGGGTTGCGCCGGCGCTTGATGTAGGTTCGCAGGCTTTCGATCAGCATGAGGAGGCCGATCGTCGACAGCATGACGACGTAGAGCACGGCGATGACGAAATCGATCTGGCCGATGTTCTTGAGGTAGGTGAACAGCGCGACACCGGCGGTGGAGCCGATCATGCCGCCCACCAGAAGCACGAGCCCCATGCGCAGGTCGACGTTGCCGCGACGCCACTGGACCTGGAACGACGACACCGAGTTGGCGATCACCTGGTTGGCCTGGCTGGCGACCGCGACAGCCGGCGGGATCCCCACGAAGATCAGCAGCGGCGTGGCGAGAAATCCGCCACCGACACCGAACATGCCGGCGAGCAGACCGGCCGCGGCCCCCAAGCCGAGCAGCACGAACACGTTCATCGACAGCTCGGCAATGGGTAGATAAATCTCCACTGCGGCGCCCTATTTCAGCAAGATGTTGCTGATTTCGCGCAACTGGGTGCGCGCCCGCAGCAGGTAGAAGCCCTGCGCGGCCAGATGATTGGGAATCAGCAGCCCGTCCGGGTACCCGTTCCACACGATCCACGGCTGGAGTGCGGCAGCGATGCGGAACGTCTCCACCATGGCGGTCCAGGCGTTGGTCAGGCCCTTCTCGCGGATCACGCCCTCGAAGTCGCGGCCGAGCGCGCGCAGCAGCAGGTAGTTGGCGTAGAGCCGACCCTTGTTGAAGTAGAAGATGTCGTCGCACCCGACATCCAACAGGTCGCCGGCATACTCGATGATGTGCTGGTCGATGACGGCGGAGTCCGAGCCGGTATCGCTGGCCATGCGGTCGAGCAAGGCCTGCAGATTGTCGGCGCGGCGTTCGAACACCGCCTGACCGGCGGCGAGCCGCTTGTTGTAGGCGAGCAGCTTGTCGCGGCCGGCGCGGTACTTCTGCGCCGATGTCGCCGACGGCATCAGCGACACGCTGGGCTGCCAGATCCAGATGTTGGGCTGTTCGTTCAGGAAGCCGCGCGCCTGCTCGAGGTCGCGGTCGGACTGGCTCGAGCCGCGGGTGCGGCCGAGCTGGTCCATCAGCTCGGTGCCGAAGCGGCCCAGCGCCGCCATGACGCCGCGCTGGAAATTCGGCATGTTGTCGAGCAGCCCGGACGGCATGAAGAACGGCTGCATCGGTGTCCAGGTGTGGATATCGACTTCACGCGACACCAGCGCCGCCGCGGTGGCCACGGCCAGGCTTTCGCCCGGCGTGACATCGGGCGCCGCGAACTGTGGATCGTCGTCGACGTTCTGGATCACAAGCGCGCCCACCGGATAGTAGAGCAGCGCCACCGCCAGCACCGCCCAACCCAGCCAGCGCCAGACCGAACGCCGGCCGGCAGCCGCCGGAGCCTTGGCCGCAAAGGGTCGAAAGGCCCGTGCCCGATCCCACGCCCGGCGCCACAAGGAGGGCGCCGCCACAGGCGATACACCGTGATCCGGATCGAATGTCATGGCCGACCTTACCATTCGTCTCGTGACGAAACAGGGGCGCAGGCTGCTACAGTGGGTTGTTTCTTCATCGAATGGAGTTTTAGTATGGCGCTCGATCCCGAATCCCAGCGGCTGCTCGATCTGGCGGCGGCGGCCAATCGCCCGGCCTGGAACAAGCTGAGTCCGCAGGCGGCGCGCGAGCTTTATCTGTCGCTCCGCCCGCCCGCCCAGGGCCCGCGCCCGGCCGGCGTCACGGTCAGCGACCGGACGATTCCCGGACCGGGCGGCGCCCTGCCGCTGCGGCTCTACCGTCCGACCGCGGCAGCAGGCGACGCGAAACTGCCGGCACTGGTGTTCGCCCACGGTGGCGGCTGGGTATTCGGCAACATCGAGAGCCACGATGTTCTGTGCGCGCAGCTGGCCATCGATGCCGGGATCACCGTGTGCGCGATCGACTACCGGCTGGCGCCGGAAGCGCGTTTCCCGGCCGCCTTCGACGATGTCGTGGCCGCCCTGCAGTGGGTCGCGGCCAATGGCGCCTCGGTCGGGATCGATGCCGCGCGGCTTGCCATTGGCGGCGACAGTGCCGGCGGCAATCTCGCCGCGGCCGCCGCGATCTGGGCACGTGACGAAGGCGGCCCCCGTCTCAGTTTGCAGCTTCTTGCCTATCCCGTCACCGACGCCGTGGCGCGCACCGAATCCTACCGGCGCTTCTACGACGGCTTCGGCCTCAATGCCGAGACCATGGAATGGTTCTTCGACCACTACACGCCCGACAAGGCGACCCGCGCCGACTGGCGCATCTCGCCGCTGCGCGCCACCTCGCTCGCCGGCTTGCCCCCAGCCCTGGTGATCACCGCCGGCTGCGACCCGCTGCGCGACGAGGGCCGCGCCTACGCCTGGCGACTGCAGCAGGAAGGCACGCTGGCCGACCTCGTGGAGCTGGGCGGCATGCTGCACGGATTCCTGAGCGCGCCGATGCTGCTGCATGGCGCGCGACGGGGCACCGCCATCTGCGCCGCGGCACTGCGCGAGGCCCTGGTGCTGCGCGCCCAGTGAAGGCGACCAACCCCGCCGCGCCCGTCGGCATGGCGCTGCCGGGTCTGGTTATTGCCGTCGCCATGATCGGCGACACGCTGCTTTATGCGGTATTGCCGCTGTACCATGAGGAATTCGGCCTCAGCCTCGTCATGGTGGGCGTGCTGCTGTCGCTTAACCGCTGGATTCGCCTGCTCGCCAACTCGGGCGTGGCAGCGATCGGCGAACGTGTCGGGCCGCACACCTTGATGGTAGCGGCGGCCATTGGTTCGGTCGTCTCCACGACGCTTTACGGCCTGGTCGAGGATGCCACTGTCCAGATGGGTGCCCGCATCCTGTGGGGCATTTCCTACGCTTCGCTCAATCTCGCCACCCTGGCCTATGCCGTCAGCGACCGCGCCAACGCCGGCAAACGCGTCGGCGCCAGCCGCGCCGCGATCGGGCTGGTGCAGGCGATGTCGCTGGTAGGCGGTGCCTGGATCGTCCTGCAGGTCGGGCCGCAGCAGGTCTTCCTGATCTTTGGCGCACTCACCCTGGTGTCGCTGGGTGCCGCGCTACTGCTGCCACGGCTGCCGCGCGAGGCTGTGGCACCCGGCAAGGGCTTCCGCCTGCCGGTCCCCCATCGCCTCGAAATCTGGGGCTTCGTGATGGGCTTCTCCGGCGACGGTGTTTTTCTGCTGACCCTCGCCTTCCTGTTGAAGGACTCCATCACCTCCGTGGCGGCCGTCATGGCAACGGCGATGCTGCTGGCCCTGCGCTGGCTGGTCGAGATCACGACCGGACCACTGGGCGGCTGGATCGGCGACCGCTTCGGCGCCCGGCACGTCGCGATCGCCAACGGCGCCACGCTGGTTGCCGGGTTCATGCTGATCGCGGTCGGACGCGACGTCACCGGCGCGCTGCTGGTCGTGATGACCCGCGGCATGTTCAACACCCTGATCCCGGTGCTCGTGATCGCGCGGGGTCACGGCAGCAGCGTGCTCTCGTCACAGGCCAGCTATTCGACCTGGCGCGACTTCGGCGCCGCCGTCGGGCCGCTCTCCGCGCCTTGGCTGTTCCTCAACGTGGCACAGGGACCGCTCTATGCGGCGCTCGCCGCGGCGCTGGGCCTCGCCGTCTGGTTCTGTCTGGTCCGGCGCTGAAAGTGGACCATTTCCCGGCGCAGCTCCTTGTGCCACGCCGTGTGCCACCGCCTGTGCCATGAAGCCGCCCCAGCCCTTGTGCCTGTAGTCTGATCGCCCCTCGATCACCTGTGCCATTCGTGTCGGTCATCCGGCATCATCAGTGTGCGGCGTCCTTTTCGCACCCGCCGCCGGCGCGGTGTGGGTTCGGAGCCTGTCCAGAATGGCGGTGGCAAGGTCTTGCAGCGAAGCCGAGGAATCGAGCCGCAGTACCGGCGCCGTCTGCGATTTCAACCACGTCTCATGTCCCGCCAGGCTGCGCTGCTCCGGGCCGGCGGAATCGTAGGCCTCGGCCCATCTGAGGAATTCGGCGCTGGCCGCCGCCATGTCACCTCCAGTTTCGGCTCGCGCGCCATATCTCGCCGCCTGGCGTCGCCGCAGCCGTTCCATGCGAACCGGCAGGTCGATCCGAAGAAACACGATCAGATCATAGAAAGGCTCAACCGGTACCGCCCACCCCACAGCCGATCCGGAAAATACCCACCGCCCCGTGCCCGGAAGGGATTGAAGCAACAGGTCCCGCCTGTCGCCGCTGGGCCGGCGGGTCGTGAAAGGGGGATCGGTCGGTAGCCAGAAAAGTGCATCGGCGTCGACAAATGCATGGCCGAGGCGGTCAGCGAGCGCCGCCCCGAGCGTCGAAGTGCCCGAGCCGGAAGCGCCAAGGATATGAATACGAGCCATAGCCCCTTCGTTTAATCGAGGAGGTCATCGCACATCACGGCCTCTCCCGGTACGGAGTAGATATTTCCTTATTACTTGCATGTGGCAATATATCGACCTATATACTCGCCATGACCAACCCCTCCTTTTTCGCCGTCCTGCGCCTGCTCGGGGCCAATGCGCGCCTGGAAGAACGCTTCGCGGGCCAGCTCGGCTCTGTGCACGGCCTCGCTCTCAAAGAGGTCCTGCTTCTGATGCATCTGGAGCGGGCACCGCGGATGCGGCTCAGCCGGATCGACCTCGCGAAACGGCTCTATGTCAGCCCGTCGACGGTCACGCGCATGGCCGCACCGCTCGAGAAGCTGGGAATGGTGGGCCGCGAAGCCGATGCACGCGACGCCCGTCTGGCTTACGTCGTCCTCACCACGGCCGGCCAGGAGCTCGTGACCAACGCCCAGGCCACGCTCGAGGGCATGGCCGCCAGCGTCTTTCGCGACCGCTGGACCAAGCCGGAGATCGCCGCCCTGGCCGACCTGCTCGGTCGCCTGACGGCGGGTCATCCTGGCGATCTCGGTCAACCCGATGGTGGCTAGTCCGATGATCCACCTCGTTTGCGGCTCGACCGGCGCGGGCAAGACCACCTATGCCCTGGCGCTCGGCAGCCGGCTGGGCGCCATGCATCTGTCGATCGACGACTGGATGGTCGGCTTGTTCATGGCCGACAGACCGGCGCGTGCGGACTGGCAATGGATCGACGAGCGGGTACGGCGTTGCGAAGGGAGGATGGTCGCCACCGCCCTTCAGCTCGGCCAGCTCGGCGTTTCGTCGATCCTCGATCTCGGCCTGCAGCGCGCCGACCAGCGCCAGCGCGTCGCTTCACAAATGACGGCCGCCGGCCGGACCGTTCAACTGCACTTCCTCGATGTCGACGCAGGGGAACGCTGGCGCCGCGTCCAAGGACGCAACGGCGAACGCGGCGAGACCTTCCGTCTCGAGGTCACGCGCGCCATGTTCGATTTCATCGAGACGATCTGGCAGCCGCCCAACGCCGAGGAAATGGCTTGCCTCAACGGTGTGCGGGTGGCGGCCTAGCGGAACACGTCCTTGCGATGGCGCACCTCGGCGAACACCGCCGTGGGATCGCCGCCAGCCATGCCGACCGCGGCCTGCAAAGCCGGCACGTCGGCACGCAGGAACGGGTTGGTGGTCTTCTCTTCGCCGAGCAGAGACGGCACTGTGGCCTCGCCGCGCGCGCGCGCCGCATCGATGGCGGCCGAGCGTGCCAGCAGCGCCTTGTTGCCGGTCTCGATGGTGACGGCAAAACGGGCGTTCGACTGGGTGTATTCGTGGGCGCAATAGACGCGCATGTCGTCGGGCAGCGCGCGCAGGCGGCTCAGCGATTTCCAGAACTGCTGCGGTGTGCCTTCGAACATGCGCCCGCAACCCAGCGCGAACAGCGTGTCGCCGCAGAACAGCGCCTGCTGATCGCGAAAAGCGTAGGCGATGTGGCCGCTGGTGTGGCCGGGCACGAAAAAGACCTCCGACTCGGCTTCGCCGAAGCGGTAGCGGTCGCCGTCGTCGACCTCGATATCGATGCCGGGAATACGCGCCCGGTCCTGCCGCGGACCGACGATGGTGCAGCCCGTCGCCTTCTTGATCTCGAGATTGCCACCGACATGATCGCCGTGATGGTGGGTGTTGAGGATATGGGTGATCTTCCAGCGGCGTTTCTCGGCCTCGGCCAGGATCGGCCCGGCGACCGCCGGGTCGACGACGCCGACCGCGCCGCTCTGCGGTTCGCGCATCAGCCAAACGTAGTTGTCGCTCAGGACCGGGATACGGACGATTTCCAAGGATGTGCTCATGGCCGCCAAGTTAGCAGAGCAGGGTTGCGGCGGCCATGGCCGCCCGCCACCACCAGCCATGGTCCTCCGAACCGGATTTCTGCTAGGATTGCGCCATGTGGACCGACGTCCTCGACCTTGAAGAATTCTACGCCAGCACACTTGGCCAGATGACGGCGCGGCTGCTGCGCACGCGGCTGCGCGAAGTGTGGCCGAACGTCCGCGGCGACACCGTGCTGGGGCTGGGTTACGCCACGCCCCTGCTGCGGCCCTTCGTCGAGGAAGCCGGGCGGACGCTGGCCTTCATGCCGGGGCAGCAGGGCGTCACCCGCTGGCCACGTGAAGGCCGCAACCTCGCCTCCCTGGTCGATGAGCTGGACCTGCCGCTGCCCGACCGTTCGGTCGATCGCGTGCTGCTGGTTCATGCCGTCGAGTGCGCCGAGCAGCTGCGCCCGATGCTGCGTGAAATCTGGCGGGTGATGGCCGACGGCGGCCGGCTGATCGTCGTGGTTCCAAACCGCGCCGGCTTCTGGTCGCAGATCGAGCGGTCGCCGTTCAGTCATGGCCATCCCTACTCCGCCGGTCAGCTGGCCGCTCTGCTGCGCGCCAACATGTTCGCACCGTTGCGCCAGACCCGCGCCCTCTACATGCCGCCTGTCCGTTCGCGCCTGGCCATGAGCATGGCGCCGGCTGTCGAACGCTTTGGCCAGCGCTGGCTCGGCCGGTTCGCCGGCGTGAGCGTGATCGAGTCGGGCAAGCAGCTTTATGCCGGTGTCGTCGAGCGCACGCAGACCCAGGCGATCGGCGCCGTGCGACCGAAGCTGCGCATCGCAAGTTCGCGCGACACCCCGCAGGCCGCCGGCGCCGCGCGCAATGCCAGGGACGACAAGACTCCCGCCTCCTGACCAACTTTCACCCATCGAGAGAATTCGCATGTCGCTGTCTCCGCGCGTGATCGCGCTGCTGGGCTTTGGTGAAGCGGGGTCGGCGATCGCCCGCGGCCTGTGTGCCGCAAGCGGCTGGCGCGGCACGGCCAAGCCCGGCGACAACGCCCCGCGCCGGGTGATCGCCATCGACACCGCGCTCGACAAGGACGCGCGCGGCAGCGCCCTCGGCAAAACGGCGCGCGCACTCGATGTCGCGATCGAAGGTGCCTACACGGTGGCGCTGGGCGAAGCCGACCTCGTGATCTCGGTGGTGCAGGGCGAACATGCACTCGAAGCCGCGACCTCGGCCGCGCCACTGCTGAAGAAGGGTGCATACTTCCTCGATCTCTGCACCGTCACCGGCAAGATGTCGGACGAGGACCGCGCCGCCATCGAAACCGGCGGCGGGCGCTATATCGACATTGCCGTCATGGGCGGCTTCTTCAGCCAGGGCATCAAGGCGCCGATGCTGGTGGCGGGCGAAGACGCCGCCGAGGCGGTGGCGTGGATGAACGCCAACGGCTTCGAGACCCGGCTGCTCGGCCCCAAGCCTGGCAGTGCCTCGTCGGTGAAGATGCTGCGCAGCACGCTGGTCAAGGGCATCGAGGCGCTGGGCGTCGAGGCGCTGGTGGCGGCCAGGCGGCAGGGCATCCTCGAGGAGGTGCTGGGCTGTCTGGGCGACGCCGACGCCCAGACATTGCGCGGCTTTATCGCCATGCTGGTGCAGACCCATGTCGTGCACGCGCGCCGGCGCTGGGAAGAGATGGGGTTGGTGACACAGACCTTGCGCGAGACCGGAGTCGATCCGCTGATGACCGAGGCGATCGAGCGCAGCCACCGCCGCACCGTCGATGCCGGCATCGCCCCGGCCGACGGCAAGGTCCCGAGCCTGGAGGATGCCCTCAAGATCCTGTCGGAGAAGGTCATTCGTGGCGTCTGATGTTTTCGACCGGCTGGTCGCGCTGCTGGGCGATGCCAAGGCGAAATTCCGCGTCATCGAGCACGAGGCCGAGGGAAAATCCGAGGCAATCAGCGCCATCCGCGGCAACCGGCCCGACCAGGCCGCCAAGGCCATGGTGCTGGATGTGCGCGGCGGCGGCGGCGGCCGACGTCACGTGCTGGCGATTCTGCCCGGCAACCGCAAGCTCGACTTCGCCGCGGTGACGGCACTGTTCGAGGCCCGCAAGTGCGGCTTCGCCTCGCCGGAGACGGCACAGGAACTGACCGGCTGCGCGATGGGTGCGGTGCCGCCTTTCGCGCTTAATCCCGCGCTTGCCATCGTGGTCGACGAAGACCTGCTCGCCAACGAAACGCTGTTCTTCAACGCCGGCCGGCTCGATCGCTCGATGGAACTCGACACCAAGGACTGGATCGCCATCGCCCAGCCGCGCGTGGCCCGGATCGCGGCGCGCGACCCGTGACGGAAGACTGGCGCTTCGGTGCGGCGAGCGAGGCCGACTTCGAACCGCTGCTGGCACTGCGCATCGAGGTGATGCGCGAGCATCTGGAGCGCGTGTACCGCTACGAACCGGCGCGGGCGCGGAAGATCTTTCGCGGGCATTTCGACGAGCCCGGCATGCGGTTGATCCTGATGGGCGGCGAGCGCGTCGGCTGCGTCGGGTTCCGTCGCCTTGAACGCGAAATCAAGATCGACTCGTTCTATCTCGACCGCCGCCTGCACAACACCGGGCTGGGCACCAGGATCCTGAAGGTGCTGCTGGCCGAGGCCGACATGGCGGGACTGCCTGTGCGCCTCGAGGTGTTGACCGGCAGCAAAGCCGACCGCTTCTACACACGGCACGGCTTTGTGAAACTCAAGGAAGACGACATCGAGGGTCACTATGAGCGGCCCGCCGGCAGCCAGCCGATTCCTGCTCTGATGCCGCGCGGCCAGGGACATCAGTTCGTCTTCTATGGCGATGCCTGCTCGGGCGTCGCCGGCGCCCTGCACGAACGCACGTTCGCCAGCATCAACGCCGCGGTTCGGCGCTTGGCGCCGTCGCCCGAGTTCATCCTGTTCCTCGGCGACGAGATCGCGGGCTACACGGCCGACGCGGACACGCTGCGCAGGCAGTGGCGACACTGGCTCGACCGGGAGATGGGCTGGCTCGACCGCCGCGCGATACCGCTGTGGCACACGACCAGCAACCATGCGACCTACGACGCCATGAGCGAGGCGGTGTTCCGCGAGGTGCACGATCACCTGCCGCGCAACGGCCCGCCCGGACAGGAAGGCCTGTCGTACTGGATACGCCGCGGCGATCTGCTGCTGATCTTCGTTCACACGTTGTGGACCGGCCTCGGCGGCGAGGGCCACGTCGAGACCGACTGGCTGCGCGCCGTGCTGCGCCAGCACGCGGATGCGCGCCACAAGATCGTCGCCGGCCATCATCCGATCCATCCGGTCAACGGCTTCGCCGGCGCCCATCAGCGCGACGTCGGCCCCGAGCACGCGGCGGCCTTCTGGGATGCCCTGGTCGAAGGCGGCGTGCTCGCCTACCTGTGCGGCCATATCCTGGCGTTCGACGTGCAGGTCCATCGCGGCGTACTGCAGATCTGCACCGCCGGCGCCGGCACCGCGCACCGCATGCCGGAGGGCGTCGAGTATCTCCACGCTGTCCAGGCTGCCCTCGATCTGCGGGGCTTGCGGTATCAGGTGTTCGACGCCGAAGGCCGTATCCGCGAGCACCTGTCATGGCCGCTCACGCTGCCGCCCGTCGAGCGGTGGCCGGCATTGAGCGAAGCCGGCATTGGTGAAGACAGGATCGTGGCATTTCGCTTCACCGGCCACGCGGCCGCCGCGGGCGCGAGCCCGGCCCAGACATTTCTCTCCGCTTTCCGGTCCGGTATCCGGGCGCCGCTCTGGGTCGGACTGCGCGGACCGGCGCAGCGGCTGACGGTGATCCTGGAACCGGAGCCCGGCCGCAGCCCGCACTACTGGCTCGGCCCCGCAATTGCCGCCGGCTCGCCCTTCGATATTCAACTGCTCATCCATCGGGGCATGGGACCCGGCGGCCTGCTCTATCGGCTCGCCGCCGACGCTCCATGGTCGTCGCTGTCGGCCGCCTCCGCCTGGGGCGCCGAACGCCTCGACTGGCCGGAACGCTGGATCGTCGGCCACGGCCAGGACGGGCCGGCCGACCGTGCCTTCCTCGGCCGCGATCTCGCGGCCTCGGCAACAACCGTCGAAGACTAATCCCGCCTCAGCATGAACACCGCCTGTTCGCCGAACACGTTGGCGAGCAGCGGCGGCATGTGGATCGGCCGGCTCTTGCTGTTGAGCACGATGGCGAGCTCGATCGACACGCCCATCTCGCCGCACAGCGCGCGGAAATCGTCGATGCTGCAGAGATGGATGTTGGGCGTGTCGTACCACTTGTAGGGCAACGACGTGGTTTGCGGCATGCGGCCGCCGAACACCATGCGAAGCCGGATCTGCCAGTGCGCGAAGTTGGGGAACGACACGATCGCCCGCCGGCCGACCCGCAGCATCTGGCGCAGCACGACACGCGGCTCGCGCGTGGCCTGCAGGGTCTGGCCGAGGATCACATAGTCGAAGGCATTGTCGGGATAGTCGCGCAGGTCGGTGTCGGCGTCGCCCTGGATCACCGACAGCCCGTTGGCCACGCAGGCATTCACGCCGGCCTGGCTGAGCTCCATGCCGCGCGCATCGACCCGCTTGAAGTTCACCAGATAGGCCAGCAGCGCGCCATCGCCGCAACCGACGTCGAGCGCGCGGGTATCGGGCGCCACCATGTCGGCGATGAGCTGAAGGTCGACACGGATCGCGGTGTTCATGGCTCACCTTTGAGGCCGCGCACGGCCGCCGCGCCCTTGAGGAAGCCGCTGAGCGTGCGGAACATCTCCGGTTCGTCGAGCAGGAAGGCGTCGTGGCCCTTGTCGCTCGCGACCTCGACGAACGACACGTTGGCCGCCGCGGCGTTCAATGCCTGTACGATCTCGCGGCTTTCGCGCGTCGGGAACAGCCAGTCGCTGGTAAAGGACATCAGGCAGAAACGCGTCGGCGAGCCGCGGAACGCATTTGCCAGCACGCCGCCGTGGCCGCCGGCAAGATCGAAATAGTCCATGGCGCGCGTGATGTAGAGGTAGCTGTTGGCGTCGAAGCGATCGACGAAGGTCGAACCCTGGTGGCGCAGGTAGCTCTCGACCTGGAAATCGGCGTCGAAGCCGAAGCCGAGCGCATTGCGGTTCTGCAGCGCGCGGCCGAACTTGCGCTGCAACGCCTGCTCAGAGAGATAGGTGATGTGTGCAGTCATGCGCGCCACGGCAAGGCCGCGCGCCGGCGCGGTCTGGTGCAGGCGATAGTCGCCGCCCTTCCATTCCGGATCGGCCATGATCGCCTGCCGCCCGACCTCGTGGAACGCGATGTTTTGCGCGGAATGGCGCGCGGCACAGGCGATCGGCACGGCCGAGAAAACACGCTTGGGATGGCTCGCTGCCCATTCCAGCACCTGCATGCCGCCCATCGAGCCGCCGATGATGCAGAAGAGATCGGGAACGCCGAGATGATCGAGCAGCGCCGCCTGGGCGCGCACCATGTCGCCGATGGTCACCACCGGGAAGCGCAGGTTCCAGGGCTGGCCGCCCTTGGGATCGTTGGCGAGCGGACCGGTGGTGCCGAGACAACCGCCGAGCACATTGGTGCTAATGATGAAGTAGCGCGCCGGATCGAGGACCTTGCCTGGCCCGACCAGGTTCTCCCACCAGCCCTCCTTGCCGGTGACAGGATTGCGGTCGGCGACGAACTGATCCCCGGTCAATGCATGGCAGATCAGGATCGCGTTCGACTTCTCGGCATTCAGCGTGCCGTAGGTTTGGTAGGCGACACGATAGGGCCCGAGGTCGACGCCGCAGTCGAGCCGAAGCGGCCGCTCGCTGCCCAAAACCGCGTGGCGGCATTGGGCGAGCGCCTTGCGTTCGGCATCGGTCAGGTCCTGGAGCAACGCCCTCTCCAACGAAAAAGCCCCCGACCGGAAGGGCGGGGGCTTTTTCAAGCACTCCGACCTTTTAGCGGGGATTAACGTGGCCGCAAGCCGGTCGGCTCAAATTCCACGGAGGACTTTTATACGGACCTCGCCGCGGCGGTGCAAGCACCATCACGCCTGTTTGCCTTTACGCCGTGTGGCTGTACGTAGTATCGCCGCTGCGTACAGGAATTACCGCCCGCCATGAATGCTCTCAGTCTCGACAGCCTACGCCGCGAAATCGATACCATCGATGGCGAATTGCATGGCCTGATCGGCCGGCGTGCCGCCGTGGTCGGGCAGATCGCGGCCGTCAAACCGGCCGGCGGTCTGGCCCTGCGCCCGGGCCGCGAGGCCCAGGTCATGCGCAAGCGGCTCGCCTCCCACCAGGGGCCCTTCCCGGCCGCCGCCGTCTTCCGCATGTGGCGCGAAATGATGTGCGCGCTGACTCTGATGCAAACCCCGGGGCTGAAGATCGCGATCTGCCGGCCGGTCGACCAGCCCGGCTACTGGGACCTCGCGCGCGATCATTTCGGCTGCCAGATCCCCTTGGTCGCGCACGACACGCCGGCCCAGGTGCTGGCGGCGGTGCGCGGCGGGCCGACGACGCTCGGCATCGTGCCGGCGCCGATCCAGTCCGACGACTCCCCGTGGTGGTCGCTGCTCGCCGGCGGCGACGCAACGCTGCCCAACATCGTGGCACGCCTGCCCTTTCTCGACATGCCCAACGCGCGCGCACGCGGTCTCTCAGCTCTTGTGCTCGCCCGCATGGAGCCCGAGGAAAGCGGCGACGACCGGGCCCTGATCGCGATGGAAACACCGGCCGGGCTCAGCCGCGACCGCATCGCCGGCGGCCTCGCCAAGGCCGGCCTGCCGGCCTTTACCTCGGCGATGGACCAGCTTGTCGATGGCGTGCATCACTATCTCATCGAGTTGCCGGGCGTGATTGTCGACAGCGACGAGCGGCTGCTTGAACTCGGGACGGCCCTGGGGCTGAAAAGCGGGCGGGTTGCCGCGATCGGCGCCTATGCCGTTCCGGCCACCCCCGGATTCTAGGGGGCACGGCCCTGATCACCACTAACGGGAGACTGCCATGACCGCGCTTGTCCCGCGTCCGGGCATCATGAAGATCGCACCCTACGTGCCCGGCAAGGACGCGATCGACGGCAGGGAAACCGTCGCCAAGCTGTCGGCCAACGAGGGCGCGCTTGGGCCGTCGCCGAAGGCGATGGCGGCCTATGCCAAGGCGGCGGCGGAGCTGCATCGCTACCCCGACGGCGGCTCAACCAAACTCTGCGAGGCGATCGGCCGCCACTACGGCCTCGATGCAAGCCGAGTCATCTGCGGTTCGGGATCCGACGAGCTGATCAACCTGCTGGTGCGTGCCTACTGCGGGCCGGGCGACGAACTGCTCTACAGCCAGTACGGCTTCCTGATGTACCCGATCAACGCGCTGGGGGTCGGTGCCACGCCGGTGGCGGCGGCGGCCAAGAATTACGGCGCCGATGTCGACTCACTGCTGGCCGCGGTCACGAACAGGACGCGTGTCGTCTGCCTGGCCAATCCCAACAATCCGACCGGCACCTACGTCACCAAGGACGACGTGCGGCGCCTGCAGGGCGCCCTGCCGAAGGACGTGCTGCTGGTGATCGATGCCGCCTATGCCGAATATGTGAGCCGGAACGATTACGAATCGGGCATCGAACTGGTCGACCAGGCCGAGAACGTCGTGATGACCCGCACCTTCTCCAAGATCTACGGGCTGGGCGGCCTCAGGCTCGGCTGGATGTATGGACCGGCGGGAATCGTCGATGTCATCGGCCGGCTGCGCCAGCCCTTCAACGTCAATCTGGCGGCGCAGGCCGCGGGCATCGCGGCGCTGGAAGATATCGCCCACACCGACGCCGGCCGCACCAACAACGACATCTGGCTGCCCTGGCTCGGCGCCGAACTCGCCAAGCTCGGCCTGGCGCCGCTGCCCAGCGTCGGCAACTTCGTGCTGGTGGGCTTCGGCTCGCCCGAGCGGGCTGCAGCCGCCAATGCCTGGATGGCCAACGACGGGCTGATCCCGCGCATGGTCGCGGCCTACGGCCTGCCCGAGCACGTGCGCATCACCATCGGAACGGAGACCGAGGTCAAAGCCGTGCAAGCCTCGCTCGCCCGCTTCGTGGCCGCGACATGAGCAAGCCCCCCGAAGCCAAACCGATGTTCGACAAGATCGCCCTGATCGGCATCGGCCTGATCGGCGGGTCGATCGCGCTGGCCGCGCGGCGCGGCGGCTTTGCCCGCACCATCGTTGCCGCGACGCGAAGCGCCGAAACCGCCGCGACCGCGAACCGGCTGAAGCTGGTCGATCATTGCGGCACCGACCTGGCGGCGGCCTGCGAGGATGCCGACCTGGTGATCGTCTGCACGCCGGTCGGTGCCTGCGGCGAGGCGGCGCGCCTGATCGCACCCGCGCTGAAGCCCGGCTGCATCGTCTCCGACGTCGGCTCGGTGAAGCAGGCGGTGGTGACCGCCATGCAGCCGCATCTTCCAGCCGGTGTGCATTTCGTGCCGGCGCATCCGGTGGCCGGAACCGAGAATTCAGGCCCGGAGGCGGCGTTCGCCGAGTTGTTCGACGGCCGCTGGTGCATCCTGACGCCGCTGGCCGGCAGCGACCCCTCTGCCGTCGACAAACTCGAAGCCTTCTGGAAGGGATTGGGTAGCCTGATCGAGCGGCTCGATCCCGCCGACCACGACCGGATCCTCGCCATCACATCCCACCTGCCGCATCTCATCGCCTATACCATCGTCGGCACGGCCGACGATCTTGCCGGACATCTCAACAGTGAGGTGCTGCGCTTTGCCGCCGGCGGCTTCCGTGATTTCACGCGCATCGCCTCGTCGGATCCAACGATGTGGCGCGACGTGTTCCTCAACAATCGCGAAGCGGTGCTGGAAGTCCTGCAGCGCTTCCAGGAAGATCTCTTCTATCTGCAGCGCGCGATCCGCTGGGGCGAGGGCGACAAGCTGTTCGACCTGTTCACGCGTACCCGCGAGATCCGCCGCGCGCTGATCCACCTCAACCAGGCGTGAGCGCAACCGACGACGCCGGCGCCCGGCCGCGCTGGGTCTTCGCCTACGGCTCTCTGATGTGGAACCCCGGTTTCGCCACGCCGGAGACGCGGGCGGCGCATCTGCACGGCTGGCACCGCGCGCTCTGCGTCTATTCAGAACATTACCGCGGCACGCCGGCCCGGCCCGGCCTCATCCTCGGGCTGCTGCCCGGCGGCGCCTGCCGCGGTCTCGCCCACCGCCTGCCGCTGGCACGCTATGAAGCAGCCCGCCGCTACCTCTGGCACCGCGAGATCGACAACGACGGTGTCTACGAAGAGGCGGTCCGGCCGATCCGGCTGGACAACGGACGGACAGTGCCGGCGCTGGTCTATCTTGCCGACCGGCGGCACCGCCAGTTCGCCGGCAAGCTGCCGGCAGCGAGAGCCCTCGCGCTGCTGCGCGGCGGCTCCGGCGTTACCGGCACCAACCTCGCCTATCTTCACAACACCGTCGACCACCTGCGCGAGCTCGGTCTCCGCGATCGCGGCCTCGAGGTTATGGCGCGGCGGGCCGGTCCTAGCGGCGGTTCGCTGGCCCGGCCGGCCCGGTAAGCAGCGCATTCACCACGAAGCAGAGTTCGTCGCGCGCCTGGTCGACCGTCAACCCGAGGCGCTGGCGCAGCATCACCCAGCTTTCGGGGGCAAGTGCCAGGGCCAGCGCATTCAGCGTCCGCTCACGCGCCTCGGCGGAAAGCCCCGCCAATTCACGCTCGAACCATCGGCTCAGGCTGGCGTGGTTGGTCGTATAGAGCTGCACCATCATGTCCGCGGCCGTGGTTGACCGACGCTGCAGCATTCCGATGAACGCCCACATCGGCAGGAGTTGCTCATAGCGGTTCGCGTCCTGATCGACGACAAGCGCCAGTCGCGCCTCGAGTGGCAACGCCATGCCGAGTTCGGGCACGTCCGCGAACAGGCCGGCGAACATGCGCGCGAGGACGGCAACATAGAGCTCGGCGGTGTCGGAAAAATGCTGAAAGACGGTGCGCGCCGATACACCGGCCATCTTGGCGACGTCGCGCACGATCGGGGCGACCTCACCCGCCGCGGCCAGGGCAAATGCCGACGCAATGATGGCGTCGCGTGTACGTCCGACGCGGCCGTTGCCGGCAACGGGTTGCGATGCCGCCTGCTGCTTCAGAGTTTCGACTGTCATTGCTGCCCCTCGCGTCGGATTTCCGACGGCACAACTTTCCATGCCCGCAATGTCGCCGGCATCGGTACTAATGCAACATGAACCACCGACGATACGCCATAAAATCGTGCTTGAAGTAAGCCATCGGAAAGCTCATTGGGCAACAATGACCGACAAGAAAATCACTCCAGCGTCGCTCGCTGCCCAGGCGATGGGCTGGATCGACCCGGTGACCAAGGCCGTCGTGCCGCCCATCCACATGGCAAGCACCTATCAACGTGACGAAGACAACGGCTACCGCTCGGGCCGGATCTATGCCCGCGCCGACAACCCGACATTCGACCAGGCCGAGGCGACCCTGACGGCGCTTGAAGGCGGCGCCAGGGCGCTGATCTTTTCTTCGGGCATGAGCGCGGCGACCGCCTGTTTCCTGGCGCTGGCACCGGGCGACCATGTCGTCGTTCCCAAGGTCATGTACTGGTCGCTACGCAACTGGTTGGCGACCTTCGCAACCGACTGGGGCCTCAAGGTCGATTTCGTCGACGCCGACCGGACCGATGCCATCGCCGCTGCGGTCCGGCCGGGCGCGACCAAGCTGGTGTGGATCGAGACGCCGGCCAATCCGACCTGGGGCGTCACCGATATCGCGGCGGCAGCCGACATCGCCCACCGGGCCGGCGCCCTGCTCGGCGTCGACTCCACGGTGGCGACGCCGGTGCTGACGCGACCGATCGAATTCGGCGCCGACATCGTCATGCATTCGGCTACCAAGTACCTGAACGGGCATTCCGACATCATCGCCGGCGCGCTGATCGGCGCGCGTGACGACGCCCACTGGGCGAAGCTGCGTGCGATCCGTGCCCAGCTCGGCACCATCCTCGGCCAGACCGAGGCATGGCTGCTGATGCGTGGCATGCGCACGCTGTTCCCACGCGTCGCATGGGCCTGCCGGTCGGCACAGACTCTGGCAGAACGGCTCGCTGCCCACCCCATGGTCGCTGAGGTGCTCTATCCCGGTCTGCCGTCCTTCGCCGGCCACGCGGTTTCACGCCGGCAAATGACGGGAGGCTTCGGCGGCATGCTGTCGGTCCGGGTCAAGGGCGGCGAACGCGCGGCGATCGCCGCGGCGGCGCGCGTGGCCCTATGGAAGCGGGCGACCTCGCTGGGCGGCGTCGAAAGCCTGATCGAGCATCGCGCCAGCATCGAAGGCCCCGGCACGCCCTGCCCACCCGACCTGCTCCGCCTGTCGGTGGGCGTGGAGGACGGCGGCGATCTCTTCGACGATATCGACCAGGCCCTCAGGCGCGCCGATAACGCCTAGATCAAGCCGGCTTTCCGAACACCGCGGGCAGGCCCGCGCCGATGCGTTCGTTCATCATTTCGATCGAACCGTCGGTATAGGCTGCGATCTTGGCGCCCGCCAAATGGCGCGCCAGCGGATATTCGGCGCGCAGCCCGTTGGCGCCCATCGCCTGAATGCAGTCGGCGATGCGACGTAGCGCCATGTCGGTGGCGAATTTCTTGGCATGGGCGGCCGGGAGAACGGCATCACCGGCCTCGTCGATCAGGCGCGCCGCGCGATAGGTGAGAAGCCGTGCGGCCTCGAGATCGGTCGCGGCATCCACCAGCTTCCAGCGCACACCCTGATGATCGAGTACCGGCTGGCCGAAGGTCTGGCGTTGCTGGGTATAGCGCACCGCCGTTTCGAGCGAGGCCTGAAGCATGCCGCAGCACATGGCGGCAACATAGGCGCGCGCGCCGTTGATACCGGCGAGAGCCGCCTTGAACGCCTTGCCGGGTGCATGCAGCACCGCCTCGTCCGGTGCGAAATAGTCGACCAGCCGGAAGCCGCCGACGCCAATGGCATGGCCCCCATGCAGTTCGAACGGCTTGTCGCGCTCAAACCCCGGGCGATCGGCTTCGATCGCAAAGCAGGCGATGCCGCGATAGCCCTGCGCCCGGTCGGTCTGGGCATAGGCAACCGAGAGGCCGGCGACCGCGGCGTTGGTAATCCAGGCCTTGGCGCCGTTCAATTTCCAGCCGCCGTCGACACGCACGGCCGCCATCTCGAGGCCGCCGAAATCGCTGCCGACGCCAGGCTCGCTGAGACCCGCACATCCGATCAGATCGCCGGCGATCATGGCCGGCAGCAGACGCGCGACATGCGACGGCTGGCCATCGCGAGCAAAGCGCGCGACGGCGTTGTGATGATTGATCAATGCGAAGGCGAACGCGAAATCGTAGCGGGCGATTTCCTCGAAGGCCCGCAGCTTGCAGGAGAACGAGTGCCCCTGCCCGCCGTGTCGCTTGGCGAGCTCTATGGTGTTGAGGCCAATCGCACAGGCCGCCTTGATGGCCTCAAGCGGGTAGCGCCGCTCCCATTCCCAGCGCGCCGCGTTGGGTCCAACATGTTCTTCGGCAAAAGCCCTGGCGCGCGCCACGACAGCGCGCTCTTCGGCGGTCAATACGTCTTCCAGCATGGTTTCCAGATACACGATTGGACCTGCGGCGCAACCGCAGGATAGAATATCGCCGATGCGGGTGTAGCTCAGGGGTAGAGCGTCGGCTTCCCAAGCCGTAGGTCAAGGGTTCGAATCCCTTCACCCGCTCCAATAACCGTCGGGGCAGGAAACATCGTCGCTATGAATTCGGTGATTTCGATGCCGGTTGTCGGAAACGACTTCGCGGCCGATACGGCCGCATTTTCCGCCTATTGGCGAAGTGCCGCCGAGCAGTTGAGCCGCCTGCCGGCCAAACCGGAACGCGACGCGGCAGCAACCGGAAAAGCCGAGGCGATCAAGGAAGCCGCGCGTGAGGCGCGCTTTGGGTTCCTGCGCCGTCACGCCCACACGCTTTACGACCGGTTGACGGACGGCCGCCGGAAATTCGTGCGCATCGAACGTCTCGTCTACGACGCGGCGGATTGCGTTCCCGGGCTGGTGCCGACACGCGCCGAGGTCGACGCCGAGTCGGAGCTCCGGCAGTCGGAGAAGGAAGGCCGGGAAGTTGACCAGGGCATCCTGTGCAACCAGTTCCTCGCCAATCCCGAATGCGGGATGCATCTCTGCCACGCCATGCTGCTACCTCGGGAAGAATCCACGGAGGCATTGGCGAAATTCCTGCGCGACGGCAGGCTCGATCTTGGAACGGCCAAGGTCGAACGCCGGGGCAAGGCCGCGGTACTGCTGCTGTCCAACCCGCGCTTTCTCAATTCGGAGGATCTTTCGACCCAATCGGCGACCGAGATCGGCGCCGACGTCTGCACCCTCGATCCCCACAGCGAGGTCGCCGTACTGCGCGGCGACGTGGTTCCCACCGGCAAGTATGCCGGCCGTCGGGTTTACAATTCAGGCATCAATCTCACGCATCTCTACTACGGCCGCATCCCTTTCCTGTGGTTCCTGGTCCGCGATCTGGGCTTCGTGAACAAGATCATACGCGGCGTGGCACGTCCCGATGTGGCGCCAGACGAAGTCGCCGGCGATTCGATCGAAAAGCTCTGGATTTCAGCGGTCGACACCTTCGCCATCGGCGGCGGCTGCCAGATTCTGCTCGCCACCGACTTCAACATCGCCGCCCGCGATGCCTACATGACCCTGCCGGCGCGCAAGGAAGGCATTATCCCGGCGATGGCGAACCTGCGGCTGGCGCGCTTCATCGGCGACCGGATGGCCCGCCAGGCGATCATGTACGAGCGTCGCTTCGAGTGCGATTCGGACGAAGGGCGTCTGATCTGTGACGAGATCGTTGAACCGGATGCGATCGACCGCACGATCGATCGCGTCGTCGACCGCCTGGCCGGTTCGGGTGTCGTCGGCGCCATCGGCAATCGGCGGGCGCTGCGCCTCGCCATGGAGCCGCTCGACATGTTCCGCCGCTATGCCGCGCTCTATGCCCGCGAGCAGGCCTACTGCCACTTCAGTCCGGCACTGATCGCCAACCTCGAGCAATACTGGAACGCCCAGAATCGGACGGCCTGAAGCGGCGCAGGAACTCAGCCGCCCGCCATCAGGTCGGCAAGTAGAGGGTCGGCCGCGAGTTCAGCCGCCGTTCCGCCGCCGACGACCTGTCCGCGCCTCAGGACCACCCCCCGGCTTGCAACGCCCAAGGCCAGCCCGGCGCGCTGCTCGGCCAGCACGATCGCCGTCCCGTCGACCGCCATCCGTGGCAGCCGACGCAGGAGATCGGCGACGGCAAGCGGTGCCAGCCCCAGGGTAGGCTCGTCCATCAGCAGCAGACGCGGCTTGTTCATGAGCGCGCGCGCCAGGGCGAGCATCTGCTGCTGGCCGCCAGACAGCAGCCAGGCCCGCGCCTGTGGCCGGTCGCCCAACATCGGGAACAGTGCCAGCATTTCCCCGACCCGATGATCACGCTCGGCGGCCGGGAACATCGAAGCCACCTCGAGATTCTCGCGTACCGTAAGACCGGCGAAAACCCTCCGGCCTTCAGGCACGTATCCCACGCCGAGCGACACGCGCTGCTCGACCGTCATTGTCGATACGTCGCGGCCGAACAGCACCACCGGACCGGACGCTGGCCGAATGCCAAGGACAGCCTCGAGCAAGGCGGTCTTGCCGGCACCGTTGCCGCCGAGCAGTGCCACGATCTCGCCGGTATCGACGGTGAAATCTCCAACTCTCAGAACGGGCGTACTCACGCTGCGGCCTCCTCTACCCCGAGGAAACACGCCCGCACATCGGGGCTGGCGCGCACGTCGGCCGGTCGACCGACGGCAATCACCTTGCCGCGATCGAGGCAGATCAGCCGATCGCAGACGCGCGCCAGAAGGTCGACGTCGTGATCGACGATCACCACGCCCCGCCCGGAATCGCGCAACCGGCGCAACAACGACGCGAGCTGTTCGCGTTCGCGGTCGGTGGCGCCCGCCGCAGGTTCGTCGAGCAAGAGAAAGGCCGCACCCGTCGCGACCGCGCGCGCCAGGTCCGCCGAGCGCGTGTCTCCTGGCAGCATATGGGATTGGAACGACCGACCGAGACCCTGGCGCGCAATCGCATGCGGCGGCAGACGCTCGAGACGCGCGGCGTCCAGCGCGATCGTTCCGCTGTCGGCGCGATCGAGGCCGCCGATCACATTGAGCAGCGTCGTCTTGCCCGAACCGTTGGGGCCGATCAGACCGACGATCTCACCGCGTTCGACCGCCAACGACACGCCGCCCAGGGCCTCGACGCCGCCAAAGCGCTTGGCAACATTGTCGAGCACCAGCCGCTGCGGACCCGCCGCGAGTGCCAGCCGTTCCGGCACGGCGGGCGCCGGCAGCAACAGCACCGGAGCACCCCGCAGGCGGTCGATCCCTTCGGCGAGGCCGCCAGGAGCCCACAGCACGACGGCAAGCGTTGCCGCCGCATAGACCAGCAACCACGCGCCCTGAAAGTCACGCAACATCTCGGGCAGACAGACGGCCAGCACCGCACCCAGGACCGCGCCCATTGGATGTCTCGAGCCACCGACGACAACCGACGTGAGGCAAAGCACCATGACCGGGAAGCCCGTCACTTCAGGTGAAACGACACCGTTGAGTGCTGCGGCAAACGCGCCCGACAACCCGGCCAGGGCTCCACCCACTACGAACGCTGCGAGGCGCCAGCGACCGCCGTCGATGCCGAGTGTGGCGGCGACCAGGGGTGCATCGCGCACCAAGCGTGCTTGTTCGCCGCAGCGACCGCCGAAGAGCTTCGCATACGCCAGCACGCCCACGCCCAGGCAGACCCAGACCATCACCAACAGAACGGGCCCGCGTGGCAACCCGGATGCGAACCCCGAGATCCCGTTGGCGCCGCCGGTCAACCCCTCGGCGTGGACGGCAACGAGATTGACGATCGACGCCAGCGCCAGCGTGGCGAGCGCAAAATAATGCGATTGCAGGCGCAGGATCGGTCCGGCGGCGATCGCCGCTGGAACTGCCGCGGCGACGATCGCAACGGGCAGTGCCAGCCAGCCGAACGCCGGTGCGGCGAGCGCGGCGGCGTAGGCCCCGACGCCGAACAACGCGCCCTGCGCCAGGTTCAGCGCGCCAAGCTGACCAAAGACCAGCTGATAGCCCAGCCCCATCAGCGCATAGATACCGACAAGCACGACCATGCGTTGCCCGAAAGGCGGCAGGACAGCCAGTGCCAGAATCGGTGGCAGCAGGAGGATGGCAATCCAGAAGGGACCAAGCGCGCGCATTCAGGCACGCCTGCCGACAGGTTCGCCAAACAGGCCTTGCGGCCGGAATGCCAGGACCACCAGGACGCCGGCATAGAGCGCCGCCGATGCCC
>ERZ890510.604-NODE-604-length-27750-cov-19.714822_pt1 | contig 27750 bp, 25 predicted proteins | sample MGYA00521265_ERZ890510 | MGnify/ENA primary metagenome ERZ890510 (study PRJEB32303, sample SAMEA104408624) | aquatic metagenome | biome: Brackish water; feature: Chemocline; material: water | place: Baltic Sea | collected 2014-10-26T21:54:00 | depth 110 m ... | reverse complement strand
CAGATGCGACGCGCGACCAAGTCGTTCGACGACGCCCGGAGCTAACAGAGACAAAGAAAGTTGACTAATACACACGCCACTTACTCTGGCGGAATCAAGCCGTTAAACGCCCCGCGCACCGTTCACGTTCGTACCGATTCAGCGGGCAACCCAACTTCGATTCAAGTTCCACCTGCTATCGATTCACCTCGCTCTCGTCGAAAGCGTCGCAACAACCCACACCCTAGCCCTCTCCCTACGGGGGAGAGGGGACACAGCCCTACACAGTCAACGCTGGTCTCCGACGGCAAGTGGATGCAAGTCGCCGAAATAGACGATATATGGAAGGTGAACGATGAGTGGTGGCGCGGGCCAGATGAGGAGATCGCCCGCCTCTACTACGTACTCCGACTCGAAAGTGGACAGCAGTTGACTATCTATATCGATCTCACCACCAACATCTGGTACCGGCAAGCAGGTTAAACCAACCAAACGGTCGCAACAGTAAACGAATAAGAAACGACCGTGAATAGGTCCTTAAAAACGAAGAACGCAACGAGTAATCATTTGCCAGGAAATCACGAACCGATGAACAACAACGATTCCGCCAAAAGCAGCACTGGTGCTTACGCCGAGCTACATGCCCACAGCAACTATTCGTTCCAAGAAGGCGCATCAGAAGCGTGGGATTTACTGCTCACCGCCAAGCAGCTAGGACTACACGCCCTCGCTATTACCGATCACGACAACGTAAGCGGGGTCATGGAATTTGCGCAGGCAGCAAAAGAACTCGGCATCAAGCCGATCATAGGTATCGAACTCACTCTCGCACGTGGACTCGGTGAGCCGGAAGGCACCGAACACGAGCCAGGCGACCGTCCGCATATAACCCTGCTTGCAGAAACCGCCACCGGCTACAAAAACATCTCGTTATTGACCACCCGCGCTCACGTCGACGCCGAAGAGAGAAACGACCCGCATCTCGATCCTGCACTCCTTGCCGATCATGCTGAAGGAGTTATCTGTCTTTCCGGGTGCCGAAAGGGAGAAATATCTAAGCTCGTAACCAACGGTGATTTCGTATCAGCTCAGCATGCCGTCAAAAAATATATCGAGATATACGGCAAGGAAAATTTCTTCCTTGAACTACAACAAAACCTAGTCATGGGCGACGTGCAGCGAAACCGAAGTATGGCGGCAATTTCCAAAGACTTAGAAATTGGAATCGTCGCCACAAACAATGCCCACTACCACGTTCGTGATCGACATCGCCTCAACGACGCACTCGTTGCGATCAAACACAATAAATCTCTCGAAGCGAGCCACCGAGAACGCCGACCCAACAATCAGTTTTTCCTAAAGTCACCATCCGAAATGGGCGTTCTGTTCAGTGAGCATCCTGAAGCAATAATGAACACGGTCAAGATTACCGACCGGTGTGAGTTCGACATCACTTCCGATGCCATCTACGACTTCCCTTCCTACGAATTCCTCCCACCCGGTCATACAGAATCGAGCTACCTAAGGAAGATTTGCGAAGAGGCGGCTGTACGTCGATACGGCAGCGTTACGCCAGAGGTCACGGCACGACTCGACCGAGAATTCGATCTTCTCGAAAGGCACGGACTCGTTGGCTTCCTGCTGCAGTACTACGACATCATCCGAATAGCCCGCGAAGTGCAGGAAGATCTGGGACTTGTCGAACCGGGACTACCGATCGAAGAAAACCCACCGGGGCGAGGTCGAGGTTCGTCAGTAGCGCTCCTAATCGGCTACCTCACTGGGTTATCGCACATCGACCCACTTAAATTCGGACTCAGGCTCGATCGATTTCTTCCAGAGACTGTCGAAGGCGAAAAGCTATCTCCACCTGACATCGATCTCGACTTACCTCGCGAAATTCGTGCTGAGCTAATACTGCGCATTCACGAACGCTGGGGCTACGAACACGCCGTGCTCACAGGGATGATTTCGACATACAAAATCCGTGGAGCCGTGCGTGATTTGGGCAAGGCATTGGGCATCGCTGAAGACGATCTGAGTCGACTCAACAAGCGACTCGACGGCCACAGTTCAATTCCAGCTTTAGCCAAAGAAATGGCCGAGCTTCCCGAGTTCAAAGACAGGGTCGATGCTCCCGTTTGGCAGATGCTTATCGAACTCGCGCAGCAGTTGAACCACTTCCCAAAATACCTAGCGCAACACCCCGGAGGCATGATCCTTTCCGCACGTCCGCTCTCCGAAACAGTGCCCCTTCAGCGCAGTGCTGTCGACGGGCGATACATCTGCCAATGGGACAAAAACGCCTCTGAAGATGCGGGGTTCGTGAAGATCGACTTCCTAGCGCTCGGGGCGTTATCGCAACTTTCCGAGGTGCTAGAACTCATTCGAAAGCAAACCGAAGAAAGAGTCGATATATCTCGGATAGATTTCGAGGATCACGCCGTTTACAACGATATCCACAACGCCGACACCATTGGCGTTTTCCAAATCGAATCGGCAGCACAAATGCAGACGGTCACTCGCCTTCGACCGCGCAACCTAACCGAGATGGCGTGGGAGGTTGGAGCAGTTCGACCCGGCGCTGGAGTGAACGACGGTGTGACGTTGCTGATACGTCGCCATATGGGCAAAGACCCCGACTGGAAGTTCGATCATCCGCTCGAAGAGCCCGCATTGGGTCGAACGTATGGCGTGCCGCTTTATCAGGATCAACTCGGCGAACTGGCAATGCACGTCGGTGGCATGAGCGCAGTCGAGGGCGATCAAATGCGCCGGGCGTTTACTCGCCGCAACAACGAACACCACATCGCCCACTGGAAGGACAAGTTCATTACGGGTGCGCTCGCAAAAGGTGTTCCACCCGAAGCCGTCGAAAAAGTATTCGGAAAATTTCATGGCATGTACCAGTTTCCAGAAGCACACGCCTTCGCTTTTGGCGTAACGGCGTACCAAATGTCGTGGCTCAAGCACTACTGGCCACTCGAGTTTTTCGTGGGACTGTTCAACAACCAGCCAATGGGCTTCTACAACCTCGAAACACTGAAGGAGGACGCCGTTCGACACGGGGTTAAAGTGCTTGGTCCCGACGTTAATCTCAGCGGAAAAAAAGCCGTAATTGAGAACGGCGCGCTCCGGATGGGCCTGACTCATGTGGCGAAGCTAAACACGGCTACGGCAGTTCCCGTTGTTAAAGAACGTGAGGCAGATGGCGAGTTTGTTTCGCTCGCAAATTTCATGTCGAGAACCGGAGTACAACAGGAAGTTCTCGATCTTCTCTCGGCGGCAGGTGCGCTCGATCGGTTCGACAATATTGCCGACCCCGACCGCATTCCTCCGACTATCGCTGATCGACGTCATCTTCGTTGGGAGTCGGGCTTGCGCTATCGACCTCGTGGCGAGAAGAAAGATGGATCACGACAATTGGCGTTCGAAATGCCGGTTGAGCAGGACATGATTGCGTTGCCAGATGAGTCGGGCTGGGACCGGATGATCGGCGAGTACTCGGCGACGGGCGTGTATCCGCAGGGACACATGATGGAGAAGATCAGACCGCATTTGCCTTCAACGGTGATTCGCAGCGAAGAGGTTCGGAACTACGCCAATGGCGATCGAATTTCGGTGGCGGGTCTTGTGATTAGACGTCAGAAGCCGAACGGTAAGACGGTTTTCATCACGCTTGAAGACGAGTTTGGGCATTCGCCTTTGATCGTCTGGCCAACGATGTATCAACGCTTCAAGCAGCAGATCAAAGAGTCGTTATTGCTCGCCACTGGAACGGTCTCCCGACGCGAAGGAACAATGAACATCGTCGTCGAAAACATCACCCCTATTGAGGAGTCAATCCCACAGTTCCATTCAAGGGATTGGGGGTAGGTTCGGTGCCAATCGGCCCGACTGTCATTGCGAGGAGTCCGAAAGGACGACGTGGCAATCAGCGTACAAAGCAACGCAATGTTCGAATTTGACTGCGAATCGACAAGCCCTATGATCGATATCCCGAGTCTCGTTCAGGATGACGTTCGCAGCGAACACCTCTAACATCGAAACCATCAAGTTTCGAAAACGAGCACGAGCAAAGCAAATCAAGCACAGCAACTCCTCATGCCAAAAGTAACAATCACTGAGACCGAAGATGGGCCACTCGTTATCGACGGGCAGATCAACCTAATCGACGCACGGCGGGTTGAGATCGAAACTCACGGCAAAGCTCGGCTGTGCCGATGCGGAATGTCGGGAGCAAAGCCGTTTTGCGACAACTCGCACACCTCAGCAGATTTCGGCGCCGAAAGCGGTCAGTCGGAAGACGAATACCTAGATCCAAAACCCGTTTCACGCCGACGTGAATACAACGGAAGCGGCGTCACCCTCAGCTTCGATGCATCACGCTGCATCCACGTCGCTGAATGCTTGAAACTAATGCCAGAAACGTTCAATCTCAAAGCACGGCCTTGGATTAATCTCGTAGACGCTGATCTACAAAAAGTCGTCGACACCGTGAGAAACTGCCCGAGCGGCGCACTTCGCTAAGAGCTAGACGAACCCGGTTCAGTGGAGCCCGAATCCACCGACGAAGCCCCAACAGTAAGAGCATGGCGAAACGGACCCATCCGCATCAAAGGCGAGGTCGAAATCGTCAACAAAGACGGAGAAATAGTGCTCGCAGGCAACCGTGCAGCGTTGTGCCGCTGTGGAGCCTCAAGAAACAAGCCGTTCTGCGACAACAGCCACAAGCTCATCAAATTCACCGCAATCACTTAAACTCAGCTAAGCACCGCGGAATAGTCGACCAACGCAGCATCTAATCGCAGGTAAAGCGGGTGCTTAGGCTGTCCCTCGCCGGTAAGACCGAAACACTTCGCCTGATTACCAGACAGCCCAATCATGTCGATAAAAGCTTTGATTCGGCCACTGTCGAACGAGCCGTGATTGCCCCATGCAACGACCTCAACATCTGCCCCACTGAGAGCGTCAGCTATAGCGACGTCGTTTCCGTCACCAACAGGTTCATCACAAGCAAAGAGATCAGCAGGCTTGGTCGCCATATACCCGTAAAGATTCACCACTTCCAGCCGACCAAAACCCTCGCGCTTAGCGAACCCAATGCAGCGACGAATAGTTGGATCATCGTGGTCAGCATTAGTGGTCGACGTATTCAGCATCACGAAAAGGCAAGTCGATTCGCCGCCGAACTCACGAGTAAGCAAATATCGATATCGCCCGCATTTGGAAAAATTAGCAGAGTCCGAACGAACGATTGTTTGAGAGTTTCGAGCAATCATCTGCCCGGCGCATCTGATTCGTTAATATCAAGAAGCTACGCATCCAACAGCTTGGTCAGCTCTGGGTATTTTCCTTCTCGACCAACCATCAGCGGCGTCTTGCCATCAATGTCGGCCTGTTGAGCGTTTGCCCCGGCATTCAGAAGCAGCTTCACGGCATCGCCCTGACCACTTCGCATGGCGATGTTGAGCGGTATTCGACCGCTATCGGTTGGATGATTAGGATCGGCTCCCGACTCAAGCAAAAGCCCAATCACGGCAGGAACTTCTCGTACCAACGCCCAATGAAGACCAGTCCAACCCTTGAAGTCGATTTCGTCGATTTCGGCAGTTTCAGCAATTCGGGCGATAACTTCCTCAATCGGCGCTCTACGCTGAATCAAGTTCGGGAGCGTCGATTCGGAACGATCAGTCGGCATAATGTCCCCTTCTCCCACCGGGCGAATGTTGGGATGAGGGAGATACGAATACTAGTTTCAACTATGCATCTCCACCCTCGCCTAAATCCTCTCACCCAGGAGAGGATCAGACAGAATTACCCAATCAAACGAAGCTTTGTGTAGCGTCCGCCAATGAGCCATTCGCTGACGTAGATGTTTCCGTCGTTATCGGAACTTATTCCGTGAGGACTGTTGAACAACCCTTCCACCAACCGAGAAGTGCGGCGTGGAATATCGTTCTCGTCAGGTTCGTTCGGCCAGGCGGGCTCTTCGGATACGGGCGTATTGTCGCCGATGTAGCCGATCAGCTCGTTGTTAGGTCCGACCACCGTCAAACGAGCGTTCAGTTCACCAACCAGCAGATTCTCACCGTAGCTCGCAAAAACGGTCGGCCGCTCGAAATAACCCGCACCTATCGTGCGAATGTACTCGCCTTCCATGTCGAAGACCTGCACTCGCCCGTTCGCCCTATCGGCAACAAGCAGCTCAGCTAAGCCCGAACGAGTGTCGATCCACAGCGAGTGCGGACAGTCGAAGCGTCCCGCCCCTTTGCTTCCATCGATAGAAAGAAGATATTCGCCGTTCGAGTTGTATCGATGAACTATGCTCTTTCCATAGCCGTCAGCCACCCAGATATCGCCGTTGCCGCCAAGGTGGTCGTCAAAAGCAATGACGCTTGTCGGGGAGAAAGGTTCGCCAGTCAAACCTGCTTTCGTCGGCTCGAAAAGTTCCATTTCCACGAGACCCGACATTGAAAAGCGCACAACCTTGCCTTGCAGAGGGTCGGGCATGTAGTCGTAGTCGTGGTTGGGATCGCGCTTGCGACCGTTATCGGCAATCCATATCGATTGGTTGAGACCGATAGTGCTCAACGTAAGTCCATGAGCTTCAGTCACCGGAATCTCAAACGACCTAAGGAGTTCTCCCTCGGTCGTAAGAATTACGACGAGCGACTCAGCAGGATGAAACGTTACGATCTGGCCTTCGTTGGAAAACGCCATGCCGTGGTGCGACCAGCCACGTGCGACTGTATCGTTCGACGGAAGTTCAGCCCAATCACCAAGCCACTCGAACTCGAAATCACCAACTGACACGTTCATACGCAGCCCATAGTTTTTTCTCTCGAACACGTTGCAACCAAATCTCATCGATACTGCTGACAGCGGTCGATCAGGTAGGTTTTACTTTCTCGAAGTGAGTCTGGCTCAGTTCTTCTTGGATTTCGAAAATCGATCCCTTGTCGGCAGGTTTTGGTTCAGCTACACGAACCGGAGCGCCGTTGAATCTTGGCACGTTCCCGCCAACTCCACGAAGCATGTCCGACTGCCACTTGTTCCAGTCACCGTAGCCGCCGACCGGGAATGCGTCCGCTGCCGCATAGCCCATCAACAGCAGGCGACGGGCGTTGGCAGACATGTTTGGCTCGGAACCGTGAAGTGCTCGAACATGGTGCAACGAAATATCACCTTCGTTCAGCAAAATTTGGCCCGCATTGTCCATGTCGACGTCCGACATCTGTACAGCGCCAACGAACACACCGTTCTCGTGGTGATCGTAGGCAGGCCCCTTGTGGGAACCGGGCATCACCATCAGGCAGCCGTTTTCGACCGTCATGGCGTCAATCGCAACACCAACTTCGAGAATGTCGTCGTTGCTCGCCGGGTAAAAGCCCCAATCGGTGTGCCATTCGACCTGCGCCCCACCGCCCGGAGCCTTGTTGTTCAGCTTGGTGTGGTGGTGGCGAATGTCTGAACCGATCAACTGCTCGATAATGTCGAGAAGCTTGGGGTTCCGCATCGCACGGTTGTAGGCATCGTGGTGCAGGTGAGGGTTCTTGATTCTTCGCAGCTTCGGACTATTAGCCGAGTGGCCTGCTTTGATATCAATGTCGAATATCTCAGTGTGCTGCGAAACCTCCGCCGATTTCTGGACGAATTCGTCGGTCACTTCCTGAAGTTCTCTCACTTCCGCAGGTGTGTACACCTCGCGAACCGCAAGGTAACCCTCTCGGTTGTAAGTATCGATCTGATCTTGAGTCAGAATCTTCGCCATGTTTTCCCTCTTCGAAAACTACAAAAGAACAAGTTGGCGAAAGTTTACGCGCGCGCTGAGTTGCGGGCAAGGTCAATCCGATCGCACGTGGTCACATCTCGCTATGTCATTACGGCGAGTCAAACAGGTTGGCAAACAACGTTCAGCTATTCTCGAATGATCCGGCACTTCAAAGTGCCGGATCATTCACACAAATTAGCTCAGTTCGAGCCTACGGGAGAAAAAGTGCCACTGCCATCCTAGTCGTCCTGACCGCGCTTCGCCCAGTTGGCGTTTTCGAACATGTTTAGTCCGGGATCTGCGATGACGCCAGCCGACGTGTAGTTCGGCGGGTTCGCCTTGATGAAGTCCTCATCAAGCTCGATGCCCCAACCCGGCTTATCTGGCACAGGGAAGTAGCCATCGACCACTTCTGGATAGCCAGTTCCAGCCTTCTTCACATGTGGGTCCGCAAAGTCGTTGAAGTGCTCCAGAATCTTGGCGTTTCGCAGCGTGAGACACAGATGCAATGCAGCCATTGTCGAAACGATTCCGCCAACGTTGTGCGGTGCAACCATGATCGAGTAGGTCTCAGCGGTCGAGGCGATCTTCTTGCTCTCGAAAATACCACCCGACTGCGTAATATCGGTTTGCAGCACGTCGACGTTCCCCGATCCCCAAATTTCTCGGAACTCAGGAGCGCCATAGAGTCGCTCACCAGTAGCGATCGGCAACGATGTGTGTTGCCTGACCGACTGCAACGCCGGAGTATCGCCAGGTCGCACCGGCTCTTCAATCCAGCCGATGTTGTACTTCTCGATGTGTCGCGCTATCTCGCGAGCCTGCACTGGTGCGAACCGACCGTGCATTTCGATCATGATCTGCGCACGTTTGCCGGCTACGTTTGCCACAGCTTCGATCAAATCGAGCGAACGATAGAACTCCGGACGTTCAAGCTCCATGTCGCCGTTACCAAACGGATCGAATTTCATGCCGCGGTAGCCACGATCAACCACTTTTCGGGCGGCTTCAGCGAATGCTTCAGGCGTACGTTCAACTGTGTACCAACCGTTTGCGTAGGCAGGAATCTTGTCTTTGACCTGACCACCAAGCAGCTTGAAAACAGGCTGACCCGTCTTCTTGCCGATGATGTCCCAGAACGCCAGTTCGACGAGAGCCAAGCCTGTGTAGACAACCTCGCCGGGTTTACCGAAATCCAACAAAGTCATACGACGGTAAAGCGCTTCGATGTCGAACGGGTCGTGACCGATAAAATGACGCTGAGAGTCCTTTAAGTACTCGATGACCGTATGGGTTTTACCAAGAACACGTGCTTCACCTACACCGATTATTCCCTCGTCGGTTTCGATGATGCAGTAGGTAAGGTTTCGCCAGGGAGTACCCAGCACCAGTGTTCGGAATCCGGTGGTCTTCATACTTCTCTCGTTCGTGTTTTTCCAAAGTTAGGGAGCGAGCGGCGATGCGCTTGCCATTTTCAATCGGCTCATTCTAAGGGCAATCATCGTCGTAGGTACAGCAAACGTGGAAGAAGCTTTTTCTCTGATAAAGCGACCGCGGTGGTATGTTCCACAACAATTCAACACATGAGCCCTCTATGAATCGAGATCAGCATCTCCGAGTCTTCTACAACCTCTGATCAGACTACCGAATACACCCTCACCAAGATGGCCAAGTTCAAGTCTAATCTAGGCGTATTTGCCATCAAGTGATACCCGTGGCTACTAATTGCCAACACCTCGGCGTTCGTCGGGTTCAATGTCCGAAACATGGGACAAGCATGGCTTGTACTCGATCTCACCGATTCAGCATTTATGGTGGGATTAGTCAACGCCATGCCAGCGATGGCGTTACTGATTTTGTCTCCGCTCGGCGGGCTTTTTGCCGATAGATACAATCGCCGCACTGTCGCATTACGAGGTCGATTTTTCGTCGCTCTAAACACGTTCCTAGTGGTGTATCTCGTTAGTACCGGCAACGCCGAAGTTTGGCATCTGTTGATCACGGGCTTTCTGCTCGGCATAGCGTTCGCTTTGAGTAATCCAGCAACTCAGACAATCGTTATGGACCTTGTAGGTCGCGATCGCATGGTGAGCGCACAATCGCTCAACACGACAGTGTCGAATATCGGGACGCTGGTAGGACCAGCGGTCGGCGGAATCTTAATCGCCAAGTATGGTATTTCATCAATATTCTGGCTACTCGCCGGTGTGTACGGGGTAGCTTGGTTGGCCTTTTTGCGAGTTCCGGGAAGGGATCCCGAACCCGATGCATCAAAAGGCGGATGGGGATCGGCATTCACACAGATGGGTGAAGGCGTTCGTTACGCTGCTGGCGAATCTAGAGTCAAGTGGTTGATGTTTTCGTTAATCGGAGTTTTGTTCTGGGGCACGATACAGCCACTAATTCCGATTAACGCCCGCGACGTTTTAGAAGTAGGAGCTAGTGGATTTGGCTACATGAACGACGCATGGGATGGCGGGGGCACTGCTCGGTGCGATCGCAATTTTCGTGGTGGGTGACGTACCCAAAAAGGGAATCGTCATTACTATCGCCACTCTCCTATTGGCGGGAACTAATTCTCTGTTTGCCCTTTCCACCAACTACCCTCTTTCTCTACTGCTTCTGGGATTCTCAGGAATGGCGGGAGGCATCTGGATCATTCTGGTGTTCACGTTGATACAGACCACGGTCAAAGACAAAATGCGCGGCCGAGTTATGGGATTGGCAATGTCGGCTCTAATGATGCTCGGATTTGGATTCATGCTTGGCGGCGTGCTAGCAGATTCGATCGGGCCAGCGGCTGCGTTGCACATCTCAGCAGGGCTGTGGGCCATTTGGGCTTTGATCCCATTCTGGAAATCGCCCGAGTTTCGCGGAATACGTTAGCCGCTCTCATCGGGTACAGAACCATCGAACAAATAATCGGCGCTTTCACGAGGTCGATCGGTTTCAAAATACTGATCTTCGCCGGGAATCCATTCGTCGACCCACTTCGATCTCATGTGCTCACCGTCGCGCTCCACGCCCCGTTCAAGTCGAAGTTCACGCGGGCAGTCAACCCATATCGAAATCTTCCAATGCTCTCGCAAGTCGACCCGCAGCGAGTTCACACCCTCAATAATCGCCACACCTATAGCCGGGATTTCGAACCACTCGCCAAGGGTATCGGTCGGCCAGTCGTAGCGTTGGTGCTTAGACGTGATGCCGGCGAGCAGCGGCTTTAGCGCCCGCTCGGCGAACGTACTCAGCTGCCAGTTCGAATCGTCGGTCCAATCCGCAAAATCGTCGAGGTGAATCAACGTGGCATCACCAAGCCCCTCGGCAAGTTTCTTCGCTAGCGTCGACTTGCCCGATCCGCCACCACCGTCAATTCCAATCAAAATAGGAGAATCAGCATTGCTCGAAATCTCACGCCGGACTGCATTGAGGATCACTTCGAACGAAGAATATGTTTGGGCGTTCATCGACATGCCGGTAACTCTATGTGCCAATGAACGACCCCGCCAATCGTTCTAATCCTTCATTCGTCTCAAGACTCTGGTAAATTTCTGCCATCCAAAACGAATCGTTCACCGGAGAACACCATGCCTCTTCACCCACAAGTACAAGCACTGATGGATCGCCGCGCTGCCTTAGGCTTCCCAGACAATAGTGACATTACGCCCACGGAAGCACGGGCCAATGCCGCCGCTGGTCGCCTTGCAATTCCGTCGGTTCAAGAACCGGTTGGTGAAATAACCGAGCGAACGATTCCGGGTCCGGCGGGCGAAATCCCGACCCGTATCTACCGACCAACGACCGAGGGTCCGCACCCGCTAATAATGCTGTTCCATGGGGGCGGATGGGTTATCGGCGATCTCGACAGCGAGGATTCGACATCACGAGGTCTGGTAAATCGAGTAAACGCTGTTCTGATTTCGGTCGACTACCGGATGGCTCCTGAAGACCGATTCCCTGCTGCACCTGAGGATTGCTACGCAGCGACCGTTTGGGCAGTAGAGCATGCAGCAGAACTAGGCGTCGACGCTTCGAATATTGCGGTTGCCGGTACATCTGCCGGTGGAAATCTTTCGGCAGCAGTCGCGCTCATGGCTCGTGACAGAGGCGGACCGACTATCAAGCACCAAGTGCTGTACTGCCCCGTGATCGACCGCAGCTTTAAGCGTCCTTCGTCTGTCGCTAATGCAGAAGGTTACGGACTAACTACCGAGGGAATGATTTGGTTCTGGGATCAATACATTGGTCCTGATGGAAACGGTCATCACCCATACGCCTCGGTCATTCGAGCAGAAGATCTATCTGGGCTTGCCGACGCTACGGTGATTGCAGCTGAGTACGACCCGCTCCTCAACGAAGCCGCCGACTACGCAGCGGCCCTAAAAGCAGCCGGGAACGATGTGACTTACACCGAGTACGCTGGCATGACGCACGGCTTCAACGGATCGTTCGGGCTTATAGACGACGCAACAAAAGCTTGCGACGAGGCCGCAGCCGGCATTCTTCGGTCGTTCGCAAAATAGCGACAATTCTTAACGTCTCTGGCTGCCTTCTGACTAGCAGGCAGCCAGACGTATCCGTTTGACTAACCCTGAAGCAGGCTCACCAGTTCGTCGGTGGTCTGTACCGAGCTGACGACCATCCGGAAGTTCGGCAGTTCTACCTCGTATGCGTCGCCCTTAGGAAATACAGCACCGGCCGTTGCGTCTTTGGCGATCACAACTTCGAAACCGTCTTCGATCAGGTCACGCATGTGAGCTTCAACACACAGATTCGCCGACATACCGGCAAGAATTATCTTTCTAATGCTGTGCTTACGAAGCTGAAGAGAAAGATTCAGCAAACGCGAAGACAGCGCTCAGAAATAGAGCGCTGTCTTTGTTACTAGGTCTTGAAACTACAGGGCGGCTACTTCTTAGACATGTTCTTCAGCTGGGTTTCAGCGTAGTCACCAGCCATTAACAGCTTGTAGCGCTTGCCTTGGACCGCCTGAAACATCAGGAATAGCAGAGTATGAGAGTCGCTATCTGAACGATCACTCCGAGGAATTCACCAAATATTGGCACGAAGGGAACAAGTTCTTAGTCAATTATTGTTCGCTAACGAAAAAGGGCAATCGCACGAAAATTCGACTGCCCTTTTTGCATTTTTCAGTTTTCGTAAAAGAGGACTTAGCCCTTGTACTCCGAGAACTCGAGCCACTGCTGAGTCTTCACATCGAGAAGCACACTCTTACCTTCATCATTGTTGATCTGGCGAGCCTTCGTTAGCGCTCCACCGATTTCGGCAGGATCGGTAATTTTGATACCGACTCCACCGAGATCTTCAGCGATTCCAGCGTAGTTGCCGCCCATATTTCCGGCGTTGTACTCGCCCATGGCTGTTGGCAACGCAAGGTTGTAACCACCCATGGTTCCGTTGTTCAAAAGAACAGTGGTAATAGGCGCACCAATTCGGTTGGCTGTCTCAAGATCGAGACCCGACATTCCGAACGCAGCGTCGCCCATGAAGTTGACGCACATCTTTTCAGGATGAGCGATTTTCGCACCGATCATCAACGGAATTCCGTATCCGAGATGAGTGCTCTTACCCCAACCAACGTAGCTATGAGGAACAGTTGCCGTGTAGAACGGCATCAGTTGATCACGTGGGTGACCGGCATCGTGAGTCACGATAGTGGTCTCGTGGTCAACAGCCTTGTTGATTTCATTCACCAGCCGGTAAGGGTTGATCGGATCCATGCTCGAATTGAGCAATTCCGACCAATCGTTCATCCACTCTTTCTTCACCTCGGCTACAGCTTCTCGGTTCGTCGAATCGGACTTACGTCCCTCTTCACCGATCTCCGCTTTGATCTCATCGATAAGCATACGAATTGTCTTATGAGCGTCGCCAATCAGGCCGATATCGGTGGTGTATTCCTTATCAATATCGTCGTAGTTGGCTGTCGAATGAATCAGAGTTTTGCCATCGGGGATATTGATTCCGAAGTTGGTCTTAGTAAGGCTCGCACCGATGGCGAACAATACGTCACTCGACTTCAACCACTCCCAAACGCCCTTTGGTGCCGACTTATTAGCCGCACCTAGCGACAACGGGTGACGCTCATCGAACGCTGATTTACCCGGCATCGTCGTAATGACTGGTATCTGAGTAAGTTCAGCAAGCTCGGTCAACGCGGCAGACGCACCGGCGTAGAGCACTCCTTGTCCTGCCCAGATAACGGGCTTCTTGGCAGCGAGCAGCGTCTTTACGGCTGCACGTAAGTCAGATTTGTCAGGAGCAGCAACGTATCGCTTGGGCGATCGGAAATCGTCGAGGCTTGAAACCTCGTTACCCATAACGTCACGCTGCATTTCGAGCATCACAGGACCGGGTCGACCATTCTTCATGATCGAAAGCGCCTGTCGCATCTGCCCGGGGATGCGTTCTGCATGGGTAACCGACTGCGCCCACTTGGTGATGAATCGGAAGTTGTCAGGGCCAGAGAAATTAGGTGAGGTCGGAGTCACGCCAACGCCGGGTCCGTCAGGAAGAAAAATGATCGGAACGCCTTCAGACGAAGCCTGAGCTATTCCACCGAATGCATTCTCAATTCCGGGTCCACCCTGGCAGGCGAATACACCGAATTTACCTTCCCTAGCCATCATTCGAGAGAAACCGTCGGCGGCCATTATTCCACTACGCTCTTGTCGGAACACGAACGGTTTAATTCCTTCTTTCGCAATGGCCTCGATCAGCGGGTTGGCAGGAAAGCATGCCATCCACTCAACACCCTCTTGCTTCAAGATTTTTGCTATCGCCTCGTATCCATTCATACGTTCGTTCTCCTGAAATCGTGTCACTTGAGTCGCTTGCGTAACACCCGCTATAAAGGCCCCTTTAATAAAAGAGACTCTGGGAAAGACGCTGAGTGTAGCTCCTTCGCATATTTGGCGCAATTTGATTTTTTCGTTCCCGACGATTTGGGGAAACACGTCGAATCTCGCAAAGAATCTTCTAGGAATCGCCTAAGGGGCAGTAGGTAGAGTCTAAATATCTGCTTAATTAGCGACGGCAGTGTCGAACCGAAATAGCGAAAACAAATCGGCCGCTCAAGCCGCCTAGCCCCCCTAAAACCCTGAACTAAAGGCGAGATCGGACGAAAATGCCTGACCACAACACACCGAGTCCAGAAGGTTCTGTCGGTACCGCAAACATCAAAGTAGTTGGTGTTGGTGGTGGCGGCCAGAACGCTGTCAACCGCATGTACCGAGAACGAGTAGCTGGGGTTGAATACATTTCAGTAAACACCGATTCACAGGCGCTCGACGCCGCATCGGTTCCCGTACGACTTCGCGTCGGCGACTCAACCGCTCGAGGTCTCGGTGTTGGTGGCGACCCAGCCAAAGGTCGACAGTGTCACGAAGAAGACCGCGACGAAATCAAAGAAGTGCTTAAAGGCGCTGATCTTGTATTCGTAGCTGCCGGCATGGGTGGCGGAACCGGAACCGGAGGCGCACCAGTCGTTGCCGAAGTTGCCCAAAGCCTTGGCGCACTTACAGTCGGTGTCGTAACCAAGCCATTCGCATTTGAAGGTGCGGTTCGCAAGAAAAAGGCACTCGAAGGCATAGAACAGCTCCGCAAAGTAGTCGACACTCTAATCGTTATTCCTAACGACCGACTTCTCGCTATCTCCGATGAACATCTCACGATGGATCGAGCATTCAAACTGGCAGATGATGTTCTTCGACAGGGCATACAGTCGATCGCAGAGCTGATTCTCGTCCCAGGCGAGATCAACCTCGACTTCGCTGATGTCCGAGCCGTTATGGATAACGCAGGTCCCGCATGGATGGCGATCGGTAAAGGCACGGGCGAAAACCGAGCAATCCAAGCTGCGGAAGAAGCGATCAACTCGCCACTTCTCGAAGTCGAAATTGCCGGAGCCAAGGGTGTGATCTTCAACATCACCGGCGGTACAGATCTTACGTTGGACGAAGTACAGCGTGCTTCAGAGGTGATCGCTTCGACAGTTCACCCCGATGCCAACATCATCTTTGGAACGGTTACCGATCCTAAGATGGAAAATGAAGTAAAACTCACTATCATCGCCACCGGATTCCCGGTAGCTGGTGAAATTGAGGAAGAATCCGAATCGGTTGCTCGAAAGGCACTCGAAGATCCTGCATCAATGGCGATTCCGCCGTTCCTGCGACACCACCCGGCAGCGCGGACACGCTACCGAAACGGTGGGATGTATCGAGAGCCACAGCGAGAAGAAACAGCCGTAATGGCCGACGACTAAGTGCCAATGGCACATTTTCTACGATTAGTTGCGCCGACGTCAGTCGCTGAGACTAGTCCGTAGATAGATCGAAATAACGACCAAGAGCCAGTTCGCATCTGACGCAAACAAAACTCTTCACCAGGTCAAAAAAGTAGGGGCAAGATTTATTCCTGCCCCTACTGGTTTAAATTCAACACTTCGAGATATCAACGAACCAACACTTTACCCTGGCAACACATCCAACGCTCTGTTCGCCAAAGCGCTCGGACCGGCGTAGCGGGTGTCGGCTACAACGTTGAATGCATCTGCGAGCTGCTGCATTGTCTTCGCAGGGGCAGGTGCAACTCGATACCTAAATTTTTCGACTCGCTTGGAAATACGAAGTGCCAAGGGTCCCGACTTGGCGCGCTGAGCAGCGTTCTTCAGCGAAGCGCCCATTTCAATGACACCGACCATCGTTCGGAAGTCGCACTCTGAGCCGCCCTTGATGTAGCACTGAAGCGTTTTCGATATGTTCGCTGCCGCCTCGATGTACAGCGGTTCGTCATCTTCAAACACAACTACGAGTCCCGGCTTATCGCCGAGCATCCAAGTGCCCTCTTCGGTCAGTGCCGAGCCTTCGCCGTCCACCAGATCGGTGAACAACGATTCCCATTTTCCAAGATGTGTAGGTGTGAAGTTTGACATGAGATCCCCTAGTGGCCTAACTGCATTCTAATTGCGAATCGTCGGCTACGGAAATCTCATGTCTGATATTCCAGTGAAAGTAACCAAACCATCCAACGACGAGTGCGACTAGCGCTCCCCTTCCAGATGGAAGGGCTAGGGTAGGAGAATTGCGACGCGGATCCGAGCCGAGTCGTCGGACGATGAGCGCGACTAACGAGCGCGACTAACGACGCCCGCGACTAACGCAACACTTAGAACATCAGCGGGCACCACGGCGCCCGAACGGTTGCGAACATGGCATCTGCCAACGCTATCGATCCATCAGTATTCTCTTCGACTCGTCCCGCTCGTTCCATATCGGCAAGCTTTGCGCCACCAAGATAAATAGTCGCAAGCGACGCAGTAGGAAGGCTGATATCGGCTGGCTTCGTTGTGGCGACACAAGACGCTCCGTCAGGCCCACCCACAAGCTCGAACCGGCCTCCCCATTCAGGGATCAACGAATCTTCGACTTCGATCACCAAGCTACCTTCAGCAAGATAAGTTCGCGTCGACAACACTTCGGCAACATCCAGCAATCGATACCAAACACCGTCATACGGCTTGCGCTCTAGCTGACGTTGATCTGCGAGCATCCAAGGCAGGCTATCGTCGGAAGGCGACCGCCACGTGCTCAGCGTGTCGTACAGATCGATATTCAATAGGTGATTCCAAAGAGCAGCGTGCGAAGCAGAGTTGCTGTGAATCACAAGGTCGGCATTGATCAGACCATGCGTCTGTTCACCGAACACATGTAGCTCTTTCAGCTTGTACACAGCGAAACCGAGTGCCTTGCCGCCCTCTTCGTACACCACGATGAACGGCTTGCCCCAGCCATCTCCGGCACCAAGGTCACCGAACATTCGATCCCAGCTCACTGAGTCACGACGAGGTATTCCAACATTTGCGTTCACCGCTGCTTCCCATGCGATAGGAACCAGCTTGCGCGCCTCGATATCGTCGACGAACCGAATCTTGCCCGACACTTCTGGCTGGTGCTTGATCGCAGCTTTACGAGTGTCGATCAGGTAATTTTCGTGCTGAATCGACATGCCATAACCAAAGCGACCGTAGATTATGCTTTCCGATGCCCAGAGCGACGCGACAGGTTGGCCTTTGTCGCGTTCCTGCTTCAGAAGTCGATTCATCATGTTCGTCAGCACGCCCCGACGACGATGCGTTGTAGCAACTGTCACCGCCGTCACGCCTGCGTTCTTGATAATCGCCCCGCCCGGCACAGCAGATTCAAACGGTATTGCTCCAGATGTGCCGACGATTTCGTCGCCATCGAACGCAGCCATCGACATCTCAGGGGTGAACGACTTGCGATCAAGCTCGTACTGCCTACGTCCCGGCGCGTAGTGACCACCGAAGCCCCGATCAATAGCCGTAGCAAAACGTCTGTGCTCAGCAGGGTTAAATTGTCGGTATTCAATGGTCATGATTGGTGTTCGCGGAGAATCCTGAAGCCTAGAAGTAGTGCGCACACCACGGTGCTGAATCGGTCGAAAACATGCCATGAAGCTTGGCGAGCGATCCGGTGGTAACTATGTCGATCCGACCAGCTTCAACCAACGGACCCGGCGTTGCTCCCCCCATGTAAATCGCCGATAGATCGGCAGGAGTCATAATGACGTCCGGATTATCGGTGGTTTTCTTGACTGAAGCCTGTGAATCATCAATGTCGAGGACATACGTACCAGCAACGGCTGGCTGAGATTCCGAGATTAATCCGATCTTCAGCTGGGCATCAGCGTTGTACGTGCGAGCTTCGAGCGCCTTTGGAATATCCAACAGGCGAACCCACAGCGCATCGTGCGACTTTCGACTCAAACGACGAGGATCGGCAAGCATCCACCACAGTGGATCGTCGGCAGGTCGATTCGTCGCCGTGATTTTTCCAACTAAATCAAAGTTCATCAGGAATCGCCACATCGTAGCGTGGGCGGTTTCCGTCACCGAAACCTGCTCAACAATTTCGAGAGTTCCCATATCGGTGTCGCCCTTGCGACGCATCCGGTACACAACGTAACCAGTCTGCTCGCCGTCCTCTTCGCAGATGGCAAAGAACAACGCACTCGCTCCATCACGAACTCGCTCTTCATCGAAGAGTTGGTAACGCCAACGACCTGGGCTTCGATCTACTGATCCAGCTGTTTGCTGGCGCATTTGCTCGTAAATACCGGGCAGTATCGCGGCTGCTTCATCGGCGTCGACGAAGTAAACATGTGCGTCCGACTCGTCATCAGCGGAAATCGGCGAATGCGAGAAGGAACCGAAGATGGGATCGATTTCCCAATCGTAGGAGTTCACCCCAAGACCGTAATCGAACCGACTATAGAGATGAGATTGCGATGCCCAAAGCCCAGATACGATGTCACCGCGCTCTCGGGCTTCATCGTGGATCTGGTTCATCATCCGCGAGAACGCACCCTGCCTACGATGAGTTACTGACGTGGTCATGTAAGCCACGCCAGCCATCGGAATCACCGCTCCACCTGGAACGGTCAGCGAATACGAATCAGCGCCACCCGTTCCGACGATTCGTTCAGACCCAGTGTCGACAGCCGCAACCAATCGATCAAGCTCGGCACGATCATTTCGCAGACGCGCAATATCGTCGGGGTGGACATGTATGCCAAACCCTTGCCGAACGGCCTTGCGCCATTCGACGAAGTTTTCGTCTGTTACGGAACGTAATTCGATAGTCATGAGAAATGCAATACGAGCGGAAAAATCGCCTGACAACGTATGCTACGTGCTACATCTCAACCGAGCCACCTAACTCAATAACAAAAAGCTGCTAGCTAACCAAAAGGTATTCACTGAATGTCCGCTCTTCTCGAAGACAAAATCGTCCTAATCACCGGCGCCAGTTCTGGCATCGGGCGTGAAACGGCGAAAGTTATGGCCGGCCACGGTGCGAAGATCGTCGCCGCAGCTCGCCGAGAGAACGAGCTTGCCGAAACGGTGAAGATGATCGAATCGGCGGGCGGCACAGCGACATATGTAGTCACCGACATTTCGGTTGGCTCACAAGTTGAACGTGCAGTTCAGCACGCAGTGTCGTCCTACGGTGGGCTAAATGCAGCGTTCAATAACGCTGGAATTCTCGAAACAGCAGGACATCTTCACGAAGTCGACGAAGACAATTTCGATCAGATCATCAACGTAAATCTCAAAGGTGTGTTCTTGAGCATGAAGTACGAAATTGGTTACATGATCGAAAACGGTGGCGGCTCGATCGTCAATGATTCTTCGTACATGGGTATTAATGGCGGAACGGGTCGACAACCCGCGTATACAGCGAGCAAGCACGGCGTTATCGGCCTCACTAAAGCGGCGGCTCGTGACTACGCTCGCAAGGGCATTCGGGTGAACGCTGTCTGTCCCGGTGTGATCGACACGACGATGATGCATGGACTCGACCGAGACGGCGATCCAGCCACCCGTGCCAAGATGGAATCATGGGTGCCGATGAACCGATACGGCAAGCCGTCAGAAGTAGGCCAGGTCGTCGCTTTCCTATTCTCCGATTCAGCCAGTTACATTACCGGCCAAGCAATCCCCATCGACGGCGGCGTAACGAGCTAAGCCCACAACGCAAACGACCCAGGCAAGACGAATCCCACCTGAGTCGTTATCCATATCAATTTTGATCCGAAGCGCTATCGCCCCGAATCAGCCGGCTATTATCAACCTTTCAGAAAATGTGACAATGCCACTTACCGAGTCCACTGTGCCTTGTAAGGCGCTGGCTGAGCATCGGTAGCTTCAGGCTCTCGTACCGTGCCTTCTCGCCACGACTCAACCGGAACCCATCCGAGAAGCTTCTCAGCCTTCGTAACAGAAAGTGGACTTCTGAATCCCTCAATCGGCTCACGTAGCGTTACATCAGGATGAACCTCGTTGATCGCATCCATAGTAGGAATATCCAATACCGTGTCGATCGCATTGATAAAGAATGCTTCGGCGCCGCCGAATTCCTTCTCGATGGTCAAACGGCAAGCTCGAGCAGCGTCGTGTCGACCCACCCAGCTCCAGAATCCACCAGCGGCCCGTCCACTAACGGAAGTCTTGTCACCCGATTCCAAATGTCGTTCAGCGGTCGCAGGATCCCATAGTGCGTGGAAACGCATATTGGCGATCTGAACCTTGCCTTCACGACGTCGCACAAACGCTTCGGCCATCTCTTCGCCGAGCCACTTCGACTGCGAGTAGGCATCTTCAACACGGGTTGGGTGGTTTTCATCGACCGGGTAGTACTCCGGTGTGTAAACCTTTTGGCCCCAACCAGCACCAACGGCGTTGATAGATGAAGCCATACAAATACGTTCGATGCCGTGAATCTCGGCTGCCTCAAGCACGTTCCAGTTCGACAGCATGTTGATACGGAACAGCTTGTGTTCAGCGTCCTTGTTCGGAGCCGGAATAGCCGCCATGTGCACTACGGCGTCGGCACCTGTGAGGGCACTTACTACTTCGCCGAAGTCAGTTACATCGACGTCCCACCACTGAGCAGCATTTGAAGGAGAACCAGCTCGGGGTGGTACCGAATCGACGTTATAAACGTCGTAACCCTTCGATGCGAACTCGGCGATGATGTACTCGCCCGCTCGACCCGATCCACCTGTAACAACTACCTTCTCTGCCATTCAATTCTCCATGCTAGTTGTGGCACGTTCGGTGCCATCGATAAAATTTCTGAGAACCAGTATGAACCGAGCTTTGACGAATCGGTGAGCCGACACGGCAAGTTCGAGAACCGGTACTATTTCTCGCATGACATCACTTGAAGGAAAAACAGCACTCGTAACTGGCGCGTCCAAAGGCATCGGAAAAGCAATAGCACTTGCATTCGGTGAAGCAGGGGCGAACGTCGTTGCCACCGCTCGCACGCAAAGCGAAATCGATGAAGTAACTCAAGCCATAACTTCGAACGGAAGTCAGGCGCTCGGAGTTATCGCCGATCTGGGCGTCGAATCCGATATCTACGAACTTGCAGATACAGCGACCCAAGCGTTCGGAGCTATCGACATCCTGGTGAACAACGCTGCGATCATTCACCCTCGAATTGCAATTACCGATTTGGATCCTGACTTATGGCGTGATGTGCTTAACGTCAATCTCACCGGAGCGTTCCTCATCACCCAAAGATTGCTGCCAGCGATGATCGATCGTGGCTACGGCAAGATCATCAACATTTCGTCGATTGGCGGACGAAAAGGCGGAGCGGGTCGAGGCGCTTACCGCGTGACCAAAGCCGGACTCATCAGTCTTACCGAAACTCTGGCTGCCGAACTTTACGAATTCGGAATAAACGTGAACGCCATATGCCCCGGCGGAACCGACACTGAAGGCTTTAGGGAAGCGTTCAACACGAAGGGTCGATCTGAAAATCCGAAGTTGATGGATCCTGCCGAAATCGCAGAAGTAGCTCTATTCCTAGCATCAGACGCCAGCTCCGCAATCACAGGCACAGCGATCGATTCCTTCGGCGGCTCGAACCCACTGTTTGGATAAGGCCATTTTTTGCACTGTCATGCTGAACTTGATTCAGTATCACTGACGAAACGGAGCGATCCGTCGGATCAGGCAAGATCGACTTGCATACCGATACCCGCCATGGGCATAGATCTAAGCAATTCAGCCAAGTGATTCCAATCTTCGTTGAAAACGTGCCACTGGCACCTTAAGCCAGCGAGCGATTCGAATATCGTTCACCGCCCAGTAATAGATCGTTCTCAGCGAACCGCTCCACCCTGAACGGGTGAACGTCGATCATGTCGGTCGTACCATCGACCACCAGATCGTTCATGATCTTCCCGATGCCCGGGCTCAGCTTGAATCCGTGGCCGCTAAAGCCCGCGCCAACAGATAATCCGTCCACAGCCTGAACACGACCGAACGCAGGCTGGAAATCAGGTGAGCAATCGTAAACGCCGGTGTAGCCCTGCATTTTTGAAGCCAACTCCTGACCCGGAAAGCGCTGAGCGAATCGTTCTATCAGACTAACTTCTTCATCCAAGATTGGAGCCTTGGCAGCTTCGACCTCGTCATCCACCGGACCCTTTAGGGGATCATGCTCGCCGAGCAGCGACAGCGTCCCACGCTCGGGTCGGTAGTACGCACGCGCCACACGGTCCGATACCACCGGATGAATATCGCCAAAATCAGGCGTTCGCTCAACCACGGAAATAGCGTGACGCACCGGCGTGATCGGCAAATCGACCCCAAGCGGAGCCAACAAAGCGCTAGTCCTGAACCCCGCCTCAACGACAACGATTCCTGCTGAAATAACGCCCTCGGAAGTTTCGGCTCCGGTAACTCGTCCACCTTCAGAAGTTACGCCAAGCACTTCAGGACCAACGCGAACATCTACACCAAGTTCTTTGGCAGCGACTATAAACTAATTGGCGACTGTAGAGCCATCAGCATGCCCCGAATTTGGTTCCCATGCTCCTGCCGCAACGTCATCACAAACCAGCCGTGGTTCGATTTCACCGACTTCGTCGACCGAAATGTACCTAGCGTCTTTCCCGAGTCGTTGCTGTATTTCGACGACGTCTCGACCGTGTGCAACCTCGTCTTCCGGAAACAGCACAAGGAAGCCGACTTGTCGGAATCCGCTCTCACCGACGCCGACGATGTTCTTCCAATCGCCGTACATCTCACGACCGTACATCGTGACCTTGACCAGAGATTCTAGGGAGTAGTGCATGCGCACGATAGCGCTCGACCATCCACTAGCTCCGGAGGCGATACCGTCTTTTTCGATGAGAACAATCTTGCCAGCACCTCGCTTTGCGAGATGCCAAGCCGTCGAAGCGCCATGAACGCCCCCACCAACTACAACGATGTCTGCTGTATCTGCCATTCGATCGGTTCTCCGCAAGTAGGCCTTGGTTGCTCAAAAATCGCATGAATTTTAGAGCTGCGTTACAGTAGCGCCCTACTGTGACACAAAATTGCCCACAACAACAGAGGCGCAAGAATTTCGTCAATGCCGAAGCGCAGGTAACATTTGCAGCGATATTAATAGATCGCCGATACCGGTACTTGCAACACTAGTGCTAGTAACAAGAACAAGAAAGACTGAATTCACCGATGGTTCTCGAGAAGCTTAAGCATGTCCCAGACCCTACCTTCGTCCAGCAGGAACCACTTGCTGAGTTCATTGCGAACCTGTTCACCGCAGCCGGGATGCGACCCAATGAGGCTCGCTTGTGTGCCGATGTTTTAGTCGATGCTGACATGAACGGAATCGACACCCACGGAGTTTGCTACAACCTCGACCTGCACTATCTCACTGGCCTGATTAACGGCTACATCAACCCGACGCCGAACGTGAAAGTCACCTACGAAACGCCTGGAACCGCGGTTATCGATGCCGACAGAGGCATGGCGATGATCGCCAGCGTAAAGGCGATGGAACTAGCTATCGAGAAGGCAAAGACCACCGGCATCGCATCGGTCGCCGTGAACAATTCTTCGCACTACGGCGCGGCCGGCTACTACGCTCGACTCGCCCTGAAGCACGACATGATCGGCTACACGATGTCCTCGGGTGGCGGTCGTGTGATCATTCCGATGAACGCTCGATACCCGTGGATGGGCACGAATCCTATGGCGTTCGCTGCTCCGGCTGGCGAAGAGCCTCCGTTCGTTATCGATATGGCGTCTTCGATGACCTCGTACGGCAAGGTTTCAATCGCTCAGGCGTTTGGGGTCGATATTCCTGAAGGATGGGCGCAGGACGCCAATGGCAAACCTGTAACCGACATTTCAAAGCGCAGTGAAGCCATTGGTCAGCCGCCGCTGGGTGGCAAGTACGACACCGGCGCACACAAAGGCACAGGAATCGGCATTATGGCCGACGTTCTTGGTGCTATTCTGCCGGGTGAACGACTTTCGGGTCTGATGATGGACAATCCGAAGGGCGGACGTTTTTGCCACTACTTCCAAGCAACTCGAATCGATGGCTTTAGACCTGCCGACGAGTTCAAGTCAGACATGGACGAAATGCTCAAAGCCTTCCGCGCCCAAGAGCCATCCCCAGAAGCCGCTGGCGACGTTATGTACCCCGGCTACCCCGACTCGAAATACGTTTCGAAGCGTCAAGAACAGGGAATCCCGCTACCTCGCCACACCGTCAACTACTTCAAGAAAATGGCCGACACGCTAAACGTCGATTACTCGATTTAGTCGGTTGACCCCAACCCTCTCCAAGTGGAAGAGGGCTGGGGTGAAGGAGATACGGTCGATAGCCACGAGTAACCGATCACCTCCACTCACTTAAACAACCAGTTGAACGGCGAGATCCACAAAGTCTGTCGCTGAAACATCCGCTTCAGTTGCAGCCACAAGATCGGGCTTGCGCGCCGAAACACCGTACTCATCAGGTCGACTCACGAAAGCCGTCGACAACCCTGTCTTCTTCGCTGCGATCAGATCATGGTTGTGCGCTGCAGTCATCATCACTTCGTGCGGCTCGATGCCAAGTAATTCGCTTACCATCAGATAGACCTTCGGGTCGGGCTTATAACTGCCAGCAAGTTCGCCAGCCAAAACACAATCCCACGGAAGTCCACCGTACTTTGCCATGTTTACAAGCAAACCGACGTTCCCGTTAGACAGAGTCCCAATTACGAATTTGCTCTTGAGCATCGTCAAACCTTCGACCGCATCAGCCCACGGATCGAGTCGGTGCCATGCCTTATTCAGGTGGTCGGTTTCTTGTTCCGACAATCCTGAAATCCCATACTCACCGAGAAGCAGATCAAGTCGTTCTCGGTACATCTGATCTGCGGTTTTCCACTCAGCTTCACCACTACGGAAAGCGTTCATACCGTCGTGATAGCCAGCTCGCCATCGATCGGCAAACGCCTCCCAGTCACCATCGACCCCGTTCGTCTTGCCAGTAGCTCTGATCTCTCGAATGATCGAGCCACGCCAGTCTACGACAGTGCCAAACACATCAAATACCAGAGCTTTGACGTGACCATATGGTGCTTCACTCATCTAACTAAATCCCTCGTGAATAGACTTTCCAACCCGGCGCAAGAATCAACGAAAAGCCAACTACCCAGCAACACGTTTCCACTTTCGCAAGCTCGTAACCTCACGTGGAGGGTCGAGTCTCGAACCCATGGCCGTGTACGAAACTTCAGCCACGTAAACCGATCCTTCTGAGTCGACAGAAATACCATGCGGCGAAATAAATTGATCGGGACCAACACCAGATGTTCCGGCACCAAAGTTCGTTATCTCGCTAAACGATTGATCAAGAACTCGGATTTTCAGACCGAGTCCCGGCACGCCCTCTTGAACCTCTGGAGGACGAGTTTCGGTTAGATAAATAGCACTGTCGTCGCCACGCCCAAGACTAATCGCCTGTGGTCGGTGGAAGTGATGCTGTTCGATGTACTCGCCATCCTCAGTAAATACCTGAATGCGGAAGTTCTCTCTGTCACAGACAACGACGCGTCCATCATTCAACACGACCAAATTGTGAGGAAGACTGAACTGCCCCGGACCAGTACCCGGTTCTCCCCATGACATCACATGTTCGCCATTGGGCTTAAATCGATGTACTCGCGAATTTCCATAACCGTCCGTTACAAAAATATCTCCCGAAACCGGCGAAATGTACGCATCCGTAGGGCGATTAAAAGGTGCGCCCTGTTGCCAATCCGATGCTTCACCATGAGTGCCGATTACGAATTTCAGATCTCCGTCAACACTGGTTTTTTTGAGCGTATGCCCAAAGTCATCCACCAGTAAAAGATCGCCCTCTGGAGTGACATGTGCTCCATGAGGACGAATATAGTCGCCCGTTCCCCATGAATTCAGGAAGTTTCCATCTCGATCAAAGATAACCATCGGAGTATTGCCACGATTGAACACGTAGACGTGGTCGTTTTCATCGATCGCAAGAGAAGTAGCTTCTTTGAGAATTATCCCGTGAGGAACAGCGGGCCATCCTGCCATTGGTTCAAAAACGGTCGATGATGTCGGTGTCGCTGACATATGAACGGATCCTTTGACTTTCGCCTGACTTAACGGGACAGAGCATACGCCTATAAGTGAATTCAAATCCAACACTCATGCGTTGACCTCGACTGCCTGACCAACGCCGAACGGAATTCAGAATGACAATCTGAATGTCGTCGCCACTTCTCTATACCCATGTCTGTAGCCGTTAAAAACAATAGCCCACGGTTTTGCCGGGGGCTATTCACGTAAGTTTCGTCTCGCCGCGAGGCGGACTATAAGCCGAGTCCTGTACTAACTCCGCAATGAAGCGAAATCAGTGACGGCCATCCATCTAGGCCTGCAGTTGCCTACAGGCTCAAGCAACCAACCCGGAAGCTCCCCGAATCCGGTCATAGCTTCCCTATTTGGTCTTGCACCGAGTGAGGTTTACCTTGCCTCGAATGTCGCCATCCGAGCGGTGCGCTCTTACCGCACCGTTTCATCCTTACCGATCGCCGAAACGAAAGGCGGTTTATTTTCTGTTGCACTTTCTGTCGGGTTGCCCCGCCCTGCCGTTAGCAGGCACTCTGATTCATGAGGTGCTCGGACTTTCCTCCCCCGTGTCGAAACACAGCGGCGACCGTCCGTCCCCCTCGCGACATATTCAAGGGTACTAGGTTTGTCGGCTCACAAACACTCAACAACCAACCTTGCCATTCTGAATTATGGCTGGTTCAAACGTGCGACTCCAGAGGCAGATTCAGTCCTCCCCCAGAGTGGGGGAGCTAGAGGTGGAGACTGCGACGTGCGACCAAGTCGTTCGACGACGCCCGGAGCTAAACGCTCCTCCCGCCTTCGGGAGTGTGGGAGCGCAGGCTCGAGTCCTGCCGCCCCGACCAGTAAGAATCCCAACAAAGACCCAGCCTAGCGCTGGGTCTTTGAATTTAAGCTTTCACCGGTTTACCTAACCCCAATGCGTTTGGTGGAGTGCGAGGAGAGTCGAGTTCGCCGGTGAACACCGAGGCCAGAAGCCAGTCTTGTACTGCGT
>ERZ890510.602-NODE-602-length-27778-cov-7.824658_pt1 | contig 27778 bp, 20 predicted proteins | sample MGYA00521265_ERZ890510 | MGnify/ENA primary metagenome ERZ890510 (study PRJEB32303, sample SAMEA104408624) | aquatic metagenome | biome: Brackish water; feature: Chemocline; material: water | place: Baltic Sea | collected 2014-10-26T21:54:00 | depth 110 m ... | reverse complement strand
ATCAAGTACTCTCCGCGATACACCAATCCATCATTGTACAATCGTACAAACACGTCCTGTACAGCCCTGGAAAAGCCATCGTCCATGGTAAATCGTTCCTTTGACCAGTCACAAGAGTCCCCTAAACGACGTTTTTGCTCCAAAATGATGCCGCCGTATTCCTCTTTCCACTCCCATATTTTGTCGACAAATGCCTCTCGTCCATAATCGTGACGATTCTTGTGTTCAGTCTTTTTTATGGTCTTCTCAACGACATTTTGAGTCGCAATTCCCGCGTGGTCCATCCCAGGAACCCAAAGGGATTCGAATCCCTGCATCCGTCTAAGGCGGGTCAATGCATCTTGAACAGTGTCTTGCAGGGCGTGCCCCATGTGGAGACGTCCGGTCACGTTCGGTGGAGGCATCACAATAACATGAGGCTCTTTCTCAGACGTAGCATCCGTCGCAAAAAGATCGTTTTCTTCCCAGTACGCGTACCATTTTTGCTCAATGGTGGATGGGTCGTATTTACCGCGCTCAGAGAGCGATTTTCCGTTGGCAAGGGGCGCCATTGATCCTTCAGTTAAATTCAGTTGGGCATAAGACGTAAAGATACGTGCTTTTCTGGGATGCATCCTGTCAAAATGCACGAATTTGACGTTAGAAACGCGTAGAGATGAGTGCTGATGAAATCGCATAGGTCACATTCAAAAGCAGGTCCAGAATATCGATAATTTGGATAATTTTGATTCTTTTTCTCCCTCTGGCCCCCTAAACGCGTACCTTTCCAGATGTTGAGTGCGCCTATCGTATAGAGCATTAGGTGAGAAACCAAAATTAATTTTTCGGCGTGTCGAGCTCAATTAAAATCATGAATGCACGGTCTCCGTTTAGGCATCAATGAAAAGAAACCTGCCTTTCAGATATCTTTCCGCCCATTATCTGAAGCAAAGGCGCCTATTTGATAGGAATTTTGATTGGAAAATCACTGGGAAGTGGATGTTTTATTCCTCCCTTGTGGGAGTGCTCGGAGCTTTCGCTGCTGTCTTTTTTACCAATTTGGTTGAGTTAATTAGTGGTGGTGCCCTACTACAACTTGTAGGCTACGCGCCTCCTTTGCCTGGAAATGAGGCTGATCCTGGCGCTGTTTTTAATCTTGGAAACTCACTTTCTTTGCGAGCCCCGTGGTTATTGCTCATCATCCCCACTGTTGGCGGGCTTGTTTCCGGTTGGCTGGTGTTAAGGTTTGCTCCAGAGGCCGAAGGTCACGGTACAGATGCCGTCATCAAAGCATATCATCAGAATCAGGGCGAAGTACGGCCACGGGTGGCTATTATAAAAACGTTGGCGTCCAGTATCACAATCGGAACCGGCGGAAGCGCAGGAAAGGAAGGTCCGATTGCCCAAATTGCCTCAGCGATTGGATCTTGGGTAGGCCAACGACTTGACCTTCCTACATCCGAAAGGAGAATGTTATTGATTGCCGGAGTGGCAGCAGGTATAGGGTCAATCTTTCAATCTCCCCTAGGAGGTGCTTTTTTCGCGGTTGAAGTTATGTACCGGGAAGACATTGAGAGCGATGGCATTATGCCTGCGATGATCGCGGCTATTACGGGTTACTCCGTTTATAGCATGATTGAGGGCAGTAGTACTGTGTTTACCACCCCAAAATTCGAATTCTTGAGTGCAGTCGAATTACTTCCACTCATTCTTTTTGCGATCGTTTGCGCCGTAGTAGGCATCTATTTTACGAAAATATTTTACGGAATTAGATCCCTGTTTTCCAACAATTTGACGATTCCAACGGTGTTGAAGCCAGCTCTTGGTGGATTTCTATTGGGTGCGATAGCGTTCTTTTTCCCTGCCGTATTAGGATCAAGTTATGGTTGGCTCCAGCAGGCCATTAATGGAAATCTCCCGCTGTATTTTATGCTCACTTTGGTTGTTACCAAAATGATTGCTACCTCGCTAACCATCGGTTCTGGCGGATCTGGGGGAGTTTTTGCTCCATCCTTGGTGATTGGAGGAATGCTGGGCGGAATTTTTGGTACTTTTCTCCAAGAAGTCCTTCCGAACTTGGTCAATCAGCCGGAAGCATACGTCCTTATTGGAATGGCAACGTTTTTTGCGGCCGTCGCGAACGTACCGATTGCCATGACCATTATGATTTCAGAAATGACTGGAAGCTACAGTTTGTTAGTCCCGCTCATTTTTTCAGGAGTCATCTCCCACTTGTTGGCGAAGAAATGGAGTTTATATACACAACAGGTAAGGAATCACAATGAGTCCCCTGCTCATCGATTTGAATTAGTCCCTGAATTATTGGGCGAAATTCAGGTTGGTGCTATCGTTAAACATCCGGTCTATTTTCACACGTTGGATCCTGACCACACCCTTGAAGAAATCGAGAGTGTATTTGCAAGAACTCGAGAAGTAGTGCTTCCGGTTGTAAAATCCGAACCCAGCTTCACAGGAAGGGAAGAATATTGCGGATTGGTCTTGCTCGAGAGCATACAACCCTATTTTAAATCAGGTGAAAAAGTCCGAGAAGCTATAAGCGCTAAAAACCTGATGGTACCCTTCGCCGCGGTTCGACTAACCGACTCGCTGAACACTGTCCATGAAGTCCTCGAGCAATTTGAATACCCAGAGATTCCCGTTCTAGATAGCGAATCTGCGATCGTTGGATTTATTCGTCCGGGCCAAGTAATCAGTGAATATCAGCGCGCGATGCTTCGAAAAAATCAATTCACGTCGTGAGTTGAAAAGCCCAAAATGGGATAAGCAATTCCGCTCTAAAAGTCCTAGCTTTTCAAAAGCGAGTTCCTTCCTCATCTAGTTAGAATTGTTTGTGCCATATTCTGGAAAAAAATACGTTGCCGTCGCAGGAAATATCGGAGCTGGAAAGAGCTCTCTGACTCGCATATTATCCGATTACTTTAAGTGGGAAGCATACTTTGAGCGAGTAGATGACAACCCGTATCTATCTGATTTTTATGAAGATATGCATCGGTGGTCTTTTAATCTCCAAGTATTTTTCTTGTCCAGCAGATTTGAGCACCAACGCTCGATCGAAGACTCTCCGCACAGCGTCGTTCAAGATCGGTCCATTTATGAGGACGCGGAGATCTTTGCCAAAAACTTGAACGAAATGGGGTTGATGTCCGGAAGAGACTTTGAAAATTACAATGCGTTATTTAAAACAATGACGTCTTATTTGAAGCCACCGGATTTGTTGGTTTATTTGAAGGCAACCACCCCGACTTTGGTAAGCCATATTCAATCCCGTGGCAGGGAATTTGAATCGACCATTCGAATCGAATATCTAGAACGCCTTAACAAACACTACGAAGACTGGGTTGGAAACTACGATCTCGGATCAAAAATTATCATCAATGTGGATGAATTGGATTTTGTCAACGAACCAGCAGACCGGGCCAACATCGTTTCGCAGATTGAAGCTCGGCTGTACGGCCTTTTTCCTGACTAACGTGACAAACCGGTTCAATATCGGGACAGCTTTAGCGATCGGTTATACCTCCATTTGGAGTATTGCTTCGGTATTTGGTCAGGCCGCGGATTCCCTCGTTTTTGATTCTAGTGTTTTGGATTCTACAGTTTCTATATCACTCGTTTCTGATTCTACCGTTTCGGGCAATTCAATCCGGTTCAGGCCCCTTCTTTGGCCTTCTAATTCTGCGATTGACGAATTGGGGTGGATGAATGGAACGTTTAGTCACTCATTTGGCACCTCAGGTTGGCCGGCTGGAATAGCACCGCTTGGCAGAGACCCAAACTCTGTTTCGGTTGATATTGGAAGCCTGTCTATGAATGACTTAATTACAGGCCGTCCTCGTTTTGATCTCCTACCTCTTGCCTGGTTGTCGGAATTGAGGCCAGGACCCCATCTCGGCTTTGTTGCCACCTTCGATTCTCTTTCAACTGCCCTGCCTTCGACCTTGATTAGGTATGAATCTTCCGGAAATGGGTCACAAGCTGTTCGGGCGTTACACGTTCAAAATAGAACTTGGAATACTGCTTCCGGGTGCAGAAGCCTACAAACGGCCTTCGGTTATTCGGGAGAGGGTGCCACCGGAGAGTATGATGGGGCGCGCCTGCGGCGCGCCCACGAAGTCACAGCCCGAATAAGGGTCGCTACCGCAGGGTGGCAACTCGAATTGTTTGAAATGGCACAGCGTCGGAGCATCGGTGCGCATACTGGGGTGATTCCCTTTAATGGGGCTTCCTACAATTCCATTTACCAAAGATTGGGTGCTTCCGTTGGTGATGAGTCGGCTAGGCGTCGAACGCTGCGCAACGATCTCCAGATACGTGGATCGACGAATCGGTTCGGAATGTCGGCGGCAATCTCAGGAAATTGGACCGTTCAAACACTCGATTTTGAAGGAGAATCCGCTACCGAAAAAATGGTTGCTAGTAAGAAGGGTCTTCAAATAGACCTGTCTCGCCCTTGGGGCAATACAAAAGCGTCTTTGAAGCTTAAAACGAGTCTCTTATCGTATGTACGCGGTACCCTTCTTGAATCCTCTCCTGATTCTCGAACGAAATCGTCAATTTTGGGCTCCGTATCTGGCCGTTTTCGATCAATCGTTTATTGGGCTACCTCGGGACCCGAAACAGCTGATGGACGAGTTTGGGCAATGTTTAATGGCACTGCTTCCATGAACACAGGGCCCTTTCAAATAGATATAGCCCTTTCCCATTCAGGTCGTGAATTGCAATGGCATGAGCAAATTGGATTTGGAACGACGTTGGCCCCAACATCCGAACAAACCGAGCCAACAGAACAATTAGTTTCTGCCGCGCTGTCTTGGCACTCCAACCTGTTTTCTGTGGCCTGGACAGGCAGCATGGATTTCAATCATGATATGCTTGTAATTCAGCACGGAAACGAGGCAACAAATGCCTCCGTTACACCCCTTTATGGATCTTCAGTTAGCACCGTGTCGAGCTTAGTTCTTGGATTTAGAGACCGAACGAAGCAAGGAATTTGGGCTCAATTCAATCCGGTTTTCCGTTCAACCAAAACAGACGAAAACTCAATCATTGCCAAGGCGTGGCGACGATCCATGCCAGACATGTGGGCCTCAGCGACCATCGGTTGGAAAACAACTCTATTTCAGGGCGATTTGAACTTGAATACGTATGTCAGAGCTCGTTATTGGGCGGAAATGGGAGGACTGCGTTTGCATACACCGACGGGGCTTCTGGTTCTGCCATCCGATGTCACGGAAACTTTGGAATCGAACTGGCTCATGGACTTTGTAGCTGAAGCAGGTATCCGAGGCGCAACACTCTTCCTTTCATATGAAAATGCATTTTCGGGGACGACGGCTCTATTTGGTAATTTGATTGTACCTGACTATCCCCTGCCCCAACAAAGAACCAGGTTTGGAGTGTTCTGGCCAATATCAAATTAGTTGGTGCCATAACATTTTGGGATTCGCCCGTATAAATGGCCACCACATACCCGTCCACGATGCCAAGCAAAAAAACGCAACCTCTTTCTGAATACGATCAACGCGCAGTTGATGAGATTCGGGCTTGGAGAAATCCACCAGAGATGTGGTATTCGTTCGCCACGAAGCAGGCTTCTATGGCATGGCACGGAGTTACCGAATTGGTACACAAGATCCCAGGCGTGGATTGGACCATGGAAAACGTGGTAAAAGGATTGCTCGAGTTAACCAACGAAATCACCCAAGATTCGGTTTGGACCGAGGCCGTGATTAAGGACTTCCAAAAGCTTGGGTACCCAGTAGTTAATCTTCAGGACCTTTTGAAACTTGACCTGGAGCAGATCGACCAAGCTTGTTCTGGGTTAGATAAAAAATATATTGGTCTGGCCACAATTGAAGGGGCTGCAACCGGCGTCGCGGGCGCCGCGGGGATCGTCCCAGACCTGATTGCTTTGGTATCCATTAATCTTCGCGCAGCTGGCGAATATGCGACGTATTGTGGTTTCGATATGAAAGACCCTGCTGAGCGCTTGTTCGCATTGCAGATTCTAGACACGGTTGCCCAGCCCTCCACGAACTCCAAAAAAGTGACGATTGCTCCGGCCGTTAGGACAGCTTCTCGTGTGGCTCGTCAAACTGGCTCCCAAGTTTTAGAGCAAGTTGGAGTTGGTAATGCGATTGAGGCGGTTGCTCGGCGGTTGGGAATCTCTCTGACCGAAAAAAAACTAGCCCAAATGGTACCGGTCACTGGGGCATTTATTGGCGGAGGGTTGAACTATATGTACACAACAACCGTGTGTAAAACGGCCTATTATATGTACCGAGAGCGCTTTTTACAGCTAAAATACGGACCAGGGATAACCTCTTAGTTCCGTTTCCCGGGTGTTGGTGGATGTGAAGTATCGGTTTTGATCATTTTACAGACAAAAAAACCCTCCATCCTTTCGGAAGGGACTAATCGGCAAGCACCTGCGACTTGGTCATTTAGCTGCTTATTTCGCCATTTCAGGACCGGCTCTACCCGCTCGGGCGCATCAAATTTGATGGGGTCGATTTTGATACACCCCTCAAACGACTTCAAAATGTGCTCTATCGCTCCCTCGTTTTCGTCTGGAGAGACAGCACACGTCGAATAAACCAGAGTACCTCCAGGCCTTAAAGCATGTACCGCTGAAAACAACAACCGACGTTGTTTGCGGACCATTTCTTTTACTTTCGAAGGGGACCAATAACTAAAAGACGATTCATCATCAAGTCGAAATCGCCCTTCGCTTGAACAAGGTGCATCCAAAAGGACTCGGTCAAAATATTCGGGTCGGTATTTCCACACCTTCGTGCCGTCTTGGAGAAACACCCTGACATGATCGGCCCCGTGTCGTCTGAGGTTGTCCTGAAGTTTAAATTTCCGCTTTCGAACCAACTCAACTGCAGCAATTTCATCATCCAACGAGGCAAGCCCTGCAATTTGAAGCGTCTTGCTTCCTGGAGCAGCTGTCAAATCCAAAACCGACAATCCAGGATGAATGTCTAGGAACCGTACTGGAAGCTGACTGGCCAACCCTTGGACGTATATGAGTCCCATCTGGGCCGCTTTTGAACTCAATAAGGATTCGCGATCTTCGGCTTCTACCCAACCGGCATCCACCAAAAACTCATCCATAATGAACTTGACACCATCCTCGATGAGTATAACTTTTGCACTATCTATAGTGCCCCGAAGTAGATTTATTCGGAACCAAGTCTGGCGCTTAGCATCGAATCCATGAAGAATCCGCTCCAATTGGACCGCTCCCAAAATAGATGCATACCGCTCAATAAAGGCTTCTGGAAAGGTAGGGGGCAGATTAGGCTTCATTTATTAGTATTTTAGACCCCGTGAATGTCTTGTTGAGGGGCATCAAAAGCAAAATAAGTATTTAAGAGATTGCCCATTTGGTGCGATATATGTACCATGACGCGCCGGCAGTTCGTGCGTGAATTCAATGCCCTTTTATAGGGTGATATCCAATTTTTGCAGCAACAACTTCGAAATGAGTAATCACCAAAACGACGACGATATAATCCGGTGTTCCTTTTGTGGACGCACAGCCCACGAAGTAACCTCCATGGTTGCGGGACCCGATGTTTATATCTGTGATCGCTGTATTAACGACGCCTCCGGCATTGTAAGTAGCGACTTTACAGCAGTTCCCAACAGAAAATCTGCGATAGCAACTGGATCTAGATCGTCGGGATCCAACAGTCGACTCTCCCCACTTGAGATGAAAGCATCCCTGGACGAATATGTTGTCGGCCAGGACCAAGCTAAAAAGGCGCTCTCCGTTGCCGTGTACAACCATTATAAACGAATAGATTCCTCGGAATATTTCTCCGAGTATCAAGACGTTGAACTAGAAAAATCCAACATCCTGTTAATCGGCCCCACTGGCACTGGTAAAACCCTGCTTGCCAAGACATTGGCCCGCATTCTTGATGTCCCATTCTGTATAACCGACGCTACGGCATTGACCGAAGCTGGATACGTGGGTGAAGACGTCGAAAGTATTCTTGCACACCTTTTACAGGCCGCCGACTTTAATGTCGAACGCGCAGAACGAGGAATCATCTATATAGACGAAGTCGATAAGGTGGCTAGAAAATCTGATAATGCCTCCATTACGAGAGATGTGTCAGGTGAGGGTGTTCAACAGGCTTTGCTGAAAATTTTGGAAGGCACGGTGGCCGGCGTTCCCCCGAAAGGAGGCCGAAAACATCCTGAACAAAGTTTGATCAACATAAATACGTCCAACATTCTTTTCATTTGCGGCGGTGCGTTTGACGGACTCAATGAGGTTATTGCGAACCGCATTTCTTCAAACTCAATTGGGTTCAACGCAAGTTCTGTTGATAAAATGGACAAATTTGATCCACGGATTTTCCAGCAGGTGGAGCCGGACGATTTACTCCGTTTTGGATTGATTCCGGAACTGATTGGTCGCCTTCCAGTGATTTCGGCTCTGGATAATTTGTCGGAAGAAGCGATGCGAAGTATTCTGCTCGAGCCAAAAAATGCTCTACTTAAGCAATATCAAAAACTGTTTTCGATGGATGGCATGGATCTGAGCTTTGATGATGGCGCGGTTTCCGCGATAGTTAAAAGAGCGAAGGCACTTGGGACAGGAGCCCGTGGCCTCCGAGCAGTGCTAGAAGACACGATGTTAGAAATCATGTTCAACGTTCATTCCCGATCGAATGTCGGTCGATGCATCGTGACTCGCGAAACAGTGGAAACAAAGGCTGAGCCGATTTTTGAGCAGAAAAAGGCATCTGCCTAATCATTCCGTGAAGGAATGGGTCTCAATGCTACCACGTTTTTGACTTGATGAACGTAGATCCCCAAAGGGTAAGAGGTACGAGCAATGCTAAAAATGCCACATTGTACCAAACCGGAATGAGTGACCAAGTCATCAATTGAACGGGAATTCCGGTAGCCAACAAGGCACCTGCAAGAATTCTTGTATCCCGCTTCACTTTTACTTTGGATATCTTGGCCGTTACAAAACCGGCAGTTGCTGAAGCGAACATACTAAGGGCCAAGTAGACCATTAAAACCGACACATCGCTGGTATATCCCGCTGCGTCATGAGAAGACGCCATAACACTTCTGATTCCGGCACCGCCACCCAAAAACAAGACTGTCCATGTGGCATAGCCTGCTAGAATTGAAAGAATGCTCATTATCATGATTTTATGATTTCAAGGTGAAACGAGATTGTTGACCTCCGTATACGTACAAAGGAATCTTCGTAAATCATACTAAATCCAAAGCCAAAGTTGCAAATCCACTTTTATTCGACCGCTCGGAAGGCTAAGTTTAAGTGATGAAAATGCGCCTGAATCTGACCGGCCTGATTGAGATTTCCCGATATTATATCAAGGGGATGTTCAAAGAGATATACACTAACAATGTATTCCTTTGGGCTCAAGCAATCGCGTTTAAAGTGCTCATTACGATCGTACCGCTCATTTTGTTGGCGACAGGCCTAGCGGGCAACGTCTTAAAAGGAGAACGTCCATTTCGATCGGTAGAAGCCATAATTCGGGACATTCTACCCTCCTATCAGTCGGATCAAATCGTCTCTTTTTTAAGCCAGTTGCAGTCTGTCAGCAGCACGTTGACCTGGATTGGGGTAGTCGGTTTAACGGTAACCGCCGTGACGCTGTTTACCACCCTTCGGACGGTTCTAGCTAATGTTTTTGCCGAGGAATGGCATGAACACCGGTCCCTTTTGAGGGGTTATTTATTCGATTTTAGAATGACCCTGCAGGTAGGATTGCTTTTTGTAGCTTCTACCTTTATAACTTTTGCACGAGAAACAATAAACGAGACTTCATTGGATCGAATGCAACAGCTTGGATTAGATCCAGTGATGCTTCAGGATTGGCTCCATCGCGCACTGGATTACTTTGGCGTCGTCCTTCCCTTGTTGCTAAGCACGGCCATGTTTTTCCAGTTGATTTATTTAACTCCTCGACCTAGACCCCGCTGGAGAAGTGCGCTGAGCGGCGCACTATTTACAGCAATCTTGTGGGAAGCCGCTAAACGAGGGTTCACCAGTTATGCCACTAGTTTTGGTAGCTTTGAACAAACTGGATTGGCGGCCCTCGGGGATAGTTTTGGGCTTATCATTGTGATCGTTTTTTGGGCCTATTTTTCGGGCCTTATCCTGACCATGGGTGCTATTGTAACCCTTCTTCACGAACGCCGGAATAACAAATCAGGCCATATCTCCGTCTTATCTGAAAAAAGTGACCTTTATGCGGCTCATTCGAGTGAGATGACTGTTCGTGATCTTGTAGACGAATAAGGATCTCGTTCGAATTTGAGGCATTTGTAAGGCATGTCCCGACTCATCGTTTTTCTTCTACTATTTTTTCTGTCTCCCGCCCTGGTCAGCGGGCAGGAATCTTTATCTCTTAGCAATGCTGAGACCATCGTTAGGGGTGTGTCTTTCCGATTTACCGAGTCGTCCACGTTCGAGGCCGAGCGCTTAAATCAACAGATGGCCACGAAGGCCCCAGGATTTTTTGACAAATGGAAGCAAAAGTTTGATTTTTTACCCTTCGTTACCGCCAAAACCTTCCCATTTGAGCCCATCGAATTGCAACGTGATGTCGTTCGTATCCGCAATTTTTATCATCGAAGTGGATTTCCTCATGCCCAAATTGACTACCCCGCCTCTCAATTTCGACTAGCGGACAATTCAATTCACATCATTCTGACGGTCGCCGAAGGTTTACCGTTGACACTTGATTCCATCTTAGTGCAACTGACGGCTCCTCTCTATCCTGATTTAGCGGAGCGATGGACCAAGTTGGTGCAATCTCTTGAATCGCGAAAAGGACAGCGTTTTACCGAGTTGCAGGGGCTCCAAATGGAAAATCAGGTAATTGGACTTTTGCAAGATCGAGGCTACGCCTTTGCGAAAGCGTCCAGCGAAACGAAATCCGGTGCCACTGAAAATTCAATACTCATCTCTCTAAAAGTAGACCCAGGGCCGCTAACTACGGTAGATGACATAATTATTGAAGGGGCAAGCCGGGTGGATAACAAGCTCCTTCTGCGGGAATTACCCTTTAAAAAAGGCGATAGATATTCGAGAAAACGTTTTATTGAGGGCCAGCAAGAACTGTTCAATTTGGGCTTGTTTAGGTTGGCGCTAGCAGATCTCCCAGATCAGCCCACCGATTCGACAGTTGATGTTCGCTATACCGTTCGGGAATCGAAGCCGCGCTTTGTCTCGGTCGAAACAGGATTTTCATGGGAAGCGGGCCTTTCGTTTGATTCAAACCTCCGGCACCGCAATTTTATGGGTGGAGCCCGTCAGTTGACTGCTGCTACATCCATTAACTCAGGTTGGTTAGCGTCCCCTGCAGGCGAAGCCAGCCCGATTCGATCCGTTTCTACAAGCCTTTCGTTAAGGCAACCCTACGTGGGCACTACCAAACTTTCTGGTTCAACTTCGCCCTTCTATTCATGGCAGGATGACCCCAATTTGGATACGCGATATTACAAGGTTGGCTTGACGACCGGTCTTCTGTACGAGATACTTCCTTTTCGAACGATATCGCTTCAACACTCTTTTAGTAGAACGGTACCGCTCATTGGCACAAACCTTGGCCCGCGTTTTGACATCTATGACCTCAACCTTTTGTCTCTTGGAGGGACCGTAGGTAAAGTCAACAATTTCCTGAGCCCTCGGCGTGGATTTTTAATTCGACCTCAGATAGAAACGGGAGGCCTGATTGGAAGTTCAGAAATCGAATTTGTGAAAGGCCGACTTGATCTAGCTGTATATCTGCCTGTTACAAAACGGTCTTCTGCTGCTTTGATGGTAACCATTGGGAAACTCATCCCAACGGGTAACAGCCGAGATCAGGTGAGTGCAGAAAACGAATTCCGATTTGATGCCATTCGATTTTATTCTGGTGGCTCGACCGATGTGCGCGGCTGGTCACTCAATGCGCTGGGGCCTCAAATAGCTTTGGCCGATTCGATTATTGCCAACACAGATGGATCATTTTCGGTAAAAAATGCGCGTTACGAAGCAATCGGTGGGGAGGCTAAATTGTCGGCCCGGCTCGAGTTCAGACTTCCCTTTCCCGGCCTAGGATCGTCTTGGAGCATAGGCACTTTTTTAGATGGAGGCGTCTTGTCTTCAAAATTGGTTAAGGATGCATCTGGCCGATCGGTTCTTACTGCTGAAGGGCTTCCCAATTTTATTGATAAAGGGGCATTGTCCTTTGGAGATATGAAATTTGGTACCGGAGCCGGAGTGAGATATCAGACTCCGGTCGGGTTGTTGCGATTGGATCTGGCATACAAACTCAATCCCTCGAACGAAGATTTAAGGACTGCCAAAGATGTCTATCTCTTTCAATCGGGCGTAACAAACAGTTTGGGCAAAGAACGATTAATTCGTCGATTTAATCTCCAATTAAGTATCGAGCGTACCTTTTAAAACCCTGGAAACCACTGTCAAACATACTGCTCGACTCTGGTGGGTCACGCTCGTCCTCACACTGATTGTGATCTGGGGATTGGGGCACTCATCGTATGTCTTGACGGGCGTCGGGAATTACATCCTGGACTCTTTCGTCACAGACGGCTCTACTCTTTCGATTGAACGTTTGGAAGGATCCGCATTTAGCGAATTAAGAGTTTCTGGCTTCAAACTAGCCTCTGGTGCGGATTCGACGACAATTAAGATCGATTCCTTGTCAATTCAGTATAACTTTTGGACGGTGTTCAAAGGGAAGGTGAATAACATTTCGGCTTCTCACATAGACGCAAGGCTACAACGGCGCAATTCCGGCTCGTTCGTCCTTCCAACCTGGAGGCCTTCAGAAAAAGGCGAATCTTCGATCGCTTTGAAAATTGGTTCTATTGAGTCCATCCATGCCGTCATTGTTCAAGGCGATTCGACGTTAGTAGAGGTCTCTAAAGGGGCCATGGGTCTACATGCTCTTAGGATCGGCAGCAAAATAGAATTGGATGTGGATACCCTTTGGGCCCGCCTTCAGTATCCATCTTCCAACACGGAAGGTCTTTTGAAAGCCAACCTTCAACTGAATTCAGATCGGAAATTGGCCCTTCTTTTGCATTTTGAAACCGAAAAAAGTCAATTAGACGTAGCCGGTCATGCCTTTTTAGATTCCCTAGCCGTGCTAGGTATGAATTCTATGGCCCTCACGGCAAACGGTGGCATCCAATTATCGGACTTTGAACCGTTTTTCCCAGGGCTCTCCAAAACCGAATATGTGTCATTTGACGCTCAAACAAATCAATACCAGGACTCAACAAAGATAAATGGAACGATTGCCACCCTTCAGTCTGGGCAAATCACTTTTGAAAGCACCACGCTTTCCGCCTCTGATTCTCTGGTTCATTCGTTTTCGGCGCAACTCAGTGATATCAATCCCGGAAATTCGTATTCAAAACTCGCCTCAATAACGAACCTTTTTGGGAGAGTCAATGGCAGAGTGGTTGGCCAGTCATTGAATGACGCGATCGGTTGGATGGAGCTTCAAATCGACTCTGGTGGATATGATGAACTAAATTTAGATCGGTTGCGAGCACGTGTATCAAAAAGAGGAAATCGGTACACAAGTGCTGCTTCAATAGTAATGAACGCGGGACGTATTGAAGCTCAGGGTAACCTTGAAAATGATCATTTCGATGTAAAAGGAACAGTTCGAGCCATAAATATGGTGCGAATAGGACCAGATTTACCGAATACAAACTTAAATGCCAAGTTTGATTTCAACGGTGATCTCGACGTTAATGGCCTCAGAGAAGCAAACGGGACCCTTTTGGTTCAGAGTTCCAAGTTGGCCTCGTGCGAGATCGAATCGGGCCGAGTGGATGCCACGTTCAACAGAAAGAAAGCCAAGATCGCATCCACGTTTACCCTATGTGCCGATTCGCCACTTACCAGTCAAGTTTCAATTCAGCGACCAACTGAAAACTGGCATGCTGTATCCACTTTAGCCGTGACTGGAATTAGACTATCTGACGTGTTGGCTCTAGCGGATCCCGTTTCAGTCAGTGCCAAGGCGGAAGTTGCTTATTCATTTGACGACTGCCTTTCTGGTACCCTTCAGGTGAAGGACCTTTCCTCAAAATCGGTCAGGTTAGATTCCGCTGAAACGACCTTCAAGGGTACAACAAAGGATCTGATTTTTGATGCCGAAGTAGCGCTTGGAGGCGGCACCCTAACAACCAAGGCTCGTTTTAATGAGAGCTCGAATGTCGTAATTGAATCAGGATTGATCGAGCACGTGGATGCTTTTCCCATCATCAAGTCAGATTCTCCCGACAGTTTGATGGTAGAACAATACTCCTCTGACCTGAACGGAAGCATTTCCGGCCACGTAGACCTTGGACTTCCCTTTATCGCTGGATTTTTAGACATCAACTTAGATGGTTCACGCCTTAATAGTCAGGAGTTCAGCGCAAACATTGGGGCCGAGTTTGGAAAAGAAAAGGCGACGGCAAAGATAAATGTGGTGACTCCGGAAGGGGCCTCCGTATCGGGGACGCTCGATTGGAATGAATTGTCTCAGGACGTAAAAGCCTTACTCGATTTCGAACAGTTCAACCCGTTGTCTTTTGCCGGACTCGATGGTCGATCATCCCTTAACGGGCACGTGGAAGGAACAGCCGAACTTCAAGAGGACATGCCATTTAGCGCTCGTTTAGAAGTGTTTGAAGGGTCCCAGTTCAATGATATTGGAATTCGTTCGACAATTTTTGAAGCTTCTGGAAATGCCCTCGAGAACCATCAAAACGCACATGGTTTAATCCAATTGGGGCTTGAGCGGGGCGATGTGGAAGCCTCTTATTATGTATCCCCAGACGGCGCTTACAGTAAGGTTGTTGTTCGAAAAACGGATATCGCCGCCCTGTTGGGGATCCCCGCTACATCAAGCCTATCGTCTTCTTTGACACTAAATACGATTAAAGAGGGTGATAAATGGAGCCGAATACGCCTCCAAGTAGATTCCCTGGCCGGCAATTATGAGCATCTTGTGTTAAATCAAGGCCACATTAGCGCCGCCCTCCTTGCAAACGGACTTCAAATTGACTCTCTTCGTCTTATTGGATCGTTTGGACGCATAACGGCAGACGGCTTCCTTCCTCAAACTCCAAATCAGCCCCCAGCGAATTTGTCATTCGATGTGCAGCTCAATCACGAGCTCACCCAGCTTTCGCAATTGAAAGAGTTAGGCGTTGGATTTAACACATTTAAATCTGAAGGGCGCTTAGAAGGCCCGTCCGGACAGATTCGACTAATTTCATCCTTTTCAGTGGTCGGGGCGACGTTTTTGCCAGTCAAGACCAACCAAATTCAGGGTCGCCTTTTAGGAGAACTTGGTGACCATTGGGCTTTTTCGGCCGCTGAAATGGTCGCGGAAATGAGTTTGATCGAAATAACACCGGTAATTGCTGAAACGGCAACACTTTCCGCGTCATACGATGGCGCTGAATTGACGGCGGCCTTCGATGTGCACCTTTCTGATTCTCGGGATCTAAACGCCAAAGTATCTTGGCTTCCCATCGAACTGCCTTCGGAAATCGCCCTATTAGAGCTATCAGCTTCCTTCGATGAGGATCAGTGGAAAATGACGGGCAATTCTGCTATTGACATAAAAGAAATGGTGCTGCTGAAACCTCTCGTGTTGAGCGCCGGCGATCAGAGAATAGTGGCGCTTACTACAAAAACAGACTCTACGGTCCGCAACCTGATAACGATTCAACAGGTGAAAATCGACCCGTTTGCCGATGTAATGATGTATTCTGACTTGGGCGGGGTGTTTGGAGGAACGTTGACTTCGCTTACCAGATCAGACACGACCATTGTTCAAGGCACGTTGAACGGTTTCGTGACGGCCTACGACAAGCCGGTGGGAGACATCAACTTCCAGTTCTTTTTTGATGGAATTGACACGCAACTGAATGCCAGTTTAAAAGACACTAATGGTGCGTCTCTACACTTGAGCGGTAGCGTCCCAAAGATGAACTCTGACGGCCCTGTTCAAATTCAGCTTGCAGCCTCTTCGTATTCCATTGACTGGATAAGGTCTCTCATTGATCCTGAATTGATCGACGACCTCAGAGGCCGTGTGAATGGTGAAATTCGGGTTTCTGGCACGACCCAACAACCCGATTGGAACGGTCGTATCAGGCTAGAAAACGGGCGTGTTGGGATCAGAACTCTGGGCAAGCGGAAAGGAATGGTTGTCAATGACATTCAGGCCAACTTTTTATTCCAGGGTGAACTCGTTACGGTCGATAGCATGAGGGCTCATTCGGGTGATGGTTGGCTACGAGGGGCTGGAACCATTGACATAAAAGATTTGAAGCTCGGCGAATATAATATTGTTCTAAATGCCGAAGATTTTCAAGCCATTGATAACTCAGACTATTTTGCGGTAGTTAGCGGCCAGATGAACCTCGGGGGCACCACGGATCGTCCAAAACTTGGGGGTCGGGTCACTGTTAACCGCGGTGATTTTTGGCTTTCTGATGCTACGACATCTGATGTTTTTGAACCCCTGTCGCTTTCAGATGAAGACCTTAGCATTCTACAACGCAGATTTGGACTTAGAATTCTTGCAGCTGATACTACGTCATTTGATGCTTACGATGTGTTGGCTCTTGAGGATTTTACCGTTCGAATGTCCCGAGACACCTGGATCAGGTCTAAATCCAACCCAAGAATGGACATTCAGCTCACCGGAGACCTCGATGTCAGGAAAAAGCCAAAACAGGACCCCGAAGTTTTCGGTTCTATCACTGTTTTACCTGAAAGAAGCCGAATAATCCAGTTTGGAAAACGATTTGAATTAGATCGAGGTGAATTGACGTTTAATGGCCCTATGAAAGGTCCCAGTTTAAATATGGAAGCCTCTTACACTATTCCTTCTCGGGGATCAGATTCGGAAGAGGTCACCATCCGGCTCATTGCTAGCGGCACACCTGAGAACCTAGAGGTTTCGTTCGATTCCGACCCATCAATGGAATTGGCAGACATTTTTTCTTACATCGCCACAGGACGACCTGCAGCAGCTTCCCTCCAAATAACAGGTGCTCAGTCCGATTCCTACCTCGAATCGGCAGCGGGCTTGGCATTAGGACCCGTCGCGGACCTCATTGAAAACTTGGCAGGATCAGGTTTGGGGCTGGATGTCATCGAAATAGAGCACACAGGGTTTTCGGGTCTTACACTTACCGCTGGAAAGTATGTCTCGCCAAAGCTGTACGTTTCGGTAAGTCAGCCAATTTCATTGTCTTCATCTGTTGAGGCCGCCAACGCAACAAGTAAAAACCAAACTCAAGTCACCATGGAGTATGAGTTGGTCCGGCAACTTTTGCTGAGTTTGGTGAATCGAGGTACCATCTTACGCGTTAACCTGCGCTGGCAACTCGCTTTTTAATTCGGAGAATCACCACGCCATCCCTTCGCTCTAATACCGCCCACCCGATCAAGGATTTGTTAGCTGAATTCGGAGACCTTGTCCTATTCAGTTTCCAGTTTGTATTGCGATTCTGGCGACGTCCATTTGAGGGCCGTGAGCTGCTTCATCAAATGGATGAAGTTGGATCCAAAAGTTTTATTCTGACCAGTATTACCGGTTTGGCGATTGGGGTGGTTCTTGCCATGCAAAGTAGAGGCACTCTGATCAGATTCGGAGCTGAGGCCGTATTACCCAATATGTTGGCCCTTTCGGTTGTGAAAGAAATTGGACCGGTCTTTACGTCACTCGTTTTGGCTGGCCGTTTGGGGGCCGGTATTGGAGCCGAAATCGGATCCATGCGAGTCACCGAGCAAATAGACGCGCTTGAAGTCGCGGCGCTAAAGCCGTTTCATTTCCTGGTGATCACGAGAGTTTTAGCCTGCATAATTATGTTTCCCATTTTGACCTTATGGACAGATACCATCGCCCTTACCGGCGGTTATATGGAATCGTATTTAGCTTCAGGAATGGATTATCGCATTTTTATTGCGACCGCGTTCGAGTCCCTCCGTTTTAGCGATATACTAGTCGACACATTAAAAACGGGGTTTTTCGGATTTATTGTCGGTATTGTTAGCTGCTATCTTGGTTTTACGGTGAGAGGTGGAACGCGAGAAGTAGGACAGGCGGCAATGCGAGCAGTAGTTGGGTCTTCGTTGTTGATCTTGCTAAGCGATGTGATCATTGTTCGGATTTCTATGCTCCTTTTTGGAGATGCGGGCTCATGACCGAACAATCCATTATTCAACTTCGTGACCTAAAAAAGGCATTTGGGGCTATTGAAGTCCTAAAGGGGATCAACCTTGACGTGCCAAATAATCATTGCGCGGTGGTAATGGGGGGATCGGGTTCTGGAAAAAGTGTATTGATTAAAAATATTGTAGGCCTATTAAAACCTGATAGTGGCTCTATTTCCGTTCTGGGCAAGCGAGTCGACCTCATACAAGGAGATGAGCTAGATCAACTTCGATTATCGATCGGCTACCTATTTCAATCGGGAGCCCTTTTTGACTCAATGACCGTTTCAGAAAATTTGATGTTTTTTCTGGAGCGCCATCTCAACCTCTCCCCAAAGGAAGCAAATGACAAGATTATGCAAACACTGGAATGGGTTGAATTGCCAGAAAAACTCAACGATTATCCCGCCGACCTCTCAGGGGGACAAAAAAAGCGAATTGCATTGGCCAGGGCAGTAATAATGGAACCGAAAATATTGCTGTACGATGAACCAACGACCGGCCTAGATCCCGTATCTGTCAGAATGGTGTCTGATTTGATTGTGCGTCTTCAGGCCGAACGGGGTATTACATCAGTTGCAATCACCCACGATTTATTATGTGCAGAAATCATAGCAGATAGTGTCCATTTTCTCCAGGACGGACAGTTTGTGGCGTCAGGGTCGCTAGAAGAAATCAGTCGGTTCGATCACCCTGCAATTGCTACCTTCTTTGGAAACGAAACCAGTCACGCCTCATGAACCGCTCAGCTCGGCTCGGAATCTTAATTATTTCGGCATTCCTCCTGTTTTTAGTGGCCCTTTTCACTATTGGAGACCGAACGTTTCTCTTTAGTTCAACCATAACGGTTCGAACCCAATTTAACCATGTTGCCGGTTTGCAAGAGGGTGCACCGGTTCAATTTCAGGGTATTAACGTCGGTCGGGTAGAAAGCGTAGATCTACCTACCGCGCCGGGCGAGTCGATCATGGTGACGATGTCCATTTCGACAAAAGCGACTCATCTAATTCGCAAAAATACCCAAGCTCAGATTAAAAGTGACGGTTTAGTTGGCGAACAAATAATTGTCCTCTTCAACCCTGCCGAAATTGCGGATCTAATTGGTCAGGATGATCTACTTAAAGGGGTTGATCCCTTTGATTTGTTTGAGATCACAGACCGGGCGATGACGTCAGTTCGTTCATTTGAACGAGTTGCCATCGCTTTTGAAGGCATCATGCAGGATGTACGTAAAGGGGAAGGCACTCTGGGGAAAATCCTTTACGATTCCACGTTATACATGGAAGTGGTTGCCACAACAGCAGAAACGAGACGCGTCCTAACCGAACTTGCCAACACGGCTGAAGCAAGTGCAGACATCCTTATTGGAATAGCCGAAGATGCCTCCCGAAGCATCAATACCATTTTGGCTAAAGCGGATTCAGGCAACGGAACCCTAGCAAAATTTCTCAATGATCCAGCACTTTACGATGCTTTTGTCGCCACGACCGACTCCTTAAAGGATATTGCTGGCGAAATGAAAGTGGTCATGAGCTCAGCTGAAAACGCAGCTTTTTGGGGAGAAATTGGAGCATTTCGCATGGCTGAACTGATGGAAGCTGCGAAGCACAACTGGCTTTTCAAGCGGTATTTCGAAGAGCGGGGCAGCATTGAATCGGCCCCGTTTGAGGTCAGAGAAGCCGCCCTATCTGAGACATTCAAACAGATTTCGGAGCGCGAACGAGAGCTGTTGCTTTGGGAAGATCGACTAAAAGCTTTCGAAAAGAGCCTGAATTTTCGCAGCGATTCAACAGGCGTGAAGCAATAAATGGATTTTACTCTTTCCAACACAGATCCCTCTGGTGCCCGTGCCGGATTTGTGGATACCGATCACGGCCGTATCGAGACCCCTATTTTCATGCCGGTCGGCACCGTAGGTAGCGTTAAAGCTGTGTGGCCCAGAGAGTTGGAGACGGATATCAACGCCGACATTATCCTTGGTAACACGTATCACTTGTATCTTCGACCCGGGATGGAAGTGATGGAAGCCGCCGGAGGTCTTCATCCTTTCATGAAGTGGGACAGGCCAATACTAACGGATTCCGGTGGATACCAAGTATTTTCGCTGGCCGCCCGCCGAAAATTGACCGAAGAAGGAGCACGGTTCCAGTCGCATATTGACGGATCGTACCACCAATTTACTCCAGAGTCCGTCGTAGATACTCAGCGCTCTATTGGCTCAGATATCATGATGGTCTTGGACGAATGTCCTCCCGGAGATGCAACGGAAAAGTATGCTTCGGACTCGAATGACCTAACTGTGCGCTGGGCAAAACGCTGCCTAGATCGTTTTAAGGCCACAGAATCCAAATACGGATACCAACAAGCCCTTTTTGGAATCGTTCAGGGGGTTGTCTACCCTGAAATTCGTCGACAGTCGGCGCGGCAACTCGTCGAATTAGATTTTCCTGGTTATGCCATCGGCGGGCTCTCCGTAGGAGAGCCCGCCGAACAGATGTACGCCATGGTAGAAGTGGTCAACGAGATACTCCCAGTGGAAAAACCGCGGTACTTAATGGGTGTGGGAACACCTACCAACTTGGTTGAAAACGTGGCTCGGGGAATCGATATGTTTGACTGCGTAATGCCGACGCGCAACGGACGAAACGGCATGATGTTTACGACCGAAGGTGTTATTAACATCCGAAATAAAAAGTGGCAAATGGACTTTGCGGAAATTGATCCAGGGCTGCCAGGATACGCTTCTCAAGGCTTCACAAAGGCTTATGTACGTCACTTATTTATTGCCGGTGAGATTCTAGGACTTCAGATCGCAACCATTCAAAACCTGACGTTTTACCTCTGGCTGATGCGAGAAGCCCGAAAAGCGATCATGAGAAACGAATTCACTGCGTGGAAAGCGGACATTTTACCACGCATTGGGCGCCGTCTCTAATCCGTGGCTGCTTGGGGTGCGAACACCGTCCTTCAAACGGCGTAAACGTTCCTCGAAGAACCCCACCGCCAAAATCTCCCACTACTCACATCCCCCACCACCCAATATCTTCTGTTTGATATGGCCCGTCAGTTCGACGTCCCAACATTTTATAAGAGTCCGATCGTCTCAGTCGTAAAAGAGGCGCGCCGAATACAAGACCCTAGAAAAAAGGACCTCTCTCCTTCCATTCTAGATTTTGGCCCTGTTCGGTTCAATTTAGCTCGTCATTTTGGTTTTTGTTATGGCGTAGAAAATGCCATTGAAATCGCGTATAAAGCCATCGAAGAGGCAGATGGCAGAAGAATATTTCTGCTTTCCGAGATGATTCACAATCCGCATGTTAATGAAGATCTTATCTCCCGAGGCATACAGTTCTTACGGACCACATCCGGTAAACAGTTAATTCCTTTTGAGGAGCTTAAACCAGACGACATGGTGATCATTCCGGCTTTTGGGACGACTCTGGAGACCATGCAACTCCTTTCGGACATTGGAGTCGACGTAGAAGCCTACAACACGACCTGTCCGTTCGTCGAAAAGGTATGGACCCGTTCAGAGAAAATTGGGTCTCAAGATTATACCGTTATTGTACACGGAAAACGGCTGCACGAGGAGACTAGGGCAACGTTTTCACATGCGCGGTCGGTTGCGCCAGTCGTTGTTGTTAAAGATATGGTGGAGGCCCGACAACTGGCTTCAGTTATTCGAGGAAGTGAATCAAAGGAATATTTTTACGAACAGTTTGAGGGCAAATACAGCGAAGGTTTCGATGTGGAGGTCGACCTTGTCAGGCTTGGTGTAGTCAACCAGACCACTATGTTAGCAACCGAAACGGCTGAGATTGCGGCCCTTTTAAAACGGGCACTTTTCGAGCGTTATGGAAATGACGGAATTAGTCATTTTGCGGATACCAGCGACACCCTCTGTTACGCTACGAACGAAAATCAGGATGCTACCAGACGGCTGATCGACCAAAAAGCAGACCTCGCGCTTATCATTGGTGGTGCCAATTCCTCTAACACAAGTCACCTCGTTGAATTATGTGAGGAGCACATGCCGACTTATTTTATAGGTGGCCCCGAAAGCTTAATCTCCCGGACTCAAATCAAACATTTTGACTTACATTCGCACGATGTAAAACACTCCTACGATTGGCTTCCCGAAACTAATCCTCTTGAGATTTTGCTCACGGCCGGCGCCTCCTGCCCAGATGTTTTGTTGGACCGGGTCATGAGCCAAATATGTTCATGGTTTCCCGACGCGTCGTCTCCCGAGACCGCCCTGAAACCGTTTCTAGAAATCACGGCATGAAGCGTACACGCTCCCACAATGGAAATTTTCTTGCCCGATATCTGTTGATAGGGGTTTTTTTTCATGGGTGCCTGTTCATTGGAGGCTGCTCTCTGTTTTCTACTCGTGAACCAGAAGATCCGTTAGCAGAATCAGGGACCTTTGCTCAGCCTGACACGCCGGAGCAGGTTGTCGAAAACTTGCAAGCGGCCATTTCTGAGCTCAGTACCTTGAATTATCGTCGATCTCTATCAGAAAACATTATTTTCAGGCCTACCGCCACAGCTTTGGCTCGAGAGTCGTTATTCTCCTCATGGTCTAGATCGCAGGAGGAGCAATATTTCAGCGCCATGGTCGCCGCGGCGTCACTCAATTCCGGCCACAGTCTTCAATTGAACGACCAAAGTTTTACACTCATAGATGCAGGCGCTTTTTTACTAGATGCGACCTATGTTCTGACTATCAATCACCGCCGGACTGAAGTGCCGGTAAGTGTACAAGGTAGACTTCGATGGCTCATTGAGCAGGCTCCAGATGGTCTGTGGTCGTTGACCGATTGGACCGACCAAGAACTCGGATCAGCTTCTTCTTGGAGCGATTTGAAAGCTGATTTCATGAAATAATATTCTGAGTTTTGCGAGCAAAAATAGCCATATTTTTTGCCTTTTTCAGCCTCCTGTGGCTGTCCGCGTGTAATCCATTTTCACCGGCTTTGGGAGAAGGAAACGCTTTTGGTGACCTTTTAGGTGATCCTTCGACGGTTGAAGGGTTTTTTACCAATTTCCGAAATGCGTACGAACTTAGGGACCTTTCGCTTTACGAAACCCTACTCGATTCATCCTTTGTTTTTGTCTGGCACGACTTCGATTCACAGGTCGACCGGGAATGGGGATTTGCCCAAGATCTAGAAACCACGCGCCGGCTGTTTCAAAACTCTTCTCTGATCCGCTTACAGTGGAATCACATTATAGCACAAGACCAATTGACTGCCTTCACCGAAGTTCGCATCGTTCGTTCGTTCAATCTTACGGTGACGCTTGAACAAGGAGACGTATTTAGAACCGACGGAAGTGTCAATTTTATCCTCAATCGCCCCGATTCAACGGCCTCGTGGAGGCTGCGCAGATGGCGAGACGAAAGTGAATTGTAAAAGGACATTCGCCCGGCCGCCCAACAAACGTGAATTCGTTTTCCCTCTCCCCTACATTGCCTGAAGCCCAGACTTTTTTGGCCCTGTTGACTACTGACCGTATTAAAAAGCATTTCCATAATGAATAAGGCCCTCTCATATACCGACACCCATTTTAATCGTTTTGTGGATGAGCTGATCGAGTTTTTACGCATTCCATCTATAAGCACAGATCCTGAACATGCGGGAGATGTGCGGGCCGCAGCCCATTGGCTTGCCGATCACTTGCGTAATCTGGGGATTCAAACAGTAGATGTGATGGAAACAGATGGGTTTCCAATTGTTTATGCGGAGCACATCGTCGACCCCTCTAAACCCACAATTTTGGTGTATGGACACTACGACGTGCAACCGGCCGACCCTTTAGAACTATGGGATTCAGCCCCATTTAGTCCAGTCATCAAAAACGGAGATCTGTACGCGCGCGGCTCCTGCGATGACAAAGGCCAGCTTTTTATGCACGTCAAAGCTGCCGAATCGTTTTTTAATGGCACGAAGTCATTACCGCTCAACGTGAAATACATTTTTGAAGGCGAAGAGGAAGTCGGATCGGAGCACCTTCCAGGATTTCTTACCAAACACAAAGACCTTCTATCCGCCGATGTTGCCCTCGTTTCCGATACCGCTCTTTTCGGCAATGGGGTGCCGTCCATAACGTACGGTTTGCGTGGCCTCGCCTATGTCGAGGTGATGTTAGAGGGGCCAGACCGCGACCTCCATTCCGGTGTTTATGGTGGAGCTATTGAAAACCCGATCAATGCACTCGCCAAAATGATTGCAGATCTCCACGACGATCATCACCGGGTAACCATCGCTGGTTTTTACGACAACGTAATTGCCTTAACTCCGGAAGAGCGTACCACTTTTGCGAGCCTTCCTTTTGATTCGGATGAATGGGTACACGACGTTGGCGCCAACAAGCCGCGCACGGAAAACGGATACAGTGTGCTCGAGGGCACAACAGCGCGTCCTACGCTCGATTGCAACGGCATCTGGGGTGGTTTTACCGGTAAAGGAGCAAAAACGGTACTCCCTGCCCGCGCTCACGTTAAAATTTCCTGCCGGCTAGTTCCTGGACAAACACCCGACGAAATAACCCAAAAGCTCAAGACGCACTTTGAAAAACATGTGCCGGACACCATGAAAATGACCTTTACGAATTTGCATGGCGGTCATGGAGCCCTGGTGGACACAAAAAGTGATGCCATGGAGGCCGCTTCTGAGGCCATGGAAGGTGTTTATGGCGAAAAACCGTATATGGTTCGATGCGGCGGCAGTATCCCCATTGTAGCTGACTTCAAAAAGATCTTAGGCCAAGAAACGGTATTGATGGGATTCGGGCTGGATTCAGACGCCATCCACTCCCCAAACGAAAAGTTTGGCTTGGACCGTTTTAGAAACGGCATCGATTCAATTATTCGGTTCATGGATATCTATTCCCAAAAATAGAGCGAAACAGAAATTCGGAGCTTCGACCGCATATGTCCCCCTTCCAAAAGATTAGTGTTGCACTCGTAATAAGCATTATGGCGGGTTGCTCCGCCCCTTCGCCATCAGTCGAACTTTCGCCGTTCACCGGCGACCCATGGCCTGAAATCCGAAGTGAGCGCATTGCTACTCTTCTCCCCAACGCAATGCAGGACAATGAGATAGATGCCTGGATGGTGATTTGTAGAGAAAACAACAACGACCCAATTGCGGATCATGTTGGCTGCGAAAATGCAGGAGGAACCGCCGCTTTCATGTTTTTCCGGACTCCAGATGGATTACATACTCTCGCTATCTCGCCTGCAGGCGAAGCTACCTCGTTGGCTGAAAAAAAGATGCTTGATGAGGTGCTTGAAATTGAAAGAGGCCTTGGAATTTGGGGAACAGTAGAAAGTCAATTTGAACGATTCCAACCGGCGAAAATTGGAATTAACACCGGAAATTCGCCTATCTCGGATGGATTATCCCATACGCAATACGCCTCCATGACGACCGGCATCTCAAAAAAGTGGACGGACAGGATGGTTTCCGCTGAGCCGCTCATACGATCGTGGCTTTCCGTCAAACTTCCCGTGGAAGTGGATATTATGCGCAAAGCGGCAGAAATAACCGCACGGTGGGAAGTTGAGGCTTATGAAGCAGCGGTCGGTAACGTAACGACAGATCTCGACATCGCTGCTTTCCTTGAGGCCAAGATGGCCGAAATGGGGGTTGACGATGGGTGGGCAACAGAACAAAACCCTGCTGTAAATTCCGGAAAAGACCGCGGCCACTCCCACCCTACAAACCGAACCATTGAACCCGGAGACTTCATCCAAACCGACTTTGGAATTAGAGTGCATAACCGTTGGGTAACTGACATCCAGCGTTTCGCCTACGTCTTAGCACCAGGGGAAACAGTGGCCCCGCCAGATGCAGTAGCCAAATGGGAAGCTGCCCGCGCTGGCAGTCGTGCGGCGTTTGGCGCAATGATGCCTGGAGCCTCGGGCAGCGAAGTAGACCGTGCTCAGCGAGTTGTTATGGAATCAAATGGTAGCATCCCTGTGATGTGGGGAACGGGGCATCCGGTCGGATATTGGGCCCACGATAGTGGCCCCGGACTTAGTGGCGGACGGCTTGGCCTGGACTTGTCTGTGAACCGGGATCAGATCTTGCGCCCGGGAATGACGTTCGCCTTTGACGGTTTCCATTCCTGGACGACTAGTGATTCTACTACCAAAACTCTTTCCGTGGAAGAAATGGCGGTAATAACGGATGACGGTGCACAGTGGCTCACAGCGCCTCAGGAAGATTTGATCTTGATTCAGTCAAACTAACTCCTTACCCTGCCCTTCGTTGTCATTAAAAGCCGGTTCATCAGGCACCGATCATTAACTGAAATTATTCGCTCCATGGAAATAAAAAGCATCTATGATCTGACGACCTATGAAAGCATGGTTGGTCGCATCAATCAGTTGACTTCCGAGTCACAACCTCAATGGGGCAAAATGAGTGTGGGACAAATGCTGGCGCATTGTGCAGAGGTTCAAGATGTATCCAACGGGAAACCACTGAAAGGCACACCCTGGTTTATAAATTTAATTGGCGGATTTGTCAAAAAAATGGTCCTAAACAAAGATCCATACCCAAAAAATATTCGGACTCATCCTCAGTATCTAACGACCGAACCCGAGGATTTTGAGACCCAAAAGGAGCGCCTATTGCTTTCTTTGAAGGCCATGATAGCGCTAGGCAAGATTTCTAGCCGCCACCCTATTTTTGGTGAAATGACACCCGATGAAAAGGGCTGGGGTATGTATAAACACTTGGACCATCACCTGGGACAATTTGGTGTCTGAGCAATTACTTGCCGTTGACCTAGGATTGCGAACAGGGTTCGCCATTCTTGATGGAAGCGGACGCCTTCTTTCGTATCAATCCAGAAATTTTGGAACGAGATCTCGCCTTAAAAAGGCTATATACTCGGTCTTGAGTGAGGCTCCGGATATCACCGTTGTTGTTATCGAAGGCGGAGGAGACTTAGCGCTGCCTTGGATTAGTGAAATCGAACGCCGCGGACTACGAGTTATCCAGATCAATGCCGAACGGTGGCGCTCCGCGCTGCTTCTCTCCAGACATCAGCGTCATGGCTCGGATGCCAAACGGAATGCAGACGTTTTGGCCCGAAAAATTATCGACTGGTCGGGTGCAAAGCGACCTACCTCTTTGCGCCATGATGCCGCCGAAGCCATATGCATAGGGTTTTGGGGCGTGCTACATGTTAGGTGGCTCCCGGAAATCGCAAAAGAACTGAGTTTGGACTAGGAATCGAAGTTTCTGAACGAACTCAGGGACCAAAAAAGGACCCTTTTAACTTTTCCAAAATCGTATTAATGGTGAAACCGCGCAATTTCCTGCTCAATACATTGATTCCTTGTCAGATTACCAGTAACATTCGCGTCCTGATCGGCGTTGACTGGTCAGGTCCGATCTACTTGCCTCGGTGGCGGAACTGGTAGACGCATGCGACTCAAAATCGTATATCCTTACGGGTGTGGGGGTTCGATTCCCCCCCGAGGTACATAAGTGACTTCGACTA
>ERZ890510.600-NODE-600-length-27789-cov-5.088195_pt1 | contig 27789 bp, 25 predicted proteins | sample MGYA00521265_ERZ890510 | MGnify/ENA primary metagenome ERZ890510 (study PRJEB32303, sample SAMEA104408624) | aquatic metagenome | biome: Brackish water; feature: Chemocline; material: water | place: Baltic Sea | collected 2014-10-26T21:54:00 | depth 110 m ... | reverse complement strand
CATCGAGCGCTACTACCGCGACGCGCCGCTGATGACCATCGGCGAAGGGACCAACGAAATGCAGCGCATCATTATTGCCAAGCAATTAATCGCTCGGAATCCGGCCTAACCGTTCACTAAACCCGTCGCGCGGGTCGATAACGCCTTTCCAAGCCAAAGCGGAGTTTCCTATGGGCCGTCCTCTCGAAGGGGTGCGCATTGTCACGGTCGAGCACTACGGCGCCGGGCCGTTCGGCACCGGTCATCTCGCGGCCTTGGGCGCTGACGTTATCAAGATTGAAAATCCCCATGTGGGTGGCGACTCGTCACGGTCCGTGACGCCGCATCTGCTCGGCAAACACGACAGCCAGTTCTTTCAGACGCTCAACCAAAGTAAACGCAGCCTGACACTCGACCTCAAACAACCCGAGGGACAGGAGATCATGCGCCGTCTCGTCAAGAACGCCGACGGCATGCTCAACAATCTGCGGGGGGATCAGCCGGCCAAGCTCAAGATCACCTACCAAGACCTGAAGTCGGTCAACCCGGCGATCGTGTGCGCGCATTTGTCCGCTTATGGGCGCGAGGGGTCGCGGGCGACCTGGCCGGGTTACGACTACCTGATGCAGGCCGAAACTGGTTTCATGACGATCACGGGCGAACCCGACGGGCCGCCCACACGTATGGGTCTATCGATTGTCGATTGGATGACCGGCACCACCACCGTCCTGGCGCTGATCTCAAGTATTCTCAAAGCGCGGACGACGGGGGAAGGCTGCGACATCGATTGCACGCTGTTCGACACCGCCCTGTATCAAACGACTTACCCCGCGACCTGGTATCTCAACGAGGGCGAAGTCACGCCGCGCTTGCCGCGCTCCGCCCATCCGTCACTGGTGCCGAGCCAGCTTTACACGGCAAAAGACGGTTGGATTTTCTTGATGGGTCTGACGCCTAAATTTTGGAAAATAATTTGCGAAAAGACCGGTCGCATGGATTTGTTCGATCATGCCGATTTTGTTGATTTTCCCGCACGCAAAAAAAATGCCGCAAAGCTCAATCCGATCCTCGACACGGTCTTCGCCGAAAAAGACGTTGGCGAATGGGTTAAGATCTTTGCCGGCCTCGTTCCGATCGGCCCGGTCTACGATCTTGCGGCTGCACTTGAAAACGATTTCGTCAAAGAGCGCGAGATGATCCATACCTTCGATCATCCGGAAAAAGGCAAATTCCGTGTCATCGCTAATCCGATCAAAATAGACGGCAAACGGCTGCCGACGACGAAGGCACCGGGGCTCGGCGAGAACACCAACGAGATCTTGCGGGAAATCGGCTACGCCGACGATGACATTGCCGCCCTTCACGACAAGGGCGTCGTCTAATCAAACGCGCCAACAGGCGATCCAGGGGAGCACTATGAAACTCGACGGCCTCAAAGTTCTCGATCTATCGCTGTTTCTGCCGGGACCGGCGGTCTCTTTGATGATGGCTGACCACGGCGCCGAAGTGATCAAGATTGAAAACCCCAAGGCGCCGGAGCCCACGCGCTTCAAGCAGTTTTTCCCCTGGGTGCAGGGCGACTGGACAGTGATGTTCCGCACGACGCAGCGCGGCAAGAAGGGGCTCACCCTCAATCTCAAAGATCCCGCCGGCAAGGAAATCTTGCTCAAGCTTGTGAAAGAAGCCGACGTCTTTATCGAATCCTTCCGGCCCGGCGTCATGAAGCGTTTGGGCATCGATTACGACACCCTGCGTGCGGCCAATCCCCGCATCGTCTATTGCTCGATGTCGGCCTTCGGCCAGGACGGTCCCTGGCGCGACCGCCCGGCCCACGATACGGCTGCCGTTGCCGCCGCAGGCGTTCTTAGCCTGAGCAAGTCGCCCGACGGCGACTCAGGGCCTGCCATCATCGGCGTGGCGATCTCCGACATGCTGTCGTCGCACCTCGCGTTCGGCGGCATCATGATGGCGTTATACCGCCGTCAGCAGACCGGCGAAGGCGACTACGTGGATATCAGCATGTTCGAATCGGTGCTCAATGCGTCGCCCAATATTGTCGGCCCGGTATTTGCCGGGGGTCAGGCGCCCGAGGCCCTGAAGGAACGCACCCACGGCGGCAACGCCATGCTGAACATTTATCAGGTGAGGGACGGCAGCCACATTGCGCTGGGCGGCGGCGAACACAAGTTCGTCGAAGAACTATTCAACGGGTTGAGCCGCCCTGAATTCATTGAACCCGTCACTGGCCCGGCCGGCGAAGGCCACTGGCCGGCGGTCGCGTTCTTGCGCGAAGAGTTCCGCACAAAATCGCGCGCCGAGTGGGAAGTGTGGTTTGAGGGTCGCGATATTTGTTGGATGCCGGTCATGGATCTCGAGGAGGCCTGGGACACACCGCAAGTTTGGGCGCGCGAAATGCGGATCAAAGATCCGCAAGGCAACGATCACATCGGTATACCGATTAAGTTTAAGAACGAGCCCGGCCGGGTTAACTTCGATCTGCCGAGCCACGGTGGTCATACCGCCGAAATTCTCAAAGACCTGGGCTATAGCGAAAAAGAAGTCACGGCGCTGAAGACCGCCGGCGCAGTCTGACCGGAGGTCGGTAGGACCCATGACCGTCCGCCCGCCCGCGGTCGGCACCCTTGGTAAGACCACACTGCTTTTCGCGGCCGTTCTGGCGCCCTTCCAGGCCGCGTCCATTTCCCCGGCGATCCCTGAATTACTCGCTCATTTCGCCGATCACCCCAATGCCGCCTACCTCGCGCGGTTGGTATTGGTCATGCCGTCGATCGGCATCGCGATCTCCGCACCCCTAGCGGGCGCGGTCATCGACCGGTTAGGCCGCCGGCGCTTTCTTCTTTGGGCGATCTTGGCTTACGCGCTGCTCGGTGCCTCGGGCGGGTTTGTCGATAATCTCGAAGTCCTTTTGGTCACGCGCCTTTTCCTTGGCTTCGCTGCGGGTGGGGTGATGACCGCGACGGTGACGCTGATGGGCGATTATTTCGATGGTCCCGAGCGTCAGAAATTCCTTGGCCAACGCACTGCCTTCGTCAATTTCAGCGCGATTGCCATCAATATCAGCGGCGGCTTTTTGGCCGCAATCGACTGGCGGGTGCCCTTCCTAGTGTTTCTCGCCGCGTTGATTCTGCTGCCGATGGGCGCTCGCTCGCTGCCCGAGCCGATTGTTAGCGCCGAGGCAAAGGCAGCGCCGCGCCTGCGGTTTCGCGAGTGGCCGCTGGCGTTTATCGCGCTTGTTTATGTGATGGTATTCCTCGTCAACGTCGCCTTTTTCTTCGTCCCCACGCAGATACCGTTCTATGTCCGAACGTTGGGGTACGAGGGCGCGCAAATCGCCGGGTTCGCGCTGGCGTCGTCCTCGCTTGGTATTGCTCTCGGCTCGTTGCTCTACCACCCCGTTCGCTCGCGCGTCCGCCAGGCGGGAAGCACCTTCGTGCCGGCGGCCTTCCTAGTGGTTGCCGGTTTTTCCTTGGTCGCGGCGGCGGACACGTTATGGCTGGTGATGCCGGGTCTGTTGCTCGCAGGATCTGGCTTTGGCGTGATCAATGTCAACGCGATCGTGTGGTCGATGGAAGGGACCCCGGCGCCAATCCGCGGGCGGATGATCGGCGGCCTGACCGCAGCGATGATGCTCGGCCACTTCTGTTCGCCGTTGATCAGCCAACCGATTGCCGCAACGTGGGGTCTGTCCGCGGTCTACATCTTTGGCGTCGGGCTGCTCGGCGTCATCGGTATTATCTTTTCGATCAATGCGGTGCGGTCGCAATCGCCCGCTTAGCTAAGCCGCCGCCTTGCGTTTGGCAGCGCTGCGCATCTTCGATGCTTCCCGCTTGTCCTTGGCAATCGTGATCGGGCCTTTCAGTTCGACGATATTGCCGTCTGGGTCGATCACGTCCATCGCCTTGCCGCTGCCGTCGGCGCCGTAGAGGCGGCGGACTTCACTGGACTTCACTTTGTGTTTGCGCAGGTGCGCTCGGATCCGTTTTTCGTTGAACGTCTCCAGGTTCAGCGCAAAGTGATGCATGTTGCGTCCCTTGAGCGCTGCTTCGCGGGCTTTCTTCATGGAGGTCGCCGCCTTGACGGCCCGGCGTCCGGGCGCCAGTTGTAGGTCGACCATGCTGCGGCCTGCGCGCATTTGCAGCAGATTGATACTCTCGAGGAAGCGTTCCTCCCACATGCCGAGCACATCGGCGTAGAAACGCTTGGCGCGGTCGAGGTTCGATACCAGCAAGACCACATGGTCGATCCGGTTGGTCGCTATCGGGTGTTTTGCCTTGGCCATCAGTGCCTCCTGAGTGCGGGGACGTCGTCGCGCGCCGCCCGCAGTTCGTCACGAAACTGCGGCGCTGCCGCAATTTCGATCAACAGCTCGGCCCGTTCGGGAAGCGTCTTGTTACGCAAATCGGCGATGCCGTTCTCGGTAATGACATATTCTATATCGGTGCGCGCCACCGATACCGACGTCCCCGGCGCCAACGCCGGTACGATGCGCGATGTCTTGCCGTCGGATGTCGTCGAGACCAACGCGACAATGGCGCGACCCCCCTTCGAGCGGCGCGCCCCGCGCAGAAAATCGACAAGACCGCCCGCGGCGCTGACCTGATTACCTTTGATCATCTCGGCATTCGCCTGTCCCAAAATATCGAGCTCAATTGACGAGTTTATGGCCACCAGATTGTCGATCCCGCCGAGTACTTCGATGTCATGGGTAAACGTCGCTGGGTGGAACGCGATATCGGGGTCACTGCCAACAAAGTCGTAAAGCGCGCGACTGCCGACGGCGACGCCGGTCTGCACCATGGGCCGTACGCCGCCGCGCGCCATCGCACCCGATGCCGCCAACGCCATCAGCGGATCACACACCATACCGCCGTGCATGCGCAGGTTCTTCCGGTCGGTCAGGGGCTCCAGCACGGTTGCTTGAATTTTGCCGATACCAATCTGGATCGTATCCCCATCGCGGATCAAACTCGCCACATTGGCGCCGACGGCGCGCAGTGCATCGTTCTCGGCGCCGAGATCGTATTCCAGTAACTCGAACGATTCTTCGACCACGTAATCCAGTTTATCGTACGCGATTTTGGGCGCCCCCGGAGGCGAAGGCATGCGCGGATTAACGTGTGCAATCAAGGTCTTGGCGTGTTCGACGATCGCCGGCGGAAAGTCCGCCGCAATGCCAAAGCTGCACTGGCCGTCCTTGTCGGGGGGCGCGACTTGGATCAGGGCGATATCGAGCTCGATGCTTTGCAGGTACGGCGTAATGGCCGAATAGTGCATCGGCAAGAAATCAACCTTGCCCGCAGCAAACGATTTGCGCAGCGCCGGCGTGACAAAAAACGACGTAGCCCGGGCGTCCTCGTGCAGCGCCGCGTAGTCGATTTGATTGACACCTGGAATCCAAACGCCGACGAACCGGACACCGGCGCAGGCCGCGCCATTTTCCTGAAGGACCTTGGCGAACAGCATCGATTCTCCGGCGCAATCAGGCATGAACACCGACAGCCCGGGGCGGAGCAGTGTGGGTAAATCGTCGGGCGCTAGTGTTTTGGGCATACGGTCCTTCGGTCAGATTGTCTTTGCGGGCGCCTATGTTACCATTGTGCCGCCCCGCGTCGATTCCGCATCCCGGCTTTTTCATGACCGATCAAAGTTTGACCGAGCAACTGATTGCGTTGCTCCATCGACCCATCACGCAGGGCGACCGCACCCGTGCGGCGTTGCACGTGCTCGACTGGATAGGGTGCGCCGTTATCGGCGCGACCACTGCGCCGGGCGAGGTGATGAAGGATTACGGGCGCTATGAGCCGGGTGGGTCGAGCAAGGCGATTGGCGTCGGTGACGTGCGGGCCGAGACGGCGGCGTTCGTCAACGGCGCGTTCGGCAACGTCCTGGAAATGGATGACATTCACCGCACCTCGGTGCTGCATCCCGGGCCGGTTGTTATCCCGGCGGCGCTCGCTACCGCACAGGCCACCGGCGCAGAAACGACAGCCTTTCTTGACGCGCTCATTCATGGCTACGAAGTTGTGATCCGCATCGGCGCGTCGGTCGGACTCGGTCACTACAAGTATTTTCACAATACGGCGACATGCGGCCCCTTCGGTGCGGCGGCAGCGGCGGGCAGCGTGCTCGGGCTGAACGATGCACAAATGTCCGACGCACTAGGCAATGCCGGATCGCTCGCCGGCGGCTTGTGGCAGTTGCGCAATGAAGATGTCATGTCCAAGCAGCTCCACAATGCGCATGCCGCGCGAAGCGGTTTGGTTGCCGCGACCCTTGCTCAGCGCGGTCTGACCGGCCCCAAACGGATACTTGAGGGCCCGCAGGGTTTCTACGCGGCCATGTGCCCCGATGCGACGCCCGAGGTGCTCACGGCTGACCCCGATGCACCGTGGATGATTTATGACACCAGTTTCAAGCCGTGGCCGGCGTGTCGCCACGCCCACCCCACGATCGACGCTACACTGCTGTTGCGTGACCGTCTTGGATCGCCCGACGACATCGAGCGCATTGTCGTGCGGACTTACGCCGACGCCGTCGCCTTCTGCGACCGACCTGATCCACAAAATGTGGTCGATGCGAAGTTCAGCCTGCAGCATGTCGTTGCCGTCGTCCTGGGCGATGGAAAGCCTGTTCTCGGCTCGTTTGACCCCAAGATTTTTCGCCGGGCGGATATGACAGCCATCCGGGAAAAGGTCTCGGTCGAGGCGAGTGAAACGTTCAGTGCCGCGTTCCCTCAACATTATGGCGCAGAGGTCGAAATATGGGGGCGCAACGGTCTTCACGAGAAGGCCACCGTCGCCGATGCGCTGGGCGATCCGGGCAACCCGGTGGGCGACGATACTGTCATCACCAAAGCCCGCGAATTGATGGCGGCCGCTGGATTGCCCGATGCCAAGGTAGCGGCCATAGTGCAAAAAACGCTCGCCCTGGGCCGTGGTGGCACGATTGATGACGTCACCGAGCTGTTGCCCTAGGCGCCACACGAAAAGAACGGGAGGAAGGCAATATGTCTGCCGCACACGACATTGGCGACGAGGTCAATCCGGTTGAAACGCTGGCGGCGCATGTCGTCAGAACCCGGTTTGAGGATCTGCCGCCGGCGGCTGTCAAAGCCGCCAAAACATTCATCCTCGATTCGATCGGCGTCGGTGTTGCCGGCTCAGATGGCCCGTGGATTCGGGAACTGATCGAAACAGTCAAAACTTGGGGTACCGGCGACGAAGCGCGCGTTCTGGTACACGGCACGCGCCTGCCGGCTTCGTCAGCCGCCATCATCAACGCCTACCAAATTCACTGTCTCGAATATGATTGCGTCAACGAGGATGCAGTCATTCATCCGATGGCGACGATCCTCGGTGCAGTGTCGGCTGAGGCTGATCGCGCCGGCGGATACAGCGGTAAAGACTTGATTTTAGCGGTGGTACTGGGTGTTGACGCCTCGTGCGTGCTGGGCATTTCATCGCGCGCGCCGATGCGGTTTTTCCGGCCCTCGACCGCCGGCGCATTTGGCGCAACGGCGGCGATCGCCAAGTTACGGGGTCTCGACGAAGCGACGCTGATCAACGCCTTCGGCGCCGTCTATGGGCAGATTTCGGGCACCCTCGCGCCGCACCGCGAGGGCTCGCCGGTGCTCGGCATGCAGATCGGATTTTGTGCCCGCGGCGCCATCGCGGCCTGCGATCTGGCACAGGCGGGCCTGATTGGTCCGCACGAGGTGATAACCGGCATGTATGGCTATTTGCCGATGTATGAAGGCGATTACGACCACGTCGCCGCATTCGCTTCGCTTGGTACAGCTTGGCAAATCATGCGCGTTTCGCACAAACCGTTTCCGTCCGGGCGGCTAACCCACGGCGTGGTCGACGGTATTCAACAACTACAAAAGCGCGAGGGGTTGAAGCCCGAAGATGTCGATCGGATGGTCGCGCTGGTGCCGCCCCTGGCGCATCGCCTGACCGGCCGGCCCGACATCCCCAGCCCCGAACCGAACTATGCCAAATTGTGTATCCCCTTCGTTGCCGCGACGGCGCTGCTTGAGGGCACCGTCGATGTCCGGCATTTCAAGGGAGATTGGTTGCGCAACCCGGCGGTGCACGAGATCGCGGCTCGCGTAGAGCCGATCGAGGACAACAATCCCAACACCAACGCGGTCGCGCCGCAAAGGCTCGAGGTCTATCTCAGGGACGGGCGGATGCTGGCGGTCGACATGCCGCAAATTTTTGGCCATCCAGACAACCCGCTGTCTTACGAACAGAATGTCGAAAAATTCAAAAACGCCTGGGCGTCCGCTGCGCGGCCCCTCAGTGCCGCGCAAGCTGACCGCATGATCGACGCCGTCGACGACCTTGAAAGTGTCGATGACGTGCGCTCCCTAATCGACCTGACAATGGCTGGGGCCGAATAAACGATGACGAATCCGACGTATTTTGAGGCGCTCGACTACGAGCGCATGGTCCGCGAATACCCGATCGGCGACGAATTTGCCCACTTGATGAAGACCATCAGTCGGGATGAATTGAACGCGTTGCAAGAAAAGCGGCTGTTGAAGCTGATCGAGCGCGGCTGGCAGATTCCGTTTTACAAGCGGCTGTGGTCTGCGGCTGGGATGGCGCCCGGTGATATCAAGAAGCTAGAGGATAGTGCCAAGATTCCGACGTATTCCAAAGCCGACTTGATGAAAAGTATCGAGGAATATCCACCGTTCGGCGATTTCCACGGTATGGAAAGATTCGCCAAAGACAAGCGGCCGCCGGTTGTGTTTCACACGACGTCAGGAACGACGGGCACGCCGCAAAATTTGTTTTTCGGGCCGTGGTCGCGCGAGCTGCAAAACGTGATGCTAGCCCGCGCTTATCACGTCCAAGGAATCGGCCCCGACGATGTCGTTCATTCGGTCTATGGCCACGGGATGATCAACGGCGGTCACTACGTGCGCGAAACGTTCGTTCACTACAGCCCGGCGCTCTATTTGTCGGCTGGTACCGGGAACGAGACGCGATCGGCCCAACAAGTACAGAACATGGCGCGCTTTGGCGTGACCGTTATCGTTGGGTTCGCCGACTACATCGTCAAATTGGCGCAGGTCGCCCGCGAAGAGGGCTTAATACCCGGCAAAGATATTCCAGTACGCATGATCGTGGGTCATATGGGCCGCGAAAGCCGCGAGTCGATTTCGGAGGCCTGGGGTGGCGCCGAAATCTATGACCTGTACGGCGTAGGCGATACCGGGATCGTCGCGTTTGAAGCGGGCGACCGCGAAGGCATGTATGTCCACGAAGACGCTTACTTGCTCGATCTGACCGATCCCGACACCGGCGCCATCGTCCCGGAGGGACGCGAGGGCAACATGGTGATTACCGTCTTGTTCAAAGATGACATTTATCCGGTGATCCGCTTTGACACCAAGGACGTCACCGCGTTCGAAACCAAACCGTCGCCCCTTGGCTACAGCTTTCGCCGGATCCGCGGATTCCTCGGGCGCAGCGACAACATGGTGAAGCTGCGCGGCATCAACCTCTACCCGATCGCCCTTGGTGCGATTACCAACGAGCATCCGGCAACGACCGGCGAGTACATTTGTCATGCCGACCGTGACGCCGACGGCCGTGACGAAATGACGATCACCGTCGAAGTCAAAGACCCGAGCGATGCAACCGTGCGCGACGAGATTGCGGCCGAGCTCAAGTCCCGGTTGGGAATCGCGATCAATGTCGAATTGGCCGCTGGCGGTGCCACCGCCGAATTGACCCAAGTTGAGAAACGACAAAAGGCGGTGCGTCTGATCGACAACCGGTTCAAGTAGGGCCGCGGCACCCAGCGTGGCCAATCTCGATATTTTCGCGCACGACCTCGCGGGCTGGGCGCAGGCGTTCGCGGTGGGCGATGGACGTGCGAGCGACCTAACCGAGACCTGCCTCGAACGAATTGCGCGTCACGACGGGACGCTCCACGTTTTCACGACGTTGACGGCTGATGCGGCACGTGTCGCTGCATCGGACGCCGACCGGCGTCGGACAAAGGGGGAGACACTAGGCCCTCTGGACGGCATCCCCGTTGCCCTCAAAGACAATATTGATCTTGCCGGAACGCCTGCGAGCGCGGGCATGGCCTCGCGCGCCCACATCGTGTCCACCGATGATGCGGTCGTCACCGCGCGGCTGCGCGCCGCCGGCGCGGTGATCTTGGGCAAGGTCAACATGCACGAGGCGGCGCTCGGCGCGACCAACGAAAATCCGCTGTACGGGCGCACCTACAATCCCCACCGCGCCAGTCATACCCCGGGGGGGTCCAGCGGCGGATCGGGCGCGGCCGTGGCGGCGGGCTTTTGTCTCGCCGCGCTGGGTACCGACACTTTGGGTTCCGTACGCGTGCCTGCAGCCTATTGTGGTGTCGCGGGAATCAAAGGTGCCCGTGGATTGATATCGCCGCGCGGCGTGGTACCGCTGTCATGGACATTCGATCATGTCGGCCCACTCGCGCGATCCACCCGCGATCTCGGGCTTCTGCTCGACGTGCTCGCGGGGTTTGATCCAGCCTGCGCAGAATCGACCGCCGCACCGAGCGCCGAACGCTATGATCCTGGCGCGCCCGCCAGCCTCGCCGGTCTTCGACTGGGCCGCCTAGACGGTCTGGCCGAAGCCGAGGTTGATCCGGAAGTCGTCGCCGGCTTCAACAAGGCAGCCGAAATCATTGCCGGATTGGGCGCGGAAATCGTGCCGGTCACTTTTGACGGCTACGATTTTGGTCGACTACGTCGCGCCGGCCTGATCATCTCGGAGGTTGAGGGCGCCGTGGTCCACGCCGCTGATCTGGCTGAGCGGCCCGAACAACTTTCCGACGAATTACGGGCGATGCTGGGCTACGGCGCGGCGTTACCTGCTGTGCGTCTGGTGCGTGCACAGCGCGACATTGCTGCTGCGCGCGCGCGGATCATGGCCACGTTTGCCGATCTTGACGCCATTGTCATGCCGACAACGCCACAGACCGCGTTCGACTTTTCGGACCCTGTCCCGGTCAACCAAGCAGACCTGACGGCGATCGCTAACCTCACCGACCGGCCGGCTGTTTCGGTCCCAATGGGATTCGCTTCGAACGGCCTGCCGATGGGCTTGCAGGTTTTGGGGCGCGCCTTCGGCGAAGCTGCAATCCTACGGGTGGCCCGCGCCTACGAGCTGGCCGCCAATCATGATATGCGGCCGTTGCACTTGAGCTAGGCCGGCGCGCTAGGAGTATTTGAAGGCTGGCTTGCGTTTTTCCATAAACGCTGTGCGGCCCTCGACAAAGTCCTCGCCGCGGAAGGCGTCGTCGAACAGCTTGAGTGTTTCATCCGAATCTTCCGCATCGCCGTCCAGAATCATGCGCACGATCCGCTTGGTTGCCCTAACCGAGAACTGACTCGATTGGGCGATCATCTCGCAATAGGACCGGGTTTCGGCCTCGATCGTCTCCGGCGACAACAGGCGATCGATCAGTCCGATGCGCAGCGCCTCCGCTGCGTCGACGAGACGGCCTGTGTAGAGCATGTCCATGGCGCGGGCCGGCCCGATCTTGTCGACGACAAGTTTGGTGTCGTGCAGGCTGTAAACCAGTCCAAGCTTGGCCGGGGGAATACCAAACCGCGCAGTATCATCGGCGAACCGCAAATCGCACGCGACGGCAATGCCGCACCCGCCGCCAACACAAGGCCCCTGGATCATCGCGACGGTTGGTTTGGCAAAGCGCGACAACTGTCGCTCGGCGCGTTGAACAATACGGTTGTAGGCCTGTGATGAGTCCGGCGAGGCATGGACTTTCTCGAATTCGCTGATGTCGGCACCGGCCGCGAAGGCCTTGTGGTCAACACCGCGAACGACGACAACGCGGATCGCTTTATCCTGGGCGGCTTGATCGAGCAGCGCCGGAATTGCGTCCCACATTGCCTCGGAAAGCGCATTGCGCTTGGCGGGCTGGTTCAGGACCAACCAGCCAATGGGCCCGTCTTTTTCTAGATAAATTGCCGGATTGCCGCCCATAGTACCTCCTTGTCAGTGGCCGGCATCTACCCATGCGTCCGCGCGCCTTGTCAACGCGGGCGCCTTTGGGTGTACTGCGCGGGTCAGGGAGGCATTTATGAACGATCATGTCAGCTTTACCCGTCTCGATCAGGCGACCGCAGACGACTTTAAAATCATGCACCGCCATATGGCGGTGGAACACGCCGGGCTTGCCGATCGCGTGTTGGCCTTGTTGCGAGGGCTAGGTGGTCAGTCCCCTGGTCTCCAGGTGGACCGCCTCGAGCATTCTTTGCAGACGGCGACGCGGGCGCATGCGGATGGCGCCGACGAGGAAAAAGTTGTTTGCGCGCTGCTGCACGACATCGGTGACGAACTTGCGCCCGACAATCATGGGGCGTTCGTCAGCGAAATCATGCGGCCCTTCGTCAGCGAAGAGAACTACAGGATCTTGCGCTATCACCCCGAGTTTCAGGGCTACTTCTTTTTCGACAAGGTTGGCGCCGATCCGAACATGCGCGAGCGTCATCGCGGCGAACCCTGGTTCGATGCTGCCCATGAATTCTGCGAACGCTGGGATATGCCGGCGTTCGACCCCGACTATGCGAGCAAGACGGTCGCGTTCTTCGAGCCAATGGTCAGGAGGGTCTTCGCCAATGAAGCGAGCCATAACGGCGTGGTAATTCCCTAAAACAATGTGTTTCGATTTGAGATTCTTAGCGGAATCAATGACTTGTTGTAGCCCGCCTGTGCCTCCCTGGCGCTCGGTCCTGAGTAACTAAGACTAAGTGCGTACTTGGACGGGGGACAGGTCGCCTCTCTCAGACGATAACCACCGGCCTGGCCAGTATTTTGTGCCCGGCCTGTTCCCTGACGCCGCCAGGCCGGCGCGTTGCCCACGCCAATACCGTATCTGCCGCCCGGTTGCATCGTGCGGCAGGCGGCGCTATGCCACACGCCACACGAGAAAAGGTGGTGGTGTGATGACAGGCCATGAGGGCTACTTCATTGAAGATCTCACCGTCGGTATGACCGACGAAGTGAGCAATGTTGTTACCGAGGCGATGATCGAACAGTTTGCATCGGTATCGGGCGACGATAATCCGCTGCACCTCGACCAAGACTACGCCGCGACAACCATGTTCAAAGGCCGGATCGCCCATGGGATGCTCGGGGCGGGGTTCATTTCTGCGGTCGTCGGGACCCGCCTGCCGGGACCGGGGGCCGTCTATATGAGCCAAAGCCTCAAGTTCCGTGCGCCTGTCCGAATCAACGACGTCGTGGTCACGCGGGTAGAAGTTTCCGAGGTCAATACCGAAAAGAAGCGGGTCACACTGAGGACGGTGTGTCGCGTTGCCGATACGACGGTGATCGAAGGGGAGGCGCTGGTAATGGTGCCCTCGCGGGGCTGAGTACGCTGCTGCGATGAAAGTTGTTCGCGGCTTCGACCAGCTACCGGCCGAGCTCCATGGCGCAGTCTATGCGGTCGGCAATTTCGATGGGCTGCACCTCGGGCACCGGGCGGTCATCGATCGCGCCAAAGACATCGCCAAAGCCGAGGGCCGTGCGTGCGGCGTCATCACGTTCGAGCCGCACCCACGGCACTATTTCAGCCCCGACGATCCGCCATTTCGGCTGACGCCATTCGCGCGCAAGAAAATCATTCTCGAGGAATGGGGGGCCGATTGCATGGTGGCGGTGCCGTTCGACGCGGCTCTGGCTAATACGTCCGCCGAGTCCTTTGTGAGCGATGGTTTGGTTGGCGGGTTGCAGATCGGTCATCTCGTGGTCGGGCACGATTTCGCGTTTGGACACAAACGCCGTGGAAACACGCGCTTCCTAAAAGAGCAGGCCGCGACTCTGGATTTCGGGCTCACCATCGTCGAGGCCCATGTGGCGGAGAACGGTGCCCTCTATTCGTCGCGCGCGATTCGCGAGTTGCTGCAAAGCGGGCGCCCGCGCGATGCAGCGGAATCGCTGGGCCGCTGGTGGTGCATCGATGGCGTTGTGCAGCGTGGTGACGCGCGCGGGCGCGAACTCGGTTTTCCAACGGCTAACCTTGAGCTCGGCGCCTACCTTCAACCGTCTCTCGGCATCTATGCGGTACGCGCCGCCATCGATGAAGACGGGGCAACAGCCTGGCATGACGGCGCGGCGAACCTGGGGCTACGTCCGACTTTCGACGGGCGCACCGTCTTGCTTGAGGTCCACCTCCTCGATTTCTCGGGCGATCTCTACGGCAAACGGCTGGATGTGGCGCTGATCGAATACTTGCGCCCCGAAGAACGCTTTGCCGACCTGGATGGGCTGATCGCCCAAATGGCGACTGACTGCGCCAACTCTAGGCAAATCCTTGCTCGCCCAGAGTCTGCGGCGGGGCGATTCGACACTGGCGCGCCGCTCCCCGCCCGCGACGAGCCTTTGCCGTGAGCCGGAGAGCCTCGACAGGTTGCAGAGCCCCTGATACAAAATCGGCCATGTCCAGGCAAAATCGGCAACAGATTTCGCGAATTATCACCCCGGCTCTCTAACCGAAGCCGGACCGCGTTTGCCGTTTTCTTCTCCCGAACTGGAATCTAAGTTTCTCTGATGTCCAAAGACTATAAATCGACCGTCTTCCTGCCCGAGACGGATTTTCCGATGCGCGCCGGACTACCCAAGCGCGAACCGGAGTTTCTCGCCCGCTGGGCGCAGATGAAGCTTTACGAGCGATTGCGCGACCAAAGCAAAGGCCGCGAGAAATTTATCCTGCACGACGGGCCGCCATACGCGAACGGCCATCTGCATATCGGCACGGCGCTCAACAAGATTTTGAAAGACGTCGTCAACCGCTCGCAGCAAATGATGGGCAAAGACGCGAATTATGTGCCTGGGTGGGACTGCCACGGTCTACCGATCGAATGGCAGGTCGAGCAGAATTACCGCAAAACGGGCAAGAACAAGGACGAAGTGCCGGTCGTCCAATTCCGCCAAGAGTGCCGCGACTTTGCCGAAAAATGGATCGGCGTCCAGGGGGACGAATTCAAACGCCTCGGCGTCGTCGGCGATTGGGACAACTATTATTCGACGATGGCCTTCAAGGCCGAGGCGCAGATCGCCCGCGAGATCTGCAAGTTTTTGATGAACGGCGGGCTCTACAAGGGTTCGAAACCCGTCATGTGGTCGGTCGTCGAGAAGACCGCGCTTGCCGAAGCGGAAGTCGAGTATCACGACCATACATCGACCACCGCCATGGTCCGTTTCCCGCTCGCCGCAAGCGGCAAGGCCGAGTTGAACGGCGCGAGCATTGTGATCTGGACCACGACGCCGTGGACATTGCCGGGCAACCGCGCGATCGCTTACGGCGCTGACATCGATTACGTCGTTGGCGACGTCACTGCGGTCGACGAGGGTAGCACCGTCACTCCAGGCGAGCGGGTCGTGATCGCAGCCGCACTGGTTGATGCCGTGAAAGCCGAAGCGGGAATTGCTGGCTGGACCCTGTCCCAAGCCTTCCCGGGCCGCGAACTCGACGGCGCGATCGCCCGCCATCCGTTTGCCGGCCACGGCTATGATTTTGACGTGCCGCTCCTGGCTGGAAGCTTTGTAGATACCGAGCAGGGCACCGGCTTTGTGCATATCGCGCCGGGCCACGGCGCCGACGACTTTGAGCTCGGCCAGAAACACGGCATTACGATACCCGAGACGGTCGACGCCGCCGGCGTCTACGTCGACACCGTGCCGTTATTCGCGGGTCACAAAGTGCTTCACCCGAGCGGTAAAGAGGGGGATGCCAACAAGGTCGTCATGGATGCCTTGCTGACCCATGGCCGGCTCTTCGCAACAGGCACACTGGTTCACCAGTACCCCCATTCGTGGCGCTCGAAGGCACCGGTGATTTTCCGCAATACGCCGCAGTGGTTCATCAGTATGTCGGTGAACGACCTGCGGGCCAAAGCGTTGGCCGCAATCGATGAAGTACGCTGGCTCCCGTCGCAAGGCCGCAATCGAATCCATTCGATGGTCGAACATCGCCCGGAATGGGTCGTCTCAAGACAGCGGGCTTGGGGCGTCCCGATCACCGTCTTCGTCAACCGAAAGACCGGCGAACCGTTGCGCGATGAACGGGTAAATGAACGCGTGGCCGCTGCCTTCGAGGCGCGCGGCGCGGACGCTTGGTTTGTCGACGAGGACGGTGCGAGTTTCCTTGGCGACGATTACGACCCGGCTGACTACGAGAAAGTTACCGACATCGTCGACGTCTGGTTCGACTCCGGATCGACCCACAGCTTCGTCCTGGAGCAGCGGCCCGACCTCAAATGGCCGGCCTCGCTCTACCTCGAAGGATCGGATCAACATCGCGGTTGGTTCCATTCGTCACTTCTCGAGTCATGCGGGACTCGTGGGCGCGCGCCGTACGAAGCCGTGCTGACGCATGGGTTTGTCATGGCCAGCGATGGACGAAAAATGTCGAAGTCACTGGGTAACGTCGTGAGTCCGCTCGACATCGCCAACCAGAGCGGCGCCGACATCCTAAGACTTTGGGTCGTCGGGTCGGACTACACCGAAGACTTGCGGATCGGCAAAGAGATCGTCGATCGACAAGTCGACGCCTATCGGAAATTGCGCAACACGCTGCGCTTTATGCTCGGCAATCTGACCGGATTTACCGAAGACGAGCGCGTTCCAGTGGCGGAAATGCCTGAACTCGAGCGCTGGGTCCTGCACCGCTTGTGGGTGTTCGATCGTCATGTACGAAAAAGCTGTGACGACTTCGATTTCCACGACATGTATGTGCAGCTCTACAGTTTCTGCACCAACGATCTATCGGCGTTCTACTTCGACATCCGCAAAGACTCGTTCTATTGCGACAGCGAGGGGACTCTGGTTCGTCGGGCATCGCGCACGGTATTGGATCAGCTATTCCGATGCCTAACGACATGGCTTGCACCCTTCATTTGCTTCACGGCTGAAGAGGCGTGGCTGACGCGCTTTCCGGGCGAGTCAGAAAGCGTCCATTTGCAGTTGTTCCCCGAGATTCCCGAATCCTGGCGGGACGACGCGCTGGAGGAAAAGTGGCTCAAAGTTCGCCGGCTTCGCGGCGTCGTGACAGGCGCACTCGAGATCGAGCGGCGTGAAAAGCGCATCGGGTCGTCGTTGCAGGCCGCGCCCAGCGTTTTTGCCGACCAGGAAACCGTCGCTGTATGTGATGGCTTGGACCTGGCTGAACTGTGCATCACCTCCGGTCTCGACTTGATCGTCGGTGACGGGCCCGCAGAGGCGTACCGCGCTGAAGATACCCCGGGGATATCTGTCGTGCCCGCAATGGCGACGGGCGGCAAATGCCAACGCTGCTGGAAGGTGCGCCCCGAGGTCACCGTCGTGCCCGATGAGGGTGCCGATGTCTGCCATCGTTGTGCCGAGGTGGTCGCGCAGTTGGAAGGCCAAGCCGCCTGATGCTTCGCCTTGGCCTACCGGTGGCCGTTGTCGTGCTTGTGGCCGATCAGCTGGCCAAGTTATGGGTGGTCTCGGCGATTGGTCCCGGCAGCCGCGATGCCGTGACCGGCTTCTTCAATATCGTGCTGACCTTCAACCCAGGTATCAGTTTCAGCCTCTTTCAGAACGAGGCGTGGGGGCCATGGCTATTCAGCATTCTTGCCCTTGTGGTTGTCGCGGTTCTGATCGTCTGGTTGCGGCGCGCCTCTTCAATTTGGCTCGGCGTCGCAATCGGGGGCATCGTCGGTGGCGCGCTCGGCAATACCGTTGACCGCGTGGTCTACGGTGCCGTCGTCGATTTTCTTGATTTTCACGCGATGGGGTATCATTGGCCCGCCTTTAACGTCGCCGACTCGGCAATTGTGACAGGCGTGGTTATGATCCTGACGGAAGGCCTAGTTTTCCGTGGTCGCAAGTCGGTTGATGGAGATGACAATTCCTAGTGGTCGTAAAAGGCTTGGCGTCGTGGTCCTTGTGACGGGGGCCCTACTACTTGCGGCCTGCTCCAATGCGAGCCGCACGCTCGGCCTTGATCCTCGACCGCCGGATGAGTTCACCGTGGTCAGCAAAGCGCCACTCATCATTCCGCCTGATTTTAATTTGCGCCCGCCGGAGCCAGGCGCGCGCCGGCCGCAGGAACTCGGTCCGACGGCCCGTGCCCAGGCTGCGTTGGTCGGTGACGCCCAACGACCGGCCGCAGCGGGGTCCACCCCCGGCGAGGCAGCTTTTCTCCAGATCGCCCGCGCCGAGGACGCCGACCCCAATATTCGCCGTGTATTGAATGAAGAGACCACCCAGCTTGCTGAGCGCGAGGGCGGATTTGTCGACCGTCTGCTTGAACGTGTTCGTGGTCCAGCGGATGACACGAACGTGGTCAATGCGACCGAAGAAGAGCGCCGAATTCGGCAGCAGCAAACATCCGCCAATACCAGTGCAGGCGAGCAGCAGGCACCCACGATCCGCCGGAAAAGCCGGTCCATTCTGTCCGGCGTGTTCTAACGATCTCCTGACCATCATGTGACCGGGCAGCCGCCCAAACCCTCTTGCAACCGCCCTATTGCCGTGACTACCTAGCAGAATGGCATACCACCTATTTCGGTCGCTTTGGCGGCTCCCCGAAGGGCTTGGCGTTTTCGTCTTCGCGGCGATTGCGGCGCTCGTTTTGCTCCCAACTTCGGTCGATTCCGCCGGGTTGTTCAATCCGAAATCGTTTGAGTTGGACAACGGGTTGCAAGTTGTTTTGATCGAGGACCACCGCGCCCCGGTAGTCACGCAGATGATTTGGTACCGGGCGGGCTCAGCGGATGAGCCGCGCGGTAAATCCGGAATTGCGCACTTTCTCGAACACCTCATGTTCAAGGGGACACGCGATGTACCCGTGGGCGAATTTTCGGAAACCGTAACCCGGAATGGCGGGCTCGAAAACGCCTTCACGTCGTACGACTATACGGGCTATTTCCAAACCGTTGCGTCGGACAGACTAGAGACCGTGATGCGGCTGGAAGCCGATCGGATGACGAATTTGACGTTGACCGAAGAGCAGGTCGTTTCGGAACGGTTAGTCATTCTCGAAGAACGCCGTTCGCGGGTCGACAATACGGCGACAGGTCTATTCTTCGAGCAAATGAATGCCGCCCAGTATCTCGCCTATCCGTACAGAATTCCGGTGATCGGTTGGGAAAGCGAGATTCGCACGCTGACCCTTGAGGATGCGTTGAACTGGTATCGCACCTACTACACGCCGAACAACGCCATCCTGGTGGTTGCCGGCGACGTTTCGATCGAACAACTTCGATCACTCGCTGAAAAATACTACGGCGTGATTCCACGCGGTGATCCGCTTCCTCGCATTCGCGCTGAGGAACCACCCCAGCTCGCGGCTCGACGGCTAGAAATGTTCCATGCCCAGGTCACCCAAGATACGTGGCGTCGCTCCTACATCGCCCCAAGCTACAACTGGGGCGATACAAAACGCGCGCTTCCACTACAAATTCTGTCTCAGGTGCTCGGCGGACGCGCGACGAGCCGGTTTTACCGCGACATGGTCGTCGAGCGGCAAATAGCGGTTCAGGCGAGCGCGTTCTACTCCGCCACCGATGTTGGACCCAGCCAGTTTTTTCTCTTCGCAATTCCCCGCGGCGAAACCACGCTCGACGATATTGAGGCCCGCATGGACGCGCTGGTCGCCGATGTCCTTGAAAATGGCATTACTCAAGACGAACTCGATCGCACCAAACGGTTCTTGCTAGCGCAGTCTGTGTACGCGCGTGACAACGTGCAGGGCGCCGCGCGCATATTCGGTGAGGCGCTAACGAATGGACGGACGACTGATGACGTCGAAAGTTGGCCCGACCGGATTCAACGCGTGACCTTGGACGAGGTTAATGCCGCAGCCCGTCAGGTCTTCGACAAGAAACTTTCGGTAACCGGCCTCCTGCGCGCCGGAAAGGCGAGTTGATGAGGGCGGGTGTGATTATGAACGTGGAGCGCCGCGCCGCCCGGTCGCTCGCGCTGGTATTGTCGTTGTGGGTTCTGTCCGCGGCGCCATTGTTTGCAGCGGAGATCCAGGAGGTCCGTTCTCCCGGTGGGCTGACGGCCTGGCTGGTAGAAGAGCATTCGATCCCGATGCTGGCGGTCGAAATCCATTTTCGCGGTGGCGCATCGTTGGATCCGTCGGGCAAAGAAGGCTTGGCCAATATGTTGTCTGGCCTGCTCGATGAGGGCGCCGGCGAGTTTGACTCCCAAGCGTTCCAAGGTCACCTCGAAGATCTGGCTATTTCCCTCTCGTTCGATGCCGGCCGCGACGGATTCACCGGTAGCCTGCGTACGCTGACCGAAAACACGGATGAGGCTTTTCGCTTGCTTCGGTTGTCACTCATGGAGGCGCGCTTCGACGCGGAGCCAGTGGAGCGTATTCGCTCTCAGGTAATCAGCGGTATCCGCTCGAGCGAGCAAGATCCGGGCACGATCGTTGGACGGACGCTCTTCAAAAAACTCTTTCCGGATCATCCCTATGGGCGTCCGGCTCGCGGTACGCCAGAATCGGTTGCCGCGATCGGCGTCGAAGATCTCCGGGCTTTTGTTGAGCGGCGCTTTGCCAAAGAGAACCTCGTTATTGGCGTGGTTGGCGATATTTCGGCGGCACAACTAGCGGCACTGCTCGATCAGACCTTCGCCGGGCTGCCAAGCAATCCGCAGAACGGCGTCGCGGTACTGGAGGCGCAAGCAACAAAAGGCGGCGGCGTCGAGGTCATCCGTCGCCCCATACCGCAGAGCGTTTTGATGTGGGCAATGCCCGGGATCAAACGAAGTGACCCGGATTACTTTGCAGCCGTTCTGATGAACCGCGTGTTGGGTGGTGGCAGTTTTACGTCACGGCTGTATGCAGAAATTCGTGAAAAGCGCGGTTTGGCCTATTCGGTCTATAGCGCTGTCGTGCCCTACGAACATTCCGGCGTTATTCTGGGAGGCGTTGGCACCCAAAATAGCCAACTCGGTGAGTCGCTTTCTTTGATTCGAGCGGAAATCGATAAGGTCGCCCAAGAAGGAATCACCGCAGAGGAATTGGACGCGGCCAAGACCTACACGACGGGTGCGTTCCCGCTTAGCCTCGACACCAACGCACGGATCGCGAACATTTTGGTAACGCTTCAGGTCCTGGATTTGGGCATCGACTATCTCGATCGCCGGGCCAAGCTCGTTAACCAAGTGACCCTCGACGATGTCAAACAGGTGGCCGCGCGGCTGCTCGATATCGACGCGATGTCCGTGGTCGTCGTTGGCGACCCCGTAGGGGTAGACCCCGCGCCCTAGTCTTCGGCGTTTGGACGCTCGTTTCGCCTCTGCTAGTTTGGCGCCGAGCCATGAGCCCGCCTTTCACACATAATGCCCACCATTGCTATGCCGATTCGATCGGTGCTGCGGGCCAAACACCGTCGAGCCTCAGGCCCGACATCGAGAAGGCGACGGCCAAGCTCGATGCCATTCGCAGCGCACTTGGAAAAGACGCGATTTACGATTGCGTCGCGGCAGCTTTGTGGCGCGACGACCTTCCAGAATTGGAACGCATTGCGGCCGATTACCGTGCCCGCTTTGACGACGTCATCCTGATCGGGATTGGTGGGTCCGCCTTAAGCGCGCGTGCACTAGCGGCCATTGCCAAACCCGGCAGCGCGCGTGCACTAGTGGCCATTGCCAAACCCGGCGCCTGCCGCCTCCATGTTCTGGCCAACCTCCAGCCCGACCGATTAGAAGGCTTGCTCGGCGCCGTCGATCCCGCCCGCACAGGCGTGATCGCGATTTCGAAATCAGGGTCGACCGTCGAGGTGATGGCTCAGCTTGTGATTGTCTTGGCAAATCTGGCCGCCAAGATCGGGCGTGACGCGGTGTCTAAACGGGTCACCGCGATTGCGGTTCCAGGGGAAAGCGCATTGCGTCGTATGGCCCAGACCTGGCGCTTCCCCGTACTGGACCATCCCGCTGCCGTGGCCGGGCGTTACTCGGTGTTGACCCTGGTTGGCATGTTGCCGGCGCTCATTCTTGGCCTTGACGTTGGGGCGATCAGGCGCGGCGCTGCGGCGGTCATGGAGCAGGTTACGGGAACGGTAGCGCCCGCCAGCGAAGGCGCTGCGTTGATGACGGCATTTTATCGTGCCGATATGCCGATCTCGGTGCTGCTGCCCTATGACGAACGCTTGAGTTGGTTTTCGCGGTGGTACGCGCAACTTTGGGCGGAAAGCCTGGGCAAGTCCGGCATGGGTATGACACCGGTGACGGCGTTAGGGCCGATCGACCAGCATAGCCAACTGCAGCTCTACTTGGATGGCCCGGCCGACAAGGTGTTTACGGTGCTTGTCACCGACTTCGAGGGACAAGGATTGCGTGTGGCGGCCGATCAGATCGATGGCATCGATGCGCTGTCCTATCTTCGCGACCGGACAATTGGCGACATCGTCAGCGCCTCAGCGCGGGCTACCGTGGAAACCTTGGTGGCGCATCAGCGCCCCGTTCGTGTAATAGCGCTGCCAACCCTAAACGAAGAAGTCATGGGCGGGTTGTTCATGCACTTCATTCTCGAAACCATTCTGACAGCGGATCTGTGGGGCGTGGACCCGTTCGATCAACCAGCGGTTGACGAAGGCAAGGTACGCGCGCGCGACTATCTCCGACGCGGCCGCGTCGCGTTCGAAACATGACAATCCGCCGCCTGCCCGAAGGTACCGTCAATCGTATCGCGGCGGGCGAGGTGGTGGAGCGGCCCGCGAGTGTCGTCAAAGAACTGGTCGAAAACGCGATTGATGCCGGCGCCGCACGTATCGACATTTCCATGGCCGGTGCCGGGCGCGACTTAATCGTCGTCGCCGACGATGGCGTCGGCATGACCCGCGACGAGTTGGTACTGTCAATCGAGCGTCACGCCACATCCAAACTACCCGACGACGACCTCGTACGTATTGAGCATCTCGGGTTTCGCGGTGAGGCGCTGCCGTCGATCGGTTCGGTCAGCCGGATGACGCTGTCGAGCCGCGCACGCGGTTCGGACGCCGCGTGGCAGCTCCAGGTTGAGGGCGGTCGTGTGAGCGACCTGCAGCCGGCCTCGCTACCGCGCGGCACCCGGATTGAGGTCCGCGATTTGTTCTTTGCGACGCCCGCGCGGCTCAAGTTTCTCAAGACCGATCGCTCGGAAGCGGCGTCGATTGCTGAAATCGTCAAGCGGTTAGCGATGGCCAATCCGCTGGTCGAATTCACATTGCGCGAAGGCGAGCGCGACGTTTTCGCCTATCCAAGTTCGTCCCGACCGGACGCGTCGCGCGACCGCCTCGCCGCTGTGATGGGCCGCGATTTCGCCGATAACAGCGTCGAGGTAGCGGTCGAACGCGACGGCGTGCGCCTTGCAGGATTTGCCGGTTTGCCGACGATGAACCGCGGTAACGCCCAAGCCCAGTATCTATTCGTCAACCGCCGGCCAGTGCGCGACCGTCTATTCACCGGTGCGATCAGGGGTGCTTACCAAGACCTGATGTCGCGGCATCGCCATCCGGTGGTGGCGTTGTTCCTCGACCTCCCGCCTGACGCGGTCGACGTTAACGTCCATCCAGCAAAGGCCGAGGTACGCTTCCGCGACGAACAGCTCGTCCGCGGCCTGATCGTGTCGGCGGTTCGGCGTGCCTTAGCAGAGACCGGGCACCGCGCGTCATCAACGGTGGCGGCAGGGGCAACGGCGGCGTTCCGGACCGGCAGTCAGGGGGCGTTCTATGGGCCTGCTGGCCGCGCCTACGGTTCGAGCGGCCTCGCCGAGGCGGCAGCCGCGTTCCAGCATCAGGCGCCGGCCGGCGCCCAAACTGGGCAGCACGACCCTGACGGTTTTGCGCCGGCGTCGCGGACGACCGAGGCGACAACTGGCCCAGCTCAACACTACCCGCTGGGTGCGGCGGTCGGGCAACTGCACGAGACTTATATCGTCGCCCAAACCGAAGATGGTTTGATCGTCGTCGATCAGCATGCCGCGCACGAACGCCTGGTCTACGAGCGTATGAAAAAAGCGTTGCTGAACGGGGTTGCGCGTCAAGGGATGCTGATTCCCGAGGTGGTGGAGATGGACGAGGGTGCAGTTGGGCGAGTACTGGCCCGGGCCGAAGAGCTGGCCGAGCTGGGTCTTGTTGTCGAACCGTTTGGCGGTGGCGCGGTGATCGTGCGCGAACAGCCGGCATTATTGGGCGAGGTTGACCTCAAGGGGTTGGTGCGCGATCTGGCCGACGATCTCGCTGAATTCGACGATGCGACAACGCTGACCGAACGCCTCAACGACGTGTGCAGCACCATGGCCTGCCACGGCTCGGTGCGGGCCGGACGGCGCATGACGGCGGACGAAATGAATGCCCTGCTGCGCGAAATGGAAGCAACCCCTAACTCGGGCCAGTGCAACCACGGCCGCCCGACCTACATCGAACTGCAGCTCCCCGACATCGAACGGCTATTCGGGCGTCGCTGAGTGCTAGCCCGCCTTCGGCGCTGGGCGGCAGTCGCGCGGCGCGAGGTCTTGGTGGTTTGGCTCGGCGCGCGCGATCCACGGGTGCCGTGGTTGGCCAAGGTGCTGGGCGCGGTGGCGGCCGGTTATGCGCTCAGCCCGATCGATCTCATCCCCGATTTCATTCCGGTTCTGGGCTACGTTGACGACCTCGTCATCGTGCCGCTGCTGCTCTATCTCGCCTTGCGTTTGATCCCACCGGTAGTGCGCCAAGAGCTTCGGGCCGAAGCCGCGCGGAGCATCGCGGACCGGCCGAGCAGCCGCTGGGCCGCGGTGGTTGTCGTCATGATCTGGCTGGTTGCTGGCGGTTGGGCGACGTGGTGGCTGTGGGCTGCGCTGCGGCCCGCGCCTTAGGCTTGGCAGCGCAAGAAATAGACCCGCGCCGCGCCATAGCGCCGGTCGTCGATCACTCCGAAGCCATCAGGTGGTGCGAGTTCCTCGTCGCGGCCGACTTCGACCACGGCAACCGCGTCGTCCGTCAGCCACCCGCCCTCACGCAAAACGCTCAATGCTGCGGCCGATAGGCCGGAACGATAGGGCGCGTCCATCAAGACAAGGCCGGCTTTTGCGCGGGCCGGTCCGGGATGGGTCGCGTCGCGGCGCAATACGGCGACTGAATCCCCGGCTTCAAGGCGTTCGGCGTTTCGTTTGATCAACTGTGCGGCTGGCGGGTCGTTCTCAAAGAAGGTGATGTGGTCGGCACCGCGCGACAACGCTTCAAAGCCCAGCGCGCCGCTGCCGGCAAAAACGTCGAGAACGCGAATGCCGGTCAGTGTCGCGCCGCTGGTGCTGACCAGACCGTGGGTGAGCCGATTAAAGATGGCTTCGCGCACCCGCTCCGCGGTGGGGCGTACCGCATCGCCGGGGGCGGTTTCCATTTTGCGGCCCCGGTGATGGCCCGCAATGATCCGCAGCACTAGCCGCCCTGGCCGAGTTGTTCGCGCAAGACCTTGTGCGGAACCGACACGACCTCACCGGGCTTGAGGTTGCCAAGTTGGAAGGGCCCATAGGCGAGACGGATCAGGCGCGATACGGGCCAACCGAGATGGTCCATGACGCGTCTGATCTCGCGGTTCTTGCCTTCGCGCAACGACACGGTGAGCCAGGCGTTTGCGCCTTGCTGCTTGTCGACGGTCGCGATGATGGCGTCATAGCCGACACCTTCGATGGTTACGCCGCGCTTCAGCGGCTCGAGCGTGGCCTGGTCAATCCGTCCGTAAACCCGCACGCGGTAGCGCCGGGTCCAGCCGGTGGCCGGCAATTCGAGCTTGCGGGCGAGGTCGCCGTCGTTGGTCAGCAACAACAGACCTTCCGAACTGAGATCGAGCCGGCCCACGGTCACGACGCGCGGCAAGGCCTTGGGCAGATTGTCAAAAATCGTGTCGCGCCCCAGCTCGTCACTGTTGGTTGTCACCAGGCCCGGCGGCTTGTGGTAGCGCCACAGGCGGGTTTCCTGCGCCGCCGGCAGAAGCTTGCCGTCAACCTCGACGCGGCTTGCCGCGGTTACGGTGAAGGCCGGGGTTGTCAGCAGGGTGCCATCAACCTTGACGCGGCCATCGGCGATCCAGCGCTCGGCTTCGCGGCGCGAGCACAGCCCGGCGCGGGCGATGCGCTTGGCGATCCGCTCGCTGGGGGCGCTCTCCGCCGGTGCGTTCATCGCGGGCCCGCCGCAGCGACAAAGGCGCGAAAGATTTTCGCGTCGCCGTCGCTGATGTCGTACTCGGGGTGCCACTGCACCCCCAGGCAAAACCGGTAGGCCGCCGACTCAATGCCTTCGACCACACCGTCCGACGCGGTCGCGTTGATGACAATGCCCTCGCCGTCGTGGGCGGCAGCTTGATGGTGTGCGCTGTTCACCGGCAGCTCGTCGGCGCCGACAATGGCGTGCAACAGGGTACCTGGTGCGACGGCAACCGTATGGCCCGGTTCATCGCGCGAGTTGGGCTGCTCGTGGACCAGCGCGTCCGGCACCGCGTCGGGGATATGTTGCACGAGCGTGCCGCCCAGGATCACATGCAGCAGCTGTTGGCCGCCGCAGATGCCTAAGACGGCCTTGTCGCGGGACAGCATCGCGCGGGTCACGGCGGCCTCAAAGGCAGTGCGCTGATCCTTGGTCTTGACCGTGGCGTGGCGTTGGGTCGCGCCGAACAGCGCCGGGTCGATATCGAAATTACCGCCCGAAATCACCAACCCGTCCAGCACATCGGCGTAGCGCTCGGCTGCATCAAGGTCGTGCGGCAGCATCAGCACCGTGCCGCCGGCCTTGGTCACCGCGCTGCAATAGTTCTGGCGCAGGGCGAACCACGGCTTGTTGGAATAGGCGCCGGGCTCTTCGGAATCGACCGTTATGCCGATCAGGGGCGATGTCGTCATGGCGCGGACTGTATGGCGGGGCTTCGCGCTGCGCAATTCGGGCCTGGCGCTTGACCCTCCCAGTTGCCCGGCCCAAGGTCGCGGACATGAACGAGCCCGGCGAATCCCCGATGGCCCAGGCTTTGGCTGCAGCCGAGGCGGCGGCGCGCTGCGGCGAGGTGCCGGTGGGGGCGGTCCTGGTCGATGCAGGCGGCACGGTGATCGCCGCGGCCGGCAACCGCACCCGCACCGACAACGATCCCACCGCGCACGCCGAGATGGTGGTGATCCGCGCCGCGGCGGCGGCGCGCGGGGCCGAGCGGCTGAATGACTGCGATCTCTACGTAACCTTGGAGCCGTGCCCGATGTGCGCCCAGGCGATCAGCTTTGCCCGGCTGCGCCGGCTCTATTATGGGGCCGCCGATCCCAAAGGCGGCGGCGTCGAAAACGGCGCGCGGATCTTCGCCCAAAGCACTTGCCACCATGCGCCCGAGATTTACGGCGGGCTGGAGGAATCGCGCGCAGGCGCCTTGCTGAAGCAGTTTTTCAAGGACCGGCGCTAGGCGGAAGCTTGGTTTCTTGCGGGCCACCGGTGTCCGCGCGGCAATGATTTCTGATAGAAACGGGATCAGCGTTTCGCAAAGAGAGTATCCATGGTTGTCGAACATCCGGAAAAAACCAAAAAACTGATGCCCAAACTGCTCGCCTTTATGGACGAGCATGTCTATTCGGCCGAAAGCGTCTACGCGGCGCAACTGGATGAGGAACGCTGGCGGGTGCCGCCGGTCATGGAAACCTTGAAGGACAAGGCCAAAGCGGCCGGGTTGTGGAACCTGTTTTTGCCCGACGAGAAACTAGCGTTGGGGCTGACCAATCTGGAATACGCGCCGCTGTGCGAGGTGATGGGCCGGGTGCCGTTCGCGCCCGAGGTGTTCAACTGCAACG
>ERZ890510.597-NODE-597-length-27807-cov-5.042844_pt1 | contig 27807 bp, 19 predicted proteins | sample MGYA00521265_ERZ890510 | MGnify/ENA primary metagenome ERZ890510 (study PRJEB32303, sample SAMEA104408624) | aquatic metagenome | biome: Brackish water; feature: Chemocline; material: water | place: Baltic Sea | collected 2014-10-26T21:54:00 | depth 110 m ... | reverse complement strand
CCGCAACTGCGCCGCCGCCAGGCGCAGGACCTGGTGGTCATCACAGTTGTTGATATCCTTGCCCTCGAACACCACGGATAGCGTGCCGTTGAAGCCGGCCCCCTCGAGAATGGCGTAAATGCGCTCGTAATCGAGCCACTCTTCGCTGCCGGAATCGATCTTGTAAAACTTGGCCCGCACGTGCACGGCGTGCTCAGCGGTCTGTTCCATGTACTTGTAGATGTCGTGTGCCGGATCCGGCACACCATTGTGACGCCCTGCAGATCCGACCCATTGTCCGGTGTCGAGAATGAAGGCAAAGTTGTCGCGCTGCACCTCCTGCAGCAGACGCAGGACCCCATCCCCGGTGCAGGGGTGGTTCTGCAGACCGACAGCAATGCCTTTACCGGCGCCGTAGTCGCAGGCGTGCTGAAAACACTCCACTTCCCTTTTGCGCTCCCCGGCGTCCTCGGGCGTCTCGCCGCAGAAACTGCGCACCATCGGGGCGCCGAGGGCGACGGCGACATCGATATCCTGGCGCACCTGGGCAAGCTTGGCCTCCAACTCGTCGTCAGTGCCGGTAAAGTGACCACCCGTGGCGAGATAGCCGATACTCAGCCCCTTGCGCAGGCAGTTCATCTTGGTCCGCAACAGGTAATCGGAGGCATGATCGTGGAAGCCCACGTCGCTGCGCAGATCGATGACGTCGAGGCGCAACTCGGCAGCCAGATCGATGAAGCTCTCGATGTCAGGCAGGCTGCCGGGGTCCTTACCGAACATGGATGCGTACAGTCCAACCTTCATGCGTCCTCCACAGGGCCAGTGTTTGGGTTTGGGTTCGGGTTCGGGTTGGGCCAAACAAGCCCAATTTTCCTCCGGTAGACAAGCCGACAGGGCTGGCTCATCTTACCGGGACCGCCATCAACTCAAGGCCCGACAAAGGTCCTGCCATGTCCCAGCATCGCATCAAGTCCGTCGACATCATCCCCATCTTTCCACGACTCGCCGCCCGCTATGCCGACCGTGTTGTCGATATGTATGGCATTGAAGTTCGACTCCTGTGCCGCATCGAGACCGACAGCGGCCTTGTGGGTTGGGGTGATCAGCGCGTGCGGCCCTGGTTCGTCGTGCCCGATGACATGGGTCAGGACCTCGTCGGTCGTGACCCCTTCGATTATCTGAACAGCAACCAGTCGGGCGGTATCAACACGGCCCTGTATGACCTGATGGGCAAGTGCCTCGAAGTCCCCGCGTGGAAGCTGATGGGGCCCAGGTGCCGTGACTGGGTGCCCGTCGCCGCCTGGACCCGACCGGCCTCTCCCGAACAGTTCGCCGCCGAGATCCAGCGGGCCGTCGCCCAGGGGTATGGCGTATTCAAGATTCACACCTGCAGCTATCACGATGTCTTCGCCCAGACCCGCGCCGCCGAGGCCGTCGCGCCGGAGGGGTTCAGGATCCACTACGACTTCAACCACAACCGGACGCTGGGTGCGGTCCTGCCCATCGTTGCTGAACTGGAACGCAACCACCCCATTGTCGCCTTCATCGAGGATCCCCTGGTCCGCTCAGACATCGAGGGCTGGCGTACCCTGCGGCAACAGACCCGCCTGCCCATCATCATGCATGGCACACCCATGGGCGGCATGCAGGAATACAAACACGATATGGCGGATGCCTACATGCTCGGTGGCTCCATGTTTGACATGATGTCCGCCGGGTTTGCTCTGGGGCGCGCCAACCTGCAGGTCATCCTGCAGCACGAGTCCGGCACCCTGGGCAAGGCCATGGCCATGCACATGGGCTGTGTGCTGCCGACGCATACCTCACACTCGATCAATCTCGAGGATCAGTACGAAGAGGACGTGACGACGGAAACGATCCCCATTGTCGATGGGTCCTCCCCCGTGCCGCAGGGCATCGGCCTGGGCTACGACGTGGACGAGTCTGCCGTGCAGCGCCTGTCCCAACAAAAACTGACTGAGCCACCCCGGCACATCGGCATCCTGCACATGGCCAGCGGTGCCACCTGGTACGGCAAGGGCTACGTCTCCCCTGCATCCGTGACGGGCACGGAAGAGGCAGGCCTGCGCGGCTTTCACTCCGAGTTGTGGGAGGACGACGGCACAAGTGAGTTTGAGGCGATGCTGGCCCGTGTGCAGAAGGAAGGCAGCGTGCGCGCCTCATGAGCCTGCCGAGAGTCGCCATTGTCGGTATGGGTGGGTACGCAGGCTTTCACCGTCGGGCCCTTCATCAGGCCGTCGAAGGCGGGCGCGCCCTGCACAGAGCCCAGGTGGCCCCCCCCGGTGACCACGAACCCTTCGCTGACGAACTTGCGGCCATGCGGGCGGCGGGCATTGCCATCTACAGCAGTCTGCGCGAAATGCTCGCCGCCGAACGAGCGAACCTGGATCTGGTGTGTGTGCCCACGGGCATCCCGCTGCACCGTGTCATGACCACGACCGTCCTCGAGGCTGGCTGCAACGTCCTGGTGGAGAAACCCGCCGCCGGTTGCATCCAGGATGTCGACGCCATGATCCGTGCACGGGATGCGGTCACGCGGGAGGCACTCGTCGGCTTCCAGCACATCTATCGCCCCGCCACGCAGCAACTCAAAGCGGCGCTGCTGTCGGGTCGTTTCGGCCGCGTGCAGCGCGTGCGTGGCTTCGGTTGCTGGCCGCGGCTGGCCGCCTACTACGAGCGGAATGCCTGGGCCGGTGAACTGGCGGCAGGTGACACGTGGGTGCTGGATGGACCACACAACAATGCCCTGGCCCACTCCGTCAACCTGATCTGTTTCCTTGCCGGTGACACCCAGGAAAATTCCGCAGAGCCTGTATCGATCCGTGCCGAACTCTATCGCGCCAAGCCGATCCGCACGGCCGATACGGTCTGTCTGCAGGCGCAGACCGCTGCGGGTGTGGAACTGTTCTTCGCCGTCAGTCATTCGACGGAAGAGAACCTGGACCCCGGGTTTGCCGTCGATACGGAGCGGGCCGTTCTGGATGTGGGCTTCGACAATGCCGTCACCGTCCGCTGGAAGGACGGGCAACCTGATGAAGGGCTGCTCGCAGCGGCACAAGTGCGCGAAGCATCGTCGGTGGAAGGGGCCATTGCACGTGTCGGCGGTGACCTGTCGGCCCCGGTGTGTGGACTGGAAGTCGCGCGGGCCCAGACTTTGTGCGCCTGCGGCTCGTTTGAGTCATCCCCCGTACGGCAGTTGCCCGCCACCCTCCACGTCGACGGCCCTGATGGCGCCATCGCCATCAAGGGCATGAGCGCGGCGGTGCAGGCCGCCTTCGCTGCAGGCAAATCGTTCCACGAACTCGGCCTCGATTGGGCCGTCGCCGGAGACGAGATCGATCTTACCGGCTACGGCTATTTCCCCACGTTCCGCAGCCCGGAGCAGATGCTGCGCGACTAGGCCAAGCGGCCGCTCTACTAGCTGCGGGGCAAGTGGCTGGCAGCCATCTGAGCCCGGGCAGCGGTCATGCGCCCGGCGCGAAGCCGGAGTTGGGCGACGTCACCGCAGAGTCGACCACATCCACCCGTCAGTTGCCCGACGGAAATCTCTCCCTGCGGCAGCCGTGCCTCGCCCCGCGCCGCCTGCCGCGCGACACATGCGCCATCGATCCACAGCTCAACCCCATCTTCGGGTGAGTAGGCTCCAACGACATGATGCCAACCGGCACCCATGGTAGCGTGTGCCTGAGCACAGACCGATCCGTCCGTGCAGTTGACGAGAAACGCCGGACCCGGAACGGATCCGCCAAGTCCCCCGTTGTGGCCACAGTCCATCCAGCGCAACTGGAAGCTGGCAGCGGGCGCCGCCGTGTCCAGGCGCAACACCTGGCCGTGCGCGCGGATCTCGCCCGAGGGATCATTGCGTCGCCAGGGCGCCATGTAGAGAAAGCGCCCATCAAAGGCGCCGCCGTTGAAGCCACCTGGATTCGGTGGGGCCAGCGCCGCCCCATCCGCCGCCTGCCAGGCCTGTGGCTCGTTGAAGGGCCGGGTCGTGTCGTAGCGCAGGATACGGGCATGGAAACCGTCGACGGTGGACACCCCATCCCAGAATGGGATAAAGGTCACCCAGCGACCATCGAAGGCGGCGCCATCGTAGCCACGACAATCGAGACCATCGACCCGACCTGGCCGGTAGGCCTGCCAGCTGTCCGCATTGGCGAAGGCAGCACTGGTATCGTAACAGACGACCGTGTCGTGGGCGTAGGGGACGAAGTGAATCCGATGGCCATCAAAGACGGCGCCGACGCAGGCGCCGAAGCCGGGCAGCTTCGTCGTGTCGAAGGCCTCCCAGGCGCGCGGCTGCGTAAACCCCAGTGCCGGGTCGTGACGCACGACCGGGCCGCCTTCGAGCGGCACAAAATAAACGTGTCGACCATCATAGACGGCACCATCAAAGCAGCGACACGCCAGGCCGTCGGTGCCACTGACGTCATGCCAGATCCAGCTGTCAGCAGCAGCAAAGGGCGCCCGGGTGTCGAAGCGCAGCACACAGCCGCTGCCGCCATCCTCCTGGTGCATGCCCGGGGCGAAATAGATGAACCGTCCATCGAAGGCGGCACCCTGACAGGCGATCGGTCGCCCCGCATCAAAGGCTGTCCAGCTCGACTCCGCAGCAAAGTCCCCCGTCGTGTCCACACGCAGGACGCGGCTGTGCAGGGTATCACCATCGAAACGAGGCACATAGTACACGTAACGCCCGTCGAAGATGGCGCCGTAGTACCCCTTCGTCGTCAGCCCCCCCGTGGCACCGGCATCATGGGCCTGCCAGGCGGCGGGAGCATCGAAGCCCTGGTGTGTGTCGTAGCGCAGCGCGTTGCCATGGCGACCGTCGTTATTGCACTGCGGCGCAAAGTAGATGAAGCGGCCGTCGAAGACGGCGCCGAAAAAGCCCTGCGTCAGCAGACCATCGACGTCGCCCGCATCGTACGTCGCCAGTGCCGTCGGCCCTTCGGCGAAGTCCCAACTGGCGGCGATGACCTGCACAGCCTCGTGGCGGGCCTCTTCCACATGCACCCAGCTCTCCACGTAGAACGGGCCGGCAGCGACAGTTGCCACATCCTGTGCCGGCAACTCCCGCTGGCCCGCTCCGGCGTGTACGGACAACCCCAGCGCGGCATCCGCGAGTGGTTCGACCATCTCAACCCAGCCCTGAACCCGCCCGGTCTGCGGATCTGCCGCGTCGATACGACAGGGCAATTCTACACCGGCTGCAGCACACACGTGTATGGGACCGTGCAGAAGGGCTCGCAGAGCCTGCGGCACGACGATGTCGAAGTGCACGAGGGTGCCCTCTGCGTTGTCGGTCTGCTCGTGTGGACTCGCCATGCAACCTCTCCCCGATTACCGTTGCACTACATGATGTCCCGCAAAGCTACATCAAGGAAGGCAATGACATGCATTCTGCATCCGTTGCAGAACCGGCCCGCCGGATCACCGTTGGTCACAGGGATGCTGACATCATCGGCGGCGACAACGGCGCCATCCAGCTGGGCCTGGACGCGATGGCGCAACGTGGCGGCGGCACCGTTCAGGTTCTGCCAGGTGTGTATGAACTGATCGACTCGATCCACCTGCGCTCGGGCGTCACCCTCGTCGGGGATCGGCAGGGAACGATCCTGCGACGGGCGCCGATCGTGCGCAGTCATCTGGCGGCCGATGCCGATATCGGTGAACGACAGATCACACCCGAGGACATCTCCCCCTTCCGTGCGGGCATGGGTGTGATCCTGCGTGGTGGCCAGGGAGAAACGGGGCCCCATGCGCCCCTCACGGTGGTCGGCATCGAAGCGGGTGTGCTGCATACCAATCACTACAATTTCGCCAATCACACCGCCGGCGAGAGCTTCGTCGTGTCCTACTTTGCCATGATCCATGGCTATCAGGTCGAAGCTGCCGTGGTAGACGGTTTCACCATCGACGCCGGCGCCGATGACGTGACCGGCATTGACGATGTGCGGTTGGGCGGCGTCATGCTGACCTTCTGCCGACAGTGCACGGTGCGCAATGTCACCGTCAGCGGCGCCCTCGGCGATGGCATCCTCGCCGAACCCAGTCAGGACATCGTCGTGCACAACTGCGAGTCCTTCAACAACACCCATCACGGTGTGCACTTCGGCAGTCACAGCCCGGGGGCGCAGACCCTCACCTGCGACCTGCACGACAATGGCTCCGACGGGCTGTACCTGTGCTGGGGGGTGCGCCGGGGTATCTTCCGTGACAACAGGATCCACCACAACGGCTTTCGCCTGCACCGCAATGGCATCTCACTGGGACACAAGGACACGGACAACCTCATCGCCGACAATCATGTGTACGACAACGCCAAACACGGTATCTGCTTCCGTATCAAGACCGAAGCCAATGGCGCCCATCACAATGAACTGCGGGCCAACACCATCGAGAACAACGGTCGGCCATGGTCGGACGTGCCGGAGCAACTGCGCCCCTTTGAGCGTGCCGAATTGTTGTACGCCGGCATCTTCATCAACGGCATCACCCATGATGTCGTGCTCGCAGACAACATCATTCGCGAGACACGCACAGGGGCGGACCGGCTGCAGGTCAATGCCGTCTACCTGGCGGCGGGCGTATCCGGGGTACACATGGACAACAACATCATGGAGGGGCATGCCCAGAGCGCCGTCGTCGACGAGTCCGGTGCAACCGACCATCGATTGCAGGGCTGAATGCATCTTTGGCAGGCAATCGCCAATGGCCAGGCCTGGCCCCGACAGACCATGAGCCATCGTTGAATCTGCACAAACCCACGGGTCGTCCCAGCGTTGGTCTGGCTCTCGGCATGGTCAGCGCGCTGATCTGGGGAACACTGCCGGTCATCCTCAAGATCCTTGTTCAGTGGGTGGACGTATACACCCTCACATGGTTCCGCTTCCTCACGGCGGGCCTGCTGTTGTTGCCCGTCGCCATGCGTGCCGGAGGCCTGCGAGCCATCGGCAGGCTTCGCGGCGTGACCTGGCTCCTGCTCGCCGTCAGCGTTATTGGGCTGACCGGGAACTACGTCACCTTCATGGGGGGATTGACATTCATCTCACCCGGGACGGCACAGGTCGTTATCCAGCTGTCTCCGGTGTTCATGCTCCTGGCGGGGCTGATGATCTTCGGCGAACGTTTCCGTCGACTGCAGTGGCTGGGCCTGGCCATTTTGTTGGCCGGCCTGGTCCTGTTCTTCCAGCCCAGGTATGATCTCCTGCTTGCTGAGATCGACACCCAGGGGCTTGGGGTCCTGCTCATTGTCGCCGCCGCGGCGCTGTGGGGGCTGTACATGGTGACGCAGAAACAGCTGTTGCAGCATCTGCGTGCCGAAGTGGTGCTGCTCGTCATCTATATCGTCGGCGCGATCGTGCTGATTCCATGGGTGCATCTGCCAAGTCTTCTCGTGCTCCCATTGTTTGGGGTCACACTACTGGTTGGTTCGGCCGTGTTGACTGCCGTATCGTATCTCGCCTTTGCGCGGGCGCTGGATCATGTGGAGGCTTCGCGCATCGGCGTACTCGTGTCATTGACGCCCATCGTCGTCGTGGTGGAAATGGAGGTGCTGCAGTGGTGGGTCCCGGGCCTGCTCGCGCCGGAGTATCTGCCGCTGGTCAGCGTTGCAGGAGCGATGCTTGTGGTTGCCGGAAGCGCCCTGAGTGCGATCGGCAAGTCAGCTCGAGATGTCGCGCCTGTCTGTGGCGATGCACCTGAGCCGGGCAAATCGCATGACCGAAACTCGACACGCCGTGGTGCAGTCCGTCCGGAGACAACAACACGATGGTGATACGGTTCGGGTCCCGACTACACGGTCATCAACGGCGTCGTGCTGATCCTGATCATCAGTATCGGCCTGGTGACGATGCTGATGGACTTTCTCTACCCCCTGCTGGATCCGCGCATATCACATCGGAGCGGCACCTGATGCGGCGACTCGATCAGGTGCTCTATTATCTGCGTGAAAGCCCGATGCTGGGCGCCGGCACCCTGTTGATCCTGCTCATCGCGCTCTTTGGGATCCTGGGGCCCGTCTTTGTCGACACCGATTTGGCCCGCCCCCTGTCCACAACGCCGCGCCTGCCACCATCCTGGGAACACCCCTTCGGCACGGATGATGCCGGCCGCGAACTGCTTGCCGTCATGGTGGTCGGTGTGCCTCTGACCCTGCGCGTCGGCCTTCTTGCGGGCAGCGTGGGGCTGGGACTCGGCATTTTCCTCGGCTTCACCAGTGGCTATCTGGGTGGCACCTTCGATACGATCGTACGCGGCGTGGTCGACACGCTGCTCACCGTACCGGGTCTGGTCGTGCTGATCTCCATCGCTTCCACGATCCGCGAAGAGATCAGTGTCAACATCATGGCCATGGTTGTGGCTTCCCTGGCCTGGATGTGGCCCACGCGGGTGATCCGTGCCCAGGTGCTGACCATGCGTGAGCGTGCCTACGTGCAGATGGCCAAGCTCAATGGCATGAGTGATACGGAGATCATCTGGAAGGAACTGTTTCCGAATCTGCTCCCGTACCTGGCGGCCCTCTTCGCCAACGCCGTGAACTGGGCGATCCTCTCCTCCATCGGCCTCGAAGCCCTCGGCCTGGGACCGCAGAATGATCCAACCGTGGGCATGACGATCTACTGGGCCATCACCTTCAGTGCTCTGATCCGTGGCATGTGGTGGTGGTGGGCGATTCCCATCGTCTTCATCGGGTTGGTCTTTGTCGCTCTGCTGATGATCTCCGCCGGCCTCGATGAACTGGCCAATCCGAAGCAGCGGAAGGCCGTATGAACAACCAGGCCAGAGAGGTCATGCTCGACATCCAGGGTCTCGAGGTGCACTTCGAGACGCGTCGGGGCCTCGCCCGGGCGGTGAATGATGTCGACCTGCAACTCTACAAGGGCGAGCGCTTTGGGCTTGTAGGTGAATCGGGCAGCGGCAAGACAACGATGATCCTGGCCCTGCTGCGCATGATCAAGACGCCGGGGTTCATCGCCGGCGGCCGTGCCGTGTTCGATGATGGCACCGATCTGCTGGCGCTGTCGCCGGAAGATGTGCGCAAGAATCGGCTGCGCCGCGTGGCCATGGTGCCCCAGGGTGCCATGAACTCTCTCAACCCCGTCATGCGCATCGGTCAGCAGATGGCCCTGACCATGCGCGAGCACGGCGAAGTCGGCACCGGGGAGGAGTTTGAGGCCCGGGTCGCGAAACTGCTCGACCAGGTCGGGCTCGTGCCCGAAGTGGCAGACCTCTACCCCCATGAACTCAGTGGCGGCATGAAGCAACGTGCCTGTATCGCCCAGGCGATCTCTCTCAGCCCGCGCCTGATCCTGGCCGACGAGCCCACCTCCGCTCTCGACGTTGTTGTCCAGCGGCAGATCATGCAGACCCTGCGACAACTGCAGTTGCAGTTGGGTGCGACGGTGTTGCTTGTGGGTCACGACATGGGCCTCATGGCTCAGTTCGCCGAACGTGTGGGCATCATGTATGGCGGCAAACTCGTCGAGGTCGGCTCCGTAGCCGACGTCTTCCGCAATCCGCAACATCCCTACACACAACTGCTGATCTCGAGCATACCCTCCTTTGAGCGACGGGGCACATTCCAGGGGATTCCAGGGGTGGGCCTGTCCCTGCTCGATTCGCCGAGCGGATGCCTGTTCCATCCGCGTTGTCCGCAGGCTACCGAGCGCTGCGCCCACGTCGAGCCGGGGCTGACACAGTTGGGACCGGGGCGTCAGGTTTCCTGTCTGCTGTACGAAAAGGAAGAGACCCATGCCGCCCCTTCTTGATGCGAGCCACGTGCGCAAGGTGTACCGTGGTGGCGGTGGCCTGCTGGGGGCTCAGACCACCGAAACGGTGGCCGTCGATGATTTCACCCTCGCCATCGATGGTGACACGCCGTCGTTTACCACGATCGCCGGCGAGTCTGGCAGTGGCAAGACGACCATCGCCCGGATGCTGCTCGGCGTACAGCCACCTACGAGCGGCACGGTACGCTACCGGGGCATCGACATCGGTCAGATGGACAAAGAGCAGATGCGCGCCTTCCGTCAGGATGTGCAGGCGATCTTTCAGGATCCTTTCGAGGTCTACAATCCGTTCTACAAAATCGATCACATTCTGACGACGCCGATCGAGAAGTTTGGTCTGGCAAAATCGCCACAGCAGGCGGCGGAGCAGATCGACGTGGCCCTGCGTACCGTCGGTTTGCGTCCGGACGAAACCCTCGGGCGCTACCCGCACCAACTGTCAGGTGGTCAGCGCCAGCGCATCACCATCGCCCGGGCCTTGTTGCTGAAACCCAAACTGATCATCGCCGACGAGCCGGTGTCCATGGTCGACGCGTCCCTGCGGGCGACGATCCTGGCAAACCTGCACAAGCTCTACACCGACTTCGGCATCTCCTTCATCTACATCACGCATGACCTGACCACGGCCTATCAGGTCAGCGAGAAAATCGTCGTCCTCTACCATGGCACCGTCGCTGAGGCGGGAGGCGTGGAGCAGGTCATCAAGGATCCGAAGCATCCATACACGCGAGAACTGATTCGCTCGATCCCCGTCCCCGATCCGGGCAGCGCCTGGATCGAGGAAGCCGTCGAGGAAAGGGATGTAGAGGTCCCCGACGCCGAGCTCCAGGGGTGTCGCTACGCACCGCGCTGTGTCCATGCGGAAGAACGTTGCACCCGAGTGCCTCCCCTCTATCGTCTCGATGATGGCCGCGTCGCCTCCTGCGTGTTGTACGACAAGCACGAAGCCCTGGCTGACGGCGACCTGACACAGATCATCGGCGCGCCCCAACAGAAAGACTGAACCGTATGCGGAAATGCCTGACGTTTGCCCTGCTGGCCCTCACCCTTGGTCTTGTCAGTTGTGGCGGCGACCAGAGCGGCGGCATTCCCCGCAACCGCACGTTCATCCTGGACTGTTCCTCCGAAGGTGATTGCGGCGGCCAGATCAAGGATTACAAGGCGTTCAACCCCTTTCTGCTGACAGGCATCACGAAGACCGGCTGGAACTTCCTTTTTGAGCCGCTCTACTTCTACAACGCCTACGCCGCCAAAGACAACATCATTCCGTGGATCGCCACAGGGCACGAGTACAACGACGACTACACCGAGATCACGGTTCATATCCGAGAGGGTGTCAAGTGGAGTGACGGCCAACCGTGGACGGCGCATGACCTGGTCTTCACGATCAACATGCTGAAGGACAATGCGCCGAAGCTCGGCTTTTCCACCGACATGCAGGCCTGGGTAGCAGAGGCGACTGCCGTAGACGACTACACGGCACACATCCAGCTGACAGCGTCCAACCCGCGCTTCATGTTCAGCTACTTCACCAACAATTTCGACAACGGCATCCCCATCGTGCCGAAACACATTTGGGAGAATCAGAACCCCGAAGAGTTCACCAACTTCGACCTGGAGAAGGGCTGGCCCGTCGTTACCGGGCCCTACAGAATCAAGATCTCTGTACCGGAGCAACGTGTATGGGATCGCCGCGATGACTGGTGGGCGAAACAGATCGGTTTCAAGGAACTGCCCAAGGTGGAACGGCTCATCTATCTGCCCTACATGGAGGGCACGAAGCGCGTCCAGAACCTGATCAACAACAACATGGACATCAGCCTGGATCTGCGGCCGCCAAACATCCAGTCGATCCTCGATGCCAATCCCAATGTGACGACCTTCAGCGGCCGGGAGCTTCCCCACGGGTATCTCGACTGGTGGCCGATCTGCCTCGGATTCAACAATCTCGAGGCGCCCTTCAGCGACCCCGAAATCCGCCGGGCCATCAACTACGCCATCGATCGTGAGCAGCTCGTGGCCATCGGCTGGCAGGGCGCCGGTTCGTATTCGCTCCTGCCGCTGCCGGACTTCCCGCCGATCCGCGCCTACACCGACCAGATCCAGGATCTGGTCGAGAAGTACGAGATCGGTGTGCACGACCTGTCGAAGTCCGCCGCGATCATGGAGCGCAAGGGCTGGCACCGCGACGCCGAGGGCTTCTGGGCCAAGGACGGCGAGCGCATGAAACTCGTCATCGACATCGGTGCGATTTTCAACGACATCACCCCGGTCCTTGTGGCGCAGTTGGAGCAGGCCGGCTTCGACGCCGATTTCCGCATGACGCCGGACTCCAACACCCGTATGGCGCAGGGCACGGCCAGAGCCTTCCTCTTCGGCAATGGTGGGTCGGTGCGCGATCCCTACTTCACCCTGCGGCTCTACCACAGTCGCTTCGTGCAACCCACAGGCACACACGCCGAACGTTTCTGGCGCTGGTCGAACCCCGAGTATGACCGCATCGTCGACCAGATGGGCAAGACCTCACCGGATGACCCCGCCCTGCAGGGCCTGTTCCGGGATGCCATGGAGATCTGGTTGCGCGAACTGCCGTCGATTCCGCTGGTCCAGTGGTATCACCGCATTCCCCACAACCAGACCTACTGGACCCATTGGCCGAGCCTGGAGGATCCGTACATCAACACCGCATACTGGCACAACACCTTCCTGCTGTTGCTGCTGGGCCTCGAGCCAACCGACGCCATCGGCACCTGAGGCGGCCCGTGCGGGCGCCGGTCTTCTGTCGCTCTCTGCTGCTGCTGTTTGTCCTGGCAGACGGTCTGGCGGCGCTGCCAGCGATCGAAGCGATCCAGGCCAGCAGCGATACGGTTCATCGGTTCGGGAAATTCGAACTCACAGCCGAGATCCGGGCTGCCTACGAGAACGCCTACGATTTTGACGAAGTCAGCGTGTTCGTGGCCTTCACTGCTCCATCCGGCACGACAACAAAGGTCGACGGATTCCATGTCGATGGCACCACGGGTGCCGGGGTGTGGGTCGTGCGTTTTGCCCCCACCGAACCGGGTCAATGGAGTTATGCGCTGTCGATTCATGACAGCACCGGAACGGTGTCGGCGACACCTGGTGCCTTTACCTGCATTGCTGGCGACAACCCCGGCTTCCTCCGCACCACACCGAATGCCTACCTGCGCTTCGACGACGGCACGCAGTACTTCGCCATCGGTGAGAACATCGGCTGGGGCTCCTTCACCGATCCTGTCACCGACTACCGGCGCTGGCTCGACGATCTGTCCGACCATCGCGGCAATTACATGCGTACGTGGATGGCGTCCTGGGGTTTCGCCCTCGAATGGCAGGACACAGGCCTTGGCAGGTACGCAGAACGCGAGTATCGAGCGCAGCAGCTTGATCAGGTGCTCGAACTGGCCAGCGAACGCGGCATCTATGTCCAGCTTGTGCTGAACAATCATGGGCAGGTGTCGACACGGGTAAACCCCGAGTGGCAGAACAATCCCTACAACGTCGCCAATGGTGGCCCCTGCCAGAACACCTGGGACTTCTTCACCGATGCCACCGCCCGGGACCTGTTCAAGCGACGACTGCGCTACATTGTCGCCCGCTGGGGCTACGCCCCCAACATCCTGGCGTGGGAGTTGTTCAACGAGGTCGATCTCACCGACGACTATCCGCAGCATGCCGAGGACATCGCCCGGTGGCATAAGGAGATGGCCGCCGAGCTTGTGCGCCTGGATATCAACCGGCATCTCGTGACAACCAGCTTTTCCGGCAATGCCGCCAGCGGCGGTGTGACATCGGCCGACTCGATCTGGCGCCTCACAGATCTCGACCTGACGCAGACGCACTACTACGGCCTCGACACGGACGCGTTGCGAGTGCAGCGAGACCTGGTGCAGGAGCAACATCAGGCCTTCGGCAAACCGGCCATGATCGGTGAATTCTGTTTCACCGATGCCGCCATGGCCCGCAGCAGCGACCCAGACGGCATCTACCTGCACAACTCACTGTGGGCTTCCGCCTTCTCCGGGGCCATGGGCGCGGCGGCCATCTGGTGGTGGGACAGCTACATCGAGCCTCTGGATCTGTACTTCCACTTCGAGCCCCTCGCCCTGTTCTTCGCCGCTCTGGACCTGCCGGCGGAGGACTTCCGCGCCCGCGTCGTGCGCGCCGGTTCCGCCGCCGCTGAGGATCTGGAGGCCAGGCCCGGCATTGGCCTGCGTCGCGCCTCTGTTGCGGCCTTCGAAGTCTCTCCTGCGGGCGTCATCACACCGAGCCCGGTGCAGGCGGGCCGCTACCTCTTCGGCGCCGAAGAGGTGGACCGACGCAATCCACCGACCTTCTTCGTGGACTACGCTCAGCCCGGCGAGTTTCACCTGGATACCGGTTCCGCCCTGGAGGGCGCACCGCGACTGACGGTGTGGCTCGACGGCAGGCGCGTCTTCGACGTCGAGGCCGTGGCAGATGATCACTTCGTTGTCCCCGTGCCGCTGGGCCCACATGCGATTCGGGTGGAGAACTCCGGATCCGGATACATCCGTATCACCAGCTACAACTTCGCCGACTATGTCCCGACGGTCCTCAGCTTTGCCCTGCAGGGACAACAGACGATTGCCGGCTGGCTGCAGAACAAGAAGTACAACTGGCGCGATGTGTTGGCCGCCGGGCCACCCCCCATCGTCGAACAGGCTGTTGTCAGGATTGATGATCTTGCCTTGCATGGCGACTACCGCGTCGAGTGGCTCGACCCCCTGAACGGCCAGCAGCTGCAGTCGAACAAGGTTTCTTCCACGGAGGGTAGCCTCACCCTCGAGACGCCCCCGTTTTCGTGGGATCTCGCCTACCGGATCCGCTATTTGGGTGCGGCGACGGCCGTGACCGACCTGGATACCTCTGCCGACGCAGGCCCAGAGGCTTTCGCCCTCAGCCAGAACTACCCGAATCCATTCAACAGCAGCACCGTGATCCGCTACCAGCTGCCGCAGCCGATGGCCGTCGACCTGCATATCCACGATCTGCTCGGACAGCGAGTGGCAACGCTGGTGCAGGGCCTGCAGCCTTCGGGTTCAGCGCAGGTCATCTGGCAGGGTGTGGACGATCGACGCGTGCCTGTGAGTTCGGGCAGTTACTTCTACGTGCTGAGTGCCGGCACCTACAGCGCCCGTGGCAGGATGACGTTGCTCAGGTAACGGGACCCACTCGGCCATCGCCCCGCGGATCTTCGTGGTCCTGGCCTTTGCCGACTAGCGTTTGCCGAACTCGCGCGTGACGCTTTGGCCGGCGCTGCCGCCGCCTGGCAGGACAAGGACCAGTTGCGAACCGCCGCCCAGCAGATCAACCACACCCTCGCCGCTGAGTTTCTGCGACAGCTGGAGGGTCAGATCGGCTGCTGCATTCAGCGGGTTCGCCGCCGACAGAACCAGTCTGTCCCCCGCTTCGCGCAGCAACAGCAGGCACGCCTGGTCCGCGGCGATTGTGCCGTGTGGGCCGAGATCAGCGCTGCCCGCCTCGTAGAACACGATCCCGGTCAGACCCAGATTCGCTTCCCGTACGACCTGCAGCGACGCCGTGTTGGCGATCAGTTCGATGACCGGCGACTGCCCACGTTGCACATCCGCCAGTGCCAGAGTTGGCGCCACGACATATGCATAGGCGGCACTCTGCGGTGTGCTGCCATGGTCCAGCCATAGAGTGAAGAGATCGTGAGAGATCGGCTCTGCGGAGGCGCTGCGGCTGATGTCATGCCAGCTGCCCGTGGCGGTCCCCTGGTGCAGATGTAATCGGCCCCCTGCAAGATCGAAATAGGTGATCCCGTCGTGATGGACCCAGTCCCGACCTTCGCTCTGCCCTTGCGTGACCTGCCCTGCGAGGAAACACTGATTGATCGTTGTATGTACGGAGTGCCCTGAGCTGTCGCTGACACCGGCTCCGAGAGCGACGATCTGATCCCCCAGAAAGAACCAGCTCTTGCGGGCTCTCAGGCTATCACGCTCAAAATCCACAGCTGCCAGGCCATGGGTGCCATCACTGACGCCACCGGCGAAAGCGCGGCTGCCGGGTCGACAGAGCTCGCCACTCAGCTCGGGCGTCTGCACGACGGTTGTGCCTGGTACATGCTGCCAGTCCCAGACGGGAAAGATGTCGCTGTACTCCAGCCCCGTTCGACTGAAAAAGGTGCATCCGTCGGCGATATGATGGCTGCGCAGGGCCTCACCATTGTGGGGACGGTCGGTGTTGAGCAGGCGGCTGGAGTAGAATCGCGCCGAGGCGTAGAACGCCGGGCGCTGCACCACAGAGATGTCGCCGCGCCAGAAGTGTCGGTGGCCGGACAGTTGCGGCGCCTGTCCCGACAGTCGGTCCCGCATGGTCCGCAGTTCCTCTTCGCGACCGGTCGGTACCTGCAGGAGATGTTCGGTCACAGCTTCCAGGTAGCCGGCGTTGTGACCGGCACGTGCGATCTCCCGGCCGATCGTGCCGTAGTCCTGCCAGCGACCGCGGGTGAACCACTGGTGGCCATCGAGCACGAGCGCCGTCAGTAGATCGATCTTTTCCTGTGAAAAGGCGAAGCGAGTTCCGCGCAGCAGCGCCGCGATGCGGGCGCCGTCGCTGGCAAAGCCGGCGCCATAGCCATGATTGTAGAGGCAGGCACCGTGCTGATGGAAACTCCCATCGATCTGGACGCCCTCCGCTTCGGTGATGACGATCTCAGCGGCAATGCGGTCATAGGCGGCCTGCACCAGGTCACCATCCCCTTGCAGCAGGCCTCTCTGCGCCGTGATGTCGGCGAGCCAGACCAGATTCTGGCCGGTCTTTTCCAGTTTGGCTCGAGCCAGGATCGCCGCACCCAGGTTCCGTTGCACCGCCGTCAGTTCCGCATCCAGCAACAACAGCGTCGGCGCCAGCAGGCGTGGCACACCAATGTCGTTGTGCCACCAATTCGGATTGCGGTAGTCGCACGTGAGCCAGTGATCGAGCGCGGCGAGGGCAGCAGGGCGCAGGGAGTCCTGCCCGACCGCTACGGCGCGGGCCAGCAGTTGCAGATTGTGCAGGTGCCGGGACGTGGCCCAGTTGGCAGGCTCCTGGTCGGCGTAGTCAACCGAAGGCCACTGACCGTTGATGAGTTCGGCGGACAACCGCTGGGCCTGCGCCGTATCGACGCTGCGGAGCAAGGGTTCCAGCAGGCGCTGGCGAATCGTCATCAGGTCTGCATCGGGATCAGGCATGGCTGCGTTCCCCGCAATGTGAAGTGTGAGGCAAAGCAGCACGACCAGTCCCACATGCACGGTTCAAATCATGACTCAACCTGACGGGGCCGGCTCGGAGCAGATGCGTGGCAGGCACAGATGCTGGAGCCCGGCTCACCGGGGCGCATCGCGTTCCGCCCCGAAGGCGCGCATGTAGACCTTGGTGCGCTCGTTGAGAACACCGTAGAAGCCACGCGTCTCTGCATCCTCGTGGTCACGCCAGAACGTAGCCGGGATCCCCGAATCATTGGCCAGCGGTGCACGGGCACGGTGGCCATAGTAGATCTGCGCCGTGCGACGTTCGTGCGACGTTGGGCGGGTGGTGGCTGTATGCAGGACCGAGACGTTGAACAGGGCGCAGGTCCCGGCGGGGCCGTGCAGATCGTAGACCCCACCCCGTGCCAGCTGCTCGTCGTTGTTCTCCAGCACCGGTTGCTGCATCGATTCGGGCGACAGGGAGAAACAGTGGGTGCCTTCGTCGACGTCAGAGAAGTACGTGATGAGCTGGATGTAATCCATGCGCAGGGGGTGCTCGTGCCAGTGGGGCTTGTCGCGGTGCCAACCTTGATGCAGCGCCCCCTCATACGCTCGCATGGAACGGAGGCCGATCTCGCCGAAGCACAGAGGCCCGCCCATAAGCTCTTCGATGATGGGAAAAAGGCGAGGGTGCCGGATCAGTTCATCTAACTTCGGCGTCGTCAGCAACGCATCGTAGTTGGCGTGCTGGTGGTGGCCGTAGGGATGCCAGAAGTAGGGATACTGCTTGCGGTCGGCAGCAAACAGATCGTTGAAGGATTCGACTTCGTCGTCCTCGAGGACTTTTCCCAGGTTGATGAAACCGTTCTGTTGAAAGAAATGTCTCTGCTCATCATTCATGGTTGTGCTCCTGCTCCTGGATGGGTCCGGCGGGCAGGCTGAAGAGGAGACCGGCGACTCGATTGCCGTCGTAGCGCGGATCGGTCTCCGGTTCACAGATGTTCAGGCTGAAATCGTACCCACCTCGATTCTGCTCGGCACGCACCACAACGGTGTTGCTGCCGGCATGGATCTGCACGGGCTTTCTGTCATTGGGCAATCGGTGTCGGCGTCGCCCCTCGTACTCGTACACCAGGGCGCCGTTGATCCAGACCTTCATACCTTCGTCCGACCCGAGCCACAGCTCCGCGCTCTGTGCCTTCACGGCCTCAAATTGAGCGTAGGCATAGACCACGCATTCGGCCGGGTCATCAAAGTGCTTGTCCAGATCGATGCGATCATCATGGAAGTAGACCCCCGCCGACCAGCCATCCTGGCCGGCGTGGACGGCAGGATTCGTTATGTCGATGAGCTCCTCGCCCGCTTGCAGTTGCTCTTTGTCGAAGGGCCCCTGCAGCAGCCAGGTCCGATTCCCCTGACCATAATGACCAGCCCCGTCATCCTTGGACGCCTTCTCAAAACGCACCGCCACCTGTGCCAGCGGGCTCCCCTTGACCTTGATCATCCTTGGGTCGCTCTGGCCGAGACCTTTGTGTGACGCCAGCGTCAGGTACTCCAGATCCGCCGGGTTCATGCCGATCAACTGCGCTGAAATGGCATCGGCTGCGACCACGTCGGCACTGGCAACAATCATGTTGAGACGTCGTGGATGGCCGCCGAACTTGTCCGTCTTGGCGCGCTCCATACACATGATCGCATCAACGAGGGCGAAATCGGGCTCGGTGGCGGCAATGACATCGGCGATGGTTTCGTCGATGATTTCGGTGTTGTGGGGAATGCCTGGATTGCCGCTTCGCGGCGGATACCCCGCCAGTTTCGGCCACCCGTACACCATCCCCGGAAAGACGCCGATGAAGTTCTTCATGGCATTGGTCATGTTGATCTGGTTGTGCACCTTGAGGACCGGCACAGTGATGAGAAAGTCGTTCTCCAGGATCGCCAGCGGCAACGTCCACTTGTCGCGGGCATAACCACCATCCGGTACTGAGACCTCCGCCACTTCGTCGAAGTTCAGATCGAGGATATCCAGATGGATGCCCTTCAGGTCCGGATCCTGCAGCAGTTGCCGGTAACCGGCGATGGCGAAACCATCGGCTCGCTCGACGTCCGCACGGACCTGCACTTCGGGGCTGTCCGGTGGAATCCATTCCGCCGGCCCCTCAGCGATGGTAATCCGTACGCCGGGCACGGTCTCGGCGACGATCTGGATCAACGCCTTGACGACCCGCCAGTCGGTGATGACACCTGATCCCTGTTCCCGTAACTCGACGATGTTGACCTTGATGACAACCCACTCCGCGTCCTGTGGGATCCGGTACGCCAGCCCGCCTGCCATGTCGACAGCGTGGCGCACCATCGCCGCCACCTGTGCCTCGGTCAACGTCGCGTCCGGTGGCGCCGGGTTCGCCAAACCCTCGAAGTCAGAGCGGATGAGCCCAACCACGGACAGGCCGGGCCTGGTTGCCGCCGACACACCGTCGACCAGTCCCGGTTCCTCGTCAAAACCGACAGTCGTGGTCAGACAGATCATCACCAGGACCCATCCGTGCAAACGACAGCCTCTGCTACCCATCATGCGGTGATCTTTCCTGATTTCTGTGGTGATATGCACACCGGCATCGGGTTCATGGGGACTGACGGCAGGAGCACGTTTGGTGGGATCGAGGCCGACGCGCCAGCAGTGGTCTGATGCACCTTGTAGCGGTCCGATCAGCGCCCACCTTGGCAGGGCGTAATATATGCACACAGCCGATTCCCCACTGAGACCAGCATCCGGGAGCACGCTCCATGTCGATTTCACCGGACCCGATGGCGATGGCCCGCAGGATGGCACGATGAGAATCGAACGTATCGAACTTTCCGTATTCGAGACCCGGACCAATACGGGGCGCTTCGATCTGCAGCAGATCGATGCCGCCCCCGGGCACAAACGCTGGGTGCGACGCAGTCACCCCACGCCACCCGGGGAAATCCACGTGCTGCACGTGTGCACCGCCGACGGTGTCGAGGGCATGTGCACCGTCGGCGACGCCCGCTACACAACCATGCGTATCGAGGATCTGCAACAGCTGCGTGTTCTCGCCATCGGCGAGGACCCACTGGCCCGTGAGCGCCTCTTCGACAAGATGCATGCTGCCACACGCGGCATGTTCACCCTCATGGGTTGGTTTGGTGCCTTCGACAACTGTCTGTGGGACATTGCTGGCAAGGTCGCCGAGCAACCCGTGTGTGAACTGATCGGACGTGTTCGCCCGAGCTGTCCCGCGTACTACAACTTTGGTGGAGCCAGCCCGGAGGCTGCAGTGGCCGACGCGCTGCAGGCGCGGGATCAGGGGTTTGTGGCGCTCAAGGACCACTTCCTTGGGACGGGGCAGCAGAACGTGGACTGGTTCCGTGCCACTCGCGCCGCCGTGGGCCAGGAGCCCGTTCTGCTGCATGATGCAGCCAGCTGCAGCTACCACTTTGAGGAAGCTCTGGCCGTGGGCAAGGTGCTGGAAGAGCTCGGCTACGGCTGGTTCGAAGAGCCTCTGGCCGATCGGGATCTGCCGGCGCTTCAGCGTCTGTGTGAGTTGCTGGAGATTCCGCTGCTGGCGCCGGAAACGATGATGAACGACTTCGAACTCAGCCAGGTATGGCTGCGTTCCGGGGCCGTTGACATGTTGCGGGTGAACGCCCGGCACGGCATGACCATGATGTTGCGTCTGGCCCGACTGGCCGATGAACTGGGCACGACGATCGAGGCCAATGGCCCCGGAGGTCTCTTTGGCCTCGTGCACGCACACCTGGTCTGCTGTGTCGAAAACACGACCTACTACGAGTACTTTCCCGGAGGCTCACGGGACGAAATTGGCAAGGAGATCGGCCTGCTGAATCCGGCCGTGCCCGAGCAAGGCTCGATCAACGCCCCCGACCTGCCCGGTTGGGGAGCCCAGTGGGATCGCGCCTACTTCGAACGAACGCGTGTGGCCGTGCGCTGAGTACCTACCTTGCGGGCGCCCCCGCCTTCACTCGCGCCCAGTCCTGCGGCTCGACGACCGTTGCCGCAGCTGCAAAGACCAGCCAGCCGAAGCGATCCGGCCGATGGAAGTCAGTGACACCCACAGGGCTCCAGGCGCTGGCCTCGGCGGCGGTGATGGCGCCGTCGGCGCGGATGCGCTCGAAGCGATAGAGATTGAGACGCCAGCGATCACCCGGTTGCGGCGGCAGGGATTGCCCGTTCATGACGTCGAGCAGCTCTGTCGCCAGCGCCGTCCATGGCAGGGCCATTTCCACGCGCCAGCCATCGTCGGCGTCGCTGCTGTCGTTCAAGGTTCCGTCGATGGCGATGGCAGAGAAAAACTCCGGATCCCATTGAGCAAAGCCACGGCCGCCGTCGGCCCAGGGCCGAGATAACAGCAGATCGAAGATCGTGTTCAGTGGATTGATCTCGATCTCGGCGTAGTTCAATCCGTCCCCATCGGGGTCGATGAAGATCTCTACGACCTCCTCCTCATAGAGTTGATCATCGCGGTTGCTGTACGTTGACCAGACATCGGCGTCTGCCATGGTGAACAGGAAGTACAGATTGTCCTCGTCCCAGAGGATCTTCGCCGTCGTCGGCCGACTGTGCTGCCCCCCGGCCAGATCCTCGACGTCGACAAGATGCAGTTCCGGCGCGTGGGTCCAGGCGAGATCACCGCCATTGCCATCAATCTCTGGTGCCTCTGCAGCTCTGACACATTGGTACGCAGGGGCCTCCTGCGCGACCCCGCCGCCTGCCATCAGCAGGCACGTGAGCAATGCTGTACGGATTCGTATCATGGCCAATCCCTTCACTTGAGCAGCGTGAGTTGTCGCGTGTGTTCGCTCGCACCGGCCCGCAATCGAACCAGATAGACGCCGCTGCCCAGGGGGCGCCCCCCATCATCGGTACCCTCCCAGGTGGCTGCGAAGTGTCCCGCGGGCTGTTGCTGCTGCTGAAGCAGATGACGGATGGCCTGCCCCGCAGCGTTGTAGATCGTCAGTTCCACAACTGTTGCCGTGGCCAGACTGTAGTGGATCGTCGTGGACGGGTTGAACGGGTTCGGGTAGCTGTAGTCGAGGGAGAACTGCTCCGGCGTGCCAGCCTCGGTCCGCTCGGTGACGGCTGTCATGGTCGACGCCGGAAGACGGATCTCCCAGAGAGAGCGCGGCTGCTCATCCAGCCACGGCGGCTGAAACTCGATCACGTAGATGTGGTTCCCGACGATCTCAGCATCGATGGGGGCACGAAACCCGCCGACGAGCCGTGTCACCTGAACCTGATACTCCCCACCGATTTTGGTCAGATCCAGATGCAGCAGATCCTCATCCGGATCGCGGAAAGGGATGCCGAACTCGCGAACGATGGCATCGCCGATGTTGAGCACAAAGCCGTCGCCGCGAAATTCGGGTGCCAGAGCCCCCGCAACATCGAAGACCAGACCCAGAGGCGATCTGTGCGGCGTGAAAGTACCCAGAGTGATGCCCTCGTCGCTGGCATCGCGGATCTCGCCAGTCTGCTCGTCGCGGAAGCGATCGGCATCGGGACCCACGTTGGGCACCGGATCCGTCAACTGTGCGGGTGGCGGCGGAAAGTCCGGATCATTGCGATAGAAGCCACGGTCGATGACAAACCCGGGCGGCAGATGGACGTCTGTCGTCGGGTCGTACGCCGGATTCCGTTGCGGGTTGTCCTCGGTACCCATGCGCCAGGGAAAACCGAAATGATGCCCCTGGCGCAGCCAGTTCAGTTCCTCTGCCATGTCCCGATCCGGGTCATTGTCGACGCCGAACAGATCACCATTGCCGGCGAACGCCAGGTCGAAGTTGTTGCGCAGCCCTTTGCAGAAGACGTAGCCGCTGGCGGCGAGGGCGGCGTCATCGTTGCGCAGCAGGATATCCTGCCCGTCGACGGGCAGACGGAAGATGGTGTTTGACAGGGGCAGCTCCCGCAGGCCCGGATACTTGTTGCGGTTGGTCTGCACTTCGCCGTGGTCGGTGCGCGATCCGTTGGCGACGAAGAGGAAACGGTTGTCGGGGCTGACAGCCAGGGTGTTGAAAGCGTGGTCGTCGTTGGCTGCACCGTTGAGCGGATAGGGTTCGGTCTGCATCAGCGTCGTCCAGTCGCGGCCACCGTCGGCGTTGAGCCGGCCCCGAACGACGCGGGCGATGGCCGTCGTGCCCGAGCGGCTGGTGCCGAGCACGAAGAACGTACCCTGCTGGGTGATGGCAAAGCCGATGCCGGAACTGGAATTGATCCCGTGGTCTGCCGCCGTGTAGACCATCGCGGACGTGCCCGCCTCCAGATCGACTCGCGAGATGGTGCCATCCTGTGTGATCAGGTAGAGGAGCCCATCCTGCGGATTGTGCACAATGCGGATGTCGGCGCCGGAGATCTGCAGGACCCGCCGCACAGTGATGTCATCACGCAGGGGCAACGGGTCGGCGACCGACACTCCGGCAGAGAGAAGGGTCAGCAGCACCAGCGTGGCGGCTGTGCGGTTATCCATGGGAATCAGTTTTCCTGGTTTGGGCGAGTTGCGATGGGTGGGTCCTTCAGATAGAACCGACGCCATCGGACTTGGTCAAGACAGCAATTGTTGCCCATTCCGCCATCGATTAAGCTTGCAGGACGGAATGTTCACAATGGAGGCGAAGGTGACGATCAACAACGGTAGCGGGAAATATCTGGCGCCCATGCTTTTGGCGCTGATGCTCATGGCACTGGCGCTTGTCAGTTGTGGCGGCGCGGATCAGGGGGGCGACAAGCGCCTCAAGCTCGCGGGCATCGTCTTTCAGGAGGACCAGTTTTTCCGCCTGATACAGTTCGGCATGCAACACGCCGCCGATAGCGCCGGCGTCGAACTGCTGCTGGCCAACAGCGACGGCAAACCGGACAAAGAGATCCAGCTGGTCAATACGTACGTCACGCGCAAGGTCGATGCCATTGTCATCTCGCCGCTCAGCGCCACAGCTTCGGTGACGGCGTTGAAACGGGCGCGCGAACAGGACGTCGCCGTTGTGACGTACAACTCCGCCGTGCAAGGTGATATCGCCGTCGCCCATATCGAGAGCGACCAGAGCGATCTGGGCCGGCAGACCGGCCAGGTCGCCCGCCGCTATATCGAGGAGAGACTCGGCGGTAAGGCCAAGGTGGCTGTGCTGGCCTTCAAGTCGCAATTGCCAGAGTCCAGTAACGGCCGACGCAACGGCTTCGTCGAGGAAGTGGCCAAACTGCCTGGCGTCGAAATCGTCGCCGAACAGGATGCATGGTTGGCGGAAATGGCCATCAAGAAGGTCGGCGACATTCTTACGGCCAACCCGGACCTCGACATCCTCTGGGCCGCCAACGAGGGTGGCACCGTCGGCGCCGTGATGGCCGTCAAGAATGCCGGCAAGGGCGAGCAGGTGGCCGTATTCGGCACGGATACGAGCGCGCAGCTCATCGACTTCCTGCTCTCCGGCGATGGCATTCTGCAGGCGATCACCGGCCAGCAGCCCTTTGCCATCGGCTCGAGTGCCGTGCGCACTGCATTGACGGCACTCAAGGGCGGGCATGTCGCCGCGACCGTATCGATGGCCGGTGTGCTGCTGCGGCGGGATGCGCCCGAAGAGATCCACGCCTTCCGGGCGGAATTGACCCGGCTCATGGCCCAGGGCGACTGATACAACCCGCCACCATGACCGACTACAAACTCGCAACCCGCAGGTTGTGCAAGCAGTATCCGGGCACCACCGCGCTGGCGGATATGTCCGTCGGTTTCGCCGGCGGCGAAGTACACGCCCTCATCGGCAAGAACGGTGCGGGCAAGAGCACTCTGGTGAAGATGCTCGCCGGCTCGGTACAACCAACGTCCGGCGCAATCCTGGTCGATGGCGTGCAGGTTTCCCTGCCCACACCAGCGGCTGCCTTCCGGCACGGCATCGCCATCGTCTACCAGGAGCTGAGCCTGATCCCCAGCCTGACGGTGACGGAAAACATTCTGCTCGGGCGTCTGCCACAGCGCGGACCCTTCATCGACTGGCCCGCCGCGCATGCGCGGGCGCGAGCCGTGCTGGCCGACATGGAGATCGACATCGACGTACGCGCCCGCGTCGGTGACCTCGGCGTGGCCAAACAGCAGGTCGTGGAGATCGCCAAAGCCATGTCGACTGAGCCGGCAGCACTCATGCTGGACGAACCTACGTCGGCTCTGGCCCGGCACGAGACGGGCCGCCTTTTTACCCTGATCCGCCGGCTCGCCGAGCGTGGTGTGGCCGTGATCTACATCTCTCACCGCCTGCAGGAACTGCACCAGATCGCTGATCGTGTGACCGTCCTGCGCGACGGCCATCACATCGGTACAAAAGCCATGCCAGATACATCGGCTGCCGATATCGTCCACATGATGTTCGGCGAAGTGGTGCAGCGTGAACGCCCGGCCGATCTGTGTGTCGGCTCCGCCTGTGCCCTGCGCGTGCAGGACCTGACACGAGCCGGCGCCTTCGAGGCCATCGACTTCACGCTGCACGAGGGTGAAATCCTGGGACTGGCGGGTATGCTCGGCGCGGGCCGCACGGAATTGCTCAGGAGTATCTTCGGGGCTGAGAGCTTTGACAGCGGCCGGATCGAGGTGGCAGGACAAGCGCTTGCCGCACCAACACCCATGCTCATGAAGAAGCACGGTCTGGCCTTCACCCCGGAGAATCGCAAGGAAGAGGCCCTCGTCCAGCGGCACAGCATCCGCGCCAATATGTGTCTCGCCGGCATGGGTCGCATGGCGCGTGGCCTGTTCACGTCTCGTGCGCTGGAGCAACCACATGTCGACACGCAGGTCGAGCGTCTGCGCATCAAGGTTTCCAGCACCGAGAACCCCGTCGCCGCCCTCAGCGGCGGCAACCAGCAGAAGGTCGTCATCGGCAACTGGCTCAACAATCAGCCTCGCATCATGCTCTTCGATGAGCCGACGCGCGGCATCGACGTGCAGGCGAAACAGCAGATCTTCCAGGTCATGTGGGATCTGAGCCGCGACGGCATCGCCTCCATCTTTGTGTCGACGGAACTGGAGGAACTGGTCGAAGTCTGCCATCGCATTCTCATCATGCAGGGCGGCCGCATCGTTGCTGCCGTGCGCCCCGAAGATATCACTGCCGATGAGCTCTACGTGCGCTGCATGGAGACGCCGGGAGTCGATCATGTCAGTTGATGCCGTGCAACAGTGGCTCAAGCGCTCCGTTATGGAGTTGGTATTGCTGGTGCTCTGTGTGCTGCTGGCGTTCCATGCCGATGGTTTCTTCACCCTGGGCAACCTGCTCAACGTCCTGCGCAATGTGTCGATGCAGGGCATCATCGCTTTCGGCATGACGATGGTCATCATCTCGGGTGAGATCGACCTGAGCGTGGGGTCCGCCGTCGCCTTCGCCGGTTGCCTGACGGCCTATCTCTTCGAGGCCGGGTCCGCCTGGGGTCTGGGCGTCGCCCCGGCCCTGATCATGGCCATTCTCGGCGCCCTGGTCATCGGCGCCGGGATCGGCGCCCTCAGCGGCGTGATCCGCGTGCGCTTTGGTGTGCCAACCTTCATTACAACACTGGCATGGATGACGGTGCTGACCGGCGCCGCACAACTCATCACCGGCGGCTTTCCGCTGACCCCCTTTCCGGAGGGGTACAATTTCCTCGGCGGCGGCTATCTGTTGGGCGTGCCCTTCCCTGCCATCATCTTTCTCTTCGTGTTCATCGCCACACATGTGCTGATGGGCTATACGACCTTCGGTCGTGCGATCTACGCGGTCGGTGGCAATGCCGAGGCGGCGCGGCTCAGCGGCATAGATGTGGGCCGCATCAAGATCAGCGTCATGGCCATCGTCGCAGTGCTGGCAGCACTGGCGGGGATCATGCAATCGGCGGAGATCATGTCAGGCTCAGCCAGCACAGCACGGGGCTGGGAGCTGAACGTGATCGCTGCCGTCATCATCGGTGGCACGAGCCTGATGGGTGGCGAGGGCCGCATCCGTGGCACGCTGGTGGGCGTCGTGTTTCTCGGCATCCTCGTCAATGGCATGACGTTGATGAACATCAACGAGTACTGGCAACACGTCGTCAGCGGGGCGCTGATTCTGAGCGCGGTACTCATCAATCGCGCCAATAACAGCGACTGACGGGACCTGGCTTGCCACAGGCGGGTGTCCGGACCTTACGTCAACAGGAACGACACACCGCCCCACGATCAAACAGAAGGCAGGACACAATGCAGGTGACCGATACACACGCTCACATTTTCAGTGATGATCTGCAACGCTACCCGGTGCTGGCGAGTGCCGGCGCTCGCCCACCGGGGATCGGCACGGTCCCCCATCTCCAGCAACAGATGGCCGCTGCCGGCGTGCACCGTGTTGTCGCCATTCACACCAGCATGACCTACGGTTTTGACAACCGCTTCCTCATCGATTCGGCTCGGGCCAACGCCCCATGGATGGCGGGCGTCTGCACGCTGCACCCGGAGGACCCGAAAAGCCCCGACCTGCTGCGCACGCTCGTGCGCGACTGCAATGTGCGTGGCATGCGCAGCGTGCCGGCGGGACAGCCGGAAAGACACCTCGACTACACTGTGGAGAAGCACCTCAACCATCCCGGCGTCGATGCGCTCTGGAACACCGCTGAGGAACTCGGCATCGTCATCAACGTCCTCATCAAGCTGGCTCTGGCCGACGAACTGGAGATCATGCTGCAGAAACACCCGAATCTCCCCGTGGTCCTCGATCACTGCATGTTCGTTCACGGCGATGATGGGATGCAGGGCGAG
>ERZ890510.594-NODE-594-length-27907-cov-5.272476_pt1 | contig 27907 bp, 31 predicted proteins | sample MGYA00521265_ERZ890510 | MGnify/ENA primary metagenome ERZ890510 (study PRJEB32303, sample SAMEA104408624) | aquatic metagenome | biome: Brackish water; feature: Chemocline; material: water | place: Baltic Sea | collected 2014-10-26T21:54:00 | depth 110 m ... | reverse complement strand
ATAGTATGCTTTTGATCCGAAATCATCTCGCGTACAACGTCCCCGATGGAGATAAGACCAACGACTGCTTTGTTCTCGATAATCGGGAGGTGTCTCACGTGTTTTTCTGTCATGAGTGCCATGCATTCGTCCGCAGTTCTATCAGGATCAACACAAATGACGTCGTGGGTCATGATAGCGGAGATGGGAGTTAATTTTGATGTTTTTCCATCGAGAATAATTTTTCGCGCGTAATCTCGTTCAGAAAAAATGCCAACTAATTGTTCTCCTCGCAATACGATCAGCGCACCAACGTCGTGTTCGGCCATTTGAAGGAGTGCATCGTAAACTGTATGTTCGGGTTGGATTGACAAAAGCCTGTGTGCCTTTTCATTCATCATTTGCCTGACGGTTCGCATCATCACCTCTCTTTCTTCTCTAGTATCCTGTTACGGGCGAAGTATTGTCAATAGGCTTTTTAGCTTGAACTGTTTAGAACAAAACGAAACGACTAGTATTAGTGGAATAAAATAGACCGTTAGATTTGAATAGGGGGATGAGTAGATGAAAAGATTTACTTAAGGTTATTGGATTAATGTTTTTTATCGCTGGTTGTAATCCAGAGGATAATTCGGCGAATGATCTAGCTGACCAAATTTTTGAGGACAGTTTTCCTTATCCTAAGCAAGAAACTCTTAACTTTATAAGTTGTGCTGAATGTTCGGTTAAGGTAATTCCGCTTAATGATGATTAACGTGATTTTGCAATCCTCGCAGAGAGGATAAACGAATCTTTTTTTGGAAAAATGAGGTTTAAAGTGACGCAGTAGGCTCTACTCGAAAGACGGTGAAAGAGTGGCGCAGAGTGACCTCAATCCATCCAATCACAACTTCAATTTGAAATCCCAGCATTGGCTTCTTAGCCGGGATTCCTATGGCGAACTCTAATTGACTGGGTGAAAAGTGCTTGAATTTTTGTCATATAGCTATCGACTTTGCTCTAAGGTTTCCCATGCGGCATAGGCAGCGGAAAGTTCAATTTTGATGGTCGCAGTCCTCTTGAGTGTCTGTTCGACCTTGCTAATTTCTGAGGCATAGAAGATTGGGTCAGAAATTAGTGTTTCCAAAGTAGTTTGTTCTGTTTCCAAAGTTTCTATGAGAGCGAGTGCCTTCTGGAGTGCTAGTTTTTCCTTATTGGATAAGGATCGCTTTGCAGCTTGCGTGGCTACAGGGGTAGCTTTAGTTTTGTGCTTATTATTTGAGGTTTCTGGAGTAACGTCTACGTCTAGCAGCTTGCCTCCATGCCGCACCCAGTCGCTATAGCCACCTACATATTCTTCCACATTCCCATCACTCTCGAAAACCATGACTGAGGTGACAACATTGTCCATAAATTTTCGGTCGTGGCTTACTAATAGAACTGTACCCTTGAAGTTAGAAAGCATTTCTTCAAGTAATTCTAGAGTTTCAATATCTAAGTCGTTAGTCGGTTCGTCTAGGACAAGAACGTTGGCCGGTCTACTAAAAACTTTGGCAAGTATAGCGCGATTTTGTTCGCCGCCAGACAGCGCCTTGGCGGGTGTTCTTACTCTGTCTGGTGTGAATAGAAAGTCGCCGAGATAGCTGATGGCATGCTTTCGTTTACCATCTATTTCGATGAACTCTTGCCCACCGCAGACATTATCGATCAGGTTTTTCTCCATATCTAGGTGTTCGCGTAACTGATCGAAATACGCCACCTCTAGTTTGCTGCCAAGCTTAACTTCGCCTTCAGTAGGGGCGAGCTGGCCGAGTATTATTTTAATTAGTGTTGATTTTCCCGCCCCATTTGCACCGACAATGCCGATGCGATCGCCGCGCATAATCGAGGAGGAGAAGCCTTGAATGATCTTTCTATCTCCGAAGGTATGACTAATGTTCTTCAACTCGGCCACAATTTTCCCAGAGCGCTCCGCAATATCAAGTTTTAAATTAGCCTTGCCCTGTAGCTCCCTTCGCTCAGTTCGTTCTTTGCGCATGGATTCGAGTGCCCTTACTCGGCCCTCATTGCGAGTACGACGCGCCTTGATTCCTTGGCGTATCCATACTTCCTCTTCGGCAAGTTTCTTATCGAACAGCTTGTTGAGGTTCTGTTCAGCCGCGAACTGCTCCTCACGATAACGAAGAAAGTGCTCGAAACCTCCCTCAAACTGATAGAGTGAGCCGCGGTCAAGCTCGACAATTTTGTTGGCTACATTTTGTAAAAAACTACGATCGTGGGTGATTAGCATGAGCGCGCCACGGTAGTCTAATAGCTGCTTTTCTAGCCATTCGATAGCCGGAATATCAAGATGGTTCGTCGGTTCATCTAGTAAAAGTAGTTCCGGTTCGCACACAAGGGCGCGGGCCAGTGCAACTCGTTTGCGCCAGCCACCGGAGAGCTCCGACATGCGCTTCTCTTGCGGGAGTTGTAGCTGAGTGATCACAGTGTCGATCTTCTGGCTAAGGCTCCAGCCGTTTTTCGCTTCGAGCTCTCCCTGTACTCGCTCGAGTTCGTCACTGTTATTGGTGTCGTAGTGGAACGTAAGGTGGTGATAACGCTTTAGGAGTGCACCAACTTCTGCGAGTCCATCGGCTACAAAATCATAAACTGTCTGTTCGTCGGCAGTAGGAAGGTTTTGTTCCAGCCACGCGACTTCAACCCCGGGCCGTAACCAACGCTCGCCTCCATCAGGAGAAATTACACCGGCGACTAGCTTCATTAGCGTTGTTTTTCCTGCGCCATTTCTTCCGAGTAATCCGATGCGCGAGCCGCGCTTAATCCCAAAATTGACTTCGTCTAAAAGTATATGCGTACCGAAGTTGATCGATATCTTGTCAAGTCTAATTAAGGGCATCGGTTGGCATTCGAATAGGTGGTGAGTTGGGGACGCATTCTATCCTGTCTGAGTCCTCTCGCCCATCGTACAGCAGAGTTATTTGGTAGAGTAGTGCAGTTGCTAACTCTGTGGAGAGCAAGCATCTAGTTACGGGATCAGATTACGAAAAAGACTTACTACATCTCGTGTTGGATGACGACAGTCCAAATGCAGAACATGAAAGAGAAGAAAGTTATGTTCGAGAACATTAAGTAAGTTTTTATTTAACTTCTCAATCCGCTTTTTTTGTATCTGCTCAATTATATAGATCACGTAAGCCTGTGTGGGGCTACTCCCGGGGTGTTTAGGAGCAGAATAACTAATAGTTCTTCACGAGATTAACGTCAGAAGATGCTCCGTGGCTAACGTTTGCATAAAACGCAATGGCTCTTGTTCACTACTCAAATCTGTGGCATTGGGTAAAAAGTGCATAAAACGGGATTAGCTAGTTAGGCGTTTTGGTCGTAAGGCTTTGAAGCCAATAAGAAACCGGAGACGAATCGAACCTCTGACCTGCCCCTTAGGAGGGGGATGCTCTATCCCCTGAACTACCGGGGCGCAGAACGCGATATTCTAGCTTACCTTGCTGAAAGAGTTACAATACAGCTCTGAACTCTTAATGACTCTTTAGAATTAGACGTCTAAATTGAGTTACTTTCCTGATGTAATAATGCAACCTAATCGAATGGTTTGAATGAAATTTACTGATCTAGGCCTTGATGATGTAATTTTAAAGGCGGTGGTTGAAGAAGGATATACCCAACCCACCCCAATACAAGAACAAGCGATTCCGAACGTGCTCAGCGGCAGAGATGTTATGGCCGCGGCGCAAACAGGAACCGGTAAAACGGCTAGTTTCACACTGCCGATGTTGCATCGACTACTTCCTCATGCGAATTCCAGCACCTCTCCGGCAAAGCATCCCGTTCGAGCGCTTATCTTAACTCCCACACGAGAGTTGGCCGCACAGGTTGATGAGAGCGCTCGACGTTACGGAAAATACCTTCCGCTTAAAGTGGGATGTGTTTATGGTGGCGTGCCAATGCCTCCCCAAGTCGCTATGTTGCGTGCTGGTGTTGAGGTGCTTGTGGCGACACCTGGTCGATTACTGGACCATGTCGGTACCAATGCCGTGAGATTTTCTTCCGTAGAATTTTTGGTGTTGGATGAGGCGGACAGGATGCTTGACATGGGTTTCTTGCCCGACATCAAGCGGATTGTGGATTTGATTCCCCCTTCAAGGCAAACTTTATTGTTTTCTGCGACCTATTCTGAGGAGATCAGACGCGTTGCTGGAGCCTGGCTTAGAGATCCCGTAAAGATTGAGGTAGCAGCTAGAAATACGGTCGTCGATACGATTCAACATACTGTGTTGGAAGTTTCTGAACAAGATAAGTCAAGGCAGCTTGTGCGATTGTTGCATGAAGGCAAAATCACTCAGGCGCTAGTTTTTTGTAATACAAAAATCGGGGCGAACCGCCTGACCCGGCATTTGCAAACCAAGGGTGTTAATGCAGAGGCGATACACAGCGATCGCTCTCAAATTGAACGAACGACGGCTTTAGAAAACTTTAAGGCAAATAAAACTAAGGTTTTGGTAGCAACTGATATTGCTGCTCGAGGCCTAGACATCGATCAGCTACCTTACGTCGTTAATTATGATTTGCCTCACAATGCTGAAGATTATGTGCACCGCATTGGACGAACAGGACGGGCCGGTCAAAAAGGGGAGGCGATATCGTTTTGCACTCCTTCAGACAATGAATCACTGCGTGCAATTGAAAAACTGATTAATAAAAAATTAGAACTTAATGTGTCGAGTAATTCTGGGCCTGATCAAGCAGCTGTTCCAGTATCTTCGAGAATATCAAATACTGATATCAAAAGGCCGAAAGTGGAGACCCAAAGGCCGAAAGTGGAGACCCAAAGGCCGAAAGGAGATACTTTTTTCTCAGAGCCGTATACGCCTAGCGAAAGCGTTAGTGAGACGTTGGTTCCGGCTGTCGATAATAAAGAGACTCGGTTAGATAAGGGCGCTAACAAAAAACCTATTGCAGCCCTTTTTATGCCCCCATCCAGTGAGGCGACGGGAGAATAGTTAAGGGGGTGCAGTTCTAGCGGTTTTGCACACTGTTTGTTTCTGAGATCAATGGATCTTTGTGATTTAGAACATGGGGAAGGAGCGCTAATTTAGGTCTTCTTCTAATTCTAATTCCCTGAGTGATTTTCTGCTGTATTTGCTCGGGCTGATGTTTCTGGTCGCCCCATCTCTGATTTGGTACTCACGTCTCTGTAGCCACGTGTCTCTGATGAAGCTGTATTTGTCGATGGCGGAATCATTCATCATATTTTCAACCGCTAACAAATTTTCTCGAGCGGCAATGACTTTCAGGCCCGTGACTTTCCATCGGGTGGATTCATGGTCAATGTGTGAAATCGGATCTATAAAGTAATCCACGGGCTTTCCTAAGCCGTCACGAAGCGTGCTGGGCCCAAATAACGGCAGCACAAGGTAGGGGCCGCTGCCAACACCCCAATATCCAAGGGTCTGCCCAAAATCTTCCTCATGGTAAGGGATCCCTATTTCTGTGGCGACATCAAAGATCCCACCAACTCCAAGAATCAAGTTGGTCGTGAAGCGTGCAACATCGATCGGAACATTACGCAGCTTCAGTTGTAACAAATCATTAACCGTTGTGTTGAGGACACCTAGGTTCGTGAAAAAATTCCGGACCCCTGTGCGAACAAGAGAGGGAACAAAAGCCCCGTAGGCTTTAGTCACAGGTTTTACAATAATTCCGTCCAATGATTCGTTAAAGCTATAAATTTTGCGGTTCATCGGCTCGAGTGGATCATAGCCGTTAGGGCCGGTTGCGCACCCACCAGTGACAACTGCAATAGCAAGTAATAAATTGATGCACCAAATTTTCATTAGTCAAACCATATTATTAATCTGTTTAAATTATAACCTGTGTTTTAGAGTAGCCACACTGAAGGTGACTATAATAGTGGCTCGATAGAAAAATAAGAGTTCAAGGTGGAAAATGGAGGGTTTATGGATTTCGGACTGAAAGGTAAATGGGGATTAGTGTGTGCAGGAAGTAAAGGGTTGGGGCGAGCGTGTGCGGAGTCCTTAGCGGAGGAAGGGGTCAATATTATTATTGTTGCACGCGGTGCAGAGGCGCTGGCGGAAACGGCGGAACATATACGCTCGAGGACTACGGTAGAGGTTAAAACGGTGGCTGCCGATATTACGACGCAAGAGGGTCGAGAGCTGACTATGAAGGCTTGCCCTCAGCTTGATATTTTGGTCAATAACGCGGGTGGACCTCCAGCTGGAGATTTCAGGAGTTTTACTCTCGCTGATTGGGAAAAGGCGCTCCACGCGAATATGTTGACACCGATTGAGCTCATCAAGTCGGTTTTGGATGGAATGATTGATCGAAAGTTTGGACGGATCGTCAATATTACGTCAGCAGCTGTGAAAGCGCCCATCCCAATCCTGGGTTTGTCGAATGGTGCGAGAGCGGGTTTAACCGGTTTTATTGCTGGTCTTTCTCGGCAAACACCCATGCACAATGTGACTATTAACAATATTCTCCCTGGAGCATTTGCGACTGAGACGATGAATGGTCGCATGGCAGCAATGGCAAAACAGAGCAATACGACAATTGAGGAGGTCGCTCAATCGAGACTCAATGCAATCCCGGCGGGCCGGTTTGGACAGCCTAAAGAGTTTGGGCAACTGTGTGCATACATCTGTAGTGCGCAGGCCTCGTATATCACGGGGCACAACTTTCTCATTGACGGTGGAGTCTATAACGGGACTTTGTAGTATTTTAGATAAAAAACCAATAAAATCAGATAGATATTTTTTTTGGCTTTAATATTAGTCCTTATTTTTGAGTTACGGTACCCAACAAATGCTTCTACCCGTGATTCCTTGACGACTTGTTATCGGTATTTTTCGTAAAAAATACTTGAATTACTCTGCCGAAAACGTATAGTGCGGCCTTCAAGTATTTCGATCAGTCGGTAGTTTGATTTTTTGTCTGGTCGCTGGGTCGTTCGAAGAACTCAGTGGGAATTGCTGCCACGTGAACTTTGGGCGGGAATCGCGGTTTGGGTACGCGTCCTCGACGCAACGGTGGGGCATTGCCTCGCATTACGGAGGGAGATTGTGATATGCGTAATCTCAAATTGAAGAAGGTTCGTCCGGTCGCAACGGAGACAGAAACGCTTCATAAAAACGGGGACGATTTAGGTCTCCATCTGGTTGGTGGTTCTTCAGTTGAAGAGTCGTCTTCGAGGGCTTCACTACATAAGGTTAAAGAAACTCCGGGACTACATGTCATGGGGGATTTGTATGACGTTAAATGTAGCGAAGAATTTATGGTGGATGCCGACTTGCTGAGAGAGCATTGCCTGAAATTGGTCAAAGATGCCGGATTGTCCACTGTTGGTGAATTTTTTCACCAGTTTGATGGTGAGGGTGGCGTGACAGGTATGGTTGTACTTGCTGAGTCACACGTTTCTTTGCATACCTGGCCAGAAAAAAATTATGTGACTGTTGACGTATATGTTTGCAGTTATTCTCAAGATAACCGACCTAGGGCAAGACAGCTCTATCAATCATTGATAGACACCTTTAAGCCTGACTTTGAGAAATCACACGCAGTCGAAAGACTTTAAAAGTGAAAATGGGTGGGTTGGAATAATCGGATGGCAGACAAAGGCAAGGAAGAGTATTTTCTAGAAAGTCTTAATGATGGAATGGGATTTTGGATCAGGTCGAAAGAACGACTTGCACATGCCAAATCTCCTTTCCAAGATATTGAGGTTTTAGAGACCGACTTTGGACGAACTCTGCGTATCGACGACTATTTCATGACGTCGGACAAGGATGAGTTTTTTTATCATGAAAACATGATTCATCCCGCTGGAATCACCCACTATGCGCCTAAGCGTGCATTAATTATTGGTGGTGGTGACGGCGGTGCGGCAGAAGAATATTTAAAGTATCCCTCTATTGAAGAGGTTGTGATGGTGGAAATCGATGCCGTTGTGGTCGATTTCTGTCAAGAGCACCTTCCTGATGTACACCGAGGTGCGTTTGATGATCCTCGGTTGAAAGTTGTAATTGCTGATGGCAAGAAGTATGTGGAAGAGTGTCAAGACCAGTTTGATCTTATGATGCTCGATCTGACAGATCCCTTTGGCCTCGCCGAAGCATTATATCGTGTTGATTTCCTGCGGCATTGTCGTCGTATATTAGGTCCTGAAGGTGTTTTGTCGATGCATTTGGGGTCACCTGTGACGCGTCCAAATGTCTTCCATAGAGTCTACAGCTCGTTGAAAAGCGTATTTGGTATTGTGCGCCCCTATCTGGTTTACGTGCCTTTATATGGGGCGATTTGGGGTATGGCAACGGCTTCAGACAAAACTGATCCGCTTGCATTCAATTCGGAAAATATAGAAGAACGTCTTAAGACGCGTAGAATTAGTCATCTCCAATACTACAATGGTGATACTCATCAGGGTGTGTTCGGGTTACCTAATTACGTTCGAGATATTTTGGGGCGTAGTCTTCGGCCAATCACAGAGCAAGACCCTATGGACGAGCCTGGATTAGATCCTGAAAATCACATTCCCTTAAAGGTGTGTCGTCTCGACTGACATCATTGATCAGGTCCATGAATTGGGATAATGACCAATTCTGTTGAAATCTGTATCGTGATTGTTTGCATTAACTGAACTCGAAAGAGAGTGAGTATGCCCGGACCCCTAAGAGGTTTAAAAGTTTTAGATTTCTCAACGTTACTTCCTGGCCCCATGGCGACTTTGTTTCTCGCTGAGGCCGGTGCGGAAGTAGTTAAAATTGAACGACCCGATAGCGGTGAGGATATGAGATATTATCCGCCGAAGTGGGGTGACAGCAGCGTCAATTTTTCATTGTTAAATCGTGGTAAAAAAAGTATTGCAGTTGACTTGAAGAATGAGCAGGAGCGGGCTAAATTAACCCCATTAATTCAGGAAGCTGATATCGTAGTAGAACAGTTCCGTCCTGGTGTGATGTCACGGTTAGGGCTTGATTACGAGTCCATTAAAAAAATTAATCCTAAGATTATCTATTGTTCTATTTCCGGTTTCGGGCAAAGTGGTCCGAAGAAAAATGTAGCTGGGCACGACATTAATTATGTAGGAGATGCTGGACTCCTTTCGCTGAGTTTGGGCTCTGCTGATCAACCCGTTGTGCCGCCGGCGTTGATCGCTGATATTGCCGGAGGATCGTATCCGGCGGTGATGAATATACTGCTCGCGCTTCGCGAACGTGATTTGTCGGGTCAAGGTTGTTACATCGATATTGCCATGACGGACGGAGTGCTTCCGTTTTTGTTTTGGGCGCTCGGAAAAAAAAGTGCGTCCGGCGTGAATCCTAAAAATGGACAAGACCGCCTCACAGGTGGTTCACCACGTTATCAGCTCTACCCAACGAGTGACGAACGTTTTGTTGCGGCTGGGCCGTTAGAGAATAAGTTCTGGAAGATTTTTTCAGAAACTATCGGTCTTGCGGCAGAGCATCGTGATGATTCTATCGATGAGGCAGAAACGATTCGTCAGGTCGCATCCATAATTAAAGCGAAATCAGCATCTTATTGGGAGCCCATTTTCAGAGAGGCCAACTGTTGTTGTAGCATTGTTAAGACGGTGGAGGAGGCCTTGGCTGATGAGCAATTTAGAGTTCGGGGCGTTTTTAATGAACAGTTGACGAGTAAAAGTGGTGATACGATTCCTGCAGTTCCAATCCCCATTATCAATGATCTCAGAAAACAGAGTTACCGAAGTAGAGCGCCTACCCTTGGAGAGCATAATGAGGAATTTTTACAGTAAAGGTGTGTTAGCGGTAGTTATCTGAATTGATGCGTTGAGTCGATCAAGATCTCTTTGTGTATAAGTATCTAAGCTCTATTTGGGTTGACTCTAAAAGGGTTACCTTTTACTCTACTTTAATCGGATAATAAATTATGGAGTCCCAGTTGATGAAAGCGTTAGCGTATGTCCTATCCCTTGTATTTGTTGTAACTTGCTCTTTAACTTATGCAGGTGTCACGGGAACAACAGGCCCAAGTCAGCACTCAGGTGTAAAAATTAAACCTGTCGAAGACAAGCATGAAGAGTCTAAGGAGGCTAGTGAGCACGATCACTAAATGATAGGGTGATGTGCCAGAAAAAAAAGCCGGCAAAGCCGGCTTTTTTGATTTGGGTAGATATGCTGTGATGTGTCATCTAAATTTGAGAATTGAGAGAACAATGTTAGTCTTTAAAAACAAAAGAACGGCGTGCTAGCACCATTGCAAGTGCCTCCTGGGTAAACCCAGTTAGAATTTAATATTGACCGAATTGTTGTTATAGGATGAATCGTGATTAGGCGAATTGTAGTGACTGTGTTGATCAGTGTTTTTTGGTGCGGCCAGTTATTCGCAGAAGATGAAACAGCCGCTGGGATCCAGGAGTACCGAGATTTACTTTCGGATGGTAATCCTGCTGAGTTGTGGGTCTTGTCGGGTGAGGAGTTATGGTTCACCTCGGTCGGTCCAAAAGGGACGAGTTTGGAAACGTGTGATCTTGGTAAAGGGCCAGGAGTGGTGCGTGGCGCCTACGTCGAATTACCCCGTTACTTTCCCGACGTTAAAAAGGTTATGGACTTAGAGCAACGTTTGATTCATTGTCGCATGGCGATTCAAGGGCTGTCGTATTCAGATGTCACATCATATCCCTTTACAAAGACGGGCCAAGAGACGTCTGAGATTGAGATGCTGGTTGCATTTATCGCTTCTGAATCCAGAGGAATGCACATGAATATTCCCCTCGAGCATGCTGAAGAACAAAAAATGTTCGATTTAGGTGAGCAGATTTTTTATTTCCGAGCGGGGTCGCATGATTTTGGATGCATAACTTGTCACAGTGGTGACAATCGAAGGATAAGATTGCAGGAGCTTCCAAACTTTAGAAATCAGGATCAGGCGAGAAAAACATACGGATCTTGGCCTGCTTACCGAGTGTCGGCTGGGGAGGTGCGAACTATGCAACATCGACTTTATGATTGCTTCCGGCAACAACGCTTTCCAGAGGCTATATATGGGCATGACATGATTACGGCTCTTATTATGTTTTTAGCTAAAAGCGCGGATGGTGGTGTTTATAACGCGCCTGCAATGAAGCGTTAAGAGATATTTATGAAAATTTCACGGCTTAGTATGGTCTTCATTGCGATAACTTTGATATTCGGGTTAACGGGGCCTAGTGCCTCAGAGGATATTAATCCGGAGTTTAAGGATCTCCTCAGGGAAGGCTTGCGCACTAAAGGGTCTGTTCAGTTGGAGCGATTCTTGAGTTTAGACGCTACCCAGAAATTCTGTAGTGATTCAAATGTAAATATTAACAGTGATGAGGCAGGTCAGTTGATGTCTAAGGCACTACAGCAGATTCAGTACCCGGCTGACGGTAGTTATCTTGGTGATTGGACGGAAGGCGAAAAAATTGCTCAAAGCGGTAAAGGTTTACGATTCAACGATACCAATGATACGGAAAATGGTGGTAATTGTTACGCGTGTCACCAAATCCGTAAGGACGAGTTAGCATACGGGACTCTAGGGCCATCACTGTATCAGTACGGTAAATTGCGAGGCTACTCTGATGAAGTCCTGCGCTATACGTGGGCGAAGATATTTAACCCTCAGGCATTTCTGATGTGTTCAAACATGCCTCGATATGGCCATAACGGTATACTAACAGTGAAGCAAATGAGGAATATCCTGGCGTTATTGTTGGATCCTCAATCTCCTGTTAATGAGTAAGTGTGCAGTAGGTATTTTTTGTGACACTTTCTCGTAGAGACTTTTTGTTGGTGCTGGGATCTGCCGCCGCGGCTGGTCTTCCTATCTCTAATCGACGGGCACTCGCTAGTCCCCATTTAGATGACCTCTACGATATTCCAAAATTTGGCAATGTTCATCTGCTGCATATGACAGATTGCCATGCGCAATTAAACCCCGTTTATTTTCGAGAACCGAGCATGAATCTTGGTGTGGGCTCGGCTGCTGGAAAACTGCCACACATTGTTGGTGAATCCTTGTTAAAGGCGGTCAATGTTCCTACAGGCAGTGCTATGGCGCATGCATTCTCTTGTCTTAATTTCGAGGAAGCTGCTCGAATGTTTGGTCGTGTTGGTGGGTTTTCGCACCTTAAAACACTGGTGGATAAACTAAGGTCAGGCCGTCCAGGAGCTCTGTTGCTCGATGGTGGTGATACGTGGCAAGGGTCTGGCACAGCGTTGTGGTCTCAGGGGCAGGATATGGTAGATGCCTGTTTGTTGCTTGGGGTAGACGTGATGACTGCTCATTGGGAAATGACGCTTGGTGCGCAGCGGGTACAGCATATTGTTGCCAATGATTTTTCAGGACGGATTGATTTTCTCGCTCAAAATATTAAGACATTTGATTTTGATGAGCCCGTATTCGAATCGTTCAGCATTAAGGAGATGAATGGCATACCCATTGCTGTTATCGGTCAAGCCTTCCCCTATACGCCGATTGCGAATCCTAGCCATTTGATTCCTGATTGGAGTTTTGGTATACGCGAGTATGAGTTGCAGCAGCTGGTAAACCGAATACGAAAAAAAGGGATTAAAGTCGTTGTCTTACTTTCACATAATGGTATGGATGTCGATTTAAAGTTAGCTTCGCGTGTGACTGGGATTGATGCAATATTGGGCGGACATACTCATGACGGCATGCCAGTGCCAGTAATCGTTACTAATAAATCTGGAAAAACAATTGTTACAAATGGCGGCAGCAATGGAAAGTTTCTCGGCGTGTTGGACTTTGCTGTGACTGCATCGGGTATCGAGGATTTTAGATATCGACTCTTGCCTGTATTTTCTGAGTTTATTGCGCCCGATCCCGATATGGAGGCGTTGATTCATCGTGTGAGACATCCATTTGAGCAACAACTTATGGAGCCGCTCGCAACGACTGAAGGGTTGTTGTATCGGAGGGGAAATTTTAATGGGAGTTTTGATCAGTTGATTTTAGATGCATTGATGGACGAGCTTGATGCGGACATCGCATTCTCTCCAGGATTTCGTTGGGGAACGTCTCTTTTGCCAAACAGTACGATCAATATGGAGGCGCTTTTAGCGCAAACTGCAACTACCTATTCCTTCAGTACTTTGACTGAAATGAAGGGGGAAACGATTAAAATAATCCTCGAGGATGTGGCGGACAATATTTTTAATCCCGATCCGTATTACCAGCAGGGAGGCGATATGGTCCGCGTCGGAGGCATGAACTATACGATTGACCCGCATGCGGCCATCGGATCGCGGATTTCCGAGATGCGGATGGGAGACGCGTTCATTGACCCGAATAAGGTATATAAAGTAGCAGGATGGGCGCCTGTGACAGAAGGGGCGACAGGCGAGCTCGTTTGGGATTTGGTTGCACGTTGGCTAAAAGATCAGAAAACCGTGCCTGTTAGAACGCTAGGTACACCACGTATTAAAGGCCTGGATTATAACGCCGGGGTGACCGATCGTTGCGATGCCTGATTCCCTAGTATTAAATACGTATTTTGAATTATCGTTAGGTGCTGCTTGTGAGTAAGCCTAGCTGACATGTCTTTAATCACGAATATGCGGCAGCATTTGCGCAGGGTCGTTAAGTATCCAGCCCTGATCGTGTTTCTGATTTCAGGACTATTGATATCAGCCCTATTATTTGTTTTTTATAATGTCCGGCTCAATAGAGTTATCGCCAAACATTGGTTTCGATGTTTGCTGTTTATTCTTAATCTTAAACTTGAAATAAAAGGCATTGATAAAGAATTGGAAGGCCACTTTTTGGTGGCCAATCATATTTCTTGGTTGGATATCCCAGTCATATCAGCTTGTATGCCCACTTGTTTTTTATCAAAGTCAGAGGTTCGTCAGTGGCCCGTGATTGGACTGCTGGCTCGTTTTGTCGGGACGATATTCATTGAGAGAGCGAGTCGTCGCGCACTAATGCAGGTCAATCAAAAAATTGATTGTTCGCTAAGAGACGGACATTCTGTCTGTGTTTTTCCTGAAGGGACAACGACTCTTGGTGATCAGGTTGACTTATTCCACGCGTCAATTTTTCAGCCGGTGGTAAATGTCGGAGCTAAGGTTACGCCTGTTTCGATACGTTATCTTGATAAAACCCGTGTGCGAACTGGATGTCCTGCTTACGTTGGGGGTATGACGTTACTACGCTCGTTAGATCAAGTTGTGATTGAGCCTGTACTCATCGTAGAGGTGAGCTTTTTGTCGACTATTGATGTTAAAGATTTAAGTCGGGAGAGTATCTCAGATTTATCGAGATCTATGATTTTGACTGATTTATTTAAGTGATGCTGTGCGTCTGAGGGTCTTGTATATTGTGGTGAGATCTGCCTCTACGCCATGTTCTTGTATTGCTTCATCGAAGACCGATTGGGTAGCTTTGCCAACCTGATTAGATGTCTCATAGATTTTCACTTCTTCGGCCCACAATTCTAGGTCTTTCTTTAAGATGGCATTGCTGGCACCAAAGTTAAATGCGCCACTCAAAACGTTATTAGGAATAAACACCTGGCTTGATCGGCTTAGTCCAGACGAGGCATTGATGACATCAATCATCTGCGAGGGATTAAGTCCTGCTTTTTCTCCAAGTGTTAGCGATTCGAGTGTCCCAGCTAAGTGTATAAATAGATTTATGTTGTTAACCAATTTCATTATCTGGGCCATTCCGGGCTCATCACCGACGTAGAATTGTTTGGCGCTCATATGCGGAAATACGTGTACGCATAAAAATTCGTAGGCAACTGTATCCCCTGAGCACATTACGGCGAGCGTCGCATCCTTGGCGCCAGCTGGTCCTCCCGAAATAGGTGAATCTAAAAATGCAATGGTATGCGCTTGTAGTTGAGATGCAGTGTCTTTTGCATAGGCGCTACCCGTGGTCCCAAGACTGACAAGGCTCTTTATTTGAGATCCGTTTATAACGCCGTTGGTGGGATCTAGAACTACAGAGCGAGCCGCATCCAGTGAAGGCAGGCAGGTGAAGACAATATCGGCTTTGTTCGCCACGTGAATCGGTGATGAGCAGGCGTGTACATTGTCGCCACTAAGTGCAGCGCACCGAGATGCATCGATATCAAAAATATATGTTTGTAATCCACTTTTGATGATGTTGTGAGCTATGGGTGATCCCATCGAACCAAGTCCAATGAAACCAAGTGTGGTGATTTGTGAGTAAGGCATATGGTGTCGTCCCAAAGTCCAGTAAGTTTTTAGATGGCGTCGATGATGTTAGGCATTCGACTCTACGGGTAAGTCATGATCGCGGCCCCATTCATCCCATGATCCGTCGTATATTCTCCACTCGTGTCTACCAATTTGATCAAGTGCGAGTGCGAGGATGCAGGCAGTTACTCCGGATCCACAGGTCAGTATGAGTGGATTGTCAATATTTATTCCTGATTCACTGAACCGCTGTATTAGTTTTTCCTTAGGCAGGAGTTCACGTGTTTCTGGATGAAGGAGGTGAGCCCAATATAGATTATGACTTCTTGGTATATGCCCTGGCCGAGCGCCTGGGTAACGATCGGGTTCCTGACCTGAAAATCGACCAGGTGTCCTTGCATCGAGTATCTCTTTACCCAATGAGGAGGCTTTTAAAACATCATCTTTAAGCGCTAACAGGTCTCGTGTAATCTCAGCCTCAAAGATCCGCGGTTCGCGCGGTGACAGTTGTGTGGTGATCTCCCCACCATGCTGCCTCCAATGTGTCAGTCCGCCGTCAAGGATCGAGACGTTATCGTAACCGTAGAGTCTGAATAGCCACCATACACGCGCTGCACTATAAAGTCCTGGAGTGTCATATGCGACAACGTGTGTATTGTTGTCGATACCGAGATCGCCGACCTTCGTACAAAATATTTGCTTATTTGGAACTTTTCTTGGGAGAGGGTTCTCCGGGTCAGCAATGTCACTTAGATCAAAAAAGATGGAGTTAGGAATATGCTGTTCTAAAAACTCAACCCTTGCATCGCGTCCAGTGTCCGGTAGGTGCACCGTGGCGTCGACAATGCACAGGTTCGCATCATACAAATGTTCTGTGAGCCATTGTGTGGAGACTAGGGGTCCAGGGTAATTGGGTGACATATCAAATTTACCTATGGGTATTAGCAGTATTGTTCCACCGCAACAGTTTGACCTACTGAGTAGCGATTGCCATGTGCCCATCCTACGGGGAGCACGTCCTCAATCAATCGTAGCTCATCTATAGACAGATCGCGTTGCGCTCCTTCTGCTAGTTCTTTGAGGTGGTCTACGGATCGTGTTCCTGGTATTGGAATAATGTTTTCGCCTTGATGCAATAACCATGCAATCGCGAGACCTGATGCACTGATGCTAAATTCGCTTGCGAGTTTTCTGAAGGCATTGCTTGCTTCTATGTTCCTGCTTAAGTTGGGTTCAATGAATCGAGGGTTTTCTTTTAGAAAATCGATCCCCGAGATGCGCTCCTCTGTATGAGGGCTGTCTGTGAGTAGTGAGCGTCCCACTGGGGAAAAAGCAACGAGTGCTGTTCCCAGCGCTTTGGTCGTTTGCGTTAAGCCTAATTCTGTGTTTCGGGTTGAGAGGGAATACTCTGATTGCACGGCTGCAACATGACTTACTGAATGGGCAAGCTTTAAAGATGATGGGGCGATCTCTGAGAACCCATATGATTTAATTTTTCCCTCTTGCATAAGTTGGCTCATGGTTCCTGCGACCTCTTCAATGGGTATCGTTTCATCGCGGCGGTGTATGTAATATAAATCTAATGTGTCAACGCCTAATCTAGCAAGGGACTTGTCTAGTTGATCTCGGATGTGGGCGTCACTATTATCAAAGTAGCGCTGACCAGTTTCCAAGTTGCGACAAATGCCGACTTTAGAGGCGATTGTGAATAGTTGATCTTTTATCTTTCCTTGTTTTCCAAGAAAGGAACCAATGACTGTTTCTGATCTGCCATTTCCGTAAACGTTGGATGTATCAATATGGTTGATGTCAAGGTCGAGTGCCGAGCTCAAAATTTTATGTGAACCCTCATCTTTGGCCAATCCGTAAAAGTCAGAAAATGATAAGGCTCCCACACCAATGGCGGAGACGTGTGGCCCATGCATGCCGAGTTGACGAGTTTTCATTGGTGCTCCTAATTAAAAATTAATGATTGAACGCGTTTGTTTTAGGGCAACGTCCCATCAATTATATAAGTCAGTATTTGAACGATTTGCTCAGGGCTGTTCGTGACTGCCAGCGCTGCTGCATCGATTTCTTTTAAGGCGTGTTGATGTTCGGCTTGATGCAAAATGATTAACGATTTGCCAAGAGCGGCCGCATATCCCGCATCGAATGCGGCATTCCATTGTTTGTATTTCTCACCAAAACACACGACAACGATATCTGCGTCTTCGATGCCTTTACGTGTCCGTATGGCATTAATTTTTGCACTTTTTTGATCATGCCAAAATTTATTTGATTCCTCTCCTAGTATACGAACCCCGCAGTCATCACTTGACCCATGAGCTGTTATAGGACTCATGAAGGTGATATTTTTGTCTTTGCATCTCGCGATGATGGTCTCTCGCCAATCGGTGTGAATTTCTCCTGATAGATAAACTTTGTAATGCATGATGTTTTTTCCTGTATCGTGGCTCAATAGTTTGAGTACCACTATATCAATTAATATGTGCTGCCTCAGTGTAAACTAACAATCAATTATTGATGCGCGGAAGCGCACATAGAATGTTTGGCCATAAACCTAAGTTAGGAGCACCGATGAGGCAATCGCGTCGATTTATAAAATTTTTAATTAGCTTATTTTTTCTGGTTGGATCTCCTGCCGTTCACTCAGAAGGTGTCTATTTTGGATCGACGATTTCTCATTCTGAAGCTGACTATGGCACCAATTTAGGGTTGTCTGGTGGCGCCATGCTTGATGATCAGGGTATGGGGTTCAAAGTTATTGGCGGTTATCGTTGGAAGTCGCTCGTGTCATTTGAAGCCCACTATACTGATTTCGGTGAGGTTTCCCTATTGATGCCCAACGGTTCTTCGGTCACCAGGGGTGGATTGGTCACCACGAATGCAACCGGAGCCACATCCAGTACTCGAGTTGAGGCTAGCTCATTCGGAGTGAGTGCGATGCTCACAATACCCTTTGAGGTGGTGAGGCCTTACTTAAAGGTTGGCGTGCATGCGTGGGATACGTCGCGCGAAGTGGGAGTGGGTAGCGCGGATGTTTTTGCTACTCAGATTGATGGGGCGGATCTCCTCCGTGGTATAGGTTTTGATGCGCCAATCAATGAGGTATTTTTTACGCGTTTAGAATATGAAGTTTACGACTTAGACGATGATAAAATTTCGTTACTGAGTTGGGGTGTTTTCTTGAATTTTTAGAGGTGCCATAAGCCATAAGCTATAAGCACCTCTTGGTTATTTTTATGGTTGAAGGTCTTCTAAACGGGCCCAACTGTCATTTGTATTTTTCTTATTGTCTCGGTGGAATGTTGGGTCATCTTACCTTTAATCTTTAGTATTTTTCTGTCTGCTTTGATTGCTAAATCGTCGATCGCTTTATACAGATCCGGTTCGATGGATTCACAAAATATATCTTTCCCGTGAAAGTGTAACTTTGCCTCAGCTTTATGCTCGTGCTTTGATACGGATAGCATGATGTCGATCTTAATCGAATCGTCGAAGTGTCGATCGACGGGACTCATTTTATTTCGAACGTGAGATTCTATACCTGGAGTAAGAGCAATGTGGTGGGCTGAAATGCTTAAGTTCATCATAAGGCCTCCTTGGTGATGGTTTTCACCGATGGCGGTAAATAAAGGCCCTAAAACAAAGCTCTTTACTATCGTCACCGAATGAAACGGTTAGCCCCTTACTGGGCAACAATACTTAGCTTCTGTGTACAGCAAGTCTTTAATTGTGACTCAAATTCAGTAAACTCCTTTGGGTGAAAGGTGTCAATACCTTGCGCAAAACTTAGGAGATATATAGTGGCCCTTACTGTTGGCTTGAGATGTACGCAGCAATATCCTCCAAGTCTTCATCAGGTATTGTTCTCACAACCGCCGTCATATTGCCTGCATCATTGGTTCGGTGTTTTACTTTGAAGTCTTTCAGCTGCTTGATGAGGTATTCATAGTGTTGCCCTGCTAGACGGGGTATTTCATTTTGGCCAGTGAAGCCACCAGCATGGCACATGGTGCATAAGGCTGCATCGGCTAGTTTTTTACCTTTCCCTAGATCGGCATCTATCTTTTTTGAGTTTTGGCCGTTATAAGTTTGTGATGCGTACCAGTCAGCAAGATCATTCATGTCTTGTTTCGAAAGATTTGCTGCCATTGGAGACATTAACGGATCATTTCTGCGGCTCCGTTTGAAGTCTTTTAATTGCAAATAAATATAACGAGCGGTTTGTCCTGAGAGATTGGGATATTGAGGCGAAATGGAGTTCCCATCGATGCCGTGACAGGCCGCGCAAATTTGTGCTTTTTCTCTGCCATCTTCCGCATCAGCTAAAACGGTAAGGGGTAGGCATAACAGTACAACTAATAATTTTTTGAAGTTCATATTATTAAAAAGGCCTTTGAATTAAAAGCGGGGACGACATCAGTCGCCCCCGCTGAAACAGCTACTACTGAACTAACTTACGGTAATTCAAACACGATTACGTTATTTCCGCGTTTGAAGTTCAGCTGATTATTACCACCAGCTGCAACGGCAATATACTGTTTGCCGTTAACCATATACGACACAGCCGGTGCATTGACGCCAGCACCAGCTTGAAATGACCAAAGCTTCGCCCCAGTCGTTGCGTCATAGGCATTGAATGATCCGTTACCTTCACCTGTAAATACGAGGTTACCAGCAGTAGCTAGCACGCCCCCCATTAAAGGCTGATCGGTGTCAGCTTCCCATGCGATTTTTCCGCTGTTAATGTCCACAGCAGACAAACGTCCCCATGAAGCTTCCCCTGGAATGACTTTAAATGCGCCACCAAGCCATAGCTTATCGCCACCAGGATACTCAGCCGCTTCGACGTGGTACGTCATTGGCTGATGTAAGTTTGCAGCGTAGGCGAGACCTAAGTCTTCATTAACAGCCATTGGGCTCCATTCCACACCACCATTAGCGCCTGGAAGCATTCTTGTTCCTTCTGCTGTTGGTAATACCCACATGTCGTCTTGTGGCACCATTGCATCAGAGAATCGAACGAGTTCTCCTGTAGCTCTATCATGAACGTAGACATGACCTGTTTTGCCGCCGTGGATTGCGACCTTGCGCATTTTCCCAGATTTATCTTTAGCTTCGGTCAGAATAACTGGACTTACAGCGTCAAGATCCCATACATCATGTGCGATGTACTGGTGGTGCCATTTGTAGCTACCTGTATTGAGGTCAATAGCAACCATGGAGTTGGTGTAGAGGTTATCGCCTGGTCTGATATCCCCATAAAGGTCAGGAGACGGATTGCCCACAACGAAGAACACAGTATCGGTGTCTTGGTCAACTGCGGGAGACATCCATACACCACCGCCTAGCGTTTGGTAGAAATCACCGCCACGTTTCGAGAGCATTTTTTTCTCAGCCGCAATGTTTCTGTGCATATCTCGGCCGGTAGAGTCATGAGTGGCCCATACGCCTTCATGACCCCGCTCAGGAATGGTGTGAAATGTCCAAGCGAGCTTTCCGCTGTTCGCATCGTATGCTTTGACGAAGCCGCGAATGCCATATTCACCACCATTGGTGCCGATGAGGATTTTGCCATCAACTGCAACTGGAGCCATTGTCTCTGAATACCCAAGTTCTGGATCTGCGATTTGAGTTTCCCAAATCTTTCCACCAGTCTTTGCGTCAAGAGCCACGAGTTTGGCATCTAGAGTAGCCATGAAAACTTTGCCATCTAGTGCCGCAACGCCACGGTTGTTTGGTCCGCAACAGTAAACCGTAACGGGTCCCATAGCGTGCTTGTAATGCCAGAACTCTTTACCGCTCACGGCATCGATTGCGTGAATGTGGTTATAAGAGGTTGTTATATACATCACACCATCTACAACCAACGGAGCGGTTTCCATTGACTCAAGCACGGCTGTTTGAAATATAAACGATGTTTTGAGCTGATGAACATTACTTGAGTTGATTTGACTGCTTGGGAAATATCGTTTTTGTGAATATCCGCCATTGACCTGAAGCCAATCAGTTTTTTCAGTATCGGCTCCATCAAGACGGGCTTGTGAGACTGCTCTCAGATTGCTTGACATTGCTTGGGTCGTATCGGTGTTGCCACCGGTAACCTCTTGTGCTAATGCAGATGATCCGAGGACTGCCAGAGCTGCTGTTCCGGCCATCAGGCCGAGTTTGAAGCTTGTCATAAAAGTACCCCCTAGAATAAAAATGAACGTCTGTTAATAATAGAATCGAGGAATTCACTATTTTTGGCTGCGAATTTTGATTAGCCTGTGGTGATTGGCTTTTAGTGTCGCATTATGAAAACCTTGTTCATAATATAATATGTGTTGTAGCGTTAAACAACCTTAAATCTATGGTTTGGAGAATATTATGGGTGTGATAACACGATTAAAGCTCGTCTTGACGGGGCTTTTCTTAGCCATCATTTTTTTGGGGATTGCGCATACCGATCAGGGTAATCCAGACCGCTACACGCTAAATGCGCAATTACTTGCGGCGGCACGAGATGGCGATACCGCGACGGTGGAGCGCGTGATTGAGGAGGGTGCCAACCTCGACTCGCGGAATCGTGGCGGAAAAACCGCCCTATACTTATTTGTCGAGCGACGCGATCTGGCAATGGTCAACTATATGCTCAACCAAGGTGCAAATCCCAATATTTCCGATTTGGAGAAGGTGACGCCGACAATGTCTGCCGCTTATAACGGGGACTTATCCATACTGAAATCACTCGTACAGTCCGGGACGAATATTCAAGAGGAAGATCAGGTATTTAAGACGGCGATGATTTATGCGGCAGCGGCAGGACATTCACATATTGTGAAATATCTGTTGGAGAAGGGGGTAGAGGTGGACCAGCGATACCACCATGAGCTGACCGCGTTGATGTGGGCCTCCGGTATGAATCAACGATCAGTGGTTGCTTTGTTGTTAAGTCAAGGGGCTGATATGACGCTCAGAGATGATCGTGGAAAAACAGCTAGTGATATTGCAATAGGTGCAAAGGCGGGTTCAGTGGTTAATCTCCTCGAATAATGCATGTGGCACTGCGAGCTAACTTTACGGATTTTGATTGGATTTGATTGATTCGATGAGTATTTGTTGTTCGTTTAGAAGTGCCCTGAGTTCTTCCACAGTTTTTGTTAATTGATTAACCTTTTCCTCTAGAGCTTGTTCTCGACGTAACTCTTCCACGACGCCATCAGACTCAAGCCTGGATATTTCAACACGAATACCCGATATTTGATCTAAAAAGTAATCCACCCAAGGATCTCTTTGCGCGGTGTCTGCTTTTGCCGCTGCAAGGCAGAACGGGATCAAGAGTAAAACTAAGATGTACCGATGTTTTATCATTTGCGCAGCCTCTTTTCTGCTGATTGGCTCACCGCATCATTGATAGAGGAGTAGATGTTAGGTTGTGTACTACGATTGAGTTTCTATCAATGAGTTCGACCACTCTCGGTGCTATATGGCTGGTCCATTCTTTACTCTCGTAGACTGCTTTATAAAGTTCTTTTTTCTGTTCCGCACTCTCGAAACGTCTAATCCAGACGTACGTGCTTCCTTTTGGTGTGGATGTCATCACGCGTTCGTTATCGATGATAGAAAACTCATCTGAACTGTCCATAACAAAACTGCCGGTAATCACCATGCCGTTTCCAGATTGGAATGGAATGATCGTGTCTTCAATAAATTGAACCCACTCATCTGTTTTTCCTGGTTTGATTTGATAGATACGTAGCTCAAAAAATGGTTCCATTCTGCTCTCCTTAATTAATTTTATTCTTATTTTTAGGGCCCCTTACTCAGGCCGGTCAGCTTTGGTGGCGCCAACGATGCTCACACCTTGAGTAAAAGTATTTTTGTGCGTATCCGTGATGATTTATGACAAGTTACTCTCATTTTGTTGTTCTTAATTACTGCCATCTATTTCAAACATTACCTCATTTCGTCGCAGTATGGGGAGCGTCCAAGGCGGATTGTAAAAGGCGTAGATTGGATTTCCATTTATTGCTATGTCATTCTGTTGTGCAAAGGTTTTAAGTTTTTCTTCATGAATCTGGATATTTTTTGTCGAATTCGAACCTGAAAACTTTATTGCAATAACGCTCTGTGCGTTTTTTGCCGTAATTTTTACTGCAGGGTTATTTGGTTTCGGTAAAGTCTCAAGAGAGTGTTCATTCGGCATATTAAAACTGATGACCCACCCATTTTCTTTGTAAAGCTGTTCTACAGGTGCGGTCATCGCAATTTTTTGATTGGTAGGAGTTAACTTCGTTGTTCCTTTTTCTGTTGAGTTAGCAACGGCATTACTGCCGAAGATGTAATCTGCAAGTTGTCTAAATCCTGTGGCAATGGATTCTTCACGGAGTCCAGTGACGGTAACTGTAGCTATGATTCGTGGTGCATACTCTCGCCACTCAATGGAGGAGTGCTTTTTTATAACTAGATAGTTTGGGTGCTCAACATTACTCATGATGGGGCCGCATAATACAGCGGTAATAAAAATCGTGAGTAGTAGCCCTATAGAGACATGTCGCCATTTAATGTTCATTGGGAGTTGTGATAGTCCTGAACCCGTAGAGCGTCAGTAACAGCCAGGCGATCATTATGGTAATCCCGCCAATCGGCGTAATATTTACAAGTCTCGGCATGTGGAAAGTTACCGATGTATAAATGCTGAGACTGAAGAGAATGGTCCCTATGATAAAGAGGTAGCCACTCCACCGAAGTAGGGGTGATCGACCCGTCTGGCCCTCGTTTAGAAGGCCAAATCCTACCACCACCGCAGTAACTGCGTGGATCTGGTTATAGCGAACAGCCGTCATTAAAAACCGAAAATGCTCCTCAGTTATTGTTTCACGAAGGCCATGTTCAGCATATGCGCCGAAAGCGACTGAGATAAAGCCAAGAAGTGCTCCAAATAAGAGAATCATTGTGTGCCTTTGTGTGATTTAGTTCGGGTGTCAATCATTGGATGAATGGACTGAATTTTATTTAGATAGTTCATTGTCTGTCGAACTCGAGGGTCCTGCAAGAGGAGACTGTATGTGGGGTTGTGGCGCGATGCAATATGCTACTCAAATTATTATTTTTGTATATCTAAATGATGTATGTTTCTTGTCCTAATCTCTTTTCAAACATATTGTTTTATATGATGGATATCAGTATTATGGGCTGTGGTAGACCAATGAGAATGGAGTGTCTCTGTATGGGCATAGATGTCGTGGTTGGCCAAAATAAATTTAAGTAAGGCATGACTTCGATCATGAGGTCTGATAACTTTTTTCAATAGAGGAGTTTTAATCATGAGAGCATTTTTATTAGCAGTTACTTCATTGATGTTTATTTCAGGTCCGGTTTTCGCTGACGGACACTCGCTAGCAAAGTCGGGCGTCATTAAATTTCATACGGGTTAGAAGTGTGAGTATCCTACGACGGCGGGTTCAGACGATAAAGTAGTTGGTGCTGCGATTTGCCAGGGCTACACATTTTCATCTGATGGGTCTGCAGCGTTACATGAGGGGCCTGCAGGTTGTTATGGCGCCTTTAATGTAGAAGGGAACATTGTTGGTCAGTGTTCATGGAGTGATGCGGACGGCGATAACCTTTACACCTTATTTGATGGAAATGCGTTTACAAATATAGGGACGAATAATATTACTGGTGGTACAGGAAAATATGCAGGTATGACTGGGTCAGGACCTTGGGTATGCAAGGGTGTAGCTACTGGTGAAAGCATGTGTAATCAAAGTTTGACATATAAAATAAAATAGATCGATAGGTACACGGCGAGTCTTTTGGGCATCGCATTAAATAAAGGCGTCTTCGGGCGCCTTTTTTATTAAGTTAGGTTTATGTAGAATTAGGAATTAAGAAATACTTAGTGAGTACAGCATGAATCATATGAGTTTTAATTCAGATCGAGTGGAGTGGCGACGTGTCACCGACCCTTTGTGTAAGACATATAAGGTGGATTTTGAGTATAGCCTTTTGGGTTTCGATCTTGATGCTGGGCGATTGGATATGCTCCTTCGATACGCTGCGAGTAAAGGGCATTGTCGAAGGCATCGGCATGTGGCGTCAACAATGACGTTAGTGCTTGAGGGGGAACAACATTTGCAAGAGCTCCGAGTGGATGGTTCGACCAAAATCGTCTCTCGTAAAAAAGGAGATTATGCGTTGTCTCCTGCCGACGCTCGACCGCATCTTGAGCATGGAGGAGATAGTGGCGGCACTGTGCTCTTGTCAATGTGCGCTAATGATGGGGTTCTCTTTGAATATTTTGGAGAAGAGGCTAAGGCGTCATGGACGGTTTCGATCGCTGAATTCGTCTCAAGCTGGGAGAGTGGGGAGATCTACGGCACGGCAAAGTGACCCAGCAGGAATGTGTTTGCTGAGCCGTCTTTCGAGATGTTCAAGTATTGAAGGTCTATTAAAAAAGACGTTGACTGATCAACGTCTTTTTTAATTTTATATCCCAAATGTTTTATCAGCCTTCGTAAAACCCAACGCCACAGTACATCCCTTTAACTTTGGTGATAAAAGAGGTTTTGGTGTACACCTCCTCACTATCGGTAGTGGGCCGCACAAGTTTATATGTAATTTTTTTGATCTCTCCTTTTTGGGTGCTAGACACTAATGACCAAATATTCAGGCCATCCTCGTCCATCAGTCCAGAGGCGTCAGCACCAAGATTTTTAGGGTGCGCAAGTAAAATACCTTTTTTATTAAAACAAAATACATATAAATCTTTATATCCAAAACCGCCCTCTAAGTCGGTAAATGCGTCGAGGGCTCGTACTTTGTCAATGTTTACTAAGTTGATTGCGCGTTCAATCATTGCTTTGGCTTGTGCTTCTGTGCCGAATTCGGTCGCATGATTTAGCGTAGTCGTCATGCTCAACAAGAGTGCGATTGCCGCGAGAGTTAGTTTCTTGATCATAATAAATGCTCCTATAGATTGTTTCACTTAAAAGGCGCGCAGGTATTGCTAGAACAATTGTATCGATAAAAACATGTTGTGAGTTATGTTTCTCTAGTCAACTAACGAGTTTATATTGATCGTTTGATTTTAACTGCTGTAACTCCGGTAATATCAAGTTTTCGTTTCGTGGAGAAATCATGGGTTGGAAAGGTAAATTGTTAAGCATCCATATCGCACCTGAGGCGAGCTATGAGATGGAGGCATTGGAGGAGGCGGAGCTTGTCGCTGGCAGGGGCATTGTCGGAGACCGTTACTACCTGGGCCGCGGTACCTATTCGCCCAAGCCAGACTGCCGAGAAATCACCTTGATTGAGCAAGAAGTATTGGATGCATTGGTTCGAGATGATCCACCCATGCAAGGTTCTTCCATCAAGATTGAGCCGTTTGAACATCGAAGAAATCTGACTGTAGAAGGTGTGCCTTTAAATCATCTTGTTGGTTACCGATTTAGTATCGGTGAGTGTATCCTTTCGGGTGGGCGACTGAATTTCCCTTGTCGATATCTTGAGCAACTATTGGATCGACCGGTGTTTTTACCTCTTTATAATCGGTCAGGTCTTAATTGTTGGATCGAGAAGGGTGGCGTTATTCATCCCGGGGATGAGATCGTCCCCTTAAATGAAGTCACCACCAAGCCTCATCGTTAGGCTGATTTGATGAGCGCACGTATCATTATGAAGCTCCACGTTGAGCGACGTGATCAGCTTGATGAAGACTTGGTTCGTATCTGGTTGCGCCATCCGCTGAGGCCTAAGCTCCCAGCATGGTCTCCCGGTGCTCATGTGGACCTCCGTCTCGGTGACGGTAAGATTCGACAGTATTCGTTAACCAGTGATCCGCAAGATCTATCGCAGTACGCCATTACCGTAAAGCGAGAAAATGCAGGGCGAGGTGGATCATCCTGGGTACATGAGCATCTTAATGAAGGAGTCCAAGCGCGGGTCTCGACCCCGCGTAATAACTTTGTGCTGGTTGAGGCCCCGAGTGTCTTGATTGCGGGCGGTATTGGTGTGACACCTTTGATTTCTATGGGGCGTGCATTAATGCAGAGTAAGTTATTACACGGGTTTCATTTTTGCTCACAGAGGGCCCAACCTAAGGTAGTGGAGGAGCTGAAACAGATTTGTGTGACTTCGTTGAGCACATACGTTTCCGATGACCCCAACAGCCCGCGGCTCGATTTGTCGGCGTTAATTGCTGGCTTGTCACGTGATCTGCATGTTTATTGCTGTGGTCCTGAGCATTTGATGACTGAAGTGAAAGAGTTGACCAAGGACTGGAATCAAGAGCAGATTCATTTTGAAGTGTTTAACGCCGGAGCAGATGAGGGCTACAAGCCTGAGCCGTTTGACGTCATCGTCTCAAGTACTGGGGAGACCTTACGAGTTCCTGAAAATCATTCGGTACTTGATGTGTTAAGAATGGCCGGACATATTGTCCCTTCGTCGTGTAGGCAAGGGCTTTGTGGCACCTGTGAATGTGGCTATATATCAGGTGATGTGATTCATCGCGACTCGGTGCTGAGTCCCGATTCCCGCCAAGATCGTATGATGCCGTGTGTATCAAGGGCGCGGGTTTCCGTGACGATTGATCTATAAGTCGTTAACTCAGGCCGCAAGGCTATTAGATTTAAACGCTATGCGTGGATGCAAGCGAAATTAACGAGTGGGGTGCTGTTGGTTGTGTTTGGATTGATGTGCCATTCAGCATTAATTTCGGCTCGGAATACTTCTCG
>ERZ890510.593-NODE-593-length-27917-cov-7.168078_pt1 | contig 27917 bp, 25 predicted proteins | sample MGYA00521265_ERZ890510 | MGnify/ENA primary metagenome ERZ890510 (study PRJEB32303, sample SAMEA104408624) | aquatic metagenome | biome: Brackish water; feature: Chemocline; material: water | place: Baltic Sea | collected 2014-10-26T21:54:00 | depth 110 m ... | reverse complement strand
CTGCGCCGACGCCGCCACGGCACGCGACCCCCGCCAAGCCGCGCTTCGTAGTGGGCGCGCTCGGGCCCACCAACAAGACCTTGTCGGTGTCACCCAACGTCAACGACCCGGGCTTCCGCGCCGTTTCGTTCGATGAAATGAAGGGTATCTACCGCGAACAGATCGACGGGTTGCTGGACGGCGGCGTCGACTTCATCCTGATCGAGACGGTGTTCGACACGTTGAACGCCAAGGCCGGCCTGGTGGCCGCCGACGAAGCCGCCGAAGCGCGTGGCGAGGAACTTCCGGTGATGGTCTCCATGACCCTCACCGATCTCGCCGGCCGCAATCTCTCGGGACAGACGGTCGAAGCGTTCTGGCACTCGGTGCGGCACGCCAAGCCGCTCACCATGGGCCTGAACTGCAGCTTCGGCGCCACCGAACTGCACCCCTACGTGAACGCGCTCAATCCGCAGATCGAGGGCCTGCTTTGCGTCTATCCCAACGCCGGCCTGCCCAACGAGCTCGGCGCCTACGACGAGCCCCCGGAGATGACCGCCAAATTGGTCAAGGGCTGGGCCGAGAACGGCTGGCTGAACGTGGTCGGCGGTTGCTGCGGCACGACGCCCGCCCATATCCGGGCGATCGCCGAGGCGGTGAAGGGCGTGAAGCCGCGGACGTGGCACGTGCTGCCGCCGGCGTTGCGCCTGTCCGGAATGGAAGCGGCGAGTTTCTTCTGATGAGCAATGACGAAAACAAGGTCGAGAGCCGCGCCACCTTCATCAACATCGGCGAGCGCACCAACGTCACGGGTTCGGCGCGGTTCAAGAAGCTGATACTCGAGGGCGACTATACAGCCGCCGTCGAAGTCGCGCGCCAGCAGGTCGACAGCGGCGCCCAGATCATCGACGTCAACATGGACGAAGGCCTGCTCGACGCCGAGCTGGCGATGGACACGTTCCTGAAGCTGATCGCGGTCGAACCCGACATCGCCAAGGTGCCGGTCATGATCGACAGCTCCAAGTGGAGCGTGATCGAGGCCGGCCTGAAATGCGTCGCCGGCAAGCCGATCGTGAATTCGATCTCGATGAAGGAAGGTGTCGAGCCCTTCATCACCCACGCCCGCAAGGTCCGCCGCTACGGCGCCGCCGTCGTGGTCATGGCGTTCGACGAAAAGGGCCAGGCCGACACCAAGGAGCGCAAGGTCGAGATCTGCAGCAGGGCCTACGATATCCTGGTGAACCAGGTGGGTTTTCCCGCCGAGGACATCATCTTCGATCCCAATATCTTCGCGGTCGCCACCGGTATCGAGGAACACAACAATTACGGCGTCGACTTCATCGAGGCGACGCGCGAGATCAAGCAGCGTTGTCCGCACGTGAAGATTTCCGGCGGCGTCTCCAACCTGTCCTTCGCCTTCCGCGGCAACGAGCCGGTGCGCAAGGCGATGCATTCGGTGTTCCTCTATCATGCCATCCAGGCGGGAATGGACATGGGCATCGTCAACGCCGGCCAGCTCGAAGTCTACGACCAGATTCCCGCCGAACTGCGCGACGCCTGCGAGGACGTGATCCTCAATCGCCGGCCGGATTCGACCGACCGGCTTCTGGAGATCGCGCCGAAATTCAAGGGAACCGGCGAGGTCGCCGAAACCCAGGACGCCGAATGGCGGAGCTGGCCGGTCGAGAAGCGACTGGAGCATGCGCTGGTCAAAGGCCTCGACCAGTTCGTCGTCGCCGATACCGAGGAAGCGCGCCTCGCCATCGCGCGGCCGATCGAAGTGATCGAGGGCCCGTTGATGGCCGGCATGAACGTGGTCGGCGACCTGTTCGGATCCGGCAAGATGTTCCTGCCCCAGGTGGTCAAGAGCGCCCGCGTGATGAAAAAAGCGGTGGCCCATTTGCTGCCCTTCATCGAGGCTCAGAAGACCGCCGGCTCCCGGCCCAAGGGCAAGATCGTCATGGCCACCGTCAAGGGCGACGTCCACGACATCGGCAAGAACATCGTCGGCGTGGTCCTGCAGTGCAACAACTTCGAGGTCATCGATCTCGGCGTCATGGTGCCGTTCCAGGACATCCTGAAGTCGGCCAACGACAACAAGGCCGACATCATCGGCCTCTCGGGCCTCATCACGCCGTCGCTCGACGAGATGGTGACGGTGGCCGAGGAGATGACCCGCCAGGGTTTCAGCCTGCCGCTGCTGATCGGTGGTGCCACGACTTCCAAGGTCCACACCGCGCTGCGCATTGCGCCGCGCTACAACGGCACCACCGTGCATGTTCTCGACGCCTCGCGCGCCGTCGGCGTTTGCTCCGCGCTGGTGTCGGAGTCGGGCTCGCAGGCCGCGGATTTCGCCACCAAGGTCGCGGCCGAGTATGAGGCCATCCGTATCGAACGCGCTGGCGGCACCAAGGAAAAGGTCATCCCGCTCGCCGACGCACGCGCCAATGGTTTCAGGATCGACTGGTCGGCCTACACCGCGCCCAGGCCCGCCGTAACCGGCACCCGCATCTTCGCCGAGTATCCACTGCATGAGCTGATCGAGCGCATCGACTGGACGCCGTTCTTCCGTGCCTGGGAACTGGCCGGCAACTATCCCGAGATCCTCGACGATCCCGTCGTCGGCGACAGCGCCCGCAAACTCTACGCCGATGCCCGCAAGATGCTGGAGCGCATCGTGCGCGAGAAGTGGCTGACGGCGAAGGGTGTCGTGTCGTTCTGGCCCTGCCGCCGCGACGGCGACGACGTCGTGCTGTTCAGCGACGACACGCGGACCAAGGAGGTCTCGCGACTCTTCTTCCTGCGTCAGCAGATCGAGAAGCGCAGCCCCCGCGCCAACATGTGCCTGGCCGACTTCGTTTCACCGGAAGCCGACTGGATCGGCGGCTTCGCCGTCACCACCGGGCACGGAATCGAACAGCATCTCGCGCGATTCAAGGCCGACCATGACGATTACTCGGACATCCTGCTGAAGGCGCTGGCCGATCGCCTGGCCGAGGCCTTCGCTGAGCGCCTGCACGAGCGCGTGCGCAAGACGCTGTGGGGCTATGCATCCGACGAGGCGCTCACCAACGAAGAGCTGACACGCGAGAAATACCGCGGCATCCGCCCGGCGCCGGGCTATCCCGCCTGCCCCGACCACAGCCAGAAACCCGAGCTGTTCCGGCTGCTGAACGCCGGCCAGAATGCCGGTATCACGCTCACCGAGAGCTTCGCGATGATGCCGACATCGGCAGTATCGGGCTACTATTTCGCCCATCCCGAGGCGCAGTACTTCGGCGTCGCCCGCATCGGCCGCGACCAGGTCGAGGACTATGCCAGGCGCCGCGGTGTGTCGGTCGAACAGGCGGAGAAGTGGCTCCGGCCCAACATTGGTTACTGACCCTCTCTTCGTCTACGTCCTCGTGCTCGTCGTCGGCTTTGCCGCCGGCGTCGTGAGCGGCATCGTTGGAACTGGCGCCACCATCATCCTGCTGCCGGTCCTGGTCCTGGCGTTCGGGCCACGCGAGGCGGTGCCGATCATGGCCATTGTCGCCCTGATGTCGAATTTCGCCAAGATCACGTCGTGGTGGAAGGAGATCGACTGGCGCGCCTGCGCGGCCTACGCGGTCGGCGGCGTCCCGGCCGCAGCACTGGGCGCGCGGACGCTTCTGGTCTTGCCCGAGAAGTTCGTCGACGTGGCGCTCGGCCTCTTCTTCCTGGCGATGGTGCCCGGCCGCCGCTGGCTGGCGACCAGGAACCTCCGGTTCGGCTTCTGGCATCTCGCCATGGCCGGCGCCGTCATCGGCTTCCTGACCGGGATCGTCGTGTCGACCGGCCCGCTCAGCGTGCCCGCCTTCGCCGCCTACGGCCTGGTCAAGGGCGCCTTTATCGCCACCGAGGCCGCGGGCTCGCTGGCCCTCTATATCAGCAAGGCCCTGGTCTTCCGGGAGTTCGGCGCTCTGCCGTTCGACATCGTCCTCAAGGGTCTGATATCGGGCTCGTCGGTCATGGCGGGCACCTACACGGCACGCCTGATCGTCGAGCGCCTGAGCGTCGCTACGTTCCAACGTCTGCTGGATGGTGTGATGGTGATCGCCGGGCTGGCGCTCTTGTGGGCAGCCGTTCGCTAACCGGTTGTGCCATAGTGTCTCTGTAAGTCTGCACGAATGGAGTAGTCTGGATGACGAAGCTTGTTTCGGCCGCCGCGGTGGCCACTCTCGCCCTTGCCCTCGGCGCTTGCCAGACCGGGCAGGACGACCCGGCGGCGCTCAATAAGCAATACGCGAACTCCAAGGTCTATATCGGCGCCCTGAGCTGCAATGTGAGCGGCAGCACTGGCTACGTCTTTGCCTCGACCAAGGACCTGAGTTGCGTCTACGTGACCAAGGACGGCGCCGAGCAGGCCTACGACGGCAAGATCCGAAAGTTCGGCCTGGATATCGGCTACACCAAGGCCGGCCATCTGGTATGGCACGTCTACCAGCTCGCCGGCCTCGTCGGCGACAAGACGACCATCAATCCCAAGATCCTGGCCGGCAACTACGGCGGCGAGCAGGCCTCGATTTCGGCCGACGCCAGCGCCGGCGGCAACTGGCTCTATGGCGGCTCCAACAACCAGATCGTGTTGCAGGCGACTCAGATGCAGGACGACAGGGATGCCGGCTACAACCTGGCCTACGGCATCGCCGAGATCGGCCTCACCCTCAAGAACTAGACACTGCGCAACGAGCAAAGCGGCAAGCCGTGTCATACTTGCCGGCGTAAGGAGTTTTGGATGAACAAGTGCCTATCGGTCGCCGCTGCGGCCACCCTCGCCCTCACCCTCGGTGCCTGCCTGCAGCAGTCGACTCCGCAGCAACTCAACGCCACCAACGCCAATTCCCGCATCTACATCGGGTCGCTGACCTGCAACATCGCCGCCGGCACCGGCTACGTCGTGGCGTCGAGCAAGAGCATGGATTGCGTCTTCCTCGGCAAGGACGGCGTTGCGACGGCGCAATACGCCGGGACCATCACCAAGGTCGGTGTCGATGTCGGCTACTCCAAGGCGATGCACACGATCTGGCGCGTCTATTCGCTGGGTTCGGACCGCGGCCCCGGCGATCTCAGCGGCAGCTACGCCGGCGAGCAGAGCTCGGCCGCGGCCGGCAATCAGGCCGGCGGCAACTGGCTCTATGGTGGACCGAACGCCGAGGTCGGCATGTTCGCGTCGGGCATCGTCAAGGATGCCGGCTATAACCTCGCGATCGGCGTCGCCGAGATGTCCCTGAAGCTCCGCCGGTAGGACGGACCGCCTAAGGCGTCGCCGCCTGCAGCGCGCAACCGGCGACGGTGATGCGGTGCATCAGCCGGCGCTCACCCTGGTAGTCGTTGGCGGCATAGTGCCAGGTGGCACGATTGTCCCAGAAGGCGATCGAGCCCTCGCGCCAGCGGAAACGGCAGGTGAATTCCGGCCGCGCCGCGTGTCGGTAGAGATGGTCGAGCAGCGGCTTGCTGTCCTCGACCGACCAGTCCTCGAATCGCAGCGTGAAGGCCGGATTGACATAGAGAGCCTTGCGGCCGCTCAACGGATGGCGAATCACGACCGGATGCAGGACGTCGTCGCCGACCAGCTGCTGGTTGCCGTAACGGCTGGCGCCCTCGGGATTCTTGTCGTTGACGCCCCCCTTGCCGAAGATGTGCGCCGAGCCATGGACCGCCCGCATGCCTTCGAGCGTGCGTTGCAGGCCGGGCGAAAGTGTCTCGAAGGCGCGGTACATGTTGGCGAACAGCGTGTCGCCACCCTCCTCCGGCAGCTCGCGCGCCAGCAGGATGGAGCCCATGGCCGGTTCCGGGTCGTAGCTGTGGTCGGTGTGCCAGCCGCCGCCGATGTTGGTCTTCTGCTCGGGCTCTTTGCGTACCTCGGCGATTTCCGGGTGGCCCGGCGCGGCCTTGAAGAAGCGGTTGACGTCGATCGGCGCCCAGCGCCGAGCGAACTCGACGTGCTGCTCGGGCGTCAGCGTCTGCTCGCGGAAGAAGATGACGCCATGATCGGCGAAGGCCTGCTGGACGTCGCCCCACTGTCGGTTGCTCATCTTCGTCACGTCGACGCCGAGAATCTCCGCGCCGCAACCGCCGGTGAGCTTCCGCACCTGAACCGCTTCCTGGGCCATGATCGTTCCTCCGGATCGAAATTCTAGCGCGTCTGCACACCGAGCAGCAACAAGGCCGCCGACAGCGTGAGGACACTCGCCGCGGTCGAGATCACCACGGCATTGGTCGCGCGCGCGACGCCGGTATCGTACATCTGACCGATCAGATAGACGTTGGCGCCTGCCGGCATGGCAGCATTGAGCGTCGCTACCGTTAGCCACAGCGGATCGAGTGGAAAGACATAGCGCCCGATCGCCCAGACCAGCACCGGCAACGCCATCAGCTTGAACGCCGATGCCGCTGCCGCCGGCTGCCAATGCCCCTTCAGGCCGACATGGGCGAGCGAAGCGCCGACCATGATAAGGCCGCAGGGCGGCGCCGCCGCGGCAAGCGCCTGCAGGATTCGGTCGATCACCACCGGCGTGGCAAGCCCCGGGATGTGGGTCGTCATCACCCCCCACAGCAGCCCGGCAAAGATTGCCGGGATCACGGGGTGTTTGAGCATCGAGAGCGCCGCACCACCCAGCTTGGCCGCCAAGCCGCCCCCGCTGCCGCTGCCGTGCCCGTCGATCTCCATCAGGAAGCAGGTGAAGGTGAGCAGGATCAGCGAATGCACGCTGATGATCATCAGCAGCGGCACCAGGCCCTTCTCGCCGAAGGCGTAGGTGATGAAGGGAATGCCGACGCCGACGCCGTTGGAAAAGGTACCGGAGAGCGCAAACATGGCACGATCGCCCAGGCGCAACCCCTTCAGGTGCCCCAGGCCCATCATCACGGCATAAAGGATGAACACCGCACCGAAGAAGGCCAGCAGCACATCGGGCTCGAGTGTCGCCAGCTGCACCTTGGCCATCGAGCGAAAGAGCAGCGCCGGGAACAGGGCATAGAAGGTGACGGCCGTGAAGCCGCGCAGGCCTTCGGCGCTGAGCAGTTTGCTGCGGCCAATCAGCCAGCCGACCAGCACCATGCCGAACACCGGCACGATGATGTCGACGATTGCACTCATGTCGAACGCCCCTCCCCCGGCGGGGGAGGAACCATCACGCCGCCATCGCGAGGTTGCTGTAGCGGGTCAGGTGATGCTGCTGGTTGCCGAACATCAGGTCGATCATGGTCAGCCGCTTGAAGTAGTGGCTGACCGAAAGCTCGTCGGTGACGCCCATGCCACCATGCATCTGCACCGCGCTCTGGCCGCAGAACTTGCCCGACTTGCCGATCTGCACCTTGGCGCCCGACGCCGCCTTGGCGCGCACGACCGGGTCCTTGTCGTCGATCTTGAGCGATGCCATCAGGGTCATCGAACGGGCTTCCTGGGCGTTGGTAAAGCAGTCGACCATGCGGTGCTGCAGCACCTGGAACTTGCCGATCGCCACGCCGAACTGCTTGCGGGTCTTGATGTATTCCAGCGTGGCGGCATTGATCGCGTCCATGCAGCCGGTGGCCTCGGCGCAGAGCGCCACGATGGCGCGGTCGACACCGTCCTCGACGATGCCGAAACCCTCATCGACCTTGCCCAGCACCGCATCGGCGCCGACCGAGACCTTGTCGAAGGTGAGTTCGGAGGCGCGCAGTGAATCCTGGGTCGGGTAGTCGCGACGCGTGAGGCCCTTGGCCTTGCCGTCGACGATGAACAGGGTGAGTCCCTTGGGCTCGCGAGCGCTGCCGGCGGTACGCGCGAGCACGATGATGTGGTCGGCGGAGGCGGCGTTGTAGACCACGCCCTTGTGGCCGGAGAGCGACCAGCCGGCACCTTCCTTGGTCGCCTTCAGCGAAACGTCGGCCAGGTTGTAGCGGCTTTGCCGCTCGAGCCAGGCCAGCGCGAACTGCTTCTTGCCCTCGATCATTGGCGCCAGCAGCGCTTCCTTCTGGGATTTGGAGCCCGAGCGGGCGATCATGCCGCCGCCCAACACCACCGTCGGCAGGAACGGCTCCAACACCAGGCCTTTGCCGAACTGTTCCATGACGATCATGGTCTCGATCGGACCGCCGCCGTAACCGCCGTCGTCTTCCGAAAACGACATGCCGAGCCAGCCCAGCTCGGCGAACTGCGCCCAGTTCTCGGGCAGCCAGCCGCGGTCGGTCGCCGCGATCTTGCGGCGGGCATCGAACGCGTACTTGTCGCGCACGAAACGCTCGGCCTGCTCCTGCAGCTGCTTCTGCTCGTCGGAAAGGGACAGATCCATGGTTCTCCTCCGGAATTCTCAATCGGCCTTATAGCCCAAAGCGCTACAGGCCAAGCACCATCTTGGACACGATATTCTTCTGAATCTCGGTGCTGCCGCCATAGATGCTGGTCTTGCGCATGTTGAAGTAGCGCGGCGCCGCGGGCGGCGCATGGTCGGGGCCGACCGGCGTCTCGTTGGTATCGTGAAACAGCATGCCCGGCTGGTAGGGTGCTGCGTATTCGCCGACCGCCTCCATCGCCAGTTCCGCGATGCGCTGCTGGATTTCGGAACCGCGGACCTTCAGCGTCGAGACTTCCGGCCCCGGCGCGCCGCCCAGCGCCATGGTCGAGAGCGCCCGCAGCTCGCTCATTTCCAGCGCCTGCACCTGCAGATCGACGTCGGCGATCCTCTCGGCCATTGACGGATCGTCGCTGATCGCCCGCAGCATGCCGACGCCGCGCTTGGAAGCCGGCACCTCGGCAATGCCCAGCCGCTCGTTGGCGAGCAGGAACTTGGCGCAGGTCCAGCCTTCGTTCTCCTTACCGATCAGATTGGCAATCGGAACCCTTACATTGTCGAGGAACACGTCGTTCACGGCATGGGCGCCATCGAGCATGATGATCGGCCGCACGGTGACGCCCGGCGTCTTCATGTCGATCAGCAGGAACGAAATCCCTTCCTGCGGCTTGGCCTCGGTGTTGGTCCGCACCAGACAAAAGATCCAGTCGCCCCAGTGGGCGTAGGAGGTCCATGTCTTCTGGCCATTCACGATGTAGTGGTCGCCCTCACGCACGGCCCTCGTGCGGAGGTTGGCGAGATCGGATCCGGCGCCCGGCTCGGAGTAGCCCTGGCACCACGACACGTCGGAGGACCGGATGCCCGGCAGGAACCGCTCCTTCTGCTCGTCGGTACCGAAGGTGTAGATCACCGGCCCGACCATTTTCACGCCGAACGGAATGATGCGCGGCGCACCCTCTTCGGCCAGCACATTCTCGAACAGGAAGCGCTCGGTCACGCCCCAGCCCGGACCGCCGTACTTCTTGGGCCAGGTGTAGGCAAGCCAGCCCTGCCGGCCGAGCGCCTGCTGCCACACGACATGGTCGTCGCGGTCGTAATGCTTGCCCGAGAGGGTCTTTTCCTTGGTCGCCGGCGACAGGTTCCTTCGCGCGAAGTCACGGACCTCCTCGGCGAAGGCCTTGTGCTCGGACTTCAGGGACAGATCCATTTAGAGCCTCCTCATCAAAGTCCGAGGACCATCTTGCTGATGATGCCCTTCTGGATCTCGTTGCTGCCGCCGTAGATCGTGGTCTTGCGCGTATTGAAATAGCGCGGCGCGGCCAGATGGGCATATTCGGGCCCGACCGGCTCCTCGTTCGTCCCCTGCCACAGCAGGCCCGGCAGATAGGGTGCCGAATATTCGCCGACCGCCTCCATGGTGAGTTCGGTGAGGCGCTGCTGGATCTCCGAGCCTCGGATCTTCAGGCCAGACACTTCCGGTCCGGGCTGGCCGCCGTGTGCCATCTGCGACAGCACGCGCAGCTCGGTGTACTCGAGCGCCGTCACCTGGATTTCCAGGTCAGCGATCTTCTCGGCGAAGCTCTGGTTCTCGATCAGCGGCCGGCCATTGTCCTGCTCGGTGCGCGCGATGCCCTTCAATGCCTCGACGCCGCGCTTGGACTGCGGCACCGCAGCGATTCCCAGCCGCTCGTTGGCGAGCAGGAACTTGGCGCAGGTCCAGCCCTCGTTCTCCTTGCCCACGAGATTGGCGACCGGAACCTTCACGTTGTCGAAGAAGACCTCGTTCACCTCGTGACCGCCGTCGGCCATGATGATGGGCTTCACTGTGATGCCCGGCGTCTTCATGTCGATCAGCAGGAAAGAGATACCCTCCTGCGGCTTCGACTTGGAGTCGGTCCGTACCAGGCAGAAGATCCAGTCCGCCCAATGGCCCATCGTATTCCAGGTCTTGGACCCGTTCACGATGTAGTGGTCGCCATCCTTCTCGGCCTTGGTCCTGAGCGACGCCAGATCGGAGCCCGAGCCCGGCTCGGAATAACCCTGGCACCACCACACCGTGCTCCCGCGGATCGCCGGCAGGTAGGCCGCCTTCTGCTCCTCGCTGCCGAAGGTGTAGATCACCGGCCCGACCATCTTGGTGCCGAAGGGGATGATGCCGGGGGCGTATTCCTCGGCGCAGATGTTCTCGAAGATGTAGCGCTGGGCCGGGGCGAAGCCCGGCCCGCCGTGCTTCTTGGGCCAAGTGTAGACCAGCCAGCCCTTCTTCCCGAGCGCCTGCTGCCAGCGCATGTAGTCGTCGCGGTCGAGGTGCTTGCCGTTCTTCACCTTGTCGCGCACGTCGGCGGGCAGGTTGGCTTTGACGAAGGCGCGGACATCGTCGGCGAACTTCTGTTCTTCAGGCGTGAAAGCGAGGTCCATGCGTCCCTCCCGGGGATGGCTATTCGGATCGACCGGAGTTTAGCCGCGAGGCCCGTCGGGACAAGCGAACTTCAACCGGATGGCGGCAGAACACGCCGAGATGCGGAACATGTTTACGTAGGAAATCGGTTACGTCACGGCACTTCGCCGGGCGTCTTCGCATAGGCCGATGGCGACAGCGACAAGGCCGCCCCCTGCCAGTCCGGGTCGCCGCGCTTCATCCGAGCCCGGTTCTCACGGGCGATCCGCGCATAGAGTTGAAGAGCTGCGCGATCCTCCAGAGCGCCGGTCTCAACTCCAAGGTGCTTGGCGTAGAGCGCGACGCGCAACGCCTTGACTGCAGCGGTATCCCAGATCGAGACGTTCAGCTCGGAATGCCCGCCGAGCGACAGCGCATGGAGGTTGCACGATCCGATGGTTGTCCAGACATCGTCGATCATCATCAGTTTACAATGAACGTAGATCGGGTGGCGCTTTCCATTCCTTGTCTCGGCAATTCCCGCTAGCTGGAAATTCGGGTGGCGGCCGAGGGCTTCGATACTGTCGAAGCGCGCCCGCTGTGCGCGGTCCAGGCGGGCCTCGTAGACATAGGGCTCGGGAATCGCGGGGACCAGCAGGACGACTTCCACGCCACGTTCCAGTGCGCGCCCGAGATGGCCCGCAATTTCCGGGATCGGAATGGCCTGATTCTCCAGGTAGATCGTGCGGCGCGCAGCGTCGATTGCCTGCTTGTACTGTTCCAGAATCGAGCGTTCGCCACGCGCCACGTCGAACGAATTCCCGCCGGGCGCGGGATGTCGATCGGTGTAGCGGCCGGGATGCAGCATCCGCTGGATCTGAATGGTGCTCGTCCCCCGCGGCCCCGACACGGCGAGCGGAAATGGCAGCGTGTCCGCAACGTCGCACGCCCAGCTGCCGTCCGCCTCGGCACGCTCGCTCGCCTCGTTCCAGCGCTGGACGAAATTGTGATGGACGTCGGTCGCCGATGGTCCGTTCACTTCAACGTAGGCGTCGTGACGCCGGATCGCATCGGCGCTCAGGTTGACGCCGCCGACGAAGGCCGTCTCCGATGGCTTGCCGGCGTCGATCATCCAGCATTTCTGGTGTTGGCAATAGATCGTAGCCGTCCGATCCCACCGGATCCGGACCCGAGAGCCGCGCTCCCGCAACATGGCGCGATCCTCGGCAGAGCCGCCGAACTGGCGGCCATAGTGACTGGTTTCCGGATTGCTCCGCCAGGCGAGGAGCCGCACGTCCAACCCCCGTTCGACGGCGCGATCCAGTACGTCGAACAATCGGCCCAGACCATCGGGGAATCGGAAGTCATCGACATAAAAGGCAATGGTCAGCCAGACGCTGTGATGCGCCGCCTCGATGACCTCGCCGATCCGTCGGAAGATTTCCGTGCCGTCGGCCATCGGGCGCACGAGATTGCCCCCGCGCGCCGGGTAGGAACAGGACGCTACCGCCGGGATGTAGGAGGCTTGCGTCAAGAAGGCACGATCAGAGCCTTGTCCGCCTTCAATTTCTCGATCGCGGCGTCGCTCAGGCCCGCTTCGCGCAGCACCTCCACCCCGTCGCCGCCGATGCGGGGCGCATGGCGGCGGAATTCGGTCTTGGTCTTCTCGAAGTCGAGCGGACTGGCGAAGGTGGTGATCGGGCCTTCGGTCGGATGCTCGCGCTCGGTGAAAAAGCCGGTCGCCTTGAGATGAGGATCGTCCATCAGTTCCTCGAGCGTGCGCACCGGCATGGCGGGAATGTCGGCCTTGTCGAACAGTTCCAGCCACTCGTCGGTGGCGCGATGCTTCAGGAGGTCGCCCAGCACCTGGTAGAGCTCGCTGAAATACTTGGCGCGCTCCATGCGGTCGACGAAGCGCTTGTCCTGGGCAAGATCGGGCCGCTCGGCCAGCTTGAAGAAGGTGACCCAGTGCTGGTCGGTGTAGGGCAGCGCGCAAATGTAGCCGTCCTTGGTCGGAAAGGGATGGCGGAACTTGTTGATGATGCGGTCGTAGCCCATGGCGCCTCGCTCGGGCCTCCAGGTTTTGCCGAACAGGTGCTCGGTCAGCCAGAACGATGCCATCGTCTCCAGCATCGGCACCTCGATCATCTGGCCCGCGCCGGTGCGCTGACGGTGATAGAGCGCACCCAGCACCGCGATGCACAGATGCAGCCCCGTTGTCTTGTCGGCGATCAGGCTCGGCACGAAGCGCGGCGGCAGGCCGTCGACCCTCGACTGCAGCGACGCCGCGCCCGAAACGCCCTGCACCAGATCGTCGAAGGCCGGCTTGTGGCCATAGGGACCCTTGCGCGCATAGCCCAGCGAATAGGCATAGATGATCGACGGGTTGATCTTCTTCAGGTCCTCGTAGCCCAGCCCCAGCCGCTCGACCGCCGCCGGCCGGTTGTTGTGGATGAACAGGTCGGCGGTCTCGATCATGCCCTTCAGCACCGCAACCGCCTGGGGCTTCTTGAGATCGAGGCAGATCGAACGCTTGTTGCGGTTGGCGGCCATGTAGATCGGGCCCATGCCCTTTTCGCGGCCGAGGCTGCCGCCCGAAGCGCGCAGCAGGTCGCCCTCCGGCGGCTCGACCTTGATCACGTCGGCGCCCATGTCGGCCAGATGCTGCGTGGCGAACGGCCCCAGCAACACGGCCGTCAGATCGATTATGCGCACGCCCTGCAACGGTCCCGGCATTTCTTCCCTTTCGTCGTTTTCTCTTCGCGGCGCGCACTATGGCATAGGCCGGCGGGCTGAGGCATGTTGCCGGCCCCGAACAATAAAGAAGAGCTGCAATGTCTGGAGCGCTGGACGGTCTGCTGGTGGTGAGTATCGAACAGGCGGTCGCCGCGCCCTATTGCGCGGCACGGCTGGCCGATGCCGGCGCCCGCGTCCTCAAGATCGAACGCCCCGAGGGCGACTTCGCCCGCGCCTACGATGGTTACGTCCATGGCGAGTCGAGCTATTTCGTCTGGCTGAACCGCGGCAAGCAGTCGGTCGCACTCGACTTCAAGCAGGCCGACGATCTCGCCCTCCTGCGCCGCATGATCGCCAGGGCCGACGTGCTGATCCAGAACCTGGCGCCGGGTGCTGCCGAACGCGCGGGCTTTGGATCGGCCGCCATGCGGATCCGGCACAAGCGCCTGATCACCGTCGACGTCTCGGGCTACGGCGACCACGGCCCCTACAAGAACCGCCGCGCCTACGACCTCTTGGTCCAGGCCGAGAGCGGCCTTGCCTCGATCACCGGTACCGAACACGCGCCCGGCCGCGTCGGCATTTCGGCCACCGATATCGGTACCGGCATGTACGCCCACGCCGCCGTGCTGGAAGCGCTGCTGGCCCGTCACAAGACCGGCGAAGGCCGCGCCATCTCGGTTTCGCTGTTCTCGTCGATGGCCGAGTGGATGACCGTGCCGCTGCTCGCCATGGACTACGCCGCCTATGAATGGCCGCGCCTTGGCCTCACCCACCCGTTCATCGCGCCCTACGGCGTCTACCCGAGCGCCGACAAGGTGCCGCTGCTGATCTCGATCCAGAACGACCGCGAGTTCGAGCGCCTCTGCCATGGCGTGATCGACCGGCCGGGACTGGAGAAGGATCCCGACTACGCCACCAACAAGGCGCGCAATTCGCGGCGCGACGACACCAATGCCATCGTCCAGAAGAGTTTTGGCGCCCAGAGCTTCGAGGCGCTGGCCGCGAAACTCGATGCCGCCCAGATCGCCTGGGCGCGCGTGAGCTCGGTGGGGGATCTTTCCACGCATCCGCAGCTCCGCCGCACCGCCTTCGTCTCGGGCAAGGGCGAGGTCTCGATCCCGGCGCTGGCCGCTTCCTGGGAAGGCGAACCCGAGCGGCTGGGTGACGTGCCCGCACTGGGCCAGCACACGGACCAGGTGCGGCGCGAGTTCGCCACCTGATGTCGAAGTTGCTGACGGGCCTGCGCCTCGCGGGCTACGGCGGCGCCTACTTCTTCGCCGCCGGGGCCTTCATGAGCTACTGGCCGGTATGGCTGCGCGACCGCGGCGTCAGCGACACCGAGATCGGCACGCTCTTCATGTCGCGCCAGCTCATCTCGGTGATCGCCACGCTCTCGGTCGGCTGGATCGCCCATCGCCTCGCCGGCACGCGCGGCGTGATGGTGGCTCTGGGCTTGGGCGCGGTCGTCATGGTCGTCGCCTACGACTTCTCCTACTCCTTCCTCGCGATCTTCGTGGTCACGATGATCTGGGGCTTCCTGTGGTCGCCGCCGATGCCGCTCTACGACGGTGTGCTGGTGAACGAGACCAGGCGCCACGGCCTCGACTACGCCCGCGTGCGCATGTGGAGTTCGGTCGCCTTCATCGGCGGCACCTTCGTCGCCGGCATCGCCGTCGACCGCTACGGCCCGCCCTGGGTGCTCTATGTCGGGCTGGCCAGCATCGTGCTGCTGGCGCCGTGCGCCCTGCTGCTGCCCTCCGCGCCGGTGCGGGCGCCGGGCGCCGAACACACCCACCCCGCCATCAAGGTCGGCAGCCTGCTGCGCCGGCCACCGTTCCTGCTGTTCCTCGCCGCGACCGGCCTGTGCGCTGCCAGCCACTCCGTCCTCTACAGTTTCGGCACCCTCACCTGGCGCGCCGCCGGCATCGACGACGTGACCATCAGCGCGCTGTGGGCCGAAAGCGTCGCCATCGAGATCGTGCTGATGCTGTTCGGCGGTTGGCTGCTGAAGCGCCTGGGTCCGTGCGGCCTGATCGCGCTCGGCCTCGGCGCCGGCGTGGTGCGCTGGACGGGAATGGCTTTTACGACCGAGCTCTGGGCACTGGCGTTCCTGCAGGCACTTCATTCCTGCACCTTCGCCGCCAACCACCTCGGCGCCATGGCCTTCCTGCAGCGCGCCCTGCCCGCCCATGGCGCGGCCATCGGCCAGTCGCTCTACTATGCGCTCGGCACCGGCCTCACCCAGGCACTGGTCTTCCAGTTCTCCGGCCTGCTCTATTCGCAGTACGGCCAGCACGCGTTTCTGGCGATGACCCTGGTCAGCGCCATCGGCATGTGCGCGCTGCTGCTGCTCGTCCGCACCTGGAATGGCGGGCTGCTGGTGGAAACGCGCTAGCGCGAGCGTCCTCTCCCCGTCACCGGCCAGATCTCGACCAGCGTGTCGCCCTTCACCACGTGATAGCTCTCGTAGAGATTGACCGTCGGGTCGCAGTGCGGCGGCACCAGCACGACCTGTTCGCCCAGCCCCGGCGCGGCCTGGCCTTCGGGTGCGATCACCGCCAGATGTTCGTCGCCCATGAAGCGCGTCGTGGCGCCGTCGGCAGCGCCCTTCAGGATCATCGGCGGGCCCTTCTCGGTCGCCATCGCCTTCAGGCCGGCATCGACGGTCACCATGCCCGGCGTATTGGCGCTGACGACGCGAGCGTCGATCTGCAACGCCTGCTCGAAGGTCGGCCGGTCGGCCCCGCGCAGGTCGCAGACGTTGTAGTCATGATCCATGAAGACGTAGGAGCCGACCTGCAGCTCGGTATAGACGCCGAGCTTGGCATCGATGAAATGCGTGCCCGTGCCGGAGCCAGTGACGATCGCCGGCTTCAGCTTGGCCGCCGCCAGCTTGGCCACGATGCCCTTGAGGTATTCCGTGCGCTCCTCGATCTCGGCCTTGCGCTGGGCGAAGTCGACAATGTGCTGGTGCCGGCCGCAGTAGAACTGCACGCCGGCATATTTCAGGGATTTCTGCTTCGCCACCAGCTGGGCCAGCTCGACTGCGGCTTCGGGCGAGGCGACGCCGGTGCGATGCATGCCGGGGTCGATATCGACGATCACCTGGAGCGTCTGGCCCGCCTTCGCGGCGGCTGCGGCCAGCGCCTCGACATTGGCCGGATGGTCGACCACGACCATCAGCCCCTTGGCCTTGGCATTGAGCGCGATCAGCCGCGTGATCGCCTGCGGCGTCACCACCGGCGAGGTGATGTGCAGGCCCTCAATACCGGCCTCGCCCAGCGCCTCGGCCTCGCCCAGCTTGGCGCAACAGACGCCGAGCGCGCCGGCCGCGATCTGGCGGCGCGCGACATCGGCCGACTTGTGGGTCTTGGAATGGGGTCGCAGCTTCACCTTGTGCGCCGTGGCGAAGGACGCCATCTCGGCGATGTTGCGGTCGAGCATTTCCACATCGAGCACCAGCGCCGGCGTGTTCAGCGAACGCCTAGATCCCTGCTGGCCGATGAGATGGCGGTGAAGACGTTCGGCTTCGCTCATTTCTTCTGATCCCCGGATTGGAGGTTGCGCACCACCATGGCCTCGCCGGTGGTGCCGCGATTGACACCCGCACTTTTCATGAAGGTATTGTCGCGGCCGGTGCCCCACAGCGCCACGCCCTGGGCCAGCAGGCCGCCGTCGACCTTCACCGTCTCGCCGGTGATGAAGCGGGCATCGTCGGAGCACAGGAACGCCGCCACGTCTGCGATATGCTCGGGCTCGCCGCGGTCGGGCCACGGCTGCTGGCCGAACTGCTTCTCGTACTTATCCGGCCGGCCGCGGTGGACCAGCGGCGTCGAGATCACGCCCGGCGCAATACCGACGACGCGGATGCGGTCGGGGCCGAGCTCGGCCGCCACGTTTTCGATCAGGCTGATGCAGGCAGCTTTTGCCGCCGAATAGGCGTGGCTGCCGCCGCCGCCCACCATGCCGGCGATCGATGCCGTCACCAAAATCACCCCGCCGTCGCCATGCTTCTTCATCGCCTGCGAAGCGTGCTTCATGCCGAGGAACACCGACCGCGTCAGCACCGCGAAGGTGTAGTCCCAGTCCTCGACGCTGGTCTCGGCGATCGGCCCGAAAGCGCCGCCAACGCCGGCATTGAGATAGGCGATGTCGAGCCGGCCGAAGCGCTTCTCCGCCTCCGCGACAGTCGCCGCCACATCGGCCTCGCGGGCCACGTCGCACCGCACGAAGGCAATCCCTTCGCCGTGGCCCTGGGCCCTGGCAACGGCCAGCGTTTCCGCACCGTTCTTTTCGTTGAGATCGGCCACCACCACTTTCGCGCCGTCGGCGAGAAAGCGCATGACGGTCGCACGCCCCATGCCGCTTGCGCCGCCGGTGACGATCGCCACCTTGCCGCTCAGTCGTTTCATTTCAGTTTCGCCCTCCGATGCCATGGTGCGGTTGCGCCCGCCCGCAGGCAAGCCTAGCGTTTCGCATTGCTGCAGGAGGTTCCGACATGAAGTTCGGCCTGTTCTACGAAATTTCCATTCCGCGACCGTGGACGCCGGAAAAGGAACGCACCGTCTACAACAATTGCCTTGAACAGGTGAAGCTGGCCGACGAGCTGGGCTTCGAGCATGTCTGGGCAGTCGAGCATCATTTCCTCGAGGAATACTCGCACTGCTCGGCGCCGGAACTGTTCCTGACCGCCTGCGCCGTGTTGACCAAGCGCATCCGGGTCGGCCACGGCATCGTCGTGTGCGTTCCCGAATTCAACCACCCGATAAAGATCGCCGAGCGCACGGCCACGCTCGACCTGCTGTCGGGCGGTCGCCTCGAAGTCGGCACCGGCCGCTCCGCCACCTGGACCGAGCTCGGCGGCTTCGGCGCCAATCCCGACACCACGAAGAAAAGCTGGGACGAGTTCGTGCGCTGCCTGCCCAAAATGTGGATGCAGGAAACCTTCTCGTATCAGGGCGAGTTCTGGTCGATGCCGGAGCGCACCATCCTGCCCAAGCCCTACCAGAAGCCGCATCCGCCGATGTGGGTGGCCGTCACCAGCCCCGGCACCGAGATCGATGCCGCCGACCGCGGCCTCGGCAGCCTCGGCCTCTCCTTCGCCGGCTTCGGCGAGCAGGAGAAGAAGATCGCGGAGTACCGGCGGCGCATCAAATCCTGCGAGCCGGTCGGCGCCTTCGTGAACGAGCAGGTTGCCACCACCAACTTCCTGTTCTGCCACGAGGACGAGAAGACCGGTATCGAGATGGGCCAGAAACTCGGCAACACCTTCAACTACCTGGCCACCCAGCTCATCTCGACCCGCGAGGTCTATTCCTCGCCGTCGTACCAGTCGCTGGGCCTGTTGCCGGCGCTGCGCCGCGCCGCCACCGGCCCCGATGCCAGCGAGCAGCAGACCGAGGGCATGGCCTACGGCGATCCCGCGCGCATCGTCCGTGCGGTGAAGAAGTGGGAGTCGCTGGGCGTCGACTGCATCAACTTCATCCTGAACGCCAACGAGGTCGTACCGCAGGACCAGGTGATGGCGAGCCTGAAACTGTTCGCCAAGGAAGTGATGCCGCACTTCGCAAAGAAGCCGGCCGATGCCGCGGCGGCGGAGTAGCGTCATGCCCCTTTACGGAACGCTCGACATCACCCGATCGCCCGCCGGCCTGCCGACGCTGGCCAACCTCGACACCGAAGCCTGGGCACTGCCCAAGGCCGAGACGATGCAGCTTCTGATCGAGGTGCCGCGGGTCGCGACCGACCGACTGCTGCCCAAGGCCATGCATCCGGCCCTGCCGTCCTACGTCGGCCTCGCCGTCACGAAGTATTCCGACAGCCCCGTCGGTCCGTTCAATCTTGCCATGCTGCGGCTCGGCAGCCGGGCCGGCGCCCATCCCCGTGGCTTTCTGCTGGGTGCCGTCGCCAGCACCGAAGCAGCGGCCAAGGAATTGCGTGCCCGCTGGGGTTTCCCGGTCGAGAGCGGCGAGGTGAAATTCCTGCGCCGGCACGATCGCGTGATGGGCACGGTGAAGAAGGACGGCCGGACCATCCTCGACTGCGCACTCGTCGATCCGCAGCCGGTGTCCGGCACCGACGTGCAGTACATCAACTGGGTGACGGCGGCGAACGCCCCGCTCGATGGCAAGACCCAGCCGATGCTGATCCAGGTCGATCCGAAATACACCTTCCACAAGGCCGAGCGCGGCAAGCCGTTGGTCGGCGCCTTCGATGCTGCGGCGTGGAATGCGCCTGACCTGAAACTGGCCGAGCCGATCGTCGGCACCTGCTGCACCGTCGACACCGACCTGCCGCGCATCCGTTTCGTGATGGATCCGCTGAAGCCGGTGTTCCAGGGCACGCGGCGGATTCGCGAAAGCCGCGCCGACGATTAGTCAGATCTCGATCACGCCCGCGCTGCCGGCGTAGAGCCTTTCCACCAGCGCCTTGCGCCGCTCCAGCGTGGCGCGCTGGTTGATATAGCCCTTGTCGGTGATCTCCTGGCCGTCGATCGACGGCGGCTCGGTCATCAGCAGCGCCCGGCGTACCTGCAACGACGAGCCCTTGCTGTCGGCGTTCATGCGGGCAAGTCCATCGCGCAGGACGGCAACCACCGCAGGATGGGCCAGCAGATCGGCCACTTGCAAACGCGCCTCGGGATCGCCCGCGAGCTGGCGGCAGGCGGCAACGTTGGGGAACCCCAGCAGGCCCACATACGCACGGTCGTGGCCACAGATCACGGCATCCTGCAGCACTGGCGTTGCAGCGGCGATCGCCGTCGTGCGCAGCGTGCCGACCAGCACGAAGGTGCCGCTTGAGAGCTTGAAGTCTTCGACCACACGGCCATCGAAGATCAGACCCTGGCTCGGGTCGGCGGGATCGACGAAGCGGCCGGCGTCGCCGATCTTGTAAAACCCCTCCTCGTCGAACATCGCCGCCGTGAGGTCGGGCCGCTGGAAGTAGCCCGGCGTCACGATCACGCTCTTGAGCCGAAGCTCGTAGCGGCCGTCCTCGCCGGTGGGCACCAGTTTCAGCCGCACCCCGGGGTACGGCAGGCCGATCAGCCCGACGCGGTCGGACGCCCAATGCACGCTGGTCGCCGTCGGCGCCGTTTCGGTCGAGCCCCAGCCCGTGGTGAAGGGGATGCGATAGCCGGTGTGTTTCACTGCCAGCGCTTCCATGCGCTCGTAGAGGTCGTTGGACAGCGTGGCGCCGCCGTAGGAAAGCACGTCGATGTTTTTGAAGAAGCGCTTGGCCAGGCTCTCGTCCCTTTCCAGCGCCGTCGCCAGCATGGCGTAGCCCGCCGGCACGTTGGAGAACGAGGTCGGCGAGATCTCACGCAGGTTGCGCAACGTCTCCTCGAACAGGCCAGGCAACGGCTTGCCGTCATCGATCCAGGTCGTGCCGCCTTCGGCGAGATTGCCCTGGAAGGTCGCGTTGCCGCCCATGGTGTGGTTCCACGGCAGCCAGTCGAGCATCACCGGCGCAGGATCCTCCGGCTTGCGCAGGCGCGCCATGCTCATCATGGCGACGTTGGCGCACATCATTTCCTGCGTGTTGATCACCGCCTTGGGCATGCCGGTGCTGCCCGAGGTGAACAGGAACTTGCCCACCGTTGCGGGCTCGATCATCGCCGCCGACCTGGCCACCGCATCGGTCGCCTTCGCGGCCACCAGTTCGCTCCACGGCAGCGACTGCATCCGAGGCGGCGGCTTGTCGACATGGACCAGCAGCACGCCCTCCAGGTCGAGCGCGGCGAGCGCCCTGGCGTAGATCTCGCCGTTCTGCACGAACACCAGGCCGGGCTTGATGAGGTCGAAAACGTATTTCAGCTTGGCGTGATCCTGGCTCATCACCGAATAGGCCGGCGATACCGGCGCCACCGGCGCACGCGCCTGCATGGCGGCCATTGTGAGCAGCGCGAATTCGATCGAATTCGACGACAGGATCATCACCGGCCTGTCGGGGCCGAAGCCACGGTCGAGCAGCGCCTGGGTCACGGCATCGACCTGCCTCTTCGCATCGGCGTAGGTGACCTTGAGCCATTCCCGGTCCGGCCCGCGCCGCTGCGCCAGCCAGAGTCGGTCGGGCACCTCGGCCGCCCATCTGGCAAGCAGCGCCGGGACGTGCTTCTGGTAGGGCTTCAGCTTGTGGTTCGACTCGAGCACGACGGTGCCGTCGGCGCGGCGTTCGACCTTCACGTCGCGACTGAGGAATTCGATCGGCCTGAAAGGCACACGCATCACGCTGTCCAACGCATTGTCTCCCCTGGAGCTGTCCGCACGCCGAAACCCGGATGCGGCGTCATGCGCGACCGCGCAGGCTGAATGGCCGTTCACATTGCCACTGTTTTCCGCCAGAGTCCGCCGCAGCACAAAGGGAGAGAGCGATGGACTTCGAATACTCGGACCGCAGCAAGGCGCTGCTCGAAACGCTCAATAAATTCATGGACGAGGTCATCTACCCGGCCGAGCCCGTGTATGAGGAGCAGATGGAGAAGGCCAAGGACCGCTGGCAGCTCCCCAAGGTGATGGAAGAATGCAAGGCCGAGGCCAAGAAGCGCGGCCTGTGGAACATGTTCCTGCCGACCGATCGCGAGACCGGCGACACCCACGGCACGATGGGCCTTTCCAACCTCGAATACGCGCCGATCTGCGAAGTACTCGGCCGTTCGTCGATCGCATCGGAATCGGTCAATTGCTCGGCGCCCGACACCGGCAACATGGAAGTGTTCGCCCGCTACGGCACCAAGGAGCACAAGGAGAAGTGGCTGAAGCCTCTGCTGAACGGCGAGATCCGTTCCTGCTTCGCCATGACCGAGCCGGCCGTGGCTTCGTCCGACGCGCGCAACGTCGAGTGCCGCATCGAAGCCGACGGCAACGACTATGTCATCAACGGCCGCAAGTGGTGGTCGTCGGGCATGGGCGATCCGCGCTGCGCCGTCATCATCCTGATGGGCAAGAGCGATCCCAACGCGCCGGCCTACCGCCAGCAGTCGATGATCGTGGTGCCGCGCGACGCCAAGGGCATCAAGATCGTGAAGATGCTGCATGTGTTCGGCTATGACGATGCCCCGCACGGCCATGCCGAAGTCGTCTACGACAACGTCCGCGTGCCCAAGTCGGCCATTCTCCTCGGAGAAGGTCGCGGCTTCGAGATCGCCCAGGGCCGCCTCGGCCCGGGCCGCATCCATCACTGCATGCGTGCGATCGGCGTCGCCGAGCGGGCGCTCGAGATGGCGATCAAGCGCTCCAAGAGCCGCGTCGCCTTCGGCCAGCGCATCTCGGAGATGGGCGTGACCAAGGCCCATGTCGCAGACATGCGCATGGAAATCGACATGGCCCGCCTGCTGGTCTTGAAGGCCGCGTGGGCGATGGACAAGTTCGGCAACAAGGAAGCCCGCCAGCAGATCGCCATGATCAAGGTGGCGGTGCCCAACATCACCTCCAAGGTGGTCGACCGCTGCCTCCAGCTCCATGGCGCCGGCGGCGTCTCCCAGGTGTTCAAGCTGGCCAGCATGTACGCCCACCAGCGCACCCTGCGCCTGGCCGACGGTCCCGACGAGGTCCATCGCGACCAGGTCGGCCGTCTCGAGATCGCCAAATACAATTAGGTTGGCACAACTAACCGCCGCTTGACGGACGGATACCGGGCGCGATCCTTCGGGGTCGCGCCCTTCTCTTTGGTCCTTGGCGCATAGGGAGAACTTCGTGGAAAGCCCGCCGCCGAAATCGCAGCACATCAGCGACCATCTCGCCAACGAGCGCACGGCGCTCGCCTGGATCCGCACGGCAATCGCCGTGATGACGCTGGGCGTCGCCATCAATCGCTTCAGCCTGTTCCTTCTCGAATTCCATCAAGTGGTTCCGGGCGGACGGGCAATGAACCGGCATGCCGAGACCGTCGGCATTGGCCTGGTCGTGCTGGGCATCGTGCTGATGTGCGGCGGCGCCTGGCACTACCTTCGGGTGGCGAAGGCCATCGATCGGGAGGACTTCCGGCCCGGCCGCTCCGCCATCCTGCTGACCGCAGCTGCGGTCCTGGCGATCGGCGGCAGCGCCCTGGTTTGGCTGTTTGCCGCCTAAGCCCCGCTGGAATTTGGACCCAGTGGCTGCGCCGGCGCGGCGGGCCCGTCGGGCTGGCGCAGCAGGTCGGCTTCCGGCGTGCCGGCTTCGTAGGCGGCCGCCATGGCTTCGGGATCGAACGCCACGCCGATCGGATTCTTCCGGAACGAGTCGGTGAGGAAGTAGGCCGCGGCCTCCGCCTTGGTGGCATAGGCATCGACCTGAAGTTCAACCGAATTGCCGTCGGGATCGCTGTAGTAGAGCGACACCGTGGGCCCATGATGGATCGGCCGGTACGGTTCGATGCCAAGCGCCTTCAGCCGGCGCCAGGTCGCCAGCAACTGGCCGAGATTGGCGAAGGTGTAGGCGACATGGGCCAGCCCCCAGCTGCGTGGCTCGGGTGCCTGCAGACCGGCGATGTTCACGATCGCCAGCCGGTGATGTTCGTCGTCGTAGGTCAGGAAGCAGATGAAATCGTCGCGGTGCACGATCCGCATGGCCAGTACCGCGCGATACCACTCGATCATCGGTGCTGCGTTCGCCGAACGCAGTACGAAATGGGCGAACAGCGCCGGCGCGATCGGCCGGGTGTCGAGCGTACGCCGGCTGCGCGAGGCGGAATCGAGAACGGTGTCCATGGGCGACCTCCAGAGCCCCAACATACCCTCGGAATCCGCAGGGGCAGGTCTTGAATTATAACTAACTGACGAGTAAGTTAGTTATATGAGACCCGCCAAACAGCGCCGCGCCCCCACCGAACGGCCGCAGGAAATCCTCGACGCGGCCCTCGCGCTGTTTGTCGAAAAGGGCTTTGCCGGTACGCGCCTCGACGATGTCGCCGAACGCGCCGGCCTGTCCAAGGCCGCGATCTACCTCTACTTCGACGACAAGACGGCACTGTTCCTGGGGGTCGTCCGCCATGCCGTGGCCAGCAATCTCGGTACCGTCGAGACCATGCTTGCCGCCCATCGCGGACCGGTGGCGGCGATCATCCCGCGCATCCTCGAGTTCATGGCAGGCCGCATCGAGGACACGCCGATGGCGTCCATCGGCAAGATCGTGATCTCGGAATCCCGCGCCTTCCCCGAGATCGGCCGCTTCTATCTCGACGAAGTGATCGGCCGCGGCCTGCGCCTGTTCGAAGGGCTGATCGCGCGCGGCATCGCCCAGGGCGAGTTCCGCAAGGTCGATCCTGCCCTGACCGTGCGGTCGCTGATCGGCGCCATGCTGCTGGGCGGCCTGTGGCACACGGTGTTCGAACCGATCGGCGCGGAGAAGCTCGATGTCCGTGCGCTGGCCCGCCATCACGCCGACCTGATGCTGCATGCGCTGCGGCCGATGCCGGAAGCGCCGTCATGAAGCGGAGCCCCCTGATCGCCGTTGTGGCCATCGCCGCAGCACTGCTCGTCACCTACGGCATGTGGGGCGACCGTGCCCTCGCGCTGCTCGGCCTCGGCCCCGACCAGGCGCGCTACCTTGGCTATGTCGAAGGCGAGACCAGCCTGATTGCGCCGCCGGTTGCCGGCCGGCTGATCGAACGGCCGGTCGAGCGCGGCAGCCTGGTGAAGAAGGGCGACCGGCTGTTCGTGATCGATCCGACGCTTGCGCGGGCCGAGGTCGCGCGAGCGGAAGCGATGCTGTCCGAGGCCACGGCGCGACACCGGAACCTGCTGACCGGCAAGCGGCCGGAGGAGCAGGACGTGATCAGGGCGCAGCAACGCGAGGTGGCGGCCGCCCTCGTGCAGGCCGAGTCGGAACTCAAGCGCCAGAGCGAACTGGTGGCGCGCCGGATCTCGACCCAGCAGGCCTACGAGGCGGCCGATGCCCAGGTGCGCCAGCTGCGCGCGCGCGCCGCCTCGCTCGACGCCCAGGAAAAGGTCGGCGACCTCGCCGCCCGACAATCCGAGATCGCCGCGGCCGCGGCTCTGATCGAACAGGGCCAGGCCAGCCTCGAACAGGCGCGGCAGCGGCTCGACGACGTGATGCCGGTGGCGCCGGAGGACGCGCTGGTCGAGAACACGTTCTTCAATGTCGGCGAGTGGGTGGCGGCCGGTTCGCCCGTCGTCTCGCTGCTGCCGCCGTCGCGCGTCAAGCTGCGCTTCTTCGTGCCCGAGGAAGAGGTGGCGCAGGCGAAAGCCGGCAGGCAGGTCGCCTTCACCTGCGATGGCTGCCCGGCCGGCCTGAGGGCCACCATCATCTATGTCTCGCCGCGGGCCGAGTTCACCCCGCCCGTCATCTACTCCCAGAGCGCGCGGACCAAGCTGGTGTTCCTGGTCGAAGCGCGGCCGGCGTCACCGGCGCCGCCGCTGCCGCCGGGCCTGCCGGTGGCGGTCGAACCCTTCGGGCCGGCACCGTGACGCCGGCGATCGACGTCCACGATCTCGTCAAGCGTTACGGCCCACGCACCGTCGTCAATCGCTTCAGCCTGGCCGTCGAGCAGGGGCGCATCTGCGGCTTCCTTGGCCCCAACGGCTCGGGCAAGACCACGACCTTGCGCATGATCTGCGGCCTGCTGACGCCCGACGGCGGCGGCGGCACCTGCCTCGGCTACGACCTCGTGCGCGACCGCGAGGAGATCAAGCGCCAGACCGGCTACATGACGCAGCGCTTCGGCCTCTACGAGGATCTCACCATCCGCGAGAACCTGGAGTTCGTGGCCCGCGTCTACGGCCTCGATCGCGTCCGCGAACGCGTCGATCGCTCGCTCGAGCGGCTCGACCTCACGACCCGCCAGCACCAGCTCGCCGGCGCCCTGTCGGGCGGCTGGAAGCAGCGGCTGGCGCTGGCGGCGTGCGTGCTGCACGAACCCAGGCTGCTGTTGCTCGACGAGCCGACGGCCGGCGTCGATCCCAAGGCACGGCGCGCCTTCTGGGACGAGATCCACGCCTATGCCGCCAGCGGCATCACCGTACTGGTCTCGACCCACTACATGGACGAGGCCGAGCGCTGTCACGAGATCGCCTACATCGCCTACGGCGAGTTGATGGCGCGCGGCACCGCCGACGAAATCGTCCGGCACTCGGGCCTCTCCGCCGTCATCGCCACCGGCCCGGGCGCCGACCGGCTGGCCGTGAAGCTGCGCGATGCACCGGGCGTCAGCGCCGCCGCGGCATTCGGTGCCGCACTGCACGTCTGCGGCCCCGACCGTATGGCGCTGGAGCGCGCCATCGAACCGTACCGCACCGACTCCAGCATCGTCTGGCAGGAGGCCGCGCCGACGCTGGAGGACATCTTCATCCATCTCATGGGAACGGCGCGCGACAACGCGCCCGGCGCCTGACCATGCGCTGGCTCGTCGCGCGGCGCGGTTTCTGGACCCGGCTCGGCGCCATCGTCGGCAAAGAGGTGCTGCAGCTCCGCCGCGACCGGCTCACCTTCGCCATGATGTTCGGCATGCCGATCATGCAGCTTCTGCTGTTCGGCTACGCCATCGACACCGACCCGCGCAACCTGCCGACCGCGGTGATCGCTGCCGACCAGAGCCAGATCACGCGCAGCGTTCTTTCCGCGCTCGCCAACACCGGCTACATGCGATTCACGCATCGTCCCGCCTCCGAGGAGGAGGCGAATTCGCTCCTGCAACGGGGCGAGGTGCAATTCGTCGTCACCATTCCCTCCGACTTCACCCGCCGGCTGGTGCGCGGCGAGCGGGCGCAGGTCCTGATCGATGCCGACGCCACCGATCCGCTGGCGGCGTCGGGTCCGCTGGCGGCCGCCGGACCCGCCATCAACCAGGCACTTGCCCGCGACTTCGTCGGCCCGTTGGCCGGCCTGCGCAAACGATCCGATTCCGTCGAGCTGGTGATCCAGCGCCGCTACAATCCCGAGGGCAAGTCGCGACTGAACATCGTGCCGGGGCTGCTGGCGGTGATCCTCACCATGACCATGGTGATGATGACGGCGCTGGCCGTCACCCGCGAGCGCGAGCGCGGCACCATGGAGAACCTGCTGGCCATGCCGGTGCGGCCGATCGAGGTCATGATCGGCAAGATCGCGCCCTACATCGTCATCGGCGCGGTGCAGGTGGCGGTCATCCTGATCGTCTCGTGGCTACTGTTCGACGTCGGGGTCGAGGGCAGCCTGGCGCTGTTCTGCCTCGGTACCGCACTGTTCATCACCGTGAACCTCGCCATCGGCTTTACCATCTCGACGCTGACCCAGAACCAGCTCCAGGCGATGCAGGCCTCGTTCTTCATGATGCTGCCGTCGATCCTGCTGTCGGGCTTCATGTTCCCGTTCCGCGGCATGCCGATATGGGCGCAATGGCTGGGCGAGACGCTACCAGCCACGCATTTCATGCGCATCGTGCGCGGCGTGATGCTGAAGGGCGCCGACATCGGCGACGTCTCGGCCCAGCTTGTCACGCTGGTTGCCATGCTGCTGATCGTCTCGACGCTGGCGATCAGCCGCTACAAGGTGACACTCGACTAGGGCGTGGACTCATAAGTTCTAAGCCAGAGGCGTGTTGCGGCGAGCAAG
>ERZ890510.592-NODE-592-length-28045-cov-7.262165_pt1 | contig 28045 bp, 21 predicted proteins | sample MGYA00521265_ERZ890510 | MGnify/ENA primary metagenome ERZ890510 (study PRJEB32303, sample SAMEA104408624) | aquatic metagenome | biome: Brackish water; feature: Chemocline; material: water | place: Baltic Sea | collected 2014-10-26T21:54:00 | depth 110 m ... | reverse complement strand
TGAGTGGTCCTTGGCCACCATATCACTTCGTTGACGTCGATATGGGCGGCTCTGAAGAGTACTTCATGTCAGAAATTCCTGCTTAGATTCGTAAGAATTGAAAACAGGGTTTGCTCAGCGCGTGGCCTTCGGACTTGTCCGAAGGCCACGCGCGTTTATTTAGGTCGGATCTATTGGGCGTAAGTACGGGTACGAGCGCTCACACAAGCTGTTTTAGACCAGGCCAGCGGATTTATATATAAAATATGTCCTTCAAAATTGAGTCATTCATAGCGCGTCGGTATTTGAAAGGGGCAGAGGGACGCTCTGAAGGACGTCGTTTTCTCAAATTGGTGACGTTTATTTCGATTGGTGGCGTCGCTGTTGGGGTTGCAACGCTCATTCTTGCCCTTTCAATTGTTCGTGGTTTCAGTCAGGAAATTCGGTCCAAAGTAATTGGATTTGGAGCTCATGTTCAAATCGAAAGCATACGAGATGCCCCTTTAGAGGACTATTCTGAGGTGTTGGCTGCTTTGTCGACGGTTGAAGGAATAGAGAGCATAGCTCCAGTAATTCAAGAGTTTGTACTTCTGAGGCGATCTTCAACGAACATTGAAGGTGTCTCCATTTGGGGAACTGAGGAGGTCCCCGGATATATCGCAAATTCTATGTCGGAAGGAGCTCCGGCGCTTGGCCCGGATTCGATTGGAAGGCCTGGGATCGTGATTGGGAAAAAACTGTCGAAACTGATCTCTGCCCAAGTAGGCTCTACACTAACCGCATTTTCAGTAAATACGGGATCTGACGCTTCAAATTATTCGCCGCCACGACTTGCCCAATTTGTAGTTCAAGGTATTTATGAGACCTCGTTGGCCAATTTTGATGAACTATATGTATTTGTGGCCTTAGATCGCGCCGTAATGCTGCTGGACTATAAACCTGATCAGGTCACTAGGATTGACGTACGAATCCAAGATGGAATCGATTACAGCGCAGCGGCCAATTTGATTGATGAGAAATTGGAGTTTCCCGCAATTGCTCGGCCCATTACAGATGTATATCGAAGTCTCTTTTCTTGGGTAAAACTACAAGAATCGATTATCCCGTTAGTAATTTCCATAATTGTATTTGTCGCCTCAATCAATATTATCGGCACTCTGTTGATGATAATATTGGAAAAAACGTCAGAAATGGGTGTTTTGGCAAGTCTTGGAGCCACCGCTAAAATGCGTAGAAGTATTTTTGTGCATCTTGGTCTATATGTTGGAATTAGTGGGGTCATAATAGGAGAAACTCTGGCCTTCGTCTTTGCACTAATCCAATTAAAATTTGAAGTCATACCACTACCTGCGGAAGCCTATTACATGAAATACGCTCCGATTGAGTTAAGTCTTGTTGATTTCGTACTGGTTGCGGCGGTAACATTGATCTTGTGCGCTATTTCTTCGTACATCCCCGCGCGATATGCAGCACGTATTCTACCATTAAAGGCCATTCGATCAAGATAATTATTTCGATAAATGAAGATAAAAGACACCGATTTGTGTTTAAAAATTGGCGATCGGGCTCCAGCTTTCACTCTTTATAGTGATGCCAAAAAGTCATTTGCGCTTTCAGAAGCCACTGCAATCGGACCCGTGCTGTTGTTGTTTTTCCCGGCTGCATTTACAAGTACGTGTACCACAGAGTTAAATGAAGTAAATAACGACCTGGACTCCTATTCCGGAGCCACCATTGTTGGTATTTCTACCGATACTCCATTTACGCTTGCTGAATACAGCAAGGCAAACGAACTCAAGTTTTCATTGGTAAGTGATCACGACGCTGTAGTTTGTGGTCTATATGGAAGCAAATATGAACACAATTTTACTGGAATGAAGCTCGATCGTATAGCAAAACGTTCTGCGTTTGTGATCGACAAAACCGGCATCGTTCGTTATGCTGAGGTTCTAGAAAACGCTTCACAAGTTCCTGATTTAACAGCCATTCAATCCATATTGGGTTCCCTATGATAATTGTCACTCTACGTTTTTTCTCAGTTTTGCGTGAAGCATTTGGTGCAGGGGTTGCCGAGGTCGAATTGGATCCGGGGACGACGGGCCAAGGCCTCATCGAGTTATTGGCAGCAAACAATGATGAATTCGCCGCTATTCAATCTGTTGTTCGACTTGCTGTAAATGACGAATACGTGGAGTTAGATTTACAGCTTTCAGATGGCGATGAAATTGCATTAATCACCCCAGTTTCGGGGGGTTAAGACTGTGTTGCAAGTTTGGATTGACATAACTGACCAGCCCCTAAACGCCTCTGAAGTGCATTCATTCTTGTATGAAAGTAACGGGGGAGGGGTATGCGTATTTGCCGGTGTTACCCGACTAGAAACAAACGGGAAGATTTCGACATCGCTTAGTTATGAAGCTTATAAGTCGATGGCACTCAAGGAGATACGTCGCTTAGCTGATGAGGCATCACAAAGGTGGCCCATTCTTCGGGCAGTAGTGCTGCATAGGATTGGAACGGTGGTTGTTGGCGAACCCAGTGTGTTAATCGGAGTAGCTACTGCACATCGGGGACCGGCGTTTGAAGCCACCCGGTTTTTAATAGATGAGCTTAAAAAAAGCGTCCAAATTTGGAAAAAAGAATCCTTTGAGGATGGATCTCAGGAATGGGTTGCCGCGAGTTGGCAAGATTTGGATTGAACGGGTCTAATTTCCCTACATGTTTAGAGTCTTTTCAATCGATTTGGATATTCTGCCTATTGGGTTCTTATTGGTGTCCGGCGTAAATGTTTGCCCGGTTATTTGCTCGAATAATTCAATGTACCGGGAAGCGACTTCGATTCGAAATGAGTCGTCCAGATCAGGTAGGACCTGGTTTTCAAGTCCTTGAAATCCATGAGCCATCAGCCATTCACGCACAAATTCCTTGGACAATTGGCGCTGTGGAGCATCTTGATGTAGCAGTTCTTCGTATGTATCAGCATAAAAATAACGAGATGAATCTGGGGTATGGATTTCGTCGATCAGCGTGATAACACCGTTCGCGTCGAGGCCAAATTCATATTTTGTGTCGACAAGAATCAGTGCCTGCCGAGCGGCACACTCTGTTCCTCGTTGGAAGAGAGCTAAGGAATAAGACTCTAACTCGTCAAACTGGAGCGCTGTTAAAATGCCACGTTTGATAATGTTTTCGCGCGAAATATCTTCGTCATGCCCTTCCTCTGCTTTCGTAGCTGGGGTTAATATGGGAGTAGGAAGTTTTGAATTTTGCTTTAGACTATCGGGAAGGAGTTTACCACAAAGCATGCGCTCTCCGCTTTGATACGTGCGCCAAGCATGTCCTGCCAAATACCCACGGACAACAAATTCAACAGGAAAAGAGGCGCATCGCCTGGCAATTGTCACATTTGGATCGGGTATTTCTAACACGTGATTTTGAACAATGTCTTTGGTTTGTTCGAAAAAATATGCTGCCACTCCATTTAACACCTGGCCTTTAAACGGAATGGTTTGCCGCAAAATGTGATCAAATGCAGAAATACGGTCCGATGTAATCAGGACTAGGCGGTCGTCAAGGGCATACGTGTCTCTAACCTTCCCTCCATAACGCTTGCCCAGATTTTCAAAATGTGTAGTAGTAACTGTAGCGCCGAGCTGTTGCTCTATTAGACTTTTATTCATTCGAATAGCTTAATGGCTAGAAGCCCTTATCTCGAGTTTAGGTTCAAAAATAATATGTTCTGCCGGTCCCAAAAGGGTACCGCAAATTCGATCATGCAATTTCTTGGCTGCTGAAAAACCAATCTGTTGAATTCCTTGATTTACACTTGAAAGGCCAATAAATCGACTAGTTTTAATATCAAAATATCCAATTACCGCTATGTCAGATGGCGTTTTGAGGCCGGCTTCCTTTATGGCTGCGAGCGCTCCTATAGCCTGGACATCGCTACTGGCGACGACGGCCGTACAGGCTGAATGCTCATTCAAGATTGTCTTCATGGCATCATATCCGTCTTCTTCGCTGTATCCAGCATGGTAAGTCGGATTTCCTGATACTACGAATCGAGAATTGTAAGCAATACCTGCTTCTTCCAATGCCAATTTAAATCCTTCGATGCGGTTACGTTGTGTTTCGCTTTCTACGGCCGATCGGATCATGCAAATATAGGTGTGCCCCTTGCTAACTAAATGGGATACAGCAGATTGAACGCCTTTTATATCGTCCCATGTAAAAGAGTCAAAAGCTGGAGACGACGAGCCAATGAGCACAGTCGGAGACTGAATATCCATTAAATCGCGTGTCATTTCTTCAGAGATGGTCACTCCACAAATTAAAAGGCCACGAACTGCCCCTCTGTCTAAAAATGCACGAAGAGAAGTTTCTATATTTTTTGACCCGAGATCACAAATGAGAAGATCTAATCCGGGTTCTCTAATGAACGCCCGAATGCCTTTTAACAGCTCATTTTGAAACGGGGCGGTAAAGGAGGGAATAGCCACAGCAAAGGAGTGGTACTCCTGTTGCGCCAAAGATCTGGCCGTTCGGCTTGGGTGGTATTTTAAATGTTCGATTGCCTGCAATACCTCAGACCTTGTGCGTTCTGAAACGTCAACAGAATCGTTCAACACCCTTGAAACCGTCGAAATCGACACGCCAGCTCTTCGCGCGACATCATATATTGTTACGGATGTTGATTCTCGTCGAGGCATTGTGTTGGGTGTTTGCTCACATGCAAGATAGGGTTGTCCCCGCTAAAAACGGAGCAAATCGGCTCTTTAGAAAGGCATCAATGGAGTATATTTTGTCAAAATTGGACATAGAATGGAATTTATGAAGCTGAATTTGGTAAAAAAACGTGTAACTATTCTGGGTGAAATGGCACCAAAGGCAACGTCCAAAGCAAGAGAATGCTGCCTGGCACTTCCTTTCGATTGAAGCGAGCTTTAATTATGCCTCAGGTCCTATTATCTGAATTAGATGATCCTCAAGAATTGGCCATTCCAATTGAAGGAATGACGTGCGCAGCATGTGCTTTGAGAATTGAGCGCAAGCTTAAAAAAGTTGATGGTGTTTCCATGGCAGCTGTCAATTATGCGACTGAAGAAGCCGTTGTAAGGGCAGATCTTTCAGGAGTTACCGCGGCAGACTTGATATCTGTGATAGAGAAGACGGGATACGGGGTCCGAAGATCAATCGCAGAGACCCATATTTCAGGAGAAGGCGCCCTTGTCAGAGCAGAACGTCTCAGCAAAAAGCTTCTGAGCACCAATGGCATACTGGATCTGCAATCTAATGCCACGCCAGATGGCGTAGATATAGAGGTTACGTATGTCTCGGGCATGGTTTCAGGCCAGGATCTGCAGCAGATATTTTTAGAATATGCGGAAACTGATCTCCAATTGGAGCCGGAATTGAATCCGGAGGAGGCTAGACGGGCTCGGTATGTGGTCACGCGAAGGCACTTCTATTTTTCCTTAGCACTGAGTTTACCTTTGGCGGTTCTGGCCATGAGTCATGGTCTGTTTCATGTACCATATGAGCCAATCATTCAGCTGTTGCTGGCTACTCCAGTCGTTTTTTATTCCGGCCGGCCATTTTTTACAGGGGCCTGGTCGGCCCTTCGCCACGGCGCTGCCGATATGAACAGCTTAGTCGCGTTAGGAGTGGGTTCGGCATATGGTTATTCGGTGGGTTCACTGGCGTTCCCCGAAATTTTTCAGCCGTCTTCAACGGGAATGCCTGAAGTTTACTTCGAAGCTGCAGCCCTAATCGTCACTCTTATTTTGTTCGGGAAAGTGTTAGAAGAACGGGCCAAGAGCAAAACGGGGCAGGCTATTCGTTCACTAATGGACTTACAGCCCTCGATTGTTACGGTGATATCCAAAGCAGAAGAGTACACTTTGGAGGAATCAAAAGTTATTTTGGGCATGCTCATTCGCGTTCGCCCGGGAGAACGCATTCCAGTTGACGGACGCATTCTTACTGGAAATAGCGAAGTAGACGAAAGTATGCTTACCGGCGAGTCTCTGCCAGTGAAAAAGGAAGTCGGAGCGAAGGTTGTAACGGGGACGTTAAATACGACGGGGTCGTTGGTGGTTGAGGTAACCCGAATTGGTAAGGACACCATGCTGAGTCAGATTATTGCCTTAGTTAGGCGATCTGCTGCATCGAAGGCTCCCATTCAAAATCTTGCAGATCGAATTTCCGCAATTTTTGTGCCCACTGTTTTATTGTTGGCGCTATTAAGTGGCTTTATTTGGTATGTGTTTGGCCCGGAACCTGCACTAAATCATGCTTTGGTTCGTTTTGTGAGCGTGTTAATAATCGCATGCCCGTGCGCCCTAGGATTGGCAACTCCTACTGCTATTGTCGTCGGAACGGGTAAATCGGCGAAAAAAGGCATCTTGATAAAAAACGCTGAGGCACTTCAGAAAGCAGGCACAATTGAAGTTGTTTGTTTGGACAAAACAGGCACAATTACCCATGGCAAGCCAGATGTGGTTTCAGTAGAGGCGTCTAACTTGCTGTCTAACAACGACTTGCTAGAGTATGCGGCTTCGGTTGAAGTTCACTCGGAGCATCCTCTTGCGAAAGCCGTAGTTGAAACGACTAAAAAATTGTCAATTTCCGTAACCCCAGCATCTGATTTTACGGCGACTGTTGGCATGGGGGCATCGGGTATCTATCTCGGGAAACGAGTTCTTGTAGGCAATCCAGCATTTCTCTCATTGGCTGGGGTCCTGGCCCCTGACATTGAGCTTACAGGGGAAGCCACTTCGGTCTTTTACATCGCCCTGGACAATGACTACGCGGGCAGTATTCAGGTAGGGGATGTAATTCGGGAGTCAGCAGCAATCGCAATTAAGGAGTTGACTGAGCATGGAATAAGAGTGGTTATGTTGACCGGGGATTCCGAGTCCGCAGCCAATCAGATTGCGTCCAAAGTGGGCATTAGTGAAATTTATTCAGGGCTACTGCCTTCCGACAAGGTTCGCATTATTGAGGATCTTCAGAGGACTGGGGCGAAGGTTGCCATGGTTGGGGATGGGATAAACGACGCCCCAGCACTAGCAAAAGCATTTGTTGGATTTGCCGTTCGGAGTGGTTCAGATATCGCCATAGAATCGGCGGATATCACACTGATGTCCAGTGATCTGTCACTTTTGGCCGAGGCGATACACCTTTCGCGTCAAACTATGCGAACGATTAAGCAAAACTTATTCTTCGCATTTATATACAATGTAATCTGCATTCCTATTGCTGCTGGGGTCCTTTTTCCTGCGTTTGGCATAGTACTAAGTCCGATAATGGCTTCCGGTGCGATGGCGCTATCGAGCGTCTCTGTAGTGACTAATAGTTTGAGATTAAAATCAGCTTAAATGTGCTGAAAAAAATATGAAACAAGAATTAACGCTTAGCGGAATGAGTTGTGGACACTGCGTAAAGGCAGTCCAAGAAGCCCTAGAATCGAGGGAGGACCTAGAAGTGGAATCTGTAAATATTGGATCGGCAGTTATTACCACGCCCGACTACCCTTCAATCGAGGCTAGTTTGAAAGACCTGCTTGAAGAAGAGGGGTATCCAATCCAAAGTGTACGTGCTCTTTGACTACTTACCGAGTGCAGCAATCATCTCTTCGCAGGAAGTAAACTTTACTCGGGGTCTACCCAAAGCTGCTCCTTTTTCAGACTCAATACGATCTAGCTCCAACCAATCCTGGTAGGAAAAAGCCGCCGGTTGCCTGGAGGCAATGAGATCAGCCATATCCGGTTCGGTCGGTGTAAAGTGTTTGCCTGAAGCGAGGTCCTCAATCATACAAGCAACCGATTCAACAGCATCCGGCTTATTAGTGCCAATAACGCCAGAAGGTCCTCGTTTAATCCAGCCACCTGCATAACAGCCCAGAACAGGAGCACCTGAATCGGTTACGATTCGACCAAGTTCGTTTCTAATTACTCCCCAGTCCTCTCGGAATGGAATATCTGGCAAGGCTTCGCCGCGATATCCGACGCTTCTAAATACCAAGCCGATCGGCCATTCGAACGTTTCATCCGTCATTTTCGAGGATAACCGACCTGATGATGAAGCTTCAATCTTATTTCTTGCTACACTCATCGACCCAACGCCTCCATCCTCAGCTGGGTGCAAAGCTGTTGGCGAAACCAAGAATCGAATACTGCATGTTTTGGTAGCTCCAGGTTTGGACCCACCTATCATTGCTTTGAGAACCTCCATAGATTTTTCAGTTGTCCGGTCGGGATTGTCTTCCAAAGCTTTTGCACTATGCTCGTCTAGCGTCATTTCTTCCTGAAGGGTGATAGAAGAGGCATCTGCTAATTCACCCATTTCTTTGATTTCTTTGAGCGAAAACGCCGCCTGTGACGGTCCACGCCGCCCCATTAGAATCACTTCTTTTACGTTACTTTTTGAAAGGGCTTCTAGAGCGTAGTCGGATATATCTGTAAATTTAAGCTCATCAACCGTTTTACAGAGAATGCGGGCCACATCGACCGCAACATTTCCAACACCCACAATTGCGACTCTTTCTTGAGATAAGTCGAACGCGAGGTGGCGAAAATCTGGGTGGCCATTGTACCACGCAACAAATTCTGTAGCAGAATGACTTCTAGGAAGGTCTTCTCCAGGAATACCGAGCTTTCGGTCAACCAACGATCCCGTAGAAAAGTAAATTTGATGGTAATACTTCTGCAGGTCAGCAAGGTTGATATGTGTTCCAAACTCTACATTTCCAAAGAACCGAAAACGAGGGTTGCTGGCAGTTTTATCAAAAACACGAGTAACGTTTTTGATTTTTTCGTGATCAGGGGCCACTCCAGAGCGGACTAATCCGTGTGGAGTTGGAAGACGATCAAAAATGTCAACATTCGCAAAAATATCTGATTGTTTAAAAAAATGTTCGGCTGCATAAAAGCCAGCCGGACCTGCGCCAATGACGGCGATGCGCCATGGATTGTTTTCGGTACCGAAGTTGGACATCGTTGTTTGTGTTCGCTAAAATCAGTTTAAATGTAGGGTCTATTAATTGATGCATCAAGCGCTTCAGCTTTAGGCTAGAGCTAAGGAAACCACCTTCTTTTTGTAGGGTAGTGCCCGTAGTATTTGGCAACTCAAGGACTACAAAACCAGTCTCGTTGAATCAACGTTATCCAAAATCACACCGTCGTTCCTTATTGCGATCAGCATTATGGATTTGTGCGGCATGTTGTTTTATTGGAATCACTCACGTTGCTCAAGCCCAAGAGAAGATAGACATCGATTCTAATTTGGCCATACCTGTAAGTGGTCTCCCTACTAAAGTAGACACCCTTTTTGTGACAGGAGGCGGTCCGTTTCTCATCCGTCCATTTATTGTTTCGAGCTCTCTGAACATTAGCATCTCCGACCGCGCTCTACGCAAGGACGAATTCTCATTGGTCTCTAACCTTGGATATGTTTCGTTTCGAAATGTAGATCCAGATTCGGCTTTTTCGTTTGTCGCGACGTATCAATATGTGCCTCTGCAACTTCAATCAGAATATCATCTTTGGGAAAAAGTGGATAGGTCTGACACGAATGAACTGGCAGCGGACCTGAATTTACCAAAGGCAAAAACAGGACTTCGAAGTAGCGGATCCATTACGAGAGGCGTGCTAACCGGAACGGATCGAGATGCTTCTGTCGAATCGGGCCTGAGACTAGAAGTGGAAGGGGAGATAACTGAAGGCATTTCGGTTCGAGCGGTATTAACCGACGAGGACACGCCCTTGTTACCAGAAGGGACAACGAGTAGGCTTGAGCAATTTGATCAAGTGTTTATTGAGTTTGCGTCCTCGAAAGGAAAGATTGCCTTAGGCGATCTCGACGTCACCATGCCTGAAGGGGAGTTTAGTAGGGTGAAAAGGCGAGTGCAAGGAGTAAGTCTTCATTCCAGTGATTTGGCTTTTTCATCTGCTATCGTGCCCAATGTTTCGTTTCAGGCTACCGGCGCAACGTCTCGGGGTAAATTCAAGTCACATTTTGTGTCCATTTTGGAGGGCGTCCAAGGACCATATCGCCTAGAAGGAAATGCTTCTGAGCGATTTATTCTCATTCTGCCGGGTACGGAACGAGTTTATGTCGACGGTTTATTATTGGAAAGGGGCCAAACATCCGATTATATAATAGACTACACGACGGCCGAAATTACGTTTATGCCTTCGAGAATGGTGGCTTCTAGCAATAGGGTTCGGGTTGAGTTTGAGTACACGACAAACCAGTTTTCGAGGAGCTTCTTGGGAGGTGAAGCATCAGTAGGGCTGGGGCGTGGAATACGGGGACCGTTATTTGAATTTGGAGTGACGGCCTTGCGTGAATCCGACGGAGAAAGTTTTGCGGAAGAATTGGGATTTAGTTCTGCAGATTCCTTGATCCTCAGTCAGTCTGGCGATCAATTGATTTTTGCATCCAGTGCAAACGAGGTCGTATTTGATCCAGAAGCCTTGTATACCCAATATTTTCAAGTCATTGGATTTGACGGTCGGAATGCTTTTGAGGTCGTCTCAAGGCCCCCTCGAGAAGAAGAACTGGTTTATCGCGTAATATTTACTCGAGTTGGAGCAGGTAAGGGTTCCTACAGGAGGCAAGGAAGTCTTGCGGACGCTTCTCTGTCTAACGGTATTGCGTATTTGTACGTTGGTATGGGGCAGGGTGAATACGACGCGGTACGCCCCCTCACGCCGCCCAGGACGAAGGAAATTATTGACCTACGGATTAGGTCGAAAGCGCTCCCGTTTGGGTTTATAACCGGGGAATGGGCGGGTTCGCGAAACGATGTTAACACGTTGTCTGCCTTTGATACAGAAGATGACAACGGAAGTGCTACGTCTGTCCATTTCGAATCTTTACCTTTGATTCTAGGCAGATATGCTTTTACAGGACGAGCGGATTTTTCTCACCGGAGTAAATATTTCACCACGTTTGACCGAACCAGAAGTATTGAATTTGAACGGGAATGGAATATTCGGACCATAAATACAGATCCGGTACAAAACCTGCGGGTCGGTCAGAGCGAACAGCAATCGGGAGCAGAAATTGAGTTTAGACGGGCCGATTCCAGCCACGTGGAAGTAGGGTTCGATGCTATTTCGTTAGGGCATTCGCTGGAAGCTGCCCGCCAACGCCTTTCGTTTCGATTGGCCGAAAATAGAATGCCGGAGTTGTCTTTGAGGGGCCGCCGAGTCCAGAGTACGGATCTAGTGGCTAATTCCGGAAGCGGATGGCACAATTTGGTTTCTAGAATTACAAAAACCCGAATGGGGGCTTTTTTAAAGCCGTATCTGGAATGGGAAACCGAACGGTATTCTGGAACTCAAGTCGGTGTGGAATTGGCCGCGGGGGCGAACGCATCATTGGACTACGACGAAATACGGGCAGGAAGCCATTTTGGAAACGAAAATAGCCAAGTTTCGATCTTTTTGGAGCAAAGGTTTGAAAAGGATGATGCAATAAATGAATCAGGCAAAAGTATTCAAACGGTCCAAGCTAAATGGTCATTTCGGAATGACGAGGGGATGAAAAATAATCTGAGTGCGGGGTTACGCCGGATACATTCCAAATTTGATTTGACAGGGGAGGGGGCAAATAAATCATCTGGGCAGAACACATTATTGTTGGGCTGGGACGGAGAATGGTCCCCAGGTGTTCAAAACAGATTATCTTGGCTCTACCAAGTTCAGTCGGAACAAACTTCCCGACTTCAGGAAATATATATACGAACCGGTCAGGAAAGAGGGGAGTACATTTGGGACGATTTAAACGGGGATAATATCATCCAAATCGAGGAGTTTATTCCAGAAACTACTCCTAGTGAAGGCGAATATGCCTTGACGTATTTCCCGTCTGATTCGTTGGAATTTGTTACGTCGTTGACCGCTTCGGCACGGTTTAGACGAACGGGCGGAGGATCAGGTAACCGTCTGTCACGCATCGGATTAGGCACGGCTGTTGAAGTGTCAGAGAAATCGAAAGACCCGGATCGTAACCATATCTATTTTCTACAGTTGGGGACTTTTAGAAGTAGTGACTTCACGGTGAATGGCCGATTACGTATCTCCCAAGAGTTTCGGATTCTGCCGACTAATCGCACCTATGATTTTGATGTGTCCGGTTCGGAAATTTGGGCTTTCACCGATCTCGCCTCGGGTGAACAACGACTTCGTACAAGCGAGTGGAATGGAGTTTTTGGCTACCGTCCTTCTGTGGTCTGGACCTTAATGACGCGAATAACTAGAAGAATAGATCAGTCGGAAGCTGGTTTTGCATCTCGTTCGTACGATATAAACGGCTTGGAATTGAGTCCGAGCGTTTCCTTTAGGCCCCAGAGTAATTGGATTATTTCGGGAGGGGCTCAGTTCGCCGATCGGACGGAGAGGAATCAGGGGACGAGCGCACGTGCCATGCAATTTCCGGTCTCTGTTCAATATCATACGACTACTAAGTTGACGACTCGGGCTAAGATTGAAGTGGCCAGTGTCAAATTGAATGGCGCTTCCGTTGGCCTCCAAACTTTTCAACTGACGGAAGGGAGGGGAGCGGGCACATCATGGCTTTGGGGGCTATCCCTAAATGCTAGATTTACAGAAGTTCTTACTGCCAATTTTGGATATGACGGCAGAAAACCCAACCGTGGAAACACCATTCATACTGGTCGAATACAGTTTGTGGCAAGGTTTTAGGACCTCTGCTATTCTGGATCCGCCCATTCATTGTAGCTCACCCGTTCGATATCTATCCCGGCCCCAGCGAGTTTTTCCTCAACTCGTTCGTAGCCTCGATCAAGGTGATAAACTCGTAAGACATGAGTTTCTCCTTCTGCTATCATACCAGCCAAAACGAGCGAAACACTGGCTCGTAAATCGGTGCTCATAACGGATGTGCCTTGGATTTTTTTCCCACCTTCAATTACGACTTCATCCCCAATAATAATGGCGTTTACACCCATCCGATGTAGTTCTGGAATATGTTTGAATCGATCAGGATAAATCGTTTCCTGTACCTTTGAGTTACCTACAGCCTTAGCCAATAACACGGTCCACTGCGCTTGAAGATCGGTGGGGAAGCCGGGATACACGTCAGTCTTAATGCTTACAGGCCGAAGCTCGCTGGGCGCAGTAACTTGGATTACGTCTCCGTTAATCTTGAGCTCCGCACCAGTACGCTCAAAAGATTCCAAAAACGAAAAGCCGAGATGTTCTGGATTGGCGTGATGGATAGAGACGGGCTTTCCAGGAATGCCAGCAATCGCGGCCGCGATCATAAATGTACCCAATTCAATTCGATCAGGACAATTGGTATACGTAACGGGATCCAATCGGTCTACCCCTTGAATATGCAATGTTCTGGATCCAATGCCTTGAATTTGAGCTCCCATCTTGCGAAGCATTTGGCAGCATTCAATCACGTCGGGTTCTATTGCGGCGTTTTCGATGACGGATTCTCCCTTTGCCAAAACAGCCGCCAAAAGTACGTTGATTGTTGCCCCAACAGACGATGGTTCAAACCGAACCCTACCGCCTGCTAGTCGGCCGCCTTTAGCACGAGCTACAACGTAGCCTTTGTCCAGTTCGACTTCGGCACCCAAAGCCTTCATCCCTTCAATGTGCAAATCTACCGGTCTGGGACCCCAGGCGCATCCTCCAGGGAGCGATACGCGGGCCTGTCCCGTGCGGCCAAGCAATGCGCCGAGCATATAGAACGATGCCCGCATGCGCTTCACTAGCTCGTAAGGCGCCTCTGGACGGTTCAGCCCCGCTGCATCAATGATTAGCGAATGATCACTAGGTTCGCCAATAACTTTGGTACCAGTGACTTCAATGACTTTCCGGAAGGTACTAATATCCTTTAGGTCAGGGATGTGATGAATGGTCACCGGACCATCAGTCAATAATCCAATGGCCATCAGCGGCAAGGCCGTGTTTTTTGACCCACTTACGTGTAAATCGCCCGTTAATGGCCTTCCGCCTCTAATAACTAGCTTATCCATGCACTCACAAGAGAAAAATTTGATAGAATCATCGCTGGCTAAAGGTAGGAAAGGATCAGGCTTCGCGCTTCAGCGTTTGGTTGAACGCACCACGAAATCGGAATATTCGAATATCCTTAGCTTTATTAAATCGAATCTCCATGGGGATTGAGCCTATTTATTTGGATCATGCAGCTACATCCCCAATTTGGCCAGATGTGCTTGAGGCAATGATGCCGTATTTAACATCAGAATACGGCAATCCTTCGTCAGTGTATGGCCCCGGTCGGCGGGCAAAACACACACTTGAAAAGTGCCGTGGCAGAGTGGCAGAGTTGTTAGGGGTTGGTCCGGCTGAAATTGTTTTCACATCAGGCGGAAGCGAGTCTAATAACGCAGTTTGCCGGCAATATACCGATCTGGTTATAACCAGCCCTGTCGAACATGAGTCGGTTAAAGAGTCCGTAAAGCGGTTGCCGTCTTCGGGTATGGTCATTATGGTTTCGCCAGATGCGACTGGTAGAATCTCTCCTGAAAGCGTGGAAACAGCACTTTATTCCGATAATCGCAGCTCAGGTGGCACCGGTTTGGCTAGCTTCATGGCTGTGAACAACGAATTGGGCACCATTAATCCGATTGAAGAAATTGGCCATGTCCTTGCACGATTTGGTTTTCGTTTTCATACCGATGCGGTGCAGGCCGCGGGAATTATGGATCTTTCGCACCTTGCTACGTGTGTAGATTACATGACACTTTCTGGGCACAAATTGGGTGGACCGAAAGGTGTAGGAGCTCTTTTTGTAAAGGCGGGGGCTCCATGGCGCTCCTTTATTGCGGGTGGAAGTCAGGAGCAGGAACGGCGCGCAGGCACCGAAAACGTGGCCGGGATAGTTGGGTTTACTCGGGCCCTAGAACGGTCTGTGGAGAACAGAATTGCGTCCGTGAAAAAAATGCGTGAGCTGCGAGATCAGTTGGTTGGTGGATTGTCTTCAGCCCTGTCCCATCAGATTAGATTTAATTCTCCGCCTGGGGACTTATCGTCACCTCATATTATCAATTTTGTTTGTTTGGATGACGAAGGGCAGGGGCTTGATGGTGAAATGTTGATTTTGGGGCTCGATATGGCAGGTGTCTATGTATCTGCAGGGTCCGCTTGTTCTTCTGGTACGATGAAAGCCAGCGCGGTATTAACCTCTCTTGGAATGAATGAACAAGTCGCAAGGGGTGCCATTCGAATTTCAATTAATCCGCGAACTACAAAAAGTGAAATAAGCGAAGCGATTGAGCGCATAAATCAAACTGTTTCTAGGATGACAGGTGTATCCTCCTGATTGAAGAGAGTCGGGTATTTTTACTGCAGAATTAGGCCGAGCTGGATGAAGTTGCTCGGTGCTTGTTTTGATACACTTTAAGCCGAATGGCTTGTGTCTACCCTGCGTTTTTGCTTTTGATAAACCGGTTATTATCGCTTTTCGATGAAATGAATAGGAAAGGGGTTGGAAGCCCTGTAGGTAGGGAATATCTTTGCCTCAAATACATCTCCTTTGATCATCACGCAAAATTTAGACCCAAATGCAACCGGATTTACTGCGAGAAGAGATTGGTGCCTTTAAAACACTAGAACAGTTTATTATTGAACAGCAAGGCACTTTTGATCATTCATCCGGCGCTTTTTCTAGACTCCTTCGTGACATTAGTGTGGCTGCTAAACTTGTAAATTGGCACATGCGGAGGGCCGGAATAGTGGATGTTTTTGGCAACACGGGTGAGATCAATGTCCAAGGTGAAGTTCAGCAAATTATGGACTTGTTGGCCCACAAAGAGTTTGTTCGGGCACTTCGACGTGGTGGAGAATGTTGTCTCATTGGATCTGAAGAACATTCTGAAGCCATTCCAATTCGAACGGCAGATAGTAGCGAAGGAAAATATATCGTGCTTTTGGATCCGCTCGACGGTTCTTCAAACATCGAGGTTAATGTTTCTGTGGGAACTATTTTCAGTATTTATCAATTGCCTGAAGGGGTCAAGGAGGCTACGCTTGAGTCCGCCTTGCAGCCTGGAATAAAACAAATTGGCGCGGGTTACATCGTTTATGGCAGCTCCACAATTTTAGTGTACACCACTGGACAAGGCGTCAATGGATTCACCTTAGACCCTTCAATTGGGGAGTTTTTGCTGTCGCATCCCAATATTCGGACACCCAAAAAAGGAGGGATGTACTCCGTGAATGAAGGAAACTATGAAAGTTTTGCGCGCGGATTAAAAAAGCACATTAAATGGATGCAGCAGGAGAATGAAGAGGAGGGACGTCCGCTAAGTACCCGGTACATTGGTTCTTTTGTCGCCGATTTCCATCGAAATCTATTGAAAGGTGGACTCTATATTTACCCCGCGACACAAAAAAGTCCGAATGGGAAACTTCGGCTCATGTATGAAGCAAATCCGCTTGCGTTTATCGCAGAGCAGGCCGGTGGGGCTGCTTCGACGGGCAACAGTCGAATCCTCGAAATTGTACCGGACAAACTTCATCAACGGACACCAGTCTATATTGGAAGCCTGGACATGGTCCGAACAGCCCAGCAATTTCTTGCTAATGAACATAGCGTCGATAACGCATAGAGGAGTTCATTAATCATGGAGACCTCTTTTTCGGCGTTTGCTCCAGCCTCACTTTCAAATTTGGGCCCCGGGTTCGATTCCCTTGGGATCGGATTGAGCACATGGAAGGACGAAGTTAGGGTTGTCCTTATCCAAGAGCCCAATTTTTCTGTTAGTTTTGATCCTACTGGTTGCTGGTCCGGCCCAATCGATCCTTTTAGAAATACCGCTTCGGTTTCAGCGATGCACGTGGCAACTAAGGCCGGGTACGAGGGAGGCGCTAGGATGACTATTCAAAAAGGAGTGCGTGCCGGAAGTGGTTTGGGAAGTTCAGCAGCAAGTGCGGTTGCGGGAGCACTAGCGATGAATGCAGCTTTGGGTAGCCCCTTTTCGAAAACGGAATTGATTGCCTCGTGTCTTGCGGGCGAATCTGTGGTATCAGGTGCCGTTCATGGCGACAATGTGCTTCCTTCCTTGATGGGTGGAATTGTTTTAGTTGAACCTGATTCGCCAACAACATTTCAGCATATACAGACAAGCTGTTTGCTTCATTTTGCAATTCTTCTTCCCAATATCGAAGTGTTCACCGAAGAAGCGCGTTCTTTGTTACCGGACCACGTCTCTCTACACAGCGCGGCGATTTGGGCATCCAGATTGGCCCAGCTCGTCCTGGCGATTTCAAATGGAGATCTTTCAAGGATAGGACAATTGGTTATGGAGGACGACATCGTAGAGCCTGTTCGCGCGCGCCTGATCAAACCCTATCGTGACATTAAACTAGCTGCTCTAAAAGAGGGAGCGCTAGGGTGCGCCTTGTCCGGTTCTGGACCCGCAATGTTTGCCGTATGCGATTCGGAAGATTCCGCCCTACGTATTTCAAAATCTATGCATTTGGCTTGTATGAGGCACCATATTGAAAGCCTGGCCATTTCAGATCACGTTAATTTTGTTGGGGCTTTTTCCAACTAAAACAATTAGCAATTCTGCGTTGACGCGTCAAGAAGACCAATAATGAATAAGGCATCTGTGTATTTTCAAAGTACTCGCTCCGTCGATACTAAGGTTCGACTTCTCGAGGCGGTACAAATGGGTTTGGCACCAGATGGTGGCCTATTTATACCACAAAACATGCCAGTGGTCAATTGGGACTCCCTTTCGTCTTCAAGCTTCGCCGATTGCTCGGCTTCCTTTTTGTATCAGTGGCTTTCAGGGGTGATGTCTAAGACCCAAATAGACAAAATGATTGGATTCGCCCTGAACTTCGACGTCCCAATGGTGCCATTAACTCCGCGGCCATCTGACAAAGCAGTCCTTCCAACGCCTTTTGTTACAAGCCTAGGCCAGGCAGAAACGTATGTCCTAGAACTATTTCACGGACCAACACTGTCCTTCAAAGACTTTGGCGCTCGTACGCTGGCTTTTTTGCTTCGGGAGCGCTTGCGCGAAACCAAGGCGTCGGTGACCATTTTGGTGGCGACATCAGGGGATACCGGAAGCGCTGTGGCGGATGGATTGTCCGGAATTGAGGGAATACGGGTAGTTTTGCTCTATCCGCGCTCTCAAGTAAGCCTTGTTCAGGAAAAACAGCTCATTGTAAAAAGAGAGGGAGTTCTTGCTCTTCGAGTAGATGGGACGTTTGATGATTGTCAGTGCTTAGTCAAGGGCGCTTTTTTAGATGAAACGCTTTCCGCTATGCACCTTTCCACTGCCAATTCAATAAATATTGGCAGATTAATTCCGCAGATGTTGTACTACGTTTGGGCTTCGAAACAACTACAAAATTCGGTACCTCAGTTTGTCGTTCCCTCTGGAAATTTGGGGAATTTAACTGCAGGAGTTATGGCCTATAAATCGGGGTTGCCAGTGACGCAATTCGTTGCAGCACATAACGCGAATGATTTTTTTCCAAAATATTTAAAAAACAAAGATGCCGTCTTTGAGCCCTCCGTTCAGACCATCTCAAATGCTATGGATGTGGGGGCTCCGTCAAATTTTGAACGTCTTACGTCTTTGTTGACCCAAAGTGAATTATCACGAATGATAAAAGGAATCTCGTTTTCAAACCACGAGACCTTGCAGAGTATGGAGAAAGTTTATGATGAGACGGGTTATATCGCAGATCCTCATACAGCAGTAGGGCTTGCAGCTTCGGAAAGAGTAGGCTCCGAGATTAGCAGGAAAGGACCAACCGTAGTGCTTTCCACGGCTCATCCGGCCAAATTTCCAGATATAGTGAAAGAAGCCGTTGGAGTTAAAATGGCAGTGCCACCTCAATTGACAAAATTATCAAATCAACCCGTCCAGGTATTCGATCTTTCTCCATCCCAATCTGAGCTTTCATTGGCCATTTTATCGCACAAATGGAATCGTTAAGGTTTCGGTGTTGTCCTTGTTGTCGGTAACTGACAATTTCAGAACGTGTGAACCGGATGCTGTTTTTTCATCGAACCGATGTGTTATCGTGGCCGTTTTGGCGTCGTACTCAAATAGTACCCAATCGCCATCTACATGCCCCGAATACGTTTTTATACCACTTAAAGCATCTCCAATGCGAACCCTGATTTGGCTGGTTCTGGACAGGTCCTTGTTGGCGACAAGATTGATAGGTCGAATTGTTGGATTTTGATTGTCTATCCCAACGGCGAAGCGGTCAAAATTTCGAATTCTTGCTCTAACAACGCCCTGATCGTAAGCTCCACCTACCCACGAAATATTGCCTTTGGCGCCAACTCGGACAATACCTGCCTTACTCTTTAAGTTTTCCGGAAGCGGAGTAGGGACTATTTCGATAGTTACCCAAGAGTGAATGGGGACTTCGCGTTTATGTACGACATGGATATCTGAGTGAATATTGTTAGCGGTTCCTTTTTCTGATCGGTAGATTAAACGATCGGCAGTATATAAAGCGCCTTTTGGAATGTTTAGAGAAAAGCCTTCAGCTCGGAACGAAAAAGACTGATCGAAAGGAAGGTCGAAATCGGTTTCCCCTCGGGCAGATGCTTTTACGATATTGGCCGTCTGTTCGATTCCAAGCACTGAAAAGGCTAGAGAAGCTTGATTGCCATGTGCATCTGTTACTTCGTACTTCAGATCGTGCTTTTCGCCACTTAGTACCGTCAAAATGCCACTTCGAGTGGATTCATAGATAGGAAGCTTGTTTCCTGGAAGGATATAACTTCGTTCAAACCAGCGGCCAGACTTAAGACGCTCAGCGTAGTCCACATGAGCATTTATATAGCGGGTATCATCAAATGAGATCTGATCCATGGTGGATCTAAAAAGGGTTGATCCGCTGTCCTCAAGACGAATAGTGTACAATCCAAGTCGATTGGTAGAACCATCATGGTAGTCTTGGGATTGGACTGAAAAACCGATAGACCCCGCCGCCTCAATTTGGTCAACCCGATCAAAAACATGTCTTCCGTTTTTGAGTGTAGCATCGATCGTAACTGTTTCACCAGTCTCGATTTTGCGCCATCCACCTGTCTTTTTGTCCCTTAATCGAACGGTAGAGTTTTCTCCTAAGGCGTACACCTTTATCCTGAAAATTCTGGGCGATGTTAAATCTTTTACATCAAGTCCCCATAATAAAGGGTTAACAGGCGCACCTGTAGTTTCGTCCCTGATTTCAAAGTGCAAATGAGGCCCACCAGACCCACCTGTGTTTCCCGACAAAGCGATTTCTTCCCCTTTAAGAACTAAGAATTGATCTCTATTTGGGAAATATTGGACCTCGAAGGACTCTTTTTCGTACTGAAGTCCCTTCATATACTCCTGAATATCGTCTCTGAATCGGTCTAAATGACCATACACCGTCATGTGACCATTCGGATGGGAAATGTATAATGCATTGCCATATCCGGATGCAGAAATGACTATTCTAGAGATCCATCCATCGGCGGCACTGTAAACTCGAAATCCAGTTTGACCCTGGGTCTTAATATCGAGGCCGCCATGGAAGTGATTACTTCTCATTTCAGCGAATCCACCCGAAAGGTAGAGCGGAATACCAAGTGGAGATCGAAAATAATTGTCTGGATATGGATCCAGATTTGCACTACCTAATAGAACTAGAAGTACGAGAGATAATAACAGAGATCGGAAATTCATTGGCACTTTATGGTATCGGAAACCAAAAATACTAATCTGACAAATGTATTCCTTGGTGTAATAGCCGTTTTTGTATGTGGAGTTGTGTTGCTCCAACTTCAAAGCGTTCTAATGCCATTTGTCACCGCAATGTTGCTGTCAATTATTTTTAAACCCGTTATTCTGGGACTCCGCGAAAAGCGCGTTCCTATGATCGTGGCGTTGTTTGGTGTTCTACTTCTTTTTACCCTCGTATTGTTCTTTTTAGGTTGGGTTATTTTTTCCAGCGCGAACGCCTTTTTGCAGGAACTTCCAAATTACGAAGGTAAAATAGCCGTTATTGCGGACAATATTGAGGCGGTACTTCTTGGTTTGGCCACACGACTTAATTTGCAATTAAACGATTTTCAATGGAGCGATGCGCTTAACGTGTCCTCCTTAACATCGGCGGTAACGACCGGCTTAGGTTCATTTATAAGTTTTGTGACATCGACGTTTATGGTCGTGCTGTTTATGCTGTTTATGCTAGCTGGAAGCGGAGATCTTGCAAAAAAAGTGCGTGGCGCATTTCCAGAGAGCCTTTCTAAGAAGCTCGCAGACATGATCAAAGTAATTGATTCGCAGGTGCGTCAATATTTGGTCACTAAAACACTTATCAGTTTAGGGACAGGCTTTTTAACGTGGTTTGTTTTGATGCTTTTGGGCGTAGATTTTCCGCTTGTCTTTGGGTTCATTGCCTTCATATTGAACTACATCCCAAATATTGGAAGCACCATTGCAGTAGTTATTCCTTTTAGCCTAACTCTGTTGCAATTCGAAACAGCCTCAGTACCTCTTTTCGTTCTATTGGGGTTAGGCAGTATTCAAATGGTCATGGGCAATGTCGTGGAACCCAAAATACTGGGCTATTCTCTCAATTTAAGCCCATTGTTGATACTCGTTGCCTTGATTTTCTGGGGGTGGTTCTGGGGTGTTTGGGGGATGGTTTTAGCCGTTCCGATAACGGCCTCAGTAAAGATTATTTTTGAAAATATTGATTCTTTAAAACCAATTGCCAAATTGATGAATGGCTCCATCTCTTGAGGTCCGTTCGGTTCAGATCTGCCCGTTGACAACCATTTTTCCACCAATCAATACTTTTCCGATCAGATCCTTTCCTGCACTGTAGATATACGTGTTGAGGGTTTCGTCGGCGGATTTATTTTCAGAAAGAGGATGATCCGCTCGTAGCTCAACAATATCTCCGTGGGATCCGACTTCTATGCGTCCAACAGGGAGGGAAGTCGCACTTCTACCGCCTTCGAGAGCTTTTTGGTACAGTTGTGTTCCAGATCCAACCTGCCCTCCAAATTGAAAGGCATTCCTTTTACGCGCCAGAATGCGCGCCTGATAATCAACAAATTTTAACTCCTCCGACGGCGAAACACAAACGTTGCTGTCTGTGCCTATGGCAAATTGGCCTCCCTTTGAAAGAAAATCTGCCAGCGGAAACGCTCCATCGCCTAAGTCACCCTCGGTCGTCGGACACAATCCCACGGTAACATTTGCTGCTATGATTGAGTCTCGCTCTTCCTTAGTGGTATGAGTCGAGTGAATCATACACCACTTTGAATCAGGTTTGAAATGACGAAAAAGCCACTCAATGGGACGTAATCCGGTGCTCAACATGCATTCATTAACCTCACGAACTTGTTCTGAAACGTGGATGTGTACTGGGGACATCGGGGCATTGGCCTTGCGGTGATCCATGAGATCGCGAAATGCATCAAACTCGACGGCTCGCAAGGAGTGTGGTGCGTATCCAAAAGAAACCAGTGGTTCATTGGAATAGGACTCCAATAAATGATCCATCAACCCAAGAAAAACGTTGGTGTTGAGAACAAAAGAACGCTGTTCGCTTGTTGCCGGACGGCTTCCAAAACCTGCCTGTTGGTATAAAACTGGAAGGATCAATGTCCGGATCCCACATTTTACTCCTGCCCGGATCAAGGCCTCTGACATCAATGCCGGTATTTCAGCGTTTTCTTTATCAACTGCGCCATGTGCGTATTGGAATTCGCACACTGTCGTATATCCGTTGGACAGAAATTCAGAGAAGAGCGAAGATGCGACCTCAAACTGTCCGACGGGAGTCAATTCCGAAATATCGGCATACATCGATGTTCGCCATGACCAAAAATCATCTCCGGGTTTGCTGAATCGCTGGGTTCTACCAGCCAATTTTCGTTGAAAAGCATGGGAATGAATGTTCACCATTCCGGGAATGACAATATTCAGCGAAAGGTCTGTCGGACCGTCAGATAGTGAACCAACTTCTGAAATGAGGCCGCTTTCATCAACTACAATCCGAATACTCTGATGCCAACCATCAGGAAGAAGAGCCCAGTTAGCTCCGATTGCTTTGTAGGGACGAAATGAAGACATGGGAATGAATGCGCGAAATTAGTCGTCCGAACGATGCATTATGCTTCGGAGCTCATCAATCGGTTAATAATATCTACAGCGCTGACGCCTTCTGCTTCTGCGCTAAAATTTGTGATGATGCGATGACGAAGAACGGATACGGCAATATCGTTCACATCCTTGATGCAAGGTGTCAATCGGCCATCCAATGCTGCTGTGGCCTTTGCGCCCAGAATAAGGTATTGTGATGCACGGGGCCCAGCTCCGTAGTTTAAGTATTCCTTTACGAAGGGCGGGGCATTGCTGTCGGCCGGACGAGTTTTGCTGACCAATTTAACTGCGTATTCGATGACATTGTCAGCGACAGGAATTTGACGCACAACCTGTTGGTATCGCTGAATATCGGCGGCCGTCATAACATTTCGTAACGACGGCTTCGAGGCGCCTGTTGTTTTACGAACCACTTCGACTTCTTGATCGAAAGTCGGATAGTCCAGCCAAAGATTGAACATAAAACGGTCAAGCTGGGCCTCAGGCAAGGGGTACGTTCCTTCCTGTTCGATAGGGTTTTGTGTTGCCAGCACAAAAAATGGTTCGGGGAGCGTATAGGTATGTCCGGCGGCCGTTACCCGGTGCTCCTGCATGGCTTCCAAAAGTGCAGCTTGAGTTTTAGGCGGAGTTCGGTTGATTTCGTCCGCAAGGACTACGTTGGCAAATACAGGCCCCTTGACAAATTTAAATTGCCGACGACCGGTGGTTGCATCCTCCTCAATGATTTCAGTCCCCGTAATGTCACTTGGCATTAGGTCTGGGGTAAACTGTATGCGGGAAAAATCAAGATCCACAACATCAGCAATCGTATGAATCAGGAGTGTTTTGGCCAGTCCAGGGACGCCAACTAGCAGGGCATGCCCCCGACAAATCATACTCACAAATATCTGGCGAATGATGTGCTCTTGCCCGACGATTACTTTTCCTACTTCCGTTCGTAGTGTTTTATACCCGGCGTGAAGTTCTTCAACGGTTTCGGGAGACGTAATAATTTCCATGTAGGACAAAAAGTTATGAGTGTTGGGTCAGGTACTCCAACATACGATTCGATGAATTATGAAGACACCCTACTTAAGCGAAGTTACCTTTCGAGCTTTGCCTCGAAGGTCGATATATACAGAAGTTTTCAATTCCGTAAGCCACTCTTGCATTATTTCAGCCTGTTTGTATTCTAACGCTTTTGCTGATATCAATTTGTAATCAGAAGTAATATCAACTTTGTGAGTTGGAATTCGGGCTTCTAGTTTGACAATGTGAAACGCTCTTCTTCCATCCATAAGCTGAACCTCGTCTGGTTCAGAAATGTCTCCGACATTCATCGTCAAAAGAGTTTTTTGCCAAAGGGCTCCTAGCGCTTCCAAATACAGATTACGTTCGCCGGAATTAGGGTCCGAAACGCGTCCACCTGTCGATTTTGATTGTTCTTCTTCAGAGTTTTGAGACGCCAATATTGAAAAAGAGGCGTTTTTAACCATGATGGAATCACGCATCATAGTAAGAAACTCGATAGCGGGAGCAGAATCTACTTTTCGCTCATCGAAAGCGATCAATATATGATTGTAGTCGATGCGCTCTCCTCTGCGGTCGTTGACTCTCAAAAAGTGCAATCCAAATTTGGTCTCAAAAACTCTTGAATACGCTCCAATCGGAGAACGTGCCGCAACGGCAGCAAACTCAGGAACCACCTCGGAAAGCGCCATATCCTCATAAAGGCCACCTTTTTCGGCAGAACCGGGATCGTCAGAGAATAATTCGGCCATATTTTCCATGTCGATTACACCTGCTATAACCGAATCTCGGATGGCAGTGATAATCTCCATGGCCTCATCTCGAGCAGCCTGAGTAACTACGGGCAGTCGAACTAGATGAGACACTCGAACAATATTGGGGAGGGTCGGCAATGAGTCAGTTGGAAAGGAATCAAACCATTCTTGAACGAAAGAAGGATTGGACCTAATGCTATTCATTTTTTGTCGGCGAAAATTTTCTGCCAATATCTGATCTCTATAATCTTCACGAAGATCCGCCTTGATCTCAATAATCGTTTTGCCATATAGGTCTTCCATGGCTGCCTGGCCGCCCATTTGGGCTTTTAAGCTAGCAATTCTGGAATCAAGTCCTTGATCAACTTCTTGGTCCGTGACCACCATATTGGTGTCCCGTTTAGCGTGGATAACCAATATTTTTTCGTTTAGAAGTTGCTCTAGAGCGGAACGCCAAAGCTCGTCCGAGTACACCATTTGTTGGCGTGAAACTAGGCCCAGAACGTATCCGTCAACTTCCGATTGAAGAATAATCGTATTACCTACAACGGCAACGATTTCGTCAAGAACTTTTTGATCTTGGGCCATTGATGGGGTTGCTTGCCACATCAATCCTACTAGCATCAAAAGTGTAACAATGCGTGAGGAGTTCGCTTGGGGAAAGGTCGCTTGGGGAAAGACGGAAAAATTCATACCAGTTGGCTAAAACGTAAAAAAATGAGCAAAATATTAAGTCTGGTGTGAATCCGGACCGGTTCTACGAGAATAATTGAATCAATTCTACATTCAAACGGATGGGGCGTCCAAATAGTATTTCAATCACGAATCTCTTTCGATGGCAGTTTTTACAAAAAAGCCATTTCGAAGTAAACTTTTTTGCATCCAAGCACTTTTGCAATCGAAAGATGGGATAGTCACTATTTGACTTCCAATTCATCGCGCGCCATCGCTCGAGTTCGAAGCTGTTGAACCTGTCGTCCATACAACTGTTTCCTAAGTTGGATGGACACTTTAGCGCGCAAGTCTTCAATTATGAGTTCCATCGCAGGGACAACACCGGTCTCTAGTCTCCTAATGAGTTGAAACACATGATACCGTCCGGAGTCGTTAACGACAGGCAACGTCTGTCCTGGGGATAACTCAGAAAACGCTTTAAGCAAGCCGGGAATAGCGGAAAAAAGCTGACTTTGCGGATAATAGGTTTCTGGGTTTGGACCATCTCTTCCATACGTAGCAGCCAAACGGGCAAAATTGGCTTTCCCTAAAGCATCAGTTCCCATTTCTGAGACCGCTTTGCGGAATATGGCAGCGGAATCAGGAGAAGAAAAAACGAGATGCCTTATTTGAATGTATGGCTCCCGAAGGGCTAGTTGATCCCGGTTTTGTTCGTAATACGTGCGAATCGCATCATCGCCAGGACCTCCTTCTAGATCCTCAGTCGTCATCTTGTTAACCAATGTGCTGATTAGTACAGAGCGCTCATTATCAGCAAGCAAACGCTGAACATCAGGGTTTGTCTTCAGTCCTTGATTGAGCGCCTCTTGATACAGCAGTTCGTTTGTTACCCAACGCTCTACAATCTGTGAAACGGCATCAGTTGAATCTAAAAACGCTGTTTGATTGATCAATGAGCGCTCTATTTCTGCTTTTGTCAAAATGGAGGTGCCCACTCTTGCTACATAATCACCCAACTTTGGCTTGCTGGAGCACCCAATTGACAACGTCATGATAGCTGACAAGGCCGCGAAGCGTATGACGAGATTTTTGATCATCACTTACTGTGAGGCAGCTGTTGAAGTCAAATGTGCTTTGAGACGCTCTGGATAAACGTGGACTCCATATTTTGCTCGAAGTCTTTGCAATAAACGGTTCTCAATCTCCGCCTGGTATGAATTAAGCAATACTGCTCTTGCATCATCAAAAGTCATGGGATGAGATGGATCGGTACCCGCGTGAGCTAGAGCGATAAAACCACGGTTGTAAGGAGTAGGATCTGAAATTTCGCCTAGTTGCATATCAAATACTTGGTCATAAATCGATCCAGACCTTTCCTCAACGAAGGTGGTATCGACACGAATAGCTTGATTTGGGACACCTTGAGCCCAAAGCTTAGCGGCGTCTGCTGTTTCTCCGCGGTATCGGGTTATCACGCCCTTTATGAGAGAGTCTGAAACTGCGGAAAAACTGAGAACCCGTATTCGATCAGGGAAAGAGTACTCTGTTTTGTTTGATTCGTAATACGCCAGTAGCCCTACAGAATCGGCAGAGGATGCCGTCCAAACCGAATCTTCCATCAATCGGAACAGGATCAATCCATCGCGAAAATCTTGCATCGTTCTTGCAAATTCAGTCTCTCGAGCTTCTAAAATTTCAATTTCATGATTGAGTGCCTCTTGGTTGAGGAATTCCTCTGCGATTGTGTACAGGCGGGGTTGAGATTTCTGAGCATCTGGAATTTTTCCGGATGAAAGAAAATTTGAGAATTGTGATACTGTGAAATTCATATCCCCGAGCTTCAGTAGAACGTGACTTGAGTCGCTTGCGGAATATGCTTTCTGAATCAGCATTCGGAAGAGAGAATCCTCGGTAATGCTTGTGGTCCAACGGTTTACCATAGTTGAGTCAATCCAGTAGCCTAGCTGATTCCTTAGTCGGACAGCAAAAGCTTTCTCGGCAGCAGCAGCTCGTGGCAGTCGGCTAACTTGACTTTTGAGATCTTCATAGGCTTCTTCAAATGAGCCCAACGGAAGAACTTCAACTAATTTGATGAAGTGATATCCAAAAGATGTCTGAACTGGTCCGACATAATCACCTGGCTTTTCAATGCTAAATCCTGCATCCCTAAACGAAAAGGGGAGACCTGCGTCGTAGGAAATAACACCTAATTCGCCCCCTTTTTCAGCAGACTGACGATCATCAGACATTTCATTGGCTACCTTGGCGAATTCCTCACCTGCTTTCAACTGCGTAATTACTGCCGATAAGCGCTGATCCAAATCAGCCGCATCCGCCGCCGCTTGTCCTCTAGGGCGAATCATAATATGAGCCAAGAGCCGGTCGTCCGGCATTACACGGCGATCGTTTACCTTTAATATGTGGTATCCAAATTGTGACCGGAAAACGGGAGAGACGCCGCCAACCGGGGTCGCAAATGCTTGGTTTT
>ERZ890510.591-NODE-591-length-28077-cov-11.086896_pt1 | contig 28077 bp, 25 predicted proteins | sample MGYA00521265_ERZ890510 | MGnify/ENA primary metagenome ERZ890510 (study PRJEB32303, sample SAMEA104408624) | aquatic metagenome | biome: Brackish water; feature: Chemocline; material: water | place: Baltic Sea | collected 2014-10-26T21:54:00 | depth 110 m ... | reverse complement strand
AACGTATCGCTAAACGTATTACGTTTATTTTTACTATAGGGTTAATAAGGGAAAAGGTGCGTTTATCACCTTGATATGGCTGTGTAACTGCACCTTTTGTCATAAATTTTCCAATAGTTCGTCAATGGGATTAACAATATTCTGTAAGTTTTTATTTGAAACATGGGTATAAATTTCTGTTGTTTTGGAGCTGCTGTGTCCCAACAATTCTTGGATATATTGTAAATCAGTTCCTTGTTCAAGTAAGTGGGTTGCAAAACTATGTCTTAACATATGGGGTGTAACGCGTCTGTTTATTCCCGCTTTATGGACAGCGTTGTGCAGCAGCTTAGAGACTCTTTCCCCGCTATATTTTCCGCCTGACTGGCCTTCAAATAAAAAAGTCTTGGGTCTATATTCGAGATAATATTCTCTTAACTGCTTAATGAGTAGCTTAGATAAAATTGTAAATCTATCTTTTTTACCTTTACCTCCGTTAATTCGCAGCAATCCCCTGTCAGATTGAATGTCATTTAGTTTTAGGTTTAATAATTCAGCTTTTCGTAAACCACCACTATAGAGAATAGAAATAATCATGCGGTGTTTGTTGTTTGAGATAACAGTAAGGACTTTGGTGATTTCATTTTTTGACAGCACTTTGGGTAGCGTTTGTTGCCTTTTGGGGCGCAAGACAGCATAATATTGTTTCTCTCGCCCTAAAACTTTTTCGTAATAGAACTTAATCGCGTTAATGTGTTGGTTTTGTTGGCTACTTGAAATCGGCTTTGTTTTTAACAACTCGACTAAGTATTGGTTTATCTCATGGACCTGTAAATTGTTAATGTCATACGAAAAGTGATTTGCAAATGCTGCAAAATAACTTGTGTAGGTCGCATAAGTGCTACCGCTATAGCGTTTTTGAATCAAGGTGTTTTGATAACTTTCTAATACTTGTCGCACCGTAACATTTTTCTGAATCCCTCCGTTTCTTTTTAGCCCACAAATGTATTCTCCGTGTTCTGTATTCCAAGAGAAGAATCTTCCACCACCACGCCCATCGTCGCCATTTTCTTTCCCCCTCCTAATGTTTCAGGCATCCAAAAAACCTATAAAAAATGATACCCATTCATCACCAAAACGACTATAATCGCCTGTGAATAAGTTGTTTGCTAATTTGTTAAAGAATCAGAGAATTATGTGCTTGAAATAACGTGGAATAAAGTAAAAGATCATATCAAAGAACAGATTCCAAATCAAAGTTTTTTGACGTGGTTTGAACCCATTAGCCTGCTGGCCCTTTCAGACAGCACGGCAACCCTAAAGGTTCCCAATCAATTTCATTATGACTGGATTAAAGACAAATATGCCGGAATTGTTGAAGCATGTTTTTCTGAAGTTATGGGAGCCCACACTAAAGTCGAATACTCCATTGTTATTGATGAGGGCAAAGAGAATGATGCAACCCCGTCCACATTTACGGAAAAACAGAATAAATACAAAGAACCCGAACAGCAACCAATACAGTTTCCAACGAACCTAAATAAAGAGTACCAGTTCGAAAACTTTGTTGAGGGCCCCGGCAATCAATTTGCATCCGCCGCCGCGAAAGCCGTTGTAGACTCATCTGATAAAAATCTCTACAATCCTCTCGTTTTTTATTCCGGTGTCGGACTCGGAAAAACACATTTGCTACATGCCACCGGTAATCTATACCACAAAATGAACCCTCGTGCAAGGGTTTACTATGTAGCGTCGGATAAATTTGTACGAGACTTTGTATCGGCGATTCAAACGAAAACATCGTCAAAATTCACCAAGTTTTATCAAAGCGTGGACCTCCTAATTGTCGACGACGTTCAATGGTTTCAAGGAAAAGAACGGACCGTAGAAGAGTTCTTTAATATTTTTAACGAACTTTATCTTCTGGGAAAACGCATTATTTTAGCCACGGATCGCCCCCCTGTTGAGCTTAATTTACCCAACCGCCTAAAATCAAGATTCTCTGCTGGCTTAATTGTCGATATCCAAAAGCCAGACTTTGAAACAAGACTCGCAATTTTGAGACAAAAATCAGAAGAAAGCGGCATTGAAATCTCATACGATGTGATGGAATATCTTTCGAAATATATTGATACAAATATTCGCGAACTTCAAGGCGCACTCATTCGCCTTCTTGCCTATTCATCCCTTGTTAAACAGGACATTAGTTTAGACTTGGCGCATAAAATATTAACGGAAACGCTGGGCAAAAAAATGTCTCCAACCATTACGATGGATGACGTTTTAGATAAAGTTTGCGATGCTTACAATATGAACAAAAGTGAAATAATTGGTCGAAGTAGACGGCAAGAAATTGCCCTCGCTCGACATGTCGCCATGTATTTATCGAAGGAGTACACACGAAATTCTCTAAAATCAATTGGTCTCTATTTTGGAAAACGAGATCACTCAACGGTGATTCATGCCCATCGAACCGTTCAAAATAAAATGGAAAGAGACAGCATTTTTCATGCTGAAATAATGTCTCTTTCTCGTCGATTTTCAGGGCAAATAAAAACCTCTTTAAACCCTTAACTTGAGGAACCCTCATGCCAAATATTAATGACATCGCTCCAGACTTTACCCTTAATAATCAAGAGGGAACCCCTGTGTCCTTAAAGGATTATAAAGGGAAAAAGGTTGTTCTTTATTTTTATCCAAAAGATCAAACCCCCGGATGCATCAAAGAAGCTTGTAGCTTTAGAGATAATATGGAAACGTTTCAAAATAAAAACACAATCGTTCTTGGCGTAAGCATAGACAGTGAAAAATCCCATCAAAACTTTATTAATAAGCAGTCTTTAAATTTTACGCTTCTGTCAGACCCTGAAAAAGTCCTTGCGCAAGCCTACGGTGTTTGGGGCGAGAAAAAAATGTATGGGCGTACATACATGGGTATTTTTAGGAAAACATTTTTAATAGATGAAAAGGGCATAATTACCAAAATATACGACAAAGTAAACGTTACGAACCACGCCATTGATATCATCAACGATTGGTCTCTGTAAACACACATTAGGTATTGAAGAATCATGAATTTTCTGTTTCGCAAATTTAAAACGAACGATACGGACAAGTGGGAATCATTCGTAAAAAAAGCAACGAACGCCACGATTTTTCATCAACGCCTTTTTCTAAGCTACCATCCCAAAGACCGCTTTATTGACCACTCCATTATCATTGAAAAAGGTAAACGCTGGCTTGCTGTTTTTCCAGCTATTTTGCGAATAAATAATAAGGGCGAAACCTGGCTCGTTTCACATGGAGGCGCAAGCTATGGCGGTTTTGTTTATCAAGAAGGACTGTCTTTTGAGGACAGTATGGCGCTTGTTGAACACCTAAAAGAATACGCTCAAGCCATTGGCGTAAAAGGCATCCAACTCACGCTTCCTCCTGCAATTTATCAATCAAGAATTTCAAATTATATGGACTTTGCCTTCGTAAAACACGGATTCGAATATGAAAAACGTGATATCTCGTCCATATTGGAAGCTGAAAGAAACCCCGAAGATAATTTAAACAAATTTAAAGCGACACATCGAACAGCCGTAAGAAAAGCAACAAAAGAGGGTGTTCAAATTCGGTTTTCCGATGACTATGATGGTTTCTATGAAATCTTAAAAAAGAACCTAAAAATTCGTCATGGCGTCTCCCCAACCCACACGATAGACGAGTTAAAAAAATTGGTAGCAATGTACCCGAATGATATTCACCTCAAGGGAGCTTATTATAACGACAAACTCATTGCGGGAGTCGTCAATTTTATTGCAAACAAACGAGTCGTTCTTGCTTTTTATATTTCTCACGACGAAAGCTATCAACACTTGCGGGGCGTTAATCTCCTTTTTTATGACATCATAAATTGGTGTGGAGCAGAAGGATATGAATATTTAGACTTTGGTATTTTCACCGTAAACATGGATCCCAATTATGGATTGGGCCGCTTTAAAGAAAACTTCGGCGCCAGCGGTGTTTTTCGCGACACCTTTATTTATAGGCTTTAAACCGCATTGAGCCCTTTTCGATACACACATAAACATCATTATATAATTCTGGTTTCACTCGGCCTGTTAACGCTTTTGGTTAGATGGCCGTTTCAGGGCCCATATCTCTACGATGGTGATCCCGTGGCATATTTTGTAGGCGCAGAATCTCTCTTAAATACGGGAACTTATTTTATAGATGGGAAAATCCCTTTTTGGCCCATTGGAACCAGCATAACACTTGCCCCATTCGTCTGGTTTTTTCAATCGGTTTTAAACATGAACGGCGAATACGCATCGTTTTGGCATGGATTCCTTTTTGCCTATTTAACGGTTGCCTTTATTTATCTCATCGGAAAAAGACTTCTCGATATGCAGACGGGCATAATTGCCGCCGTCCTTTTTTCGCTGGCTGAAAGCCCCTTTCTGCATTCAATAAATGCCGCCTCTGATTTGGGAGCCATCGCAATGCTCACAGGCGCTATTCTCTTTATGTTGCGCTTTTTAGACAATCAATCACCATGGCAACTTTTGCTTTCCATGTTTTTACTTGGCGCCGCCATCGTTTTTCGCTGGAATTATATTTTCTTTATACCCCTGCTCTTTATCTATCTCGTGGGAGACAAGCGCATCTGGGCGTTTACCCTTGTCCCGTCCTTCTGGATATTAAGCGCACTTGGATTCCTTTTAGGTATAATACCACAACTCATTACGAATTATTCCCACTACCAAAATCCCTTTATTTTAGGATATAGCGAACTCGACATTTCGTCACAATTTAGCTTCAGCCCCATTATTTGGAGCCTCAATTTCATCCGCATTCTTTATCGCGTTCTCTTTACATGGGATTTCTACAGCCCGCTTCTGGCATTTGTTGGACTGTTCGGTATTGTTTCTCTATGGAACAAATTACGTCGCGATGTATTCTGGTGGTTTGTTCCCTGGATAGTTTTAGGCGCGGGATCCGTCGTTTATTTTGGTGTTAAACCTCGCTTATTGATTCCTATTATGCCGCCTCTTTTCCTTATCGGAGGACATGGCGTTTCCGTCGTTTTTGCCGTGGCTAAAAAGCAACTTCGAAACACCAAAATTCCGCCGCGATTAGCACTCTGGGTTCTTGGCTTTTTCGGCGTCCTTGTCTTTTTACCGATTTTTTCTCGAACACTCATCACAGCCCATGGCCATCACCAAGAAAAAATACAAATGCAAAAGGTTTTCCGTTGGGTGGGCGAAAATAGCGACCCAGAAACGCTCATTATTACGCAGTCAGAATACGCAGGACAAAATCACGACTGGCAACGCGCAGGCTGGGATATTTGGGCATCAAAGCGATACTCAAACCGAAACATGGCATCCTTAAGCCATCCAGAATATTGGAAAGAGAATGAAAACACATTGCTCGTAATCAATGAGTTTTGGTTTCAAGGCGAAAATATGCGCCTAGACGATACGCGGGAAACGGGACAGCGTTTCGATTCTTTAAAAGTCGCGCGAAACATGGAACTCATTCAAGAGTTTGTTGGAAAATCCGAACCCCTATTTTTAAAAAAGCTCAACATGCTTTCTTTCTACCCAATTGATTTTATGGTCTATCGTCCACGTTTTCAAGTGTGGAAATCACGATAAGCCAACCTCTTTTTTAAGCACTCAAAAAAAGATAAACACTAAAAGCTTGGCGAGTTGCGTAAAAATTATCTGTTAATAAAAGGAAAGACTTCGAAGCATTATTAATCGTTTTCGTCGGGAGTAAAGTCTATAATGACCATGCCACTAAATTTATTTTCACGATAGAACTCTACACGATATTTATAGCCGTCTGTATCAATTGAGTAACGTTTTAAGACCTCATTAAAGGAGACGAGAACATCGCTTTCACTAGAGACACCTTCTTTTGTAAAGCCAATAATATTAACACGATAAGAAGCGCCAACTAAAATTTTAAAGCTGTTTCTAACAGCGACGGTTGACCCCTTTTGTACCAGAATTTCTTCTCCATCTCGAACCATTTTAATCGAGTCGAGCTGCGTCTCGAGTTCGAAATATTGCGGATGTAAGGTCGTCACAAGCTGGTTTCCAACAGACACTTGATATTGTTTCTTGCTATCGATTCTCATGGAGCCAAGAGGATGTGTAAACGCAGCGAGATTATGGGCGTCTTTCAAGGGAACAAAGTAGATGTCTTTTTTCAGCGACGAAAGATGAAACGACATTTGATTATTTAAAGTTAAAACCCCAAGTTCATTCACGATTTGAGAGACTTGTTCATAATTATCCAAATCAAAATCACGCTTATAATGTATCGCCATCACCTTTAAAAATTCTTCAATAGCACGGAGTTGATACTGTACTTTCCGTTCAAGCTTCGTCAGGTTTTTACTGGTCTCAATGGCAAAAGCAGGTTTTTCATGTGTTACGGCGAAATAGGTCAGCGACAACTGCATTTGTTCGTCTTTATCCTTCGTTTCCGTGTTCTTTACGTGAAAATCATGATATTCTTGTTCCAAAGGGCTTTTATTAAGATTTGTACTGACGTGCCGTGCAATCGCGTCTAAATTTTTAAAAGGACTATTGATGTCTAAAACGTTTTGATCAATGATGCACGTCTGGCCCCAGGCCCCAGGATTGAAAATTGTATTTTCCCAACTTTCACGATAAAAACCATGACCATCGTGCAAGTTGAGCAATAAATCGACGCGTGGATTCAATATGAGCGCTTTAATATCTTGAATGATAACATAGTCTTTATCGTCCAAAGAAAGACGGTCAAATTTTCGATTTAAATCACCGTAAGCACCCCGTTGATTTCGAACAATGGAGTCAAAATTGAGATTGGGAACAATCCATAAACTGCCGTTAGAAATTTGATAATGTTGAATAAGAATAGACGGGGCAAAAAAACCGCCGGGTTCGTCACCATGGACTCCCCCAATGACGAGTAGCGTATGACCGTTTCCGTCGCCCTTTTTATAGGTGTCAAAATGGCGTTCTGCCGCAAAGCTTAACGTGAAAACGCTCAATAATGCGAGAAAAATTAGCACCCCTTGGACTATTTCTCTGCCAAAATTTTTATATGATCACCCACGATACGGAGATAAAGTTCTTTTCTACCCAGAAAGGATATGTTTGCGGCTCGATAATCTTCTAAAAACGAAACCACAAAAACTTTATCGCCTAACATTGTTGGGTAGAGCATGATTTCAAAATCACTGAAAAGGATGGTTTTATTACCCCCTTTTTGAAAGATTCTCTGCTTCATTTTTTTAAATTGAGCTAAACTTTTGCCATCAAACCTTATAAAATCATCTGCATAAAAATCGATATAAGTATTTAAATCACTGCGTTTCCAGGCATCACGCCATTGGTAAAGATTCGCAAGGACGAGAGCGATTTCCTCGCGATTTGTTTTATCAATCTCATTTTCAGAAATAATCAAAAGTGTGTTTTCGTAATCGATACTATTTGCAAGGTGAACGAGGGCATCATTCTCTAGGGCAATGCAACCTTTTGTAAACTGCTCTCGCTCAGCATCATCAAGCGGCATGCCGTGAACCCAAATACCGTAACCCGTTTTACCCATTAAATCATCATATAAATTTGGATAAGATGTTACAAGGGCAAGGGGGCCGTAAAAGCTGTCCACCCTCTCTTTTTTTTCAATTAAACGATAGGTTCCTGTGGGCGTTTTTAAGTCGCCTTCACGATGTTTTGCCCCATTGTTCTCCCCGGTAATAACGGGCAAAACCGTGTCGATATTGACGATTCCATGGGCGCGCGTTATGATCGCCATATTTTTTTTTGATTTATCACAAACCAATAAATCAATGGGCCGTTCAGAATATCCATATTCAATCGTTTGATTGCCTAAATAGTCCATCCAATATGCCTGTGACTGTAGTTGTTCTTCAAGCGCTTGGATGACAGCAGCTTCACCATGGAGACGATATTCGTTTATAATATCGTCAGCGTTGACGAAAGAGAAACAGAGAAGAAATGCTGTAATAATAATTTTTGCTTTATTCATTCTTTGGGGTTCCTATGAAATCGTTTTATGAACGAGGCCTACAACGGTTTCAATATGGTTTGTGTGTGGAAACATATCCACGGGCTGTAGGGATGTAAGCGCGTATGATTCACGGCAAAACAGCTCCAAATCCCGCGCTAATGTTGCAGGATTACAGGAAACATAGATTATTTTTTTAGGGCGCCGTAGAAGCATCTCTTTTACAAGATTAGGATGCAGTCCTGCGCGAGGTGGATCCACAACAATAACGTCAGCTGGAGGAATGGCCCGTGCAGAGTCATCAAGATTGAAAATATCTTTTAAATCTCCCTGTAAGAAATGAACATTTTTAACGTTCTGTTGGCGCGCATTCGCGCGCGCATTCACAACAGCATCTTTGACGACCTCTATGCCATAAACGGTTTTGGCGTGCGCCGCAAGAAAAAGAGTAATCGTGCCGGTACCACAATATAGATCATAAACAATTTCGTCTCCTTGTAAATCAGCGACTTTCAATGTCTCCTCATAAAGGGTCTCGGCTTGCAAGGTGTTGGTTTGGAAAAAAGCATTCGCCGAAATTTCGAACTCAAAGCTATCAAGCTTATCTCGGATAAGGCCATTGCCGTGTAGCAAAACTTCGAACTCTCCCGTGGAGACGCCGGCCTGGCGAGTGGTGACATTGTTGACGATTGTAGAAATCTGTGGAAATTGATTTAACAGGGCCTCTTTATAGGGCAATGTCATCGTCTTGTCGTCTGTTCGTGTAACGAGATTCACCATGATTTCGTGCGTGTGTTCACCATATCGAAGCATCAAATTTCGAGCCCAACCTTCGTGAGTTTTGAGATTGTATAAAGTCCATTGATGTTCAAGCGCCCAGTCCGCAGTAAATTTAAGGATGTCGTTTAATATGGGCTTTTGAAGTAAACAATAATCCAAATTGACGACTTTATCAAACCGCCCAGGCACATGCATCCCTAAACCAAAGGTCAATTCTTCGTCCTCCAAAGACACTCGCCATGGATTCGGCGTAAACGTAAACTCCATTTTATTTCTATAATGAAAAACGCTTGGTGACGGCAAGGCAAGAGGTACAGAAACGTCCTTGAAATGTCCAACGCGTTCAATTAAATCTTGAACCTGACGCGTTTTGATACCAAGCTGGTCTTGATAGTCAAGGTTTTGAATGCGGCAGCCGCCACAGATTCCAAAATATTCACAGCGAGGCTCAACCTCATTGGTGGCTTTTTCCAAAATTTTTATGGGATAGGCTTCAGCGTAACTTTTTTTCTTTTTATAGATATGCGCCAAAACCTTTTGGCCCGGTAAAACACGCTCAATAAAAACGGCAAGCCCATCAACATGAGCGATTCCGTTTCCACCATAGGCCAGGCTTTCAATAGTAAGTTCTAGTTCAGACCCTTTTTTTATATTATCAATAATAACACCTCGCAAATACTATGAACATCCCGTGGGAACCGTTTTTAAATTGCCACATGCTTCTGAATCTATTTAGAAAAGATGCGACACTTGTGATATGTTTTATAGGCGAATAAAGAAACCTTTTGAATTGAATTTATTTAAAACGACTGACAATTTTTACGCTAGCAGAAGCACCAATACGGCTTGCTCCTGCTTTGTACATGGTCATTGCGACGTCACAATCTTTAACGCCCCCCGAAGCCTTAACGCCCATGGTGTCGCCCACAACTCGGCGCATCAATGCTACATCTTCTGCTGTTGCACCACCGGTTGAAAACCCCGTTGATGTCTTTACGAAATCAGCCCCTGCCTGTTGAGAAAGGACGCAGGCTTTAACTTTTTCTTCATCCGTTAACAGTGATGTCTCAAGTATGACTTTTAGCAATGCCGGGTGCCCCGCTTCTTTAACGGCATGAATGTCTTCCTTTACAAAAGCATAGTCCCCCGATTTGAGTTTACCAATATTGATAACCATATCCAACTCGGCAGCACCGTCTCGAACAGCCTGGCGAGCCTCTTCGGCTTTAATTTTAGTGGTATTGGCACCTAAGGGAAACCCAATAACGGTCGCAACAGGAACGCCAGAACCCGCGAGTGTCGCAACGCTTAAACGAATGTGGCTGGGATTCACACAAACGGACGCAAAATGATGTTCGGCGGCTTCTTTGCATAACGCTACAACCATGGTGTCAGTGGCATCAGGTTTTAACAATGTATGGTCAATAAGAGCCGCCAGGCCTGGCTCTGGGCAGCTCGTGCCCAAAATGGCACCTATTCTCGATGCGCCACTTCCAACAATTTCTCGAACCGTTTCATAGTCACGCTCGGGACAAAGATTCTCACTACACGATTTGTAAGCCCAAAACTCACCGCGTGACGATTGTGTCTGCCTCGACTGCTCGTTCATTATTTCTTTTATAATACGATCCATTTCTAATTCGGGGTAGCTCAAAATTTATCTCCTTAAAATCAGTCTTTTCATAACCCGTGAAATTAGTTATTATTTTGATATGTAAAAGGGTCTAAAGCGCATAAATCGAAAAGTAAGACATCCCTAATGTACGCCATAAAATGTAAACCACTCTATAAGTCTCGCATCTTGCCAATTTTGATGCTATTTTAGTGACGAACACTCGCTTTTTAAGACATCAGCAACTAAAAGACGACTTTTTATGGAACCTTTCGTGCTTAGATTTATGCAAGAATAAGCTCTATTAAGAAGGACGCTTTATGACAAAGAATAAAATGATAATGACTCTCCTGGCTGTAAAAGATGTAAAACGCTCGCGCGAGTTTTATAAAGAAACATTCGATTTTGAAATAAGCATGGATCTTCCCGTTGGGGTGACGTTTCGGCTCCATAATGGACACGAGCTCATGCTGTATCAACGCGAAGGCTTTTCTATGAATACGGGTTGTGAAACGGAAGACATCTCCCCCGGGAAAACGACGGGGACGGAACTCTATTTTCATGTTGACGAAATGGACGACGTGATTGAAAAACTTGAAAAATTAAGAGCGCGATTGCTTTCACCATTAGCACCTCGCAATTGGGGCGACGATGTCGTTTATTATGCCGACCCTGATGACAATGTTTTAGCCATTGGACGCTTAACAAGCACCAAGGAAAAGAATACATCATGAAAGAAGCGAAAAGATGAATTTAAATAAAAGCAGCTATAAAGTTACAGGGATGACCTGCGCCGCCTGTGCAAATAGCATTGAAAGCTATCTCACGCCACAAGCAGGGATTCAAAATATTGCCGTCAATTATCCAAATCAATCCGTTTCCGTAACCTTTGACAGCGATATCATTTCCATCGAAACCATTCGCGGAAAAGCGCAGGAAATCGGCTATGATATTTTGATTGGCGAAGCCAAAGAAACGCAGAAAGTATTCGAGAAGTTAGAAGTCGAACGATTGGCAACCCTTCGCTCCAAACTGATTTTCTCAGCACTCTTTTCGACACCGGTTTTCTTGATTGCTATGTTTTTCATGGGAAAAGTCCCTTATCAAAATTGGATTATGCTTCTCCTTTCCATTCCAGTTTTGTTTTGGAGTGGTTCGGAATTCTTTGTCATCGCCTGGAAAAAGCTCAAACATTTTTCAACCAATATGGACACCCTTGTAGCGTTGAGTACAGGAACGGCGTTTCTTTTTAGCTTTTTTAATACGGTTTATCCTCAGTTTTATTTAAGCCGCGGTGTAACGCCTCATGTGTATTATGAGTCGGCGGTTGTCATTATTACATTGATTTTATTAGGACGGTATTTTGAGGAAAAAGCGAAGAGTAAGACATCTTCGGCGATAAAAAAACTTATGGGCTTGAAACCAAAGCGCGTGACGGCGATACGCAATGGCGAAGAAGTTGTTATCTCTTATGACGAAATTTTAAAGGGAGAAATGATTGTTCTGAAGCCTGGCGATAAAGTCCCTGTGGACGGCAAGGTTAAAAAGGGAAGGTCATTTATTGATGAAAGCATGATTTCGGGCGAACCCATTCCTGTGGAAAAAGAAAAAGGAAGCGCTGTCTTCGCAGGCACAATTAACCAAAAGGGCTCCCTTCGGATTTTTGCGACGAAGATTGGAAGCGAAACGCTGCTATCGCAAATCATTAAACTTGTAGAAGAAGCGCAATCCAGCAAGCCTGCGATTCAAAAATTAGCCGACAAAGTTGCGGGGATTTTCGTTCCGGTGGTAATGGTCATCGCGTTGATAACATTTATAGTCTGGTATATCTTTGGGCCTGAGCCTCAGACGACATACGCCTTTTTAGCGTTGATTACGGTGTTAATTATCGCGTGTCCCTGCGCCCTTGGATTAGCAACACCAACCGCTCTAATGGTTGGGATTGGGAAAGGCGCTGAAACAGGAATTTTGATAAAAGACGCACAAGCTCTTGAAACAGCCTATAAAATTGATGCCTTAATTCTGGACAAAACCGGCACTATAACGGAAGGAAAACCCAGCGTAACGGATGCCTTTTGGAGTAAAACTATTGATGTCGCGTATATTAAGAGTGTGCTTTTAAGCATTGAATCGCAATCAGAACATCCTATCGCAGAAGCAATTGTAAATTATTTAAAAAGCGAAAAGGTAGAAATGATTGAGAGCGAAACATTTGAAAGCCTGACAGGGATGGGCGCTGCTTCAACGATTGAAAAGGTGGCTTATTATGTCGCAAACGAGCGCTTGATTCAAGAAAAAGCCATCAATATTCCACAGGACATTTCACAACATGTCGAGACGTTGAAAAAAGACGCCAAGACCCTTGTATATATGAGTTCTGGCGAAAATGTCCTTGGTGTTGTAGCTGTATCGGATGCGTTGAAACAAAGTGCGAAACAAGCCATCGAAAGCATTCAAAAAATGGGCGTCGAAGTCTATATGCTTACGGGAGACAATGAGCAAACGGCGGCGCTTATTGCCAAAAAAGTTGGGATTTCACATTTCAAAGCCAACGTTTTGCCGTCGGACAAAGGTGACTTTATTAAGGTTTTGCAAGGACATGGAAAAATTGTTGCCATGGCGGGAGACGGCATTAACGATTCTCACGCTTTGGCGCAAGCGGATGTTGGCATCGCGATGGGAAGCGGAACCGATATTGCCATGGAAAGTGCTGGTATTACCTTAATGAATTCGGACTTGCATCAAATCTCTAGAGCGATTATGCTGTCCAAGGCCACTATGCAAACGATTCAACAAAATTTATTCTGGGCATTTATCTACAATCTCGTGTCTATTCCCATCGCGGCGGGCATCTTGTATCCAATGTTTGGATTTCTTTTGAATCCGATGATAGCAGGCGCGGCAATGTCCATGAGCTCCATATCGGTGCTCTCAAATAGTTTACGACTTAAAAATAAATCAATTCAATAAGGAGATAAAAAATGGAAACAGTCAAATATAAAACAAACATTAATTGTAATGGATGTCTTAAATCGGTGACGCCTTTCTTAAACGAGCTTGATAATATTGATACGTGGAAAGTTGATCTCGACAACGAAGACAAAGTTTTGGAAGTTTGCCTCGATGATGACAATAAGACCGCCGTTGTCAATGCTGTTAAAAAAGCAGGTTACGAAATAGAAGAAATATTGTAATCGAGGAAAGGTCTCAAAATTAGATGCACACGAATATCGTTTTAAAGCCCGTTGCCTACGTGCGAAACAGTCGAAAAGAGATCATCGACGATGATTGGCAAAACATCATTTCGGAGATTGAACTTGTGGATGAATTTCCCATTGAAAGTTTTGATGGGATCGACACATTTTCGCATTTAAACATCATTTTCTTCTTCCATAAATCAACGAAAACAATTTCCGCTCATGAGCATCCAAGGGGAAATACGCAGTGGCCGAAAGTCGGTATTTTTGCACAGCGCAAAAAAAATCGCCCGAACCATTTGGGCTTAACGACGGTCAACCTTATTCGCATTGAAGGACGTCGTCTCATCGTATCAAATCTTGATGCGATTAACGGCACGCCGGTTTTAGACATCAAACCAGTCCTAAAAGAATTCTTGCCGAAGGGTGAAATAACACAGCCCCAATGGGCGAGTAAAATCATGGAAAAGTATTGGTCGTCAGGTTCATAATTTGTCCGGCACATCAATCTAAAAACGCTTGTTTTCAGATGTCTCATTCCTATCCTAAGGGCATGAAAAAGAGTAAAAATTAATGACGAGAACGAATTTTATGCACGCTGGCGAGGAAAAGAAAGTCCAAGTCCAAAAGATGTTTGACGGTATCGCTCACCGATACGATTTTATGAATCATTTCCTAAGTTTGGGAATTGATAAACGCTGGCGGGAAAAAGCCATCGATTATGTAAACCCAAAAGACGGCGAGCTCATTCTTGATGTTGCTTCGGGTACAGGCGACCAAGGTTTTTCAGCATTGGAAAAAGCAAATGTGAGGGTTGTGGGTTGCGATTATTCGATAAACATGTTGAAAGTTGGCAAGAGAAAAATCATTGAGAAACATAAAGAAAATGACTTTTTAATGATTCAAGGCGATGCGGAGAATTTGCCCGTTACTGCAGAATCCTTTGATGCGGTGATGATAAGCTACGGCATTCGGAATGTTGGCAATATTAAGCAGTCTTTGCAGGAGTTTTATAAGGCTTTAAAGCCTGGAGGTCGCGTCGTTATTTTGGAGTTCTCCGAACCGACAGCGCCACTCTTTGCATCTCTTTATCAATTTTATTTTAATATGGTTTTGCCCCGACTCGCAGGGCTTTTTTCTAATAAAAGCGCTTATACGTATTTACCTGAATCCGTCAAACACTTTCCTTCTCGACATGAGATAAAAGGCATTATGGAAATTGTTGGATTCGAAAACAATGTCCATAAAGATTTAACATTTGGCATTACATCGATATTTTACGGCGAAAAACCTCTCTCCACCTAAGGTATAACGCTCATGTTTTGAGCGCATATCGGGGATGCGTATCGTCGCCGGTAGAACAATACTCGAATCGTCTTTATTTAAACGTTTGTGTTAAACCCGCTATACCTTAATAAATATTTTCTTTTCATATAAAATCCAAAGGATGCCTGTCCAAAAGGCGACATTTAAAAGAGCAAAGAGAAGCGATCCGTTTAATTCCCCTGCAAGAGGAACCATCCAGTGGATGTACATATAACCTTTGATACTCATGTAGGATGCGCCTTCGCCGACTTTTACCATGTACATAATGCGCCCTAAAATGCCAGAGCCGGCAAAAACGACGAGAGGATTGCTGCCGAAAACGATGGCGGGTTTAAAACCTTTGTTCCATCCTTTTACATCGATAAACCATGTCGAAAAAGCGAGCGTTAGAAACGAAAATCCCGCCATCAAAACAACATAGCTTGTTGTCCAGAGTCGTTTATTTACAGGTTCGACAAAATCCATTAAAAAACCGATTGCCGAGAAAATAGCGCCGTAGATTAAAAGCTTTTTAATTTTGTCCATAAGGGCGGTTTTGTCGCGAAAAATTTCGCCGGCAAAATATCCAAAAATGGTTGTTGCTACGGCGGGAAGCGTGGACAAAAGCCCCTCGGGGTCGAACGGTACGCCACCAGGTTTATACATGTGGTCTGCGCCTAAAATGGCTAAATCGATATAGCGACCAAAATTCGTCATTTTCTCAAAACTGCCTGCGCCCCAGCCATCAACAAGGGGAAGATGCATTAATAATTCATACACAAGAACAAATACAAGGGTCGCTAAAATACGCTTCTGATTATCTTTAAAGAGTAGAATAATAGAACCCGCGAAGAAATATGCGAGAGCAATTCGTTGCAAAACCCCCATAATTCGTATGGTTTGAAATCGTTCAAAAATAGAGAAAAAGCTGAAATTTTCAGCCATCTCCGCATTGAGGGGGATATTAAACGGAAAGCCATTTAAAAAGAGCCCGATACCGAAAATCACGAAACTGCGTTGGCCAAGTTTAATAAAAAGGTCTTTGCGCGAAGCTCCAGCATCGACGCGTTTTCCGAAACTTAGGGATAAAGCCGTCCCCACAATAAAGAGAAAGAACGGAAAAACCAAGTCTGTCGGTGTCCAGCCATTCCATTCGGCATGTTCCAGAGGCCAATAAATATGAGACCAGCTTCCAGGATTATTGACGAGAATCATCAAGGCAACCGTAAGTCCGCGAAAGACGTCAAGTGAAATTAATCGAGTGTTATGTTGTGTATTCATAGATTAAGCTCCTAGATGGAAAAAGCTAAGACGTCGTTGTTTTTGGAAGAATCCATTTTACATAGGCAAAAACGATTGGCAGAACGACGAGATACATGAGTATGCCATACACTCCTGAAGGCAAGCTCAAAATGGAGAGTCCTTCGCTTGTGGGCATGATAATGTTTCCCACCGTGATACCGACAGTCGCATTCTGAATGCCTGTTGCAATTGCTACGGATACCGATTGACCTTCTGTCATTTTGAATAAATGAGCCGAGCCATATCCCACAAGGAGCATCACAATAATAAGGCTGACAATGCCAGGGCCAAGCGCCGTTACGTTATTGACAAAAGCATCCCACTCGCTGGTAAGAGCCGCAATCACAATAATAACGAAAAGAAGCGCCGAAATTTTACTGGCTTTGGGTTCAAAACGATGTGTAAAATCAGAGGCCTTGTGATGGACGATTAAGCCAATGCCTACAGGAACAGCCGTAATGATAAACATAATAATGCCCAGACTCAGAACATTAATCGGTGGCGCTTCGGCTCCCATAAAATGAGAAATTGAGAATCCTGTAATAATTGGGAGCGTAAAAACAGAGGCGACGCTGACAACGGCGGTATAAGAAATGGAAAGAGCGGTATCTCCTTTCGCTAATTTTGTAATAATATTTGATGTCACGCCTCCAGGACTGCAGGCTAAAATCATCATACCCACGGCCATTTCTTTCGTGATACCAAAGAGATAGATTAGCCCAAAAGCAGCGAGCGGCAATAAAACCATTTGGTTTATGAGGCCGACAGCCAAGACCTTTGGTTGTTTGGCGACATTTTTAAAATCGTCTTTTGTAAGACCCAGCCCTAAGCTGAACATGATGAATACAAGCGATAGTGGTAAAATGATATCGATAATCATTGAAAAACCCTCTCCTTTTGTTGTGTTAAAACACTGATATTATATTGATTGAGAGAAAGACTCCATCAACCACATTCCGATAATAATTCAGTAGCGGAACTTAAATAAAATTTTTGCGGGTAACACATGTTTTTTTCGAAAACATCCACTTTTGAGTAAGCTTAAAAATAAAAACTTGACTTTTTTGTTTGTGTTATTAAAGTACTTTGTTTTTTAAAGCACGCGTCAATTAACATAAACTGAGGAGTTTAAAACAAATGACAAATCAAACAAAAAAAGCTCAAGAAGAACTCGCGTTTATCAGATCAATAATGGAAGATAGTCAAAGGAGCATTGGGGATAATGGTCTCGGTTTTATTGTATGGGGATTTCTAATTTTAGCAGCAGGTATTTCTGAATTTCTTTTTGAATATTTCAACTTACCACAATTTCATGGCTGGACATTTCTATTCTATGTCACGATTGGGTGGATTTTTATGGCGGTTGTAACTAAAAAATCCAAGCATTTGCTTGGTAACCCACTGACCAACAGAATTATTTCAACCATTTGGATCGCCGTGTTAATTACAATGACCATTTTGGGTTTTGTCGGAGGAGCAAGTGGTGTCATTAATTTAAACTATATGACAGGCGTTATGTACACGGTTTTGGGAACAGCCTATTTTTTACAGGGAGCCATTACAGGTAAAACATGGGTCAAAGCATTAGGTTTTGCATGGTGGGGAGGCTCGATAGCCTTGTATTTTGTGTCTGGCTTACCGGCTGCCATTATTGCGGCAACAATGATGATTGGATTACAAATTATCCCGGGGTTTATTTTTAATCGACAATGGAAAGCTCATTTCGAAGAAAAAGACCATGAGTGATTTCAATTATCAACAACTGGACGATTTAATCCATTCGCGCATTCGGCTCGCCATAATGGCCGCGTTGGCAAGTTTGGAAACAACAAGTTTTAAGCAGCTCAAACAAGCCGTTGGAGCAACAGATGGTAATTTGAGCATCCATTTAAAAAAACTGGAAGATGCCGAATATATTACGGTTGAAAAAACCTTTATCGATCGAAAACCGATCAGTATCTACGCCCTTTGCCCAAAAGGTCGAGAGGCTTTTAATGCCTATATTCAATATTTAGAAACTATTTTACCGACAAATTGAGGACTGAACGATGTTAACAAAAATAAAACCCTATATGTTCTTGAGTGTTTTCCTTGGTCTAACACTTTCTCTGATGGCGAATACAGGAAATATTCAAGGCACCATAACAGATCTTGATACACAGCAGCCCCTTATCGGCGCCAATATTGTGTTGGAAAACACGAGCTTTGGAGCGGCGAGTGATGTCAACGGATACTTTCAAATCACACATGTTCCCGTTGGCAGCTATAGCCTTAGAGCAGATATGATGGGCTATAAATCCCAAGCAAAAGCAAACGTCCGCGCACAATCAAACCGTCAAACCGATATTAATATTACTCTGGAACCCGTCGTTTTAACAGGAGATGATATTGTCGTCACAGCAGGCTATTTTCAACGGGTTAAAGATGCCTCGCCTAGCGTCCGAAGTGTTGATTATGAAGAAATCAAGTCAGATCCTGTTGGGGCTTATGATGTCTTGAGCATGATGCAGTCCATGCCGTCGGTCGTGTCAGGCGCAGACCAAAGTAATGAAATCATTGTCCGCGGTGGTTCGCCAGGAGAAAACCTTTTTGTCATGGATAATTTAGATATTCCCTACCCCGTACACTTCCCCCAGCAAGGCGCTGGAGGCGGACCGGTTACAATGGTGAATACGGACTTCATTGAAAAAATTGATTTTTTTGCAGGGTCATTTCCTGCCCGATATGGCGATAAATTATCCTCCGTTATGGACGTTTCACTTCGTGATGGAAATAAGGAAAGCCATGAAAAAAAGGTAAGCTTCGACATGGCGGGATTCGGTGCGAGTTTCGAAGGTCCTATTAATGAAAAGAGCACCTATTTATTTTCTATAAAACGTTCTTTCTTGGATTTTGTAATTCAACAAAGCGGGCTTCAAGCCATTCCAAAATACTGGACGTTTCAAGGAAAAATGACCTACAATTTGAGCCCCAAAGAAAAGCTAAGCCTCAATTATCTTGGAGGAATCGATGGCATCGATATTTCGGGAGAAAATAGTCCGCAAAATCGTGGAGCGGAAAATGTCGCCTATAATTCGCAACAGCATACTCTCGGACTTACTTATAAAAACTTGTTTTCCACAAAAGGATATATTGTGAGCTCTATTGCCCAAAACTATGTTGACATCGACACAGATGTCTATCGCATTGGCGAAGACGGAACACACGACACGTATTACAAAGGCTTAAATATCGAAGAAGAGCGCTATTTCAAAACAGATCTCGTGTATAAGCCATCAAGTACACTTGAGCTTTCTGGAGGCATAAAATTATTATCCGCGCCAAATACTTGGGACTTCAATTGGAAAGGCCAGGAATATACGCTATATGGATATTCTCTCGACACGACTCTTTCACCAGCCGTCCCTGTGAGCGAGGAAGATTTCTTGGCTTATTTTTTAAATGATACCAACACAATAGCCGTCCCCCTTGCCATTTTAGGCCTCGGCGAATCGTTGGATTCTCTTTATTCCGAGACCTATAATACGGCCGCTATTTATGCTCAAATGAGTGTAAAGCCTTCGGCTCTATTAGAATTAACATTGGGGGCAAGAGCAGAATATAATGCCTTTTTAAATAAGTCGAATGTGTCACCTCGCATCAATATCGCTTACCAACTTTTTCATAATGTAAAACTCAACGTTGCTGCGGGAAGATATTATCAGGCACCCTTCTATGCATTACTTATTCAGGGAGGAAATAAATCGGCAGACTTGGACTATTATCATGCAGACCAAGTTGCTCTCGGCGCTGAATATTTTCCTTATGAAGATGTTCGTATTACGGCAGAATATTACAGCAAGACGTTTGACGACATGCCAATTCAGACCGTTCTTATTGATAGCGCAAACGGATCCGACAGTTTAGGCGATTATGCCAATATAGGCTCAGGTCGGTCAAAAGGCTTCGAATTCTATATTCAAAAGAAATTTTCAAATAATTGGTACGGTAGTTTTAGTTTCAGTCATTCGCTGTCCGAAGGCGTTGATCCGAGGAAAGAAGAGACGATTTTTTATCCTTGGGATTATGATTATCGTAATGTTACCAGCGTCATTGCAGGATACAAAATTCGCTACATGGACTATGCTTGGTATAATCGATATAAAACAACGATGTTGGCACAAATGACGTCTTGGCTCCCCATTGCACCTGCTGATGAATATGAAATTAGCGTTCGGTTTCGTTACTCTGGAGGAAAACCCTATACGCCAAAAGTATATAATCACAACTTGAGACGCTGGTACACAAACGCCAGCATGGATTACAACACCGAAAGAATGGACGACTACTTGCGCTTGGATTTAATGCTTCTTCAACGCTTTTATTTTAAAACAATGAATCTTGTCGCTTTTTGGGACATCATGAACATCCTTAATCGAGACAATCCATGGGATTATGTTTACAATGAAGACGGCAGTAAAGACATCGCCCTTCAGTACAAAACGTTTCCCATAGGCGGCATCACTCTAGAATTCTAATTACTACGGCAATAATTATATCAAATTTATTTAAAAAAGCGGGGTTTCTCCCGCTTTTTCATTTTCTTTGGAACTCTTCTCTAACATGTGTATTGGTAAAGCAAGCTCACCGAATATATTGCACGACATGCTCAAAAAAATGAGTGAGAAAATGTATGAATTTTAAGACTCGAAATTATTAGGAAAAACCATGACCGCAACCATCTCAGACACTCTACTTAAACGATTATTAGCCGCCTTTGTATTTGTTTTTACCTTAGGCATTTACATTGACACAATGGCTGGAACTGTGTCCTTTTGGGATTGCGGCGAATTCATTGCAACAGCCTATACGATGGCTGTTCCCCATCCTCCAGGCTCGCCGCTTTACTTGCTTCTGGGTCGTGTTTTTTCAATGTTGCCCATTTACGGAGGTGCTGCTTTTGATCCGATTTTAAATCAGCCGGAGTTTCATCTAACGGCCTTTCGGATAACCATGATGTCTCCTCTCGTCACCGCTTTTTCGAATATGTTTCTTTTCCTCATTATCGTGAGAATGGTTGTTGAATGGCGCGGAAAAGTTACAACGTCAAGAGATCAATGGATTGCTTATGTTGGCGGACTTGTTGGCGCTCTCGCTCTAGCATTTTCAGATAGTCATTGGTTCAATGCTGTCGAAGCCGAAGTGTATTCGATGTCCATCTTCTTTACGGCCATTGTCGCATGGCTCATTTTAAAATGGTCCGAAAGAGTCGAAGAAGGGCAAGTGGGAGCACGTTATCTTCTCCTTATTGCTTACATCATGGGACTCGCCATTTCTGTCCATATGCTCAACTTACTGACGATACCATTTATTGCATTGATTATGTACTATAAACTTAATCCCGAAGAAGACGGCGTGGAGCTTATGGTGAATGTCATTTCGCAAATTGCTATCATGACAATCGGATTTTTAATCGCTGTTCAAATGGTTTTGCCCGAAACGTCAATGGAATATATGCGCCAAACGGATGCAGCTCGCTCCCAAAATTTAATGAGCATGGCAGTGATTATTCTTATTGTCGGTGTCGCAGGTTTATGGGGGCTTTCACAAGCGTTTGATGCCAATCGCAGAAAACGATTTTGGAAACAATTCTTCATGGTAGCAGGTGCTGGCGCTGGCTTTTTAGCGATTAATCTCGGGATTATTAGTGGAATGCCGAAACTTGCAGGGCTTGTGTCAGATGTTATTCAAACCGACAGCGCTGTTGTAGCTATCGCAACGACTTTTTCTTTAAGCGTTATTGCATTGATGATCGTTATTTATTTAGCCCCAACAATTTTCAAAGCCCGCGCTCCTGAAGCGCGCTTAATATTAACGGCATTTCTTTTGGTCCTTTTAGGCTATACGTCCTATCAGACGATTTTTATTCGTAGCACACAAAATCCAAATATCGACGAAAACGACCCTGAAACCCCTCGCCAAGCTGTTGCCTATTTAGAAAGAGAACAGTACGGGAGCTATCCCGTGTTTTATCGCGATAGATGGGAAACACGTCCCATCTCTGCTCGTGATGCACGCCCTGGAATGACGGTTCAAGTTGGGGCATCGAATAAAATTGGTGTTATTTCTGGTTATGGTGATCCACAACGCAAGACGGTTCCTGTACGGTTTGGTCGGAATGAATCCACGGTTTCAGTTTCTGAAATCGGTCATATTGTTAATAATTATACGGGCTCAATCGACTATTTCTTCCGCTACCAAATTTCCAAAATGTATTTCCGATATTTTAAATGGCAATTTTGGGGGCGTGTCGGCGACAATGCTGATATTTCGCAACTTTGGGCGCTGCCATTTTTATTGGGACTCCTTGGAATGGGACATCAATTTACGAAAGACCCCAAACGAGCGTTTGCCGTCCTGGGGCTTTTCTTGCTGACGGGGCTGGCGATTATTTTGTATCTGAATCAAAATGACCCGCAACCCAGGGAGCGAGATTATTCGTATGTCGGTAGTTTCTTTGCGTACGCCATCTGGATTGGACTGGGCGCATCGGCCTTGTTAGAAATATTAACGGATAAATTTAAGAACAATCAAAAATTAATCATGATGGCGACAAGCATCGTTTTAATAGCTGCGGTTCCCGCAAATATGCTTTTTGCCAATTATCAAGAGCATGACCGTAGTGGAAACTATGTGGCCTGGGAATACTCTTATAACCTTCTTAACACCTGTGAACCCAATGCGGTTATTTTTACAAATGGCGACAATGACACATTCCCTCTTTGGTATTTACAAGAAGTTGAGAAAATTAGAACCGACGTTCGCGTTATTAATTTGAGTCTCCTTAATACACCATGGTATATCAAGCAGCTTAAAAATATTGAGCCCAAGATTCAAATATCACTGTCTGACAAGCAAATTGACGACCTTCAACTTTGGAGATGGGAAGAGCGAGAAGTCTATATTCCAGGCTCAACACCCAATGCAGACGGCATTCGCTGGAATCTGAAGCCAACCATCAGTCGTCAAAGAAATTCACAAAACGGTAAACTTGTTGGCGGACTTAAGATTCAAGACATCATGATTTTAGAAATTATACGGGCCAATAATTGGATAAAACCGATTTATTTTGCCGTTACGATTTCCCCAAGCAATAAACTCGAGCTTGAGCCCTATCTCCGCATGGATGGACAAGCCTATCGACTTTTGGATTACCGAACCGACCCCAACACCGCGGACTTGGAAATGCTTTATAAGAATGCGATGGAAGTGTATCGCTACACAAATTTAAATAATGCCTCTATCACCTACCCTGAAAATGTAAAACGACTTTTACAAAACTATCGCACGGGCTTTTTGCAACTTGCCATCCGCTATGGAATGGAAGGCGACAACGAAAAAGCGCTGAAGGTTATCCGTAAAATGGATGAGAGCATCACCGATGACGCGATACCTTATACGCATCTCGATATTTATTTGCAAGTTATCCAATTCTACAAGGAGTTTGGTGATACTGTGCGAGGCCAAGAAATGTTAGAAAAAGCATTTACAAATGGTCGCGAGCGCTATTCTAGTACCAACGACCTTATGAAGGTCGGTGCAATTTGGAACGACTTGTTCGACATGCCGAAGAAGACCCTCGAAATTCTCGTGCCTGAAGCTCAAAAACTAGCCAACACAGAAAATGCACAGATAATGTATGAAGTTACACGAGCCTATATAAAAGACAGAAATGCAGTTGAAGGAACAAAGTGGCTCGATAAATTAGCGGTACTTATTCCCAATGCGCCAGAAATCAATATGCTTCGGGAAAACATTGATATGATTGAAAAGGGCACACAGGGTTAATCGATAAAGTACAGTTGCGCGTGACTACAATGCCCAGTGTTTCAGTCGTCATTCCACATTTTAACGGTGTTCCCATTTTGGACGCTTGTTTAAAGTCTCTCGGACAATGTGATGCTTCCGAAATCGAAATTATTGTCGTGGACAATGGCTCCAGCGACAATAGTATTGCTCATATTGAAGCCCATTATCCTCACGTTAGAATCTTTGCAAATAAAACAAATCGCGGTTTTGCAGGTGGCGTAAATGATGGCATTCTGCAAGCGAACGGTAACTATATCCTTATTTTAAATAATGACACGACGCACGAACCTAATTGGATTTCTCCGCTAGTAACCGCAATGGAATCTGATGATACAATTGCAGCCGTACAGCCAAAATTGTTAAGTGCAAAAAATCCGGACACCTTTGATTATAGCGGTGCCGCTGGTGGCCTTATGGATCGATTCGGATTTCCCTTTGCTCTTGGACGGATTTTTACCAATATGGAAAAAGACACGGGGCAATATAATACGCCAACAGACATATTTTGGGCCAGCGGAACGGCTTTGCTGGTTCGAAAAACGGCTTTAGATGTGGTCGGGCTTTTGGATGAGGACTTCTTTGCCCACATGGAAGAAATCGATCTTTGCTGGCGCTTTAAGAACCATGGGTATAAAATTATAAATGAGCCTAAGTCTATTGTGTATCATCACTCTGGATGGACGCTACCACCCGATAAATATTTAAAGAAATATTTAAATCATCGCAATAATTTGGTCATGCTATTAAAAAACTTACCTGCGACGGCCCTTGTAACCATGTTTCCAATCCGTGTTTTTTTGGAGTTTGTTGCTCTTGGCTTTTCATTACTAATACGCGACTGGAAACGAGTTATTGCCATCATACACGCATTGGGATGGGTCTTCGTTCATCTGCCGTCTATCTGGCGCAAAAGACATCAAGCCATGAAAACGGTTCAAAAAGAAAACGTACGTAAAAGCCTGGCGAGTACCTACCAAGGCTCCGTCTTTTTTGATTATTTTTTGCGACAGAAAAAGACATCAAACGCGTTAAACCTATAGGAAAATAAAAGATGACTTTTTCACAAATGGGTGCAGTAGGAGCGATTTTTGGATTGCTGTCCGTTGCACTCGGTGCCTTTGGCGCCCATGCCCTTAAAGGCGTTCTCTCTGAATATGGCGAAAGCGTTTGGGCGAAAGCCTTTTTGTATCAAGTGATACATGCTGTTATGCTGACCATTATTCCACTCATGTTTTCTGTGACCCACGCACCGGAATTAAAATACGCGGGATATTTCTTTATCGCGGGAATCTTGTTTTTTTCGGGAAGTCTCTATTTTTTAGCATGGACGGGAATTAAACGCCTCGGCGCTATTACGCCCTTCGGCGGGATATCTTTTCTAATCGGCTGGGGATATGTTATTTACGCATATTTGAATACGACGATTGCATGATTCGTCCTTGGAATGTTTCAGATTTGCACCATGTTCAAGATATTGCCTGGAAAACATGGGCACATGCCTATAAAGATTATGTACCAGAGGACGATCGACGTCAATTTCATCAGGAATATTATAATCTAGAAAATTTGGAATCTTTTTTTCATAACCCCGACATGACGGGTTTTATAGCCCTTTCAGGCTCAAAGACTGTTGGCTTTAGCAAGACTCACATGAACCATATTGAAGACAGATTTTACATCACATCACTTTATGTATTACCCGAATTTCAAGGCAAAGCGTTCGGCCACGCGTTATTAATATCAGATATTAAACACGCTCGTAAGTGGGGAAAATCAAAGGCCTGGCTGGGTGTTCTGTCACACAATTTACCCTCTATAAAATGGTATGAACGACAAGGGTTTCTGTTTGTTGAGGAAAAATCCTTTATCATTGGGAAAACATCTCTTCATCATTTAATCGGATATAAAAATATTTAAGGAAAATTTGAAAATGGCAATTTTAATTTCAGGAATTTCAGGGGTGCGAGGACTTATTGATAACGGATTTGATGACGATGTCGTAAAGAAACATATAAACGCTTTTGCGCATCTCATGGGAAAAGGTCCCATCATTTTAGGCGCAGATTCGCGTCCTTCAGGACCTCGTTTTTTAAAAGTTGTTAAAGAAACGCTTTCAAATTTAGGCTTAGACACGATTGACCTTGGTGTTGTTCCGACACCGACAGTCCAATTAATTGTAAAGCACATGAACGCTCCAGGTGGAATTATCGTAACGGCAAGCCACAATCCTATTGAGTGGAACGCATTAAAATTTGTGGGCGAAGAAGGGCTTTTTTTAGATGCATCCGCTCACGAAAAAATTCAATCGCTCCTAAAAAATCCTCCTACAACGCAATTATCATCTCAAAAAGGAAATGCTCGAGAGAGTAAAACGGCCATCGAGGAGCATATTCAAGATGTCCTTAACCTCACGTTGGTCAACAAAAAAGCGGTCGCGGAAAAGAACTATAAGGTTGTCGTTGACGCCATAAACGGGGCAGGATCGGATGCGCTTCCGCGAATGCTTGAAGCATTGGGCTGTGAGGTTATTCGCTTGAATTGTTTAGGCGACGGAAATTTTGTACACACTCCGGAACCATTGCCTGAGAATTTAGTCCAACTCGGTGACGCCGTGAGAGAACATCATGCACATATCGGTATTGCGACAGATCCCGACGCCGATCGCCTTGCTGTTGTAGATGAATGTGGTGAACCCTTGGTTGAAGAATACACACTCGTTTTAGCAAGCTCTCTTGCCTTACGCCACGCGCCAGAAAGCGACACCTCCCCTATTATTACGAATCTTTCCACAACCATGGCGCTGGATGATTTGGCCGCTCGATATGGTCGCAAAGTCCTTCGAACCCCCGTTGGAGAAATTCATGTCGCGAAGAAAATGAGAGAAATACCCTCCCTTATTGGCGGCGAAGGAAATGGCGGCGTTATTTTAGAGGCATGCCATTTAGGGCGCGACAGCTTAGTTGCCTCCTCGCTTATTTTAACATTGATGGCTGAAACCGGACGAAGTATCAGTGACATTAATAATGATCTTCCTCGCTACATAATGGTCAAACATAAAATATCGGTTGGGCAGAAAAATCCAAAAGACGTCTTAGAGCAACTCGCTCTTCGTTATGCAGATCAACAACCTAACTTGGCAGACGGCGTGAAGTTAACGTGGGAAGATTCCTGGGTGCATTTTAGAGCGTCAAACACCGAACCCATTATTCGCGTTTTTGCTGAAGGACAGAATACAAAAATTGCAGCAGAACTCGTCGAACATTACACCCGAGAAATTGAACGTCTGCTAGAGTAACATCATGAAAAAACGACGATACGCCTTCTTATTCCTTGTCATTGCGATTTTTGCCCTTGCAGAGAATTCAGCCACCTTGCCGAAAGGCTTTGTTTATCTCAAAGACCTTGCGCCGAATATTGAAACGGAGCTACGCTATTTTTCCGACAACAACTTCATCGGACGCCCCATCAAAGGGTACGAAGCCAACGTTTGTATTATGACAAAAGAGACGGCTTTCGCTCTGGCAAAAGTTCAGGAAGAACTTACCGAAGTTGGACTCAGTTTAAAAATCTTTGATGCCTATCGTCCCCAACGAGCCGTGGACGATTTTGTGGCTTGGGCAAAAGATTTAGAGGATACTAAAATGAAGAAACAATATTATCCTCGCGAAAACAAAGCGACTCTTTTTAAGCATGGTTATATCGCTTCTCGTTCAGGGCATAGTCGGGGCTCAACCGTTGATTTAACCATTGTGACCTCATCGGGAGAAGAACTGGATATGGGAAGCCCATACGATTTTTTTGGACCCGAATCATGGGATGATAATAAGACCTTGAACCTGGCCCAACAATCGAATCGCATTCAACTTCGACATTTAATGATGAAACACGGTTTCACTCCATATCCAAAAGAGTGGTGGCATTTTAAACTCAAAAACGAGCCGTTTTCCCAAACGTATTTTGACTTTCTAATTCAATAATTGGGAGTGTCAAAATAACTGGGTCTGAAAGGGCCGTAATGAGTTGTGTGATAGA